>WNFF01002453.1_pt1 | contig 15182 bp, 16 predicted proteins | sample 5400441 | NCBI WGS metagenome assembly WNFF01 (sample SAMN13153345, study PRJNA577476) | soil metagenome | isolation source: 120 cm saprolite under Douglas fir tree site 2 hole 3 replicate 1 | place: USA:California | collected 2015-04-18 | reverse complement strand
ATCCGTGAACGAGGGCCAAGGACTGACGTTCGGGCGCGCTTCCGGCGCAGGTCGTTGCAGATCCTTCGTCTTCGGTGCGCTTGCCGGCGAACGAAACGCCTGCTCGATCTCGTCCGGAAACGGCAGGACGTTGTCGCGGCGGATGCTGGCGGGCGCCTGTCCGTTCCGCAGGCGCGGCTCTTCGATGTCGACTCTCTTCTGGATTGGCGAGCGCAAGACCATCCTCCATCCATGCCACGGTCGCGCCGATTCCGAATTCGGTCACCATAAAGAAATCTCGGCTACGCACGTGTGAAGGAGATCACACCTAACGCCTTGAATCGGCGAACTACTTCCAGACGCGCAGCGATGAAATGCAGCGTTAGATCGCGATCGTCATGCCCTCGATCGCGACGAGGGTGCCGGCGCGGCGCACGCCGGCTTCCGCCGCGACGCGATCGAGAAAACGGTCGTCGTGGTCGGGATCGTGATGGAAAATGACGAGCGACTTGGCATTGGCCGCTTCCGCCAGACGCACGCCCTCCTGCCAGGTCGAATGTCCCCAGCCGATACGCGCCGGCCACTCCTCGTCGGTGTAATTGCCGTCGTAGATCATCAGATCAACGCCGGCCGCGAGCTCCAGCACGTTGCGGTCGAGTTGATCGGGACGATGTTCGGTATCGGTCACATAGGCGATCGAGCGGCCGGCGAATTCGAGGCGGTAGCCGGTCGCGCGGCCGGGATGGTTGAGCATGGCCGTGCGCAAGGCCACGCCTTCGTACGGCTGCAGTACGTCCCCGGCGCGGAAGTCGCGAAATTCGATCTTGGCCGTGAAGGCCTCGACAGGAGCCGGAAACAGCGGCTCGCTCATCATCGTCCGGAGCACCTTCTCGATCCGGTATTCGGGCAGGAGATTTCCCGCCCACAGCCGGATGCGGCTCATGGGCGAGTAGGACGGCGCGAAGAAGGGCAGTCCGGAGATATGGTCGATGTGGCAATGGCTGAGGAAAATGTCGGTGTCGACTGGCCCGGTTCGCACCAAAGCATGTCCGAGCGCGCGGGCGCCGGTTCCGGCATCGAAGATGAAGACGCGGTCACCGCAGCGGACTTCCACGCAGGCGGTATTGCCGCCATAGCGCGCATGCTCGATACCCGGGCACGCGATGCTGCCGCGAACTCCCCAAAAGCGAACCGTGATGGCTGCCACCGCGACACCCGTCATCTATGCGGGGTGCCGCGCGGCGGAGATCGCAATCCGAGAATAGCCCGCACCTGCATCAGCCCTGGCCACCGATCGCCCTCCGACCCAAAAAGTATCCGATTGCCATCCTGGCGCATTGAGCCACCACTAGATGTGAGCTAGCTCACACCTCTCGCGCAGGCTGGAACCGGTGGCGCGCCGCGCCGGGGGCTGTCGGGGCAAGGCCTGTCATGGGCAGTGGAAGGCGGCAGAGAGGCCGGCAATCAGCCTCTCTCCAGCTCCGCCAGATTCCTCAATGCGGTCTGGTTCGCGATCGTGATCGCACTTTCGGCGATCCGCACGATGCCTTTGCGCTGCCAATCGCGCAGGCATTTGTTGACGCTTTCCCGCGTCGCGCCGACCAGGTTGCCGAGCTCGCGTTGCGAGAGCCGGATGAGGGGAGCGGCACGGCCGTTCGCCGCCGACGGCTCGACCGCGGCCATGCGCAACAAGGTCTTGGCGAGCCGCACCGGCAGGCCCAGAAGAGCCACTTCGGCCATCTGCTGATCCGTGCTGCGCAGCCGCTCGCACAGCATCTCGATCAATCCCGGCCAGGCGGACGGATGCCGCTCGAAGAACGCCAGCACATCGCGCCGCTCCAGCACCGCCAAAGTGCATTCCGCGGTGGCCTTGGCGTCGGCGGTGCGCTCCTTGCCGTCGAGCAGCGCGATCTCGCCGAAGATTTCACCGGGGCCGAGCAACGCCAGGACGAATTCCTTGCCGTCCGGCGAGGGCATGCTGATCCGGACATGTCCGCTCAGCACGGCCATCATGCTGTCGCCGGCAGAACCCATCAGAAAAATGGTTTCGTCGGCCGCGCATGTGCGCATGTGCGCATGGGCGATCAGTGCATTGCGCTCCTCCGCCGCGAGGCTGCGGAAAAGGCCGCACTGCGCCAAGAGCTGGCGACCATCCCGAATGGAGATCCGATTTGTCGCTGTCATGTTCATCCCTCGATCGCTGAACGCCACCGAGTCTGATTCCCGGCACAGACCAACCGCTCTGGGCGATGGCCTCATCCTCAATGTCTCGTCAGATGAGCGCGCGCCGCGCGCTGAGCCGTCGTGATCTCGGCTGTCGACATCTCGGCCGCGATCTCGTGGCGCAGCCGGGTCGCGTCCTGGTGCCCCGCCATGGCGGCGAGGTTGAACCATTTGTGCGCGGACACGAAGTCGACCGGGACGGAAGCGCCGGTCGTGTACATCATGCCGAGCTCGAAGTAGCCCTGGGGCCCGGTTGCCGTCTGGAGCATTTCGCCATCGAAATGGCGGTATTCGTCGCGCTTCATTTTGGCCTCCCATCAAGACCAAGCTTGTTTGCGATGCGGCATCGTTTAGCGCAGACGCGACAATGGTCGTATGAGCTAGCTCACACCCCCTATTCGAAAAAATTCAACGGCGCAGGCGCGGCTATCCGGTGGCGGCCGAAAAGGCGGCGGGAGCGCACTACGCGAGCGGAAGCACGCGGCGCAGGGTGGCGATCAATCGCCCAAGCTCGTCCGGCGCATAGGCCTTCGGAGGCGCCGCGCCCCACACCGGCTTCGGCCAGGCGGCATCGCCGGTCCGTCGCGCGATCACGTGCACGTGGAGCTGCGGTACGACATTGCCGAGCGCCGCGACATTGAGCTTGTCGCAGGGCGCGATGGCCTTGAGCGCACGCGAGGCCTGGGCGATTTCGGCGAACAGTTGCGCCTGATCCGCATCAACGAGGTCAATGATTTCCGAAACGGCGGGACGGCGCGGCACCAGCAGCAGCCACGGATAATTGGCGTCCCTGGCGACGAGCAGCCGTGACAGCGGCAGATCGCCCACCGCGGCGGTGTCTTCTTCGAGCCGGGGGTGCAGCGACCAGTCCGATGCGGATGTCATCGATCCATGCAACCCTGGGAAAGGCATTGCGGCCATGGCTACCACGGGAACGGGCCCGGCCGCTTGCATTCCCGGTCCGTTCCGCCGATATAGAAGGCGGGAGGTTGGCGGTGGACGAGCCACTCGCCAACCGGGTCAGGTCCGGAAGGAAGCAGCCCTAACGAGCTCCGGTTCGGGTCGCTCGTCAGCCTCCCACTCATTAGATATCGCGACATGACGAGGCGCGCGGGGCTGCAGGCACGATGAACGACGCCACTACCCCCGAAACGCCCGGCCTCGGCCTCGATACACCGGCGCAGCCGGGACGTGCGACCTCCTACCGGGTGCTGGCGCGCAAATACCGGCCGGCGACCTTCGACGACCTCATCGGCCAGGACGCGATGGTGCGGACCATCTCGAACGCGTTCGAGAGCGGGCGGATTCCGCAGGCCTGGATCCTCACCGGCGTGCGCGGCGTCGGCAAGACCACGACCGCGCGCATCCTCGCCCGCGCGCTCAATTATCAGCTGCCCGACGGCTCGATTTCCGGGCCGAGCATCAAGATGCCGACGCTCGGCATCGATTGCCAGGCGATCATGGAAAGCCGGCACGTCGACGTGCTGGAGATGGACGCCGCCTCCCACAACGGCGTCGACGACATCCGGCAGATCAACGACGCGGTGCGCTACGCGCCGGTGAGCGCGCGCTACAAGGTCTACATCCTCGACGAAGTCCATATGCTGTCGGGACCGGCGTTCAACGCGCTGCTCAAGACGCTGGAGGAGCCGCCGCCGCACGCCAAGTTCATCTTCGCCACCACCGAGATCCGCAAGGTCCCGGTGACGGTGCTCTCGCGCTGCCAGCGCTTCGACCTGCGCCGCGTCGACGCCGGCGCGCTCGTCGCCCATCTCGAAGGCATCGCCGGCAAGGAAGGGATCGCGGCGGAGGCGGAAGCGCTCGCGCTCATCGCGCGCGCCGCCGAAGGCTCCGTGCGCGACGCGCTCTCGCTGTTCGATCAGGCGATCGCGCATGCGGCCGGACCGGTGCGCGCCGAGGACGTGCGCACCATGCTCGGCCTCGCCGACCGCACGCGCGTCATCGACCTGTTCGAGGCGCTGATGAAGGGCGACATCGCCGGCGCGCTCAAGGAGCTGCGCGACCAATACGACTCCGGCGCCGATCCCGCCGTGGTGCTCACCGACCTTGCCGAGTTCACCCACTTCGTCACGCGCATGAAGGTCGTGCCGGCGGTGGCGGACGACCGCTCGCTCGCCGAGAGCGAGCGCACGCGCGGGCGCGCGTTCGCGGCCGCGCTCTCGATGCGGGTTCTCGCGCGCACCTGGCAGATGCTGTTCAAGGGCCTGCCCGAGGTACAGACGGCGCCGAAGCCGATCGCCGCGGCCGAGATGGTGCTGGTGCGCATCGCCTATGCGGCGGACCTGCCGACGCCCGACGAGGTCATCCGCACGCTCACCAACGGCGAGAGCGGCGCCGAGACGCGCACGCAGGCCCGTGGCGAGCCGACCGGCTCGAGCGCACGCCTCGACGCGCCGCGCGGCGGACCGCGCGCCGCCTTGGCGCCCGCCGCGCCTCCGGCGCCGGAAACGCGGCAGTCGGAAGAGCTGGCCGACGCCGCGACGGTTCCGCTGGCGCGGTTCGAGGACGTCATCGCGCTCGCAGCCGAGCGGCGCGACCTGCCGATGAAGATGGCGCTCGAGCGCGACGTGCGCCTGGTGCGCTTCGAGCCGGGGCGCATCGAGATCGCGCTCGAGCCGAACGCCTCCAAGGCGCTCGCCGGCGATCTGGCGCGCAAGCTCTCGCAATGGAGCGGCCGGCGCTGGATGGTCGTGGTCTCCGCCGAGCAGGGCCAGCCGACGATCAAGTCGCAGAACGATGCGCGCCAGGCCGAGCTCGAACGCGGCGTGCAGGCCGACCCCGTCGTCAAGGCGGTGCTCGCCCGCTTTCCCGGCGCGCAGATCGTTGCGGTGCGCGGGCGCGAGACGGCCGCGCCGCCGGTGGAGGGCGACGAGATGCCGCCGGACGCCGAACCGAACGACGACGTGTAGCGGGCCTGCGCATGTCCCGGCGAAGTGGAGACCGGTTCGCCGACAAGGACATGCGCCGATGCAAGAATTTAGAGCATGTCCCGATTCCGCAGGAGCGGGACATGATCTAGTGTGGAGAAGGACATGCCGGATTTCATGGGCCTGATGAAGCAGGCCGCCGAGCTCAAGGGCAAGATGGAAGCCATGCAGGCCGAGCTCGACCAGATCGAGGTCGAAGGCCAGGCGGGCGGCGGCCTCGTGACCGTGAAGCTCACCGCCAAAGGCGAGATGAAGGGCGTGCGCATCGATCCGTCGCTGGTCAAGCCGGACGAGACGGAGATCGTCGAGGATCTCATCGTCGCGGCCCATGCGGACGCGCGTCGCAAGGCGGAGGCCTTGCTGCAGGAGAAGGTCAAGGCGCTGACCGGCGGGCTGCCCCTGCCGCCGGGGTTCAAGCCGTTCTGACATGCCCGCCGCCATCGCCGGACCCGAGATCGAGCGCCTGATCCAGCTGCTCGCGCGACTGCCCGGCCTCGGGCCCCGCTCGGCCCGGCGCGCCGCGCTGCATCTCATCAAGAAGCGCGAGCAGCTGATGACGCCGCTCGCCGGCGCAATCCAGACCGCGATCGACAAGATCGCGGTGTGCCGCGTCTGCGGCAACATCGACACGCAGAACCCGTGCACGGTCTGCGCCGATCCGCGGCGCGATCCCGCCGTGATCGTGGTCGTCGCCGACGTGGCCGATCTGTGGGCGCTCGAGCGCGCGCACGCGATCAATGCGCGCTATCACGTGCTCGGCGGCACGCTCTCGCCGCTCGACGGCGTCGGTCCGCAGGATCTCACCATCGACGCGCTGGTCACGCGCGCCCATTCGCCCGACGTGAAGGAGATCATCCTCGCGCTCAACGCCACGGTCGACGGCCAGACCACCGCTTATTACATTACTGACCTGCTCGCGGGCGCCAATGTAACCGTGACGCGCCTCGCCCACGGAGTTCCGGTCGGCGGCGAATTGGATTATCTCGACGAAGGGACGCTCGCGGCCGCGATCAAGAGCCGCACGCCGTTCTGATCGGTGCAACCCCGCTCGCACCACAGGGAGCTCGACCATGATCGCCGTCATTTTCGAGATCTGGCCCGCCGAAGGCCGCAAGGACGATTACCTCGATCTCGCCGCTGCGCTTCGCGCCGAGCTGCTCGAGACCGACGGGTTCATCTCGATCGAGCGCTTCCAGAGCCTCACCGAGCCGAAGAAGCTCCTGTCGCTCTCGTTCTGGCGCGACGAGGACGCGGTGCGGACTTGGCGCAACAAGCAAAACCACCGGCGCGCCCAGGCGGCCGGCCGCGGCGGAATTTTTTCCGACTATCGCCTGCGCATCGCGAGCGTGGTGCGCGACTACGGCATGACGCAGCGCGAGCAGGCGCCGGCGGACTCCCGCCAGCACCATGATCGGGGCGCCGCCGTCGATTCCATATGAGGCCGCCGCCGCCGAAGACAGACGGTGCGTCAGCCACGGGCGGCCGCCGCGCTTTCCTCAAGCCGCGGCTGCTCGAGCTTCGTGAAATGTCCTCGATGCTGCAGCCATGCCAGCAGCAGCAAGCCTGGAATCCCTGCCAGCGTGCAGATGACGAAGAACGACGTCCAGCCGGTCGTCGCCGCAATGTATCCGGCGGGGGCGGAGAGATAGGTGCGCCCCACGGCGGACAGTGCCGTCAACAGGGCGTATTGCGTCGCGGTATGCAGCGGATTTTTGCAGATCGCCGATAGATAGGCGACGAACATCACCGTGCCGATGGCGCTGGTAAAGTTCTCGACCGTGATGGCGAAGGTGAGCCACGCGAGATCGCGGCCGAGCACGGCCTGCCACGCGAATGCAAGGTTTGCCAACGCCTGCAGTATGCCGCCGATCCACAAGCTCGCAGCGAGCGGAAATGCCTTCGCGATATAGCCGCCGGTAAAGCCGCCGATCAGCAGGGCCGCAAGACCGACACCCTTGATGATGGTGGCATATTCATTGCGGGAGAAACCAAGATCGACGGTGAACGGCCCGGTCATCACGCCCGCAAGCGCGTCGGTCAGCTTGAACAAGACGACGAACACCAGCACGACAACGGCGACCAGCAGGCCCTCGCGCAAAAAGAAATCGGTGAAAGCGCCAGCTACGGTCGTGAACAGGCGATCGATCGCCTTCATGCCGCTATGGATGCGTTCAGCGGCTTCCGATTTAGCCGGCTCTGTCGCAAGCAATGTCGTGACGAGGCCGATCAGCACCAGCAACGCCATGACGAAATAGCTGGCTGACCAGCCGCCCTGCTTGGTGAAACCCAGCATCTCAAAGCCGCTGACGACATAGAGCGCACCTGCGCTCGACGCCAGCATGCCGACGCGATAGGCCGCAACATAGGAGGCCATTCCGGCGGCCTGCTCGCTCTCGGGCAGGCTTTCGATGCGAAAAGCGTCGATGACAATGTCCTGGGTGGCGGAAGCCGTCGCAACCAGCAGCCCGCCGAAGGCCGCAAAGGCCGGAGCGGCCCAAGGATCGCAGTTGCCGAGAATGACGATGGCCGCCATCAACACCAGCTGCGCAAACACCAGCCAACCGCGACGGCGGCCGAGCCGGCGCGCGAGCAAGGGCACGTCGAACGCATCGATCAGCGGTGCCCATAGGAACTTGATCGTGTAGGGCGTTCCGACCAGGGCAAACAGGCCTACGGTCTTGAGGTCAACGCCGACCTCGCGGGCCCAGTACAACAACGTCGAGCCCGACAGCGCGAGCGGCAGGCCGGCCGAGAAGCCGAGGAAGAGCACGATCAGCACGCGCGGCCGCAAGTAGACTGCGAGCGTCTCGCCGAAGGAGGCGCGCGGCCGGACGGGCGCGCTGGTCATTCGCCGGCTTCGAGTCTGCGCTGGAGCGGCGCCGGAATGACCGTCGTCCGGTCGCTGCGCGCGTCCGGCGCGGCTTCGTCGCCCTCGAACTCGAGCTCCTCGATCTTGGCCCCGCGCTTCTCGATCTTCTCCGACGAGATCACGATCTGGCGGACGTCCTCGCCCGCCTGGTTGAAATGCTGCTGCAGCTTGAGCACGCGCTCGTGCAGGCGGCCGAGGTCGTCCATCATGCGGCCGACCTCGTCGCGGATCTGGTCGGCGGCCTCGCGCATGCGCGCATCCTTGAGGATTTGCTGCATCACCTGAATCGCGAGCATGAGCAGCGTCGGCGAAACGATGATAACGCGCGCCCGATAGGCCTTCTGCACGACGTCGTCGAAGCCGTCGTGCAGCTCGGCATAGACCGATTCGGACGGCACGAACATGAGGGCGAGATCCTGGGTTTCGCCGGGGATCAGATATTTATCGGCGATATCGCCCACATGTTTGGCAATATCCTGGCGGATGCGCTGAGTGGCAACCTTGCGCTCCTCGTCCGACTTGGCATCGCGCAGCGCGGTGACCGCCTCGAGCGGGAACTTGGCGTCGATCGACAGCGGCCGCTTGTCGGGCAAAAACACGACGCAGTCGGGCCGCTTGTCGTTAGAAAGTTTGTACTGGAATTCATAGAACCCCTTGGGCAGGCCGTCCTGCACGATCGCTTCCATGCGCGCCTGCCCGAAGGCGCCGCGCGCCTGCTTGTTGGCGAGCACGTCGCGCAGCGAGGTGACGTGCGAGGACAGCTCGGACAAATTCTTCTGCGCGTGATCGATGACCGCGAGGCGCTCGTGCAGGTGCTGCAGCCGGTCGACCGTCTGCTTGGTGCTGGTCTCGAGCGAGGAGCCGAGCCGGCTCGAGACCGAGTCGAGCCGCTCCGACAGCACGCGGGCAAGCTCGGCCTGACGACCGGCGAGCGCCTCGCCCATGGCCTGCAGCCGACCCGAGGTCTCCGCCTGCAGGCGGGCCAGCTCGCCGAGCCGGCCGTCGCCGGGGTCGGGCCGTTGCCGGCGCAGCATCGCGTAGGCGAGCGCGGCGAGACCCGCCGCAAGGACCAGGACCAGGATGATGAGAAGGATCACGAGGGTTTCGGCCATGAGGGCCTTTTACCCGATTCGCGCCGCCGGCACGAACGAAGAGCGAACAATCCATTGTTGACCGATTCCCGCACACTGCTTACATCCGCGCTCCATGGCCATTCGCGACATCCTCATCCTCCCCGACAAGCGGCTGCGGCAGGTCTCCGAGCCGGTCAAAAAGGTCACCGCCGAGATCAAGAAGCTCGTCGAGGACATGTTCGAGACCATGTACGCGGCGCCCGGCATCGGGCTCGCCGCCATCCAGGTGGGCTTGCCGAAGCGGGTGGTCACCATGGACCTCGCGAAGCGCGAAGGCGAAACCGAGCCGCACGTCTTCATCAATCCGGAGATCACGTGGAGATCGGAGGAGCTTTCGACCTACGAGGAGGGCTGCCTCTCGATCCCCGAGGTGCATGAGGACGTGGAGCGCCCCGCCAAGGTGCGGTTCAAGTATCTCGACCTCGACGGCAAGGCGCACGTCGCCGAGGCCGAGGGACTCTTCGCCACCTGCATCCAGCACGAGGTCGATCATCTCGACGGCGTGCTGTTCATCGATCACATCTCCAAGCTCAAGCGCGACCGCATCGTGAAGAAATTCACCAAGGCGGCGAAACGGGCCGAGCAGGACGCGTAAAGAGCCCGCTGCGTCGAAGGACTGCCTGATGCCGCTGCGCCTGATCTTCATGGGCACGCCCGACTTCGCGGTGCCGACACTGGTCGAGCTCCATGGGCGCGGCCATGACGTCGCTGCGGTCTACACGCGGGCGGCAAAGCCCGGCGGGCGCCGTGGCCTCGATCTGGTGCCGAGCCCGGTCGAGCGCGAGGCGCGCCGCTTCGGACTCGATGTGCTCACCCCGAAGACGCTGCGCACCGACGAAGCGGTGAAGCAATTCCGCGCCCATGAAGCGGATGCCGCGATCGTCGTCGCCTACGGGCTGATCCTGCCAAAACCGATCCTCGACGCGCCGCGGCTCGGCTGCTTCAACCTGCACGCCTCGGCGCTGCCGCGCTGGCGCGGCGCCGCGCCGATCAATCGCGCCATCATGGCGGGCGATTCCGACACCGCCGTCATGGTGATGAAGATGGAGGAAGGCCTCGACACCGGCGCGATCGCCATGGCCGAACGGGCCGCGATCGGACCCGACATGACGGCGGGCGAGTTGCACGACGAGCTGGCGCGGCTCGGCGCCGATCTGATGGCGCGCGCGGCGGCGGCGCTCGAGAAGGACGCGCTGGTCGTGACGCCGCAGCCCGCCGACGGCGTCACTTACGCGGCCAAGATCGAGAAGGACGAGACGCGCATCGATTGGCGCAGGCCGGGGAAGGCGGTGCACGACCACATCCGCGGTCTCTCGCCGTTTCCGGGCGCCTGGTGCGAGATCGCCGGCGCGCGCGTGAAAGTGCTGCGCAGCACCAAGGTCGCAGGCGCGGGCGCGCCCGGCACGGTGCTCGACGACCGGCTCACCATCGGGTGCGGCGACGGCGCGGTGCGCATCGTCGAACTGCAGCGCGCCGGCAAGCAGGCGATGAAGGCGGACGACTTTTTGCGCGGCGTCCCGCTTGCGGCCGGAACCGTGCTGCGTTGAGGCGACGATGCCGCGCTACAAGCTCGTGATCGAATATGACGGCGCGCCCTTCGTCGGCTGGCAGGTGCAGGACAACGGCACGTCCGTGCAGGGCGTGCTCACCGCGGCGCTCGCGGCGTTCTGCGGCGAGACCGTCGCGGTTTACGGTGCCGGGCGCACCGACGCGGGCGTGCACGCGATGGGCCAGGTCGCGCATGTCGATCTCGCGAAGGAATGGGACGTGGAGACGGTGCGCGACGCGCTCAACGCGCATCTGCGGCCGTATCCGGTCGCCGTGCTCTCGGCCGAGACCGCGCCGCCGGATTTCGACGCGCGGTTTTCGGCGGTGAAGCGGCATTATCTCTACCGCATCGCCAATCGGCGCGCCGATCTGGCGCTCGAGCGCCAGCGCGCCTGGCGCATCGCGCGCCCGCTCGACGCCGAGGCGATGCATCGCGCAGCGCAGCGCCTCGTCGGCCGGCACGACTTCACCACGTTCCGCGCCGCCGAATGCCAGGCCAAATCGCCGGTGAAGACGCTCGACCGCCTCGACGTCGATCGCCGCAGCGAGGACATCGAGATCCATGCGTCGGCGCGCTCGTTCCTGCATCATCAGGTGCGCTCAATGGTCGGCTCGCTGGCGCTCGTCGGGGATGGTAAGTGGACGGCCGCCGACCTCGCGGGCGCGCTCGCCGCGAAGGATCGCACCACCTGCGGTCCGGTGGCGCCGCCGGACGGGCTCTATCTGGTGCGTGTCGATTACTGAAGTGGAGTCGAGATGATCTCGCGGCGTTCTTTTCTTCTTGCGGCCGGCGCGCTCGCGAGCGTTTTCGCCGGCCGGGCGCAGGCGCAGAATTTTCCCAACGGCCTGGTGCGGATCATCGTGCCGTTCCCGCCCGGCGGCGGCACCGACGTGCTCGGGCGCCTGTTGAGCGCCGAGCTGCAGATGCTGTGGGGGCAGAGCGTGATCCTCGACAACCGCCCGGGCGCGGCCGGCTTGATCGGCACGCGCCAGGCGGCGGCCGCCGCGCCGGACGGCCACACGCTGCTGATGGCCTCGACCGGCGCGATCCTCACGCTCGCGGCAAGTCACGGCGCCGGCCCGTACGATGTGCGGCGCGACCTCGCGCCGGTTTCGCTCGTCGCCGCCCCGCCCTACATCACGGTGGTCAATCCGTCGCGCCCGTTCCGCACCGCGGCCGAGATCATCGCCTATGCGAAGGCCAATCCGGGGAAGCTCACCTTCGGCTCCTCGGGCGTCGGCTCGGCGTCGCATCTCTCGGGCGCGCTGTTCGCGCAGATGGCCGGCATCGATCTCCTGCACGTGCCCTATCGCGGCACCGGGCCCGCGGTCACCGATCTGCTCGGCGGCCGCATCGACCTGATGTTCTCGCCGGCGCTGACCGTGACGCCGCATATCGCCGCCGGCACGCTGCGGGTGATCGGAACGACGGGCGCGGCTCGCTCGGCGCTCTTTCCGGATTTTCCGACCGTGGCCGGAACCGGATTGCCGAACTATGCCTCGCTCGGCTGGTTCGGCATGTTCGCGCCAACCGCGACGCCGAACGACGTGGTCGAGAAGATCAGCGCCGATGCGAGAAAGGTGCTGCTGCTGCCGCAGTCGCGCGAAAGACTCGCGCAGGAAGGCGCGGAGCCCGAGCCCAATTCGCCCAGCGACTTTGCGGCCTTCGTCAATGCCGACATCGCCAAGTGGCTCGATCTGGCGCACAAAGCGGGCATCAAGCTGACCAATTAGTTTGGAACTAGTCTTATTCCAAAGTATTGAAATTGCTGCATTTTTATTGACAGGCCCGGGCATCTCCGCTTGGTGGCGAAAGGCGCGAGCCACCAGGGGAGCGACAGATGCGAGCAGCGATTTGCATTGGCCTGACGATGGTCTTCATGAGCGCCGGCGCGCTGGCTGACGGATTCAAGAACTGCACGAAAGAACCGAAGGCATCATGGCAGCCGGCGACCGCGGCCGAGGCCGCCGCCACCGCGGCCGGCTACGAGGTCCGCAAGTCGAAGGTCGAGGGATCCTGCTACGAGGTCTATGGCGTCAACAAGCAGGGCAAGCTGTTCGAGCTGTTCTACAACCCGATCGACCTCAAGCTGATGCACACCAAGGCGAAGTAATCCGCGCGCGGTCCCGTGTCCACGAGCGGCGATGCGCGGCTGCCGGCGCCACCCGCGACGGTGGCGGTGTGGGATTTGCCGTTGCGCCTGTGTCATTGGGCGCTCGCGGCGTCGGTTCTCGTCGCATGGTTTTCGGCCAACGTCGACGACGCGGTGCACGAGATCTCAGGCTATATGGCGCTCAGCCTCGTCGCGTTCCGAATCCTCTGGGGATTCGTCGGGCCGCGTTACGCCCGTTTCAGGGATTTCGTCCCGACGCCTCGCGTCCTCCTGCGGTATCTGAGCGATCTCGCGCAAGGACGAACCACACGGTATCTCGGCCACAATCCCGCCGGCGCCGCGATGACGGTGTTGCTGCTCGTGCTGCTCGCGATCGCGACGATCACCGGATGGATGCAGCTCACCCGTCGTTTCTTCGGCGTGACCTGGGTCGAGATGGTGCACACCTATTCCTCGAATCTGGTCCTCGTGCTGGCGATCGTGCACGTCCTCGGGGTTCTGCTCATGTGCTGGCTGCAGAAGGAGAACCTGGTGCGCGCCATGATCACCGGGAGGAAGCGCGCCGCGAGCGAGCATAAGGAGGACGGGTGACGCTCAGGCTACGGCGACGGCGCCGGCATCCGCGGGCTGAAGCAGCTTGACGATCTCGGCGGCTGGCCGGGGCCGACTGAACAGGTAGCCTTGCATCTCCGTGCAACCGAGCGCTCGCAGGGCCTGCATCTGCGACTCGGTCTCCACACCCTCCGCTGTCGTCGTGATGTCGCGCGATCTGGCGATGTTGATGACCGCGTGCACGATGGACACCGATCCCTCCGGCTCAGAGATGTCCTTGATAAACGAGCGATCGATCTTGAGCTTGTCGAAGGGGAAACGCTGCAGGTAGTTGAGCGACGAGTATCCCGTGCCGAAATCGTCCATGACAATGCGCACGCCGAGCTTGCGCAGCTGGTGCAGGATAAGAAGCGTCGCTTCGTCATCGCGAATGAGGACGGACTCGGTGAGCTCAAGCTCCAGCCTATGGGCCGCCAGCCCCGATGCAGCGAGCGCGCCGACGACCTGCTGCACGAGACTGCCGTCCTTGAACTGGACGGCCGAGACATTGACGGCGATCCTGAGATCGTCCGGCCATTTTGTCGCTTCGGCGCAGGCGGTTTGCAGCACCCATTCGCCGATCTGATTGATGAGCCCCGTCTCCTCAGCAACAGGAATGAATTCCATGGGCGGAATCATGCCGCGCGCATGATGGCGCCAGCGCAAAAGGGCCTCGCAGCCGGTAATTCGATCGTCGCGCAGATTGACCAGGGGCTGATAATGCAGCTCCAGCCCATCGCGCGTGATCGCCTCGCGCAGATCGAGCTCGAGCGCGCGTCGCTCCTTGAGCCGCGCATCCATGCCCGCCTCGAAAAAGCGATAGGTACTGCGCCCGTTGGCCTTGGCGCTGTACATGGCCAAGTCGGCATTCTTCAAAAGCTGATCTGGGTCAGTCCCATCGTCCGGCGCGAGCGCGATGCCGATGCTCGTGTCGGCGACCAGCCGATGGCTGCCGACCTCGTAAGGCACCCGGATGGCCTCGTGGATGCGGTTGGCGAGCGTGCTGACGTCATGGGGCTCAGAAACGCAGCTCTGGACGATGGCGAACTCGTCGCCGCCGAGCCGGCCGATCGCGTCGTTTTCGCGCAGACATCCGCGCAACCGCGCAGCCACGGCCTTGAGCAGCTCGTCACCGACCGGATGACCCAACGTGTCGTTCACGTTCTTGAACTGATCGAGGTCAAGATAGAGGACCGCAATCCGCTCTCCGCGATTGACGCGGGCGAGCGCCTGCTCCAGCTGCTCGCGAAAAAGGATGCGGTTGGGCAGATCGGTGATCGAATCGTAGTGCGCCAGTCGCGCGATGCGCTCTTCGGCGCGCTTCCTGTCCGTGATGTCTTCGACGACGCCCGCCAGGTATTGCTCCTTGCCGTCGTCGCTGCGGATGAGCAGACGCTTCGAAGTCACGATGCGCGTGCCCTTGTCGGGCATCTGGATCGAATGTTCCTCGAAATACAGCGGCTCCGGACATTGCAGCAGTCGTTCGTCGCGCTCGTTGATCACATCGGCCGCCGCCTTCGGGAAGATGTCATACGCGGTCTTGCCGATGATCTCGCTGCGCGGCAACCCCCAGTCGCGCTCGCACGCCTTGTTGACAAGCACGAAACGACGGTCGTTCGCGTTCTTCACGAAGATTGTGACCGGCACGTTTTCGATCACCATGTCGGCGAACGCCTTGCTGCGGTCTCGCTCCTTTCTGACAGTCGTCTGCTCGGTGATGTCCTCGTGAGTGGCGACCCATCCACCGCTGCTCATGGGCTGGTTCACGATGCGGATC
>WNFF01002899.1_pt1 | contig 15183 bp, 17 predicted proteins | sample 5400441 | NCBI WGS metagenome assembly WNFF01 (sample SAMN13153345, study PRJNA577476) | soil metagenome | isolation source: 120 cm saprolite under Douglas fir tree site 2 hole 3 replicate 1 | place: USA:California | collected 2015-04-18 | reverse complement strand
GAACCGCGGCAGCGTGATGGCCACGCGCTTCGCCCTCGTCCAGACCGCAAGCATTGCAGGCGCTGCCGTCGGTGGCATCGTCACCTACGCCTATAAACAAAACGGGCCAGTCGTCGCCTATGGCGTGCTCGCGATCGGGCTGATCCTGCTCGGCATGTTCGCCCTGGCCGCGGGCCGCCGCACTTCCAACCCCCTGCACGGCCGCGAGTACGAGGAGGCCATGCTGAGAAGCGCTGGAGCCCGGTCGCCGGCCGACTAAGCCCGCCAATAGCCGTTGGGGGCTAAACCGGGACGCCCTCTGAGATGCCTCATTCATACTGCTGCGTACCTTGCGCAACCCTCGTCCGGCGGCCTCCCCGCACGAGCCCGAATCCACAGAGCCGGCGCCCCTACCGACGGCCGTCGCGGTCGCCTGGTCGCTCGATCCGCGCCGCCGGCGCCTGTACCTCCAGATCACGTTCGGGCTCAGCTCAGCCCTGGTCGCGGTGCTCGTCCTCTACCTCATCCGCGACGTGCTCGGCGCCTTCGTGCTGGGCGCGGCGATCGCGTTCCTCATCCAGCCTGCGATCCACCGCCTGACCGAGCTCGGCCTGCCCCGGATCCTTGCCATCGGTCTGATCTTCGTGGCGATCCTGCTGGCCCTGGCCGGCATCGTGCTGCTCGTCCTACCACTCTTCATAAACGAGGTCGGCCAGCTCCAGTCGCAGGCGCCCAGCCTCGCTGCCGAGGCCCAGCGACGGATCACCGAGCTCCAGGGCTCGCCGGTCAGCATCTTCGGCATCAATGTCAACCTCGCCACCTCGACCGAGACCGTGAGCTCGCACCTGCGCGACTACCTGCTCGGCCAGTTCGGCAACGCGGTCAGCATCGGCCTCACCGCGCTGACGACTCTGCTTCAGATCCTCCTGATGTTCGTGGTCGCGTTCCTGCTCGCGCTGGACGAGCATTCGGTTCGGCGCGTGCTGCGGCGCATGGTGCCCAGCGACTACCGCACCGACTTCGATCAGATCTGGCGCCGCGTGCGCCGAATGCTTTACGCGTACGTGAGGGGACAGATCATCGTCGCCGGCATGATCGGCATCCTCAGCGGCATCGGCTGCGCGGTGCTTGGTCTGCCCGACGCCGTCGCGCTCGGCCTGCTCGCCGGTGCCCGCGGTGCTGGTGGGACTTGCTGCAGGCGGCCCGCTCAAAGCGCTGCTCGTCGTAATCCTTTACTTCGTGGTCTCCAACGTGATCCTCAACTTCGTCTACCCGAAGGTGATGGGCGACGCGGTGCGACTGCCGCCGCTGCTGGTCATCGTCGCCCTGATCGCGGGTTTCAGCTGGGCCGGAATCCTCGGCATGTTCGTCGCGGTGCCCCTCGCGGCGATACTGCGCATCCTGTTCGACCACATCTATCCGCGCCTGTACGAGAAGCCCGCGTGAAGATCGCCGTCTTCTCGGACATTCACGCCAACTGGCAGGGCCTCGAAGCGGTCATGGAGGACTGCCCACCAGTGGATGAGACGCTCTGCCTCGGTGACGTCGTCGGTTACGGCGGCGATCCGAAACGTTGCGTCGACGAGGTGATGGAAAAGGGCTGGCTCACGCTCGTCGGCAACCACGATCGCGCTTGCACGGATCCTGAGATCCTCGAGTGGTTCAACGACGACGCAGCCACGGTGGTGCGGTGGACGGTCGACGTGATCGGTCCGGAACGTCTCGAATGGCTGCGCGATCTACCCGACAGCCACATGAAAGAGAACGTCCTTCTCGTCCACGCCAGCCCGCGCGACCACATCTACGAATATGTGCTCGACAGCGCGGTCGCGCACGCGAACCTCGAGCTGCTGCGCGGCAAGCTCTGCCTTCACGGCCACACGCACGTACCTGGCATATTCGGCATTTCGGAAGGCCAGGTCACCCACGACTACCGCGTCGACACGTTCCGGCTCGCCGGCCCCGCGCTTGTGAATCCCGGCAGCATCGGCCAGCCGCGTGACGGAATACCGATGGCGAGCTACGGCATCTGGGATGTGGACGAGGGAACGTTCGAGTTCAGGCGCGTCACCTATGACATCGGAGGTGCACAGCAGGCGATACGCAAAGCGCAGCTGCCCGAGCGCTTTGCGGCTCGTCTCGAAACGGGTCGATGAAGCGCTGGGCGGTCCGCCGCTGGCGGCGCCTCATATTCGCGGCAGCCGCCGGAGCCGGCATCGGATGCTTCCTCGCCTGGGCGGCCAACTGGTTTGTGTTCATCAGCGGCAACCTGCAGGGGCCTGACTTCTTCTCGTTCTACGCAGCCGCCGAGATCTTCGTCAAGCAGGGCCCGTCGAGCGTCTACGACATCCTCACGCAGAAGCAGTACGAGATAGCCATCACCAATCGACCGGCTGACACGTTCATCGTCCTGCCGTACTTCCATCCGCCGTTCTACACGCTGCTCATCGCGCCGCTCGCGTTCCTGAGCTATCGCGCCGCGTACTACGCGATGACCGCATTCAACGTGGCGCTGCTCATCGCGCTGACAGTCATCCTTGTGCGGGGCAGCCTGCGAGTGCACGGGCGCGCCGTCATCGTCGCGGCGTCGCTCATCGCCGGTTTCCTCCCACTTTTCGTGACGATCCTCCAGGGCCAGTCCGACCTCGTCGTGCTGGTTCCGCTGGCCGGTGCGTACATGGCGTGGTCGCGCGGACGGGCAGGCTGGGCCGGCGTGCTCAGCGCGCTCGCGTTCTCCAAGCCGCAGCTTTTGCTTCTCATTCCAGTGCTGTTCATCACGCGGCGTTCATGGCGCGCCATGGCCGGGTTCGCGGGGGCTGTGCTGGCGCTGGCGCTCGTGTCTGTCGCCGGCTTCGGTTTTAACCCCGTGCTCGACTACGTGAGCTCCGTCGGCTCGTGGGCGATCGGCGGGCAGCTGCCGACTCACGGGCAGGCCGTCTACACGGATACCGCGGTTTACTCGCTGCGGCACATCCTGGAGATCCTGCCTGGAGGCGGAAAGGTGATCGCCTTCGCGATCCTGGTCGGGCTGCTCGCGCTCGTGGCCATCTCGCTGAGCTGGCGGCCCGACAAGCCGCGCCTCGACTTCGCTTTGGCGGTGGCAGCCTCGCTGGTGCTAAGTCCGCATCAGAACGTGCACGACCTGGCACTGCTCGTCATTCCCGGATTCGCGCTGGCCGACCTCGCGCTGGACGGCAGCCTGAGGTGGCCAGGCATAGCGGCGCTCGTGCTCGGGCTGGCGTACGCCGCCATCAACCTCAGCCTGGCCACGAGCCTGTGGTCCGCAGCCGCTGGCGCGCTCCTGATCGCCGCGTTCTTGACCCTGGAACGAATGGCGGTGCGCCCGGAGCCCGTGGCGCTTGCCGAACAGCGCTGGCAGGGGCCGCGACCGCATCGCGTGATCGTGCTACCTGCCTATCGCGCGGCCAAGACGCTGGCCGAGGTGGTGGGCGAAATTCCGAAGGGCCATGCGGACCGCATTCTTCTTGTCGACGACGCGAGCGCCGACGCGACGGTGAGCGTGGCGACCGCGCTGAACCTGGACGTCATCCGCCACACGCGAAACCTGGGATACGGAGGCAACCAGAAGACCTGCTACCGGCGCGCGCTGCAAATGGGCGCGGACGTAGTTGTGATGCTGCACCCCGACGGCCAGTACGACCCGGCCATCATCCCGAACCTGTGTCGAGTGATCGAGGACGGCGAGGCCGACATCGTGCTCGGCTCGCGCTGGCTGGGCCTCGACCCGGCCAAGGCGGGCATGCCGTGGTGGAAGCGGCTCGGCAATCGATTCCTGACGGCGACCGAGAACCGCATCCTGGGCCTGAGGCTGTCCGAGTACCACACCGGATACCGCGCCTACTCGCGGCGGTTCCTGGACACGATTCCGTTTCTCGAGAACAGCGACGACTTCGTGTTCGACACGCAGGTCCTCATCCAGGCGGCGACGTTCGGTTTCAAGATCGGCGAGGTTCCGGCCATCGGCCGGTACCACGAGGACGCGAGCTCGGTGAGCTTCAAGACGTCGATGGTCTATGGGCTCAAGACGCTGGCGGCGCTGCTGACTTATGTAGCGCACCGCTCCGGCTTTCCGAGCCGGTGGCTCACGCCGCGGTCAAATGCCGACGAACAGCCGCTTGCGGTAAGCAAGGTAGCCCACCACAGCCAGGTTCAGTAGCAGCGCGCCGACGCGGAACAGCGTCACCTTGTGTACCACCTCGTAAGCCTCGAAGGGGATGAGCACGCCCGTCGCGATTACGGTCAGGTACTCGGCCCATCGGCGGCGCATCGCAAGACCGATCCCTTCGGTGCCTTCGAGCAGTGAATAGGCAAACGCGCCGATGGCCAGCAGTGACATATGAGGGAAGTTGCCGATCATCACGAGCAGACGGAAGAACACCTGCTCGATGATCGTTTCGTCTGTGTCGAGGTTCAGCTGCTGCTGAGCTGACACCGCCCACTGGGTTAGCCACCCCTGCCGACCGGCGACCAGCAAGCCGATGCCGAGTGCGATGAGGACAAGGGCCTTGCCGACGCGCTCGACGATGATCACCTTGATGAACACGTCGTGCTCGCCGCCGATGCTGTTCAGCTCGGCAAGCAGCCGGGCGAAGTAGTGCGGCCTGCGCCTTGTTGCCTCGTCGGTCACGGCGAGACGTTAACAAGCTGGGTTGTCATGCGGCTTTGAGATTTCTAACGTGAGCAGCGGTGTGCAGGCTGGGGGCGGGAGCCGCACCGGGGGTGGGGGGCGGGCCCGACGGGCGGTGTCGGGTGGGTCGGCGGCCGCGGGGGCCTAGGCCGGGTGCTCTCGGTGCTCACGGAACAGAAGCACCCGGCAGTTGGCGTTCTTCAGCACGTACGGCACGGTCTTGCCGAGGTTGAACTCCCCGAACCGCCGCTTGTACGGCAGCCCCATCACGAGCAGCTCCGCGCCCCATTCCACGGCCTCGTCCACCAGCGCCGGACCCGTGTCGCGCGCCTGCACCAGCTCCGTCTCGACGTTCAGCTGCGCCTCGGTCGCGAGCTGCTCGACCTCGTCCAGGATCTTCTCCCCGCGTTCGACCACCTCGTCCAAAACCGCGCCCAAAGGCAGCGAGCGGTTGACCTCGATGATGTGGACGCCGTAGATCTTCCCGCCGTGCGTGTCGGTCATGCTGCATGCGAGACGGACCACCTCAGCGTCGATGCCCTGGCCGCCCACGGCGACCATCACCTTCTTGGCGACCGGTCCATGCGAGTGGTCAGCGGCCATATCGACAGCTAGTTGCCCGGTCCGCGCCGCAGCCGGCGCACCAGCACGTACGCGCCAAATGCGAACGCGCCCACCGCCGTACCAAACGCCAGTCCGTTGGACACCGGATCCAACCCTGGGTGCACGGTCAGATACACCGCCACCCACACCCCGATGGCGATCGCCATGAGGCCCAGCAGCGTGAACGGGAAGCGCACGGCGAACCATGCTAGAGCACGCGTGTCAGCCCCGGATGGCGCCTTCACGGGCGTCCCTATAATCGATTCGCTTTGAAGATCGTGATCGTTGGCTGCGGTCGCGTCGGATCCCAGATCGCGGCCGAAATGGACCGCGGCGGACACGATGTGACCATCATCGACCGCGACCCCAACCAGTTCTCGCGGGCATCCCAGCGAGGCGTCCTGACCAACGATTTCAAAGGCAACCAGGTCGTCGGCAACGGCACCGACGCGGAGGTGCTGCGCAGGGCCGGCGTGGAGGACGCGGACGGCTTCGTGGCAGTGACCGAAGGCGACAACCGCAACATCATGGCCGCCCAGGTCGCCAAGCACGTCTTCAAGGTGCCCCGCGTCGTCTGCCGCATCTACGACCCCGAGCGCGCGGAGGCTTACGAAAAGCTCGGGCTGCACACGATCTGCCCGACCATCGATGGCGCCAAGCGCATCGAGAAGACGCTGCTGCAGCAGTGAGGCCGCATTCATGTATGTGATCGTCGTCGGTGGAGGCACCGTCGGTTACTACCTTTCGCGCGACCTGCTCGACCGCGGCCACGAGGTGACCCTCATCGAAAAGGACGGCCGCCGAGCGGACTGGCTCGAGACGCAGCTGGGCAGCATCGTCATGCGCGGCGACGGATGCGAGGTGAAGTTCCTATCCCAGACAGGCATCGAGCGCGCGGATGCGATCGTCGCGGTCACCGCGGACGATGAGGACAACCTCATCGCCCTGCAGATGGCCAAACGTCACTTCAACGTGAAGAAGACCATCGCACGCGTGAACAATCCGTCGAACGTCGAGATCTTCAAAACCCTCGGCGTCGATGACGCCGTATCAGCGACTGAGATCCTTCTCGCAGCCCTGGAACCCCCGATCACCACCTGACGAAACGATCGAAGAGGAAAAGGACCGCCGGCCCAAGCGGTCCCTCACTCCCCGTTTTTCTTTAGACGGTCGACTTGCCGATCTTGTAGATCTTCGTGCCGCAGAACGGACATGTGCCCACTGTTGCCGGCTTGCCGTTCTTCATCGTGATCGGCTGAGGGTCTACCATTTCGACCTTTTTCTTGTCTTTAAGGCAGTAGCCTTCCACTAGTTCACCATCCTTAAATAAGTATCCGTTGCCCGGGCGACTTGGCCCATTCTAGGGGCCCTCCAACTTGAATTCAACCCGAGTTCAGAAAGCATCCGATTTTCCATGCCCCAAAACACCGTGAAAAGTCGCGAGAAACGGAGGCTCAAACACACGCCTAGCGGCCTCGTCGTAGAGGACAAATCGCACCTCTGACGGCTCCCATCCGTCATGAAACGCCCGGCTCAGGCATGTCGCCATGATGCGCGCGCATTCATCGAGCGGAAAACCGGCGATGCCTGTGCCGACCGCCGGGACAGCGACCGTTTCGAAGGATCTGTGACGTGCAATTTCAAATGTCGCGGTCATGGATGCGTTCAGCGACATTGCGGTCGTGCGCCCGCCAAGCGCCATGCTGGCTGCGTGGATCACATGACGCGCCTTCAACTGGCCGCCGCCCGTGATTGCCGCCTCGCCGACGCGAACCGGTCCGTGCGCGGTGCATTCGTCCTCGATCGACGGACCGCCGCGTCGCCTGATCGCGCCTGCCACTCCGCCTCCCAGCACGAGGTCGTTGTTGGCCGCGTTGACGATGGCGTCGACGTCCTGATCGGTCAGGTCGCCGACTGTGATGACGATTCGCCGGGTAGGCATTCCATCACCTCCTCGACGCGTGAGTCCAGCTGCGCTCGCGTCGCGCGCGCGATGCTGCGCAGCCCGATGTCTTCGATTGTGATTGATGCGCACGCAACACCCCACACCAGCGCTTCGCGAACAGTGCTGGACCGCTTGCCCGAAACAAGCCAGCGCGCGAGCATGCCGGCCGCTGTAGCGTCGCCGGCGCCGGTCGTGTCGACGATGGGATGGGTGCGCAGGGCCGGCACGTGCTCCGATCCATCGTCGGTGTAGGCGGTAACGCCGCGCGCGCCAGATTTCACGACCAGGCCCTCGAGCGACCAACGACGCCGGAACTCCTGCGGCTCGACGCCGCCCAGTGCTGCGAACTCCTCGTGGTTGCAGAAATACCAACGCGCGTGGCGCAGCACGTCCCTGGCCTCGGCAGGTTGAGCTCGAACGTACGACAGCATCGCGTCTGCCGCCAGCAGGCTCGAGGCGGTGAGCCCGGAGGCCAGCTGCGCCTGCCGGTCAGGCCGCATCGAACCGACGAAAGACCATCCCGCGTAGCCATTCGGCAGCCTGGGTTGCCACCGGTCGTAGATCGAGTCCTGGCTGCCGAAATCGATGTTTCGGCCTCCCTCCTGGTGCGCGCGCCATCTGTACGTCGGCGCGTCGATCACCTCCAGGTAGCTGAGATCGACCGGTCGTGAACCAACAAGGTCTTCGACCAACCCGGCCTGATCCCTTCCCACTGGCGCGACGACTCGAACCGGCGTGATCAGGCTCGCGGCCAGCGCGAAGTAGAGCGCCGAGCCGCCGAGCTCGTTTTCGGCCTGACCAAACGGTCCGTCGAGCGTGTCGAGCGCGATCGACCCCGCCACGAGAAGTTCCGCGGTCAAGCTCGACGCGTGGTGCCGCTCGCGGAGGTGACGACGTGGCGCGCCCGCGCCAGCTTTTCGAGGAAGTCCAAGGGCCCTTCGTATTCGTCGACCTCCATCCAGCTGCGCCCGATCTCCTCGACCCCATGCGAGTCCGAACCCGTGGCTGCGACCTTGCCGAGCTCGGCAGCCAGCTCAACGGCGGCGCGATTCGCGCTCGGCTCCGCCCACGGGTTGTACGTCTCGATGATGTCGATGCGATCGGCGAGCTCCACGATGCGCTCGCTGCGAAAGTGCGACCGGTTGCGGTCGAGTGGATGCGGAATGTAGGTGAGGCCGCCCATCTCATGGATCAGGTCCATCGCCTCCTCCGGTCGCAGGTAAGGCGGAACGCGTCGCGTGATGAAAAGGCCAATGAGCTCACCCTCTCGAGTCTTCGCCTCCTCGCCGACGATGGTCAGCTCCGGAGCGAGCTTCGCCAGCTGGAGCGCGCCTTCGGCGGTGTTGTGGTCGGTCAACGCGACGCGATCGAGACCGCATTCGCGAGCGCGCTTGATCAGCGCGTCGAGCGAGGTGGAGCTGTCGTGCGAATAGCGCGAGTGAAGATGCAGGTCGACCCGCACGCGAACGAGTCTAAGAGACCTGGACCGCCTCGCTGAGCTGGCGCCGGCGAGCACCCGCGAACAGTGGGATCACGTCAGCCGGCCCGCGGCTGAGGCATGCCTGCTCCATGAGCGCCGCCTGCGCGTCGTAGATGATCTCCATCACCTGCGTCGGCCTGCGCTCGCGGCCGAGGCGCGCGGGCAATTCCGGATGCGCGTGACGCAGCACGACCATCAATCGAGCGACCAGCCATCCGGGCACGATGCGCATCTCTTGCACCATGCACTCTTCGACCCAGTACAGCAGCTCATCTGATTCGCGCAGCATGCGGCGCGGAGTCATCGCCTGCTGGCGCCTTCGATGCCATCTGAAATGCTGGTCTTGCTCTTCGATCGTTCGCTGGAGCATTCAAGATCCACTATATCAGCGGCTCAACGCGCCACTTTTTGTTTTTATGGGGTAAAAGAGCGTGCGCCAGCCGCCTGCTGCGGGAATCAGATGCACCTCACGATCAAGCGTCCAATCTTTCCACTGCTCTCGCACTCGATATCGCAAAACCATCTGCGCCACGTTGCTGTAGGTGCGCTCGTGCCGGCTGTCGGTCCACGACTCCAGCACGTTCACGTTCAGCACCTGCACGTCGAGCAGCTCGGTGTCGTCACCGAGGCGCGGCATGTCGCGGATGAACATCTCGCGTCCGCCCCAGGCGCGCTGCGCGTCCTCCGCGATCATCTCCCACATCTCGTCGAAGCGGCCCTCGGCATGCAGCTTCATGAAGCGCATCTCGAACGTGGCCGGGGCGATGGAGTTGGGTGCCGGAGGCCGGATCGGCCGGTCGAAATCGTCCACCGGCCCGGTCGTGAACCGCCCCACCAGGCGCATCAGGAACGCCTCCACGGCCGGCCACCGGCGGAATGGACGCATAAGGGTATTGACCATTGGGGCTAGATGTAGTGTGATTTCCCCAGACTGTATACAGAATGTGGGTAACTGGCAACTACAAGCGCCACCCGACCTGTTGCCGTCATTCGAGCTCCAGGGCGAACTCGCCTGCTCGCGGCTGCGGCCGACCACGCCGCCTTCGGAGCTGGAAGCTGACCGTCAGAGTGAGGCCGCGCTGAGCCCGTGGTGAGGATGGGAGTCGCGGGATGGCGGGTGGGACCTCGCCCTCAGCCGACCGCCAGCCGGCGCACCATCCTGGCCACGTCCTCCAATGGCACTCCCACCGGGCAGGCGGCGGACGCGGCCTCCCAATCCGGCTCCTCGCCGTCGAAGTCACCGGCCGCGTCACCAAGGCGCGAGTAAAGGCGCGCGTAGGAAGAGGCCAGGTCCGGTAGGCGCGTGCGCGCCAGCCGTCCCGCGGCAAATGCGCACAGCCCGCAGTTGATGCATCCGATGAGCTGAGGGTGCTTCTCCTGTTCCTCAGGCGTCAATGGCACCAGCCCATCCGCGGCGTACATCTCGAGCAGCGGCTTGAGCTGTGAGCGCGCAGGCGTCAATCGCCTGCGCGTGAGGTGCATGCCATATGCGAGCGCGAGCTTGGCGAGCGAATCGGTTCGGCCCATCACACGAACAGGCCCCGCGTCGCGCCCTGCACGAGCTCTTCCTGAGCCCATCCTGAATGAGTCAGGACCGGTGCGCGTCCGAGCCACGACGACTGCACGAATTCGCGCACGGCGTCAAACCGCTGCGACGCGCTCCATCCGAGCTCTCGCCCGATGATCTCGGCTGCGCGCATGACGCACGCCGCGCCGGCGCAAGGTCCGCCGGCGAGGCTCACGCGCCGGAAAGCGTCAGCGAGCGTGCGCACCTGCTCGCGACGAGCGGAGTAGGACACCTCTGCTTCGGTGAGGGGCTCGCACCGGCAGACGAGCCGTCCCGCGGCCGCGCCATCCAGCACCTCCGCCGCCCGAGATCCGTGCCGGCTCTGCAGCTTGACCGCGGCCAAAGCTGAGATCCCGCACCGGCGTGCGAGCTCTTCGGCAGGCTCCATGTCCGATTCGCTTCCCGGCAGCGGGCGCGTGGCCGTGACACAGGGCGACTGATGTCCGAGCTTGCGGCAGACCGCGTCTGATGTCTCCTCGGCCATCAGCCGGTACATCGAGAGCTTACCCCCGGCGATGGTGACGAAACCGTCGACGCCCTCGGCCGCGTGATCGAAGATCTGGTACCTGCGCGACAGCTCGTCCTCGTAGCGCCGCCACTTGAAGAGCGTCGGCCGCACGCCTGTGGTCGTGCGCACGGGACGGAACTTGCGAATCGCCGGGAAGACGCGCTCGAAACCCTGCAGCAGGTAGTCGACCTCGTCGCGCAGCACCTCCACCGAATCGAGGTCGCCGTAGAAGTCGTCGTCGGTCGTGCCGAGAAGCGTGAAGCCCGCGTGCGACACCATCAGCAGGTCGCGGCCGTCGATCGACTCCGCGCTGATTGCGAACCGCGATATCCGGTGGGGGTAGACGATGTGGATGCCTTTCGCGGGACGCAGCTGCACGTTGACGCCGGCCATGTGCCCGACCTCGGGAACCCATGGGCCGGCGGCGTTCACCACTACCTTCGCGCGGGCCTCGCTGTACACGCCGTCCGAGGTCCGGTAGCGCACGCCGATGACGGCGCCGCCGTCGCGCAGCAGGTCCACGACCGTCGTGTGATTCAAAGCGCGCGCGCCGTTCGCAACCGCGTCCTGCACGTTCGCGAACACGAGCCGGTGCGGGTCGACGCCCCACTCCTCCATGGTCACGGCGCCGACCATGTCGGGCGCTAGCCCCGGCTCGATCTGGAGTGCCTCCTGCGGCGTCAGTCGGGTGTGCGGGTGTGACTTCTTCAAAGGCTGGAAGCGGTCGTACACCTCCATCGCCGTCTCCATGCGCTCGATGTTGTTCTTGTCGTGCGGAAGGACGGGGATGATGAAGAGGACGCGATACACGATGTTGCGGGCGATCGTGACGATGTGACCGGCGTCCGTTGTCGAAAGGCGCGTGGTGTCCCAGTCGAACTCCAGGTAGCGCGGCCCGCCGTGGATCATCCAGCTCGACGAGCCGCTGGTGCCCGCGCCCCAGTCGCCTTTCTCGAGCAGCAGGACCGACAGTCCGCGAAGCGAGAGGTCGCGCGCGATGCCCGCGCCGGTGACACCGCCGCCGATGATGACGACATCGTGAGCAGAAGGCTGGCTCACGACTGAGATGCTAGTGGGGCCGCGTTTGTCAGGACGCGGCTTCGTGCTGCTTCTGGAACTCTTCGATGATGCCCTTGGCCAGGTGGGCGGGCATCTCGTCGTAGTGCGAGAACTTCTTGCTGAAGCTTCCGCGGCCCTGCGTGATCGAGCGCAGGTCCAGAGCAAACCGCAGCATCTCCGACTCGGGCACAGTCGCACGCACCTTCTGGTAGCCGTCGTCAGGCTCGGTGCCCATGATCTTGCCGCGGCGGCCGTTGATGTCCGACATGATGTCGCCGAGGTTCTTCTCCGGGACGCGGATCTCGGCCTCGACGACCGGCTCCAGAAGCACGGGCCCTGCGTCGAGCGAGGCCCTGCGGATGGCCAGGGATCCCGCGATCTGGAAGGCCATGTCGTTGGAGTCCACCTGGTGGTACTTGCCATCGACGAGCGTCACCTTCACGTCGACCATCGGGTAGCCCGCCACCACGCCCTTGGCCATGTTATCCACGATCCCCTTCTGCACCGACGCCCGGAAGTTCTGGGGGATGGCGCCGCCGAAGATCTTGTCCTCCCACACGAAGCCTTCGCCCCGTTTCGTCGGCGACACCTCGATGACGCAAATTCCGTACTGCCCATGCCCTCCGGATTGCTTGACGTGCCTGCCCTCGGCTCGACTGTGGCCGGAAACGGTCTCGCGGTAAGCCACCTTGGGTATTGCCGTGGTCGCCTCGACGCCGTACTTACGCTTCAGCTTCTCCAGCGTCACGTCCAGGTGCACGTCGCCGAGCCCCGAGATGACCAGCTGGTGCGTCTCCTCGGGCCGGTCCACGTGCAGCGTCGGATCCTCCTCCGACAGGCGGGCGAGTCCGCTCGAGATCTTCTCCTCGTCGCCGCGCGCTTTGGGCGTGATCGCCACGCTGTAAGCGGCGCCAGGCAGATCGATCGGCGCCATCGTGGCGCCGTCCTTGGCGCCCAGCGTGTCGCCGGTGAGGGTGTGAGCGAGCTTGGTCGCAGCGCCGATGTCGCCGGCGTGGATCTCGGTCGCGGCCACGTGCTCCTTGCCGCGCGGGAAGAAGATCTGCGCCAGGCGCTCGTCGGCGCTTCGGTTGACGTTCGTGAGGTGCTGGTCTGCCTTGAGTGTTCCGGCCACGACCTTGAAGTAGCTGACACGCCCGAACTGGTCGCCGCCGGTGCTGAAGACCAATGCCTGGGTGGGCTTCGAGGGGTCGCCTTCGGCGGGCGGCAGGAGCTCGCAGAGCGTCGACATCAGCGTGCGCACGCCCAGCAGCTTCGTCGCCGAGCAGCAAAGCACCGGCGCCACCTTGCCGGCGAGGATTCCCTCGCGCAAGCCTCGCTGGATCTCCTCCTCGTTCAGCGTGCCGGCGTCGAGGTACTTCTCGAGCAGTGAGTCGTCGCTCTCCGCGGCCGCCTCGATGAGCTGTCCCCGGTACTCGTCGACGAGCTTCTGCATATCGTCGGGGATGGGGACCTCACCCCCCTTGCCGTCCTCCGTTGTGACGAAAGCCTTGAGGTGCAGCAGGTCGACGACGCCGCGGAAGTCCTGCTCCGTGCCGATGGGCAGATGGAGCGGGAACGGCCGTGGCGAGAGGGTGTCGCGCATCGCCTTCACCGCGCCGTAGAAATCCGCGTGTTCTTTGTCGAGCTTGTTCACGACCACGATGCGCGGCTTGCTGCGAGCGTTGCATTGCTCCCACGCGACCTCGGTGCCGACGGCGAGATGGTCGTTCGGTCCCACCACCACCACGGCGCCCTCGGCCGCGCGAAGCCCGCTCATGGCCTGACCCGCAAAGTCCAAAAAGCCGGGCGCGTCGAGGATGTTGATCTTGAACCCGTTGTGCTCGGCGAACCCGACTCCGAGGTTGATCGAGATCTTGCGCCTCTGTTCCTCGGGCTCGGTGTCCATCGCCGCGGTGTTCTGGTCGGTGGAGCCCATGCGCTGGATGCCACCTGACGCGAAGAGCATGGCCTCGGCGAGCGTGGTCTTGCCGTCGTGAGAGTGGCCGAGCAGGACCACGTTGCGGATCTTGTCGGGAGAGTAATCAGCCGCCATTCACACCCCAGAAGCAAGCCGTCCGGTGGATACGACGGTTAAGTCTAAGGATCGATTGGCGGCGGCGACTTGGAGGCCGCGGCGCTTCGGTAGAATTCGGGGTCCATGGTCAAGAGGACCGCGTCCGTCGAAGAGGTGCTGGCCGCGATCGAGGCCGCCCGCGACAAGGTGATGGCCGACGAGGTCAAGTCACTCACGAAGCTGGGAATCCCGAAGGCGATGGCCTACCAGATGATCGCCAGCCGGTTCCACCAGAAGGTCGGCAACCAGGAGGAGGCCGAGCCCGATCCGTTCGAGGGCAATGCCACCACGTCCTGGGAAGAAATCGGCTAATAAGGCACGGGTGAGGACAGATGTCCTCCCCCGTGGAACCCCCACCTCTCCACAGCGCGCTGGGAGTGGGTACGAAGTGGACGCTGGGGGACGGCCGGAGTGAATCCGGCCTGCAGCTCCACTCAGCTCTGGTCTAGCTATTGAATCGAGCTGAGCGTCTGGCTCGGCTGCTCAGGGTGCTCGCGGCGATCATCGCCGAGCCAGGTCTGAACCCGCTCGAGCTCGCTGACAAGGCAGGAGTCTCCGACCGCACGCTCCGGCGCGATCTCGCCCAGCTGCGCGATCTCGGCTACGAGGTTGCCTACACCAGCGGCTACGAGGTCCAGGAGAAGCTCAACCTCGAGGGCCGCGGAAGAAAGACACCGAGGCTGCGTGGCGATGACGCTCTGCTCCAGGCCGTCGCGCACGCGGTCGAGGCCGCGGGCCTCTGGCGCGACACGACCCCGGCGAGCGTGGCCGCACCGCGCAAACGGGCGCGCCGCGCAGCCGGCCCCAGCCCGCTCGTCCTGATCCCGAGCGGCCACGGCGACGCCGACTTCATCTACGCCACCGGCATGGATGTCGAGAGCGCGCTGTACATCCGGCCGGCGTCCGGCGACGACGTCCTCGTCGCCAGCCCACTGGAGATCGACCGGGCGCGAGCCGAGTCGAGAGCCGCACGCATTCTCTCGTTTCGAGAGGCGGGCTACGCGGAGCAGGGACCCTACAGGTCGTACGCGGTGCTCGCGGCCAAGCTCCTGCGGGAGCAGGACCGGGCCGAGGCGCGGGTCTCGCCGCGATTGCAGGCCGGCTACCTGGAAGCGCTGCGCGAGGCGGGCCTCGATGTCGAGGTCGACCAGTCGCTGTTCGGGGCCGAGCGGCGGCGAAAGACCCGCGAGGAGGCGGACAAGATCCGCGACGCTCAGCAGGCGGCCGAGAAGGCGATGACCGAGGTGGTGCGGCTGCTCGCGCAAGGCGAGATTCGCGAGGGATTGCTTTGGGCCGACGGCCAACCCATGACGTCCGAGT
>WNFF01002705.1_pt1 | contig 15193 bp, 13 predicted proteins | sample 5400441 | NCBI WGS metagenome assembly WNFF01 (sample SAMN13153345, study PRJNA577476) | soil metagenome | isolation source: 120 cm saprolite under Douglas fir tree site 2 hole 3 replicate 1 | place: USA:California | collected 2015-04-18 | reverse complement strand
TTAGATTCGTTCCGTTCGGCACGTTGACAACCGCCGTTGCGTTGTACGGCAGATTCGCTGTCCCCAGCGCAACCACTACCACGTCAAATGTTCCCATGGGCAGCGGGCAGAAACGGAAATTCCCGTGGGAATCAGCGGCTGCTTGCATGATGATGCGGTCAATTCCCATGCTATCCGGCTGCTCGAGGGCCACAATGACGTTGCCAGCGATCGGATTCTTGGTCACCGAATCGACCACCTGCCCGCCGATCCCGGAAGCGTTGACGCTCACCACACCAGCAGTCAGCGTTGGCTTTAAGCGATACGTGCCATTCCCTTCTCGTACGATGGAAGCGCACGCATTGAAGTCGATATTCAAATCCACACTCTGTCCGGAAGTCACCTGAATCGGCCCTCCCATGATTTGTCCGGGAGGAATCTTCAAGCCCGTGTTGTCCTGGCTGCTCAGCACCAGCTCGTGAATCGTGCCGTCGTCCAACACAACGCAGTTGAAGCCGTGCCCGGCGCACGCATTCGGAGAAGGCACTGCAGCTCCAGCCGCGGGACTGTTTGAAACGAGAAGCAATCGGATCTGTTGAAGATTCCCAACAGGCAGGCTTGCTGAGCCGAGTTGTGCCAGCACGCAGCTGGTATCCGGTTTGGAAAACAGATCGATCTGCATTGGAGCTGAGGCCAGCTGCGGCGCAAGTTCCTGCCATCCCGCGCTGTTGTCATCCGCGGTCGTGCTGGTATGCGCTTGCACCGACCGCACAGTAATGAAAACATGCATAAAGTTGCCGTTGGGTGGCATGCAGCTCGGCGGATCGCTGATGGATACTTGCACTGTGCCCGTGCTTGGACCCAGCACCGTAGAAACATTCCCTCCGCAGCCGACGACCATCAGAACTACCGCTGCCATCGCTAAGATCAGCAGAAAACGGGGATTTAGACGTCCCTTGGAAGGGAGCAGAGCGTTGGAGATCATAGGAGCCTCCACATTCGGAAGATGAACTTGATTGTTGGCGGCCCGGTGTGGGGACAGAATGCGATTTCACGGGTGACCATCCGGGGCGGATACGAAGGTCAGTACTAAAACTGCTAGAAGATTCAAACCCCGCGCATTCTACTGGGCAGCTTTCCCCGTTTACTGATGAGCAATTCGCCAACCTTCCCCTTAATTTCCTAAATTGCGATGGCTCTGCGGATTAGCGTCATCTTCCTGAAATGAATCAGCGGAATGCTGAGTCAAAAGTACGACATCCAATGTAAATATGGGTGGCAATCTGAACCGACGCAAATCGAGATTCGGGAATCGGGGGGCCCTCAATCGATCCGTGGTCGCGCCTTCTGAACTCTCAGGCGGGCGTACGAGCGTGGTCCCGGAGGAGGGGGTCGAACCCACACGGTACTAAGTACCACTGGATTTTGAGTCCAGCGCGTCTGCCAGTTCCGCCACTCCGGGCTATCAATTCAAAATAGCATGCACGCCGCCCGCACTCAAGGCTTCACCATCGCTTTGCAGTGCCCTGTACTTTTCCGAGTTCTTAGAACGGGAGCCCGGCGCCATCGTGATGGTTCCGAACTGCGAGGCTGTCACGAAGCCCGCGTGTACCTTGCTCGCATATGCTGCCCCGGATTTTTCCACAACCCCCGGCTAGACTCAGCTGGACCCAAGCGTTACCCTATAGGGCCCGTTCGGCAGGGGTCTCCGCGTAATGAAGACATCCGAACGGATTTCCGAGGCCGTACATGGCAACCGTTACGCCGCTACCATCCGGCTCTCACCCGGAGCATCGCGGTCTTTCGTTTTGGATGGACCGTGTCATCGGGGAGCTGGAAAACGTTCGTTCCTCTCCCGATTCGGACGCTGTCCACGATCTTCGTGTGGCCATTCGCCGCTGCCGTTCGGTCGCGGCGGTAATGGAAGAAGTGGACCCTGATCCCTCCTGGCCGGCCATGCGTAAGCTTCCACGCAAGCTCTTCCGCGCGCTTGGCGCACTTCGCGACGCACAAGTCATGGAAGAGTGGGTAAAGAAACTAGCTCCCGAAACCGACCCCGTTCGCACTCATCTGCAAGCCTCGTTCGAATCGAACGAACCGAAGCTGCGAGAGAACGCGTTGCGGCTGGCCGGCAAATTCGATCAGAAATCCTGGAAGCGCCTCGCGCGCACTCTGCGTCAGCGCTCCCGCCTCGTGCCCGTCGGCAGTCTCGCCGCCGAATGCCTCGCGCTGGAGCAATTCGAAAGCGCCAGGGAACTCCACTCCAAGGCCCTGCGCACGGAAAAACCCAAGCCCTGGCACGCACTGCGCATTGGGCTGAAGCGCTTCCGCTACACGGCTGAAAGCCTGCTCCCCGAACACTACGCCGTTTGGAGCGATAATCTCAAGCGCCTCCAGGACCTGCTTGGCGAGATTCATGATTTGGACGTTCTCGCCGAAGTTGTAAAGAAGTCGGACTTCCACGAAACCGAAGACTCCCTCAAACTCTGGCACGAATTCACTGAGCGCGAACGCAGCGAACGCATCAAGACGTATCGTCAGCTCACTCTCGGCAAGACCAGCGTTTGGAACATCTGGCGTTCCGGCCTCCCGACGAATGGCCGCGTCGAAGCCAGCGCGCTGGCCCGCTTGCGCGCCACGGCCCGCGCCATTGATCCGCATGTGCGCCGCACTTCACAAATCTCCCGCGCCGCCGTCGCTCTCTTTGACGCCTTCAAGCGTGCTGGCGCCGCTTCTGTATTCGGCGACGCAACTCATCGGCGCATTTTGCTTGCCGCGGCTCGCCTGCACGGCGTCGGCGACGCCGATACCGGCAAGCCGCCTCAAAAAGCCGCACGCAAATTTCTTCTTGGTCTCCCCGTTCCACCTGGATGGAGCAGTGAAGAGTGGGAGTTGCTTGCTCTTGCGGTCCGCTACCATCGCGGAGCCGAACCCCGGGCCAAGGACGGCCATTTTTCAAAGCTATCGGCCGAGCAACAGAACAGCGTCCGAGCTCTAGCCAGCGTCTTGCGCTTGGCGCGCGCGCTTCGCAAGTGTGGTGTTGCCACCGGCGCAGGATTTCGCGCCGAGAAGTCTACGGATGCTGTCGTTCTTCGCGTGCCCGGCCTGGCCGACAATATCGAGACTGCCGCACGCCTTGCCGCCGGCAAGCATCTTTTGGAAGAGTATCTGCGCATGCCCTTGATCGTAAAGGCTGTCGCGAAGCCGGAAAAAGTCGTTGCTCTCACGCCGCGGCAGGTTGCGGAATTCTCAGTCCTGGCTTCCGACTGAAAGCCTCGTCGCTCTACTTCCCCGCTCGCCGAAGCAGCTTTGGCGTCGCCAGCCACACCAATTCGCCAATCGGCGGCGACAGGCGCTTGAGTTCAACGAACGCCACTCCCGCCTTTTTCATCGACGTGAGATGTTTTTTCGAGCCTAGCGCCGTGGCGATAAGATCGTCGAGTTGCGGGGCATGCCCAAACAAAAAGACCGCGGACGCCTGCTTTTGCTTTGCAAGCTCCCGAAAGAGATGAGAAGGCTCCGATCCCGGCAGCAGCAAATCCGTTCGCCGGATTTTCTGCTTAGCGTAATCGAGCGCGCTTGCAAAAATTTCCGCCGTCTGCGCCGCGCGCACGTACGGGCTTGTCAGGAACAGATCGCCCGTCACTCCCAGCGCTGCAACGCCTTTCGCAACCTGTTTGGTCTTCTCGACCCCCTCCTCGGTCAAATACCGCTCGGGGTCGGGAGGGCACTTCGGATCTTCGCGGTCAATCGCGATCCCGTGCCGGACGATGTAGAGTTGCATGATTACCTCTCAACTGGGCGTTAGAATAACCGCTGCTGGCAACGCTGGCAAAACCACCGGACTTCTTTCCTGACGGTCGGTTTCCGAACCGTCAACTGGCCTCCGGCTGCCGGAAATAAATCTTCACGTGGAATTCCTTTTCAAAGAGCTCCGCGCTGCGGCTGGCGTCGCGCAGATCTTCCGCGGCGTCTCCGCGCGCGTACACCTGCAGGCAAACCGCGCCTCGCTGAAAGGTAGTGCGGATTTTCAGTACTCGCTGCCGATGGGAGTGGTCGAGCGCCTCGGCAATTCTTAGAATCGCAGCAAGCCTTCTGGCGATGGGTTTGTCCGCATCCTCGAGGGCAGAATAGGCAGGGTGATGTCCGCCAGGCTCCGACTTTCGATTGTGATAGCGCACGAGCGCCGCCGCGATGGCGCGGTCGCGCCCGTCCAGTCCAAGGATATCGCCGTTCAGCGCCAGGTACTCCCCGTGCTTGTGATGCCCGCGATGGCTGACCATGTGCCCGGTATCGTGAAGGAGCGCACCTGCCTCCAGCAACACTCGCGAATGAGCCGGCATATGATGTACCGCCTGCAACTGATCGAATAGCTGAATGCTCAGTTCCCGCACGTGCTCCGCATGTTGCTGTTCATATCCAAGCCGCCGCGCAAAACTGCGCGTGCCCACCAGCAACTGGCGCGCTGCAGCGTTGTACCGATGCGGCTCCTTGCGCGAGAACGCTTCTCGCGCGATTTCTTGCAGCAGCCCTTCGCGCACGCCCACGCCCGGCAGAGCAAACGTGCGCAGGTTCAGGTACCGCCCCAGCGTGAGAAACGTGATGGCCGCAACGCCCATCACGTCGGCGCGGTCCCGCCGCACCGCGTACGCCTTCATGCGCTCACGCACGTCTCGTCTGAGAATGTCCGGCAGGCGTTCACGCAAGAGCCGCAATTCGATGGTCTGCAAGCCGTGCTGGCGCGGGCCCGGCGCGATATCCGCCAGCGTTTCTGCGTTCCCTCCAAGCGCCACGGCTATGCCCTCGCCCAGATTCGGTCGCGGCGCCAGCTTTGACTCCAGCAGCGCCCGCACGTACCGCCTCACTTGCTCGGCCTCCGCCGGGCGAATCGCTCCCCGAAGGTCCAGCGTGGTTATTAATCGCACCGTTCCTACCGGCAATTGCGCGCTCTGCTCCACGGTCTGGTTCCGCAGGATGCTGATCTCCAGGCTTCCTCCGCCCAAATCCGCGATGCACCGTGGCGGGGTTTCCGCTCCCAGCGCGGCTTGTACCGCTTCTCTGCCGAGGCGCGCTTCTTCCGCCGCACTGATCACTTCCAGAGCAATTCCAGATTTCTGTTTGATGCCGCGCACAAACGCTTTGCGATTTCGCGCTTCGCGCGTGGCGCTAGTGGCTACGGCGCGATAACGCGTGACCCCGAATTCAGCCATCACTTCGTGGAAATGCCGGAAGGCCTTCGCGGCTTTCTTGAAAATCTCTTCGCTGAAGCGGGGCCGCACGAAAACGCTCTCGCCCAGACGGATCGGGTAACGTTCCATGTGCACCGGTTCGATATCTAGCGCGGAATAGGCGCGCGCCACGGACAGGCGTATTGCGTTCGAGCCGGCGTCGATGGCGGCAATATGAACCGGTTCAGACATTCCCGAGTCTACCGCCAGAGGTGAGCTAGCGCGGCGGAAGGAGCGTACTTCGTCGCGCGAATTCCCAATTGTTCGGCGATGCGCTGGCGCAGCTGCTTGTTGACAGTAGAGACGCTGGCCTCGCCGTCCAGCTCAAGAAAGTTGTGCTTCTTGGCCATGACTTCGAATTCGCGTTTGATCATCGTCTGATAGCGGATGAAAGACCAGTAGAGATCGTGCGAAAGAGACATGTCCCGTCCGGCCTCCCAATAACTGATGGCTTGCGCCTTTTTGAACTCGCGTCCGAACGCCGTCTCCGGCCGCACGTTCAGCCAGAAGGTCAGGTGCGGCCGCAGCGCCATCGCGTAAAGCCCGCTCATGTAATCGCGATTGATCCCGCGCACCACGCCGCGCGCGATTAGCGTGAAAATAAATCGGTCCGCCAGCACGATGGTGCCGGATCGCAGAGCCGGCAGGATGCGGTGTTCCACCTGATCGAAAAAATCCGTCGCGTACATCAGCGCCAGCGTCAGCCGCGTCGCGGCGTTCTTGGCCAGAAGTTCATCGATGTCGCGTCCCACCAGATTCGAACGGCGCAGGCCGCTCGTCTGTACCGCGAAACCTTCCGATTCCAGCCACTCCTGCAACAAGGCAATCTGCGTCGACCGTCCTGACCCGTCCATGCCCTCTATGACGATCAGGTTGCCGGTAATTTCGCTGGGATCGAATCCGACCAGCGGCTCTCCATAAAAATATTGCGATGAAGCATCTTCGATCGGCGTCGCCGTTTTTGCGGCCGTCGCCAGCGCTGCTGGGGGTGATGCGGGCGTGGAAGTTTCCGTAACAGGATTCGCAGGTGCGGTTTTTTCTTTTTCCTGGTCTGGCATGGTCATTCCGGTTCCGGCACCCGCGGGGCGAACCGCTTGAGATCGATCTTTGAAGCCACAATGTCGCGCATCTGCTTTTGCAGTTTGTTCACGGGGAGAGTGCCGTCCAGCACGACGAAATTGTCGGTGTCCACCATCTTGTCGTACTCCTCCAGAATCCGCGCCTGGAACAACCGGAAACTTTCGGCGCGGTCGTACGACATTCCCAGATCCATGCCTGCTTCGTAATACTTCAGCTTTGGACGTCCGCTCAGGATGCGATGCACCGCCACGTCCAGGGGCGCGCGAAAGTAAAACGTAATGTCCGGAACCGGCGCAAAGCGGTACAGATTGCGCAACCATCGCGCCGGGCAGCCTCGCGCCGCATCCCGCGCAAACGCCGTGTAAACGTAGCGATCGGCAAGGACCAGATAATCGCCCTGAAGCAACGGCATGATCTGCCGCTCGCAGCGGTCCGCAAAATCTGCCGCGTGCAGAAGGGAAAACGTCGTCGGCGTCAGCAACCGCCGCTGTTTTCCGCGCCGCGTCGCGGACTTGACCAGCGGCGAGGAATTCCATTCCGTGAAATGCAGCCGGTATCCGCCGATCTCCAGCCAACGCTTGAGCAAATACAGCTGCGTGCTCTTGCCCGACCCGTCCGTTCCCTCCACCACTATCAGTGCGCCCGGATAAGCGCGGCTGGGAACGGGCTTACCCGGTTGCGGAAGCGTGGATTTCGCCGGCTCCGTCCGCGGCGCCTTTTGTACGACGTCTTGTATTTCCGTCATCTTATTCTGAGAGAAGCTCGTCTGCTCTGGACACTAGTCCTTCATTGTTACTGTGGCATTACAACACACGCGGTCACTTCCAGCAAAGCGGCGGCGGTCATTTAGAAAATCGTGACCTTGATGTGCAGAAACTTCTTCGGGTTCTGCCGGAAATCCCCCATCAACAGCCGCAGGTCTCCCGTCAAACCCGCCAGGTTGTCGTACAATTTCGGGTCGGAGAAAAGTTTCCCAGCCGTCGTCGTGTTCTCGTTCAGTTTCGCGGACGCGGTCGCCAGGTTCGCACTCGTATCGCGCAATTTGTTGTAAAGCGCGTCGTCGGTCGCCAGCTTGCCCAGCGTGCCTTTGCCGGCGCGCGCGTCGCGGAGCACGGCGTTCCCGTTCGCCACCGCCTCCTTTGCTTGGTCGTAAAGCGTCGGGTCATACATCAGTTTTCCAATCGTCCCCTTCTGCGCACGCACGTCCGCCAGAATCACGTTCACGTGGTCCAGTCCTTTGTCTACTTTCGTGTACATCTCATCGGAGGTCACCAGCTTTCCAATCGTGCCCTGCCCCGCCTGAATGTTCGTCAACATTACGTCGCCCTTCGCCAGTATGCTGTTCAAATGGTTGTACGCCTGTTCGTCCGTCAACAGTTTTCCCAGCGAGCCCTTCCCTCCCTGCACGCCCTCGATCAGTTCGCGGACGTCCTCCGAAAGCGCATTCAGGTTTCCCAGCACTTCCGCGCTCCTCTCCACCACTTCCTTCATGGCTTTCTCTTCCACCCCGGGAATCACTCCGGTGTCGCCGATGGGAGTTCCCGTGAAACCTCGAGTGAGGTACACATATCGGTTGCCCAAAAGCCCTTCCGTCACCAGGCTCGCGGTGGAATCCGTCAGGATGTCACTCTGATATCGCTTGTCCACGCGCATCACCACTTCAATATTCTTGTTCTTTTCCAGAGGCTTGCCCGGCGTCCGCGGCAACAGGCGGATCGATTCCACGTTTCCGACTTCTACTCCGTCCAGGCGCACGGGCGCTCCACTCGTCAAACCTGCCACTTCCGGCAGATAGGTTTTCAACCGATACTTCGGCCCCAGGAATCCCCCGCTGCCGGTAACATAAAATATCCCCGCCGCAAGCACGAAGAGGCCAACCAGCACGAAGAGGCCAACGCGCAATTCCGTCCACGTGAGTTGTTTTCGACTCGCCATCGCTGCTTCCCTCCTTCGCTACCGTGAAACAGATTACTCTAAAATTACACCAGAAAGCGCTTCAGATAAGGGTCTTCCGAGCTGGCGATCTCTCCGGGTTCGCCTTCGAAATAGATGCCGCCGTCCCGGTAGACTAGGAATCGAGTCCTGGCCGCGTCTGTGGCCGCCGCGGCATTTCCATTTTGCGCGTTGTGAACAACTCGCTTGGTTTCTGGATCGAAATGAAAGTTCGCCAGTGCAAATCCGTCCTGCAAGCGATGCGTCGCCAGCAGCGCCGTCACTCCATACTCATCGCGCAACCTCAGAATCAGTGTAATGATCGTCTGCGACGTCACCGGGTCGAGTCCGGCCGTCGGTGAATCGTAAAGCACGATGGGCGGGCGGTTAATCAGCGCCCTGGCAATCGAGACGCGCCGTCTCATGCCCCCCGAGAGTTCCGAAGGAAAAAAGTCCAGCGTGTGCTCCAACTCAACAAATTTCAGGACTTCTAAAACTCTAGGCTCGATTTCTTCCTCGGCAATGCCGTCCTCGCGAAGCCGGTATGCCACGTTGTCTGCAACCGACATCGAGTCGAATAGCGCCCCTTCCTGAAACACAAATCCAATCTTCCGCCGAAACGGCAGCAACTCTTCTTCGCTCATCTCCGAGATCTCATTGCCTAGCACGATGACGCTCCCGCTGTTGGGCGTCAGCAGCCCTGCGGCCATTTTCAACGTCAGAGTCTTTCCCGTGCCCGTTTCACCCAGGAGGATCAGCGTTTCCCGCTCCTGCACCTGGAACGTCACTCCGCGCAGGACTTGGCCCTCGTCGAATCCCACCCACACGTCTTGAAACGTGACGGCCGGTTCGAACGCCAGCCCCTCTTTTGCCGGTGCTCTCATTTAGCTAGTTCGTGATTATAGCGGCAAATGCGTTGTCTATCGGAAAGGAATCGTCTCGGAGATTCGAACGGGCGGACTTTGCATCAGAAAACTTTGTCGGAGAGAAACAGCGAAAGCTTGGTCAAGAACGCGTCCGCCACGATGATCAGCACCGAGCCCACCACCGCCGCCGACGTCGTGGCCCGCCCGACGCCTTGCGTTCCTCCTCGTACCGTGAGTCCCTTGTAGCATCCGATGGTGGCCAATATAAAACCGAATACCACGGGCTTCGTAAACCCTTGCATCAGGTCCGCGAAATCCAGCGCATCAATGGCCCGCCGCCAAAACTCCACTGCGCCCAGCCGCAGCGAAAACACCGATGCCGTGCATCCCCCCAGCAGACCGATGAAATCCATGAGCGCGGTCAACAACGGCATCATCAGCAGCGCGGCTAGCAAGCGCGGCGCCACCAGCTTGCGACTGGGATCCGTCCCCATCGCTCGCATCGCGTCCACTTGTTCCGTCACCAGCATGGACCCGAGTTCCGACGCGATGCCCGTGGCGCATCGTCCCGTTACCAGCAAACCCGTGAAGGCCGGCCCCAGTTCACGTACCAGCGCAATCGCCACGACGTCGCCGGTCAGCGATGTCTGTCCAAAACGGATAAACTGCGATCCCGTCTGCAGCACCATGACCGCGCCGATAAAGAATCCCGACAACAATATGATCGGCAGCGACCCCGCGCCGATAAAATCCATCTGTTCCAGCGTGTCTTGAAAGTAGTGCGGACTTGTGAAGATGTTGGCCACCGCGCGCCCGGAAAGCAGTGCGTAGTCTTGAACGGCGGCCACCGCTCGTTTCGCCGCATCCCCCAATGCGTCGGCCACGGAGACGGCTTCTTCCTGTTTCGTTTGGCGGCCGGTGACCTGAAGAGGAGTGTCTGCCACGAGTACCTGTTCGCGTTGGCTTTCCGCGACGAACTGCTCGGACAACTACATCTTCGAAAGCCTAACCGTGCGGCAAGTACACGTCAAGTCAGCGATTTAGCTTCTCTTCCCGGGCCAAATTCAGGCAGGCGCTGGGATGCTCTTATTTCGTACCTTTCCCACTGTCCGAGCGAGTCAGGGTTCGTGCGTCCGTCATGAGTACAACCACGATGGCCACCGCGACATAGCTCAATGCCACGATTACGGCGCTACCTCCGACCATCGGCATCAGATCAACTGTGACGTTGTGCGCCGCGTGCGCCACCATCACCAGGAAGAGACTCTCCTTCGTGCTGTTATAAATCCATGCGTAAATGATCGCCGTCGCGATGAGCCGGAGGTATTGCGTCACGATCACGTCGGTAACACTCATGCAGTGACAAATCGGCAGAATCCAAAGATGAAACGTGCCCCAAACGAGCCCGACGAAAATGCTTGCTTTGAGTGCCCCATAGCGCTTCTGCAACCGTGGCTGAGCAAAACCCCGCCAGCCGAACTCTTCGCCAATGGTCCCGGCAAGCACTCCCATAACACTAAAGAACAGCGAACCCGGAAAAAATCCCGAAACTGGAGGCAAGACTATCCAGTGCTGCGGCGGTGAACCACCCAAGACAAGATTGACTGCTTCATCGAGTAGGAACAGGACCGCTGGCCCAAATACAGCGATTGCATACCAACCGATGCCCACGCGCCAGGTCCGCGCTTGGCGCAGTACGGAGCGCGCTCCGCCGCCCCCAGGAAAAAGCCCTGCTACCAAGAGTGCGGACAGCGTCGGGGTATAACCGACGAAGGTAAAACCCGCGATACAAAGGGCAAACAGAGGCGAGGACGGCGAAAGCTTGCCCAGCCCAGAGAGACTTACACCTCCGATGAGGAATGGGACCAAACAAAGAAAGATCAAGAAAAAGAGCAGCACGACCCACGCGACAATCTGTCCGCCGTTCCATGTGCTCTCGCTAGCTGCCTTCGGGTCCTGCATGATTCCTCCTTCGCAGCCGACGAGTCTAGCGGCGCTTCTCGGGATTGTGCCCCGGTAACAGCGTACTCGGAAATGATCGACTTGGACGATTAACGCGCTAATCGGGCCTGGTCCGTTACCCGACGGTTGGAACCAAATGGACCAGTTAAGGTATGCTCACTGTCAACTATGGCACGATTGACGGGTCCGGAGCGCCGCCGCAAAGCGCGGCTGAGGCTTCGACAGACTGTTCGTGTAAGGCCGTCCGACTCTCACCGAGATGACTTCGACGAAATCCTGCCGACGCTGAACACCTCGCGCGACAGCGTCTATTTTGCTTCGAAGAACCAGTCTTACAAGGAGGGCATGCGCCTGTTTGTCACCTTTCCTTATTCCGATGGGCCTGGCTCGCTCAACCGCGAGTCTCTGGGAAGGGTAGTGCGTATCGACGATCTTGGCCACGGACGCCGCGGCATTGCCGTCGAAATTCTGATGCCCGTCTACCTTGGCGGCAAGGAAACCCTGAAATAGCAGTAGTGGCACGAAGCGAAGACTGCGGGTGACCCTGGAAACTTTGCGCTTCGCTTTGCTGGCCCCGTGGGCGTATGATTCCTTAAATTCCAAGTCTGGCTGGCGCCAGCAGGCGACTATGCTTGTTCACATCCTAGTCTCTCTTGTTTTCATTCATTTTTATCTTTGTGGTGTCTTCCCCGGCGAACCTCTTTGGGGGCAACAACCCTCCTCGGATCCTGCGACTAACCCCGCGGGCACAACTAAGCCCACCAATGCAAGCGAAACCATTGCCGGGCCGGCCCCTCGCGTGCGCGAATCCCGCTGGCTGCCTCCTGGGGTTGACGAAAATGTTCCGCCCGTAGACCCCGGCTCCGCATGCGAACTCGAGGACGTGCTGCAAAAGGCCGGACAGAGAATCCAGGAATTTGTGAGGAACGTGGAACGATTCACAGCCACGGAATCCTTGCTGCATGAAACCGTCAGTAAATCGGGAGCAGTTTCCGGAACTGAAAAACGGCGATACAACTACATGGTTTCGATTGAGGAAATCCGGCCCGAAATTTTCGCCGTGGAAGAGTATCGCAGCAGCGGTTCAAGTTCTGAGGCTCCTCCGGGAGGGATCATAACAAGGGGATTGCCCGCGCTTGTACTTATTTTCCATCCGTACAACTCGGGGAGCTTCTCGATGAAATGCGAGGGCCTCGCCAACTTGAACGGGAAGCCGGCATGGCAGATTTATTTTCGCCAGAGACCGGACAAACCGAACAGAATTCGTTCGTACAAAATCGGCGAGAACGGCCCCTCTCACCCGATGGCTCTGAAAGGCCGTGCTTGGTTTGTTGCCGACAGCTATCAAATCATTGGTCTTCAGACGGACTTGATCGAGGCTCTTCCTGACCTCCGGCTCACGGTTGACCATGCGACCGTCGAGTATGGTCCCGTACATTTCAGCAGCCGGGGCGTGGACATGTGGCTTCCGCAAACGGTCGAACTGTATTGCGACCCGCGAGGAAAGCGCGTGCACCGGCGCTTGAGCTTCACTAACTATTTGCTCTTCGCAGTGGACGAAAAACAGAAAATTTCAGCACCGAATGTCAGCCCTTAGCCTCTTCCAGGCCGCCGCGGACACCGCCGAACCCTCACTGGGGCAATCGACGGCTGGCCTTGTCAATGCCTGATATAAGAATTCGAACAGTTGGACTCCCGCGGCGCTTGCCCCCAATTGTGAAGAATTTCGTTTGGCAGCGTCAGAGGAATCCTATCAGCACTGCGGTTGGTCAGGCGGCAGGTTCAGCGGACGCTGGATGTCCTTGTTGAAACTGGACGCGCACCGATGCTGCCGCTACACTAATTGTTTTTGCAACTATAAGTATGGACTTCCGGGAGGATGCAGAGAGTAATGCTCCGTTTTTACAGCGCAGGTGAGTCGCACGGACAGGCGCTGCTGGCGTTCATTTCCGGGTTGCCCGCGCAGATGCCCGTTGACGTGAAGTTTATCAACCACGAGCTGCGGCGACGGCAGCTTGGCTATGGGCGCGGCGGACGGCAGAAGATTGAGAAGGACGCGGCGGAGATTTTTGCCGGCGTGCGCCACGGGAAAACCATCGGGGCGCCGATTGCCTTGCGCATCGAGAATCGCGATTGGGCCAATTGGGAAAAATTCCTGCCCGTGGAAGCCACGGGAGACGATTCTGCGGAGCGCAAGCTCGTGGCGCCGCGGCCGGGTCACGCGGACCTTGCGGGGTCGCAGAAATTCGACTACCACGATGCGCGGTACATTCTGGAGCGGGCCTCGGCGCGGGAAACTGCGGCGCGCGTGGCGGCGGGCGCGTTTGCAAAACTGCTCTTGCGGGAATTCGGCACGGAGATCGCGAGCCACACGATTCAAGTGGGCCACGTGAAACTGGAAAAGCCAGCCAGTTGGAAAAAGATTCACGCTGTGAGCAAAGATCTGGATTCTCCTTTGCGATGTGTAGATGCCGTGGTGCAAGAAAAGATGAAGGAGGAGGTGGATGCGGTCTTAAAAGCCGGTGATACCGTGGGCGGGATCTTTGAAATTGTCGCGCATAATGTTCCCGTGGGGCTGGGCAGCCACGCGCAGTGGGACGAAAAGCTGGATGGGCGCCTGGCGCAGGCGTTGATGAGCGTGCAGGCGGTAAAGGCCGTAGAAATCGGCGGAGGCGTGGCGGGGGCAGGCTCCTTCGGAAGTGAAGTTCAGGATGAGATTTTCTATGAGAAGTCGGCACGGCGGTTCCGGCGCACGACGAACCGCGCCGGCGGATTGGAAGGCGGAATTACCAATGGCGAAGACGTGGTGGTGCGCGGATACTTGAAGCCGATTTCGACTTTGCGCCAACCACTGCACACTACAGATATGGTCACCAAGGAGCCGGTGAAGGCCGCGTACGAGCGGTCCGATTGGTGCGTGGTGCCGGCGGGCGCGGTTGCGGGGGAAGCCATGGTGGCACTTGTGCTGGCGGATGCTTTTCTGCAAAAATTTGGGGGAGACTCGCTCCCGGAGATGCGGCGGAATTTCGACAACTATGTCCGACAAATTGACGAGTTCTGAACCCGCGAGTGTGGCGGCCGCCGAGACGCAGCAAGCGCCATCCGCGGCACGCAAGATCTATCCGATCATCAAGTATGGCGATCCCATCCTGGAGAAGCCGGGGGCGCCCGTCAAGAAATTCGACGCGGAGTTGGAGCAGCTTGCCGAGGATATGTTCGCTTCGATGTACGCGGCGCAAGGAGTCGGACTGGCGGCGCCGCAAATCGGATCCCGAAGCGAAAATTGTGCTGGCCAATCCGGAAGTCATTCACGCGGAAGGCGAAGTTCGCGAAGAAGAAGGTTGCCTCTCCATTCCCGGCTTTCGGGGGTATGTGTTGCGGCCGCAGTTTGTAACCATCAAGGCGCAGAACGCCAAAGGCGAGGAGTTTGAAATTCGCGGGGAGAACCTGCTGGCGCGGGCTTTTTGCCATGAGATCGATCACCTGAATGGAATTCTTTTTTTGCAGCACCTCAGCATGCTGAAGCGCGACCTGATCAGGCGGAAAATCAAGAAGCTCAGGAAACAGGGCGAGTGGTAGGTGCCGGAGTCGGCTGCCTGGCGGCCACAGTGGGTTGATGATGCGAATCGCTTTCTGCGGTACTCCCCAGTTTGCCGTTCCCGCGCTGAAACATCTCCTTGCACAAAATGATCTTGAAATCGTTGGCGTGATTACTCAGCCGGACCGGCCACGCGGACGGGGGCGGGAGATTTCCTTTTCGTCCGTGAAGGAAGCGGCGCTGACAGCAAAAGTTGCGGTGCATCAGCCGGAGAAAATTCGGGCGCCGGAAGTTCAGGAACTGCTGCAGGGGCTCGCTCCCGATTGCATCGTCATCATCGCTTACGGCCAAATTATCCCGGCAAAATTATTGCCAATTCCGAAACTGGGCTGGATCAATCTGCATGCTTCCCTGCTCCCTAAGTATCGAGGCGCGGCGCCCATCAACTGGGCTATCGTGAACGGCGAAACGCGCACCGGCCTGACGACGATGCGAATTGACGCGGGCATGGACACCGGAGACATGCTGCTGCAGCGCGAGATCGAGATTGGTCCGAAGGAGACGGCGCCTGAACTTGCTGCCCGTATGGCGGAGGCCGGCGCACCGCT
>WNFF01010024.1_pt1 | contig 15195 bp, 16 predicted proteins | sample 5400441 | NCBI WGS metagenome assembly WNFF01 (sample SAMN13153345, study PRJNA577476) | soil metagenome | isolation source: 120 cm saprolite under Douglas fir tree site 2 hole 3 replicate 1 | place: USA:California | collected 2015-04-18 | reverse complement strand
TGCGGCTCGTCGTAGCGGAACACGTTCGTGAGGTACGCGAGGCGCAGGGGCTTGGGCGCCTCGCGCAGCCGGGTGGCCACGATCCGGGCGATCTGCGGCGTCACGTCGGCCCGGAGAGCGAGTAGCCGGCCGCTCTCGCGATCCACCATCTTGAACATCCGCTCCTGCAGCTCGTGGTCCGTCCCCTGCGAGAGCACGTCGAAGTACTCGTAGGCGGGGGTGACGATCTCGCGATAACCCCAGCGCCGGAACACCGTCAGCAGGGTCTCCTCGACGTGTCGCTTCTGGCCGGCCTCATCGGGCAGGTAGAGCTTGGCGCCCTTGGGCAGCTGGGTCTGCAGCGCCTTGCGACTCGGCGTGGACATGGCCTCTTACCGGCTTCCCGGGACGCCGTCGAGGTGGACCAGCGTGTTCATCCGGTGCAGGGCCGCCCAGTCCGGCCGGAACTCGAGCTCGGAGATCCCCGTGGGCGCGGAGTGGAGCGACCAGATGCGCTCCAGCCCCAGGCCGAGGGCCTCCAGGATGAGAATGCGAGCGGGAATGCCGTGGGTGACCACGCAGACCGTCTCGTCCTCGTGGCCCGCGCGCAGCCGCGTGAGTCCTTCGAGCACCCGCTCGCGCGCGCGGGCCAGGCTCTCGCCCTCGGGCGGCGTCACGAGGTGCGGCGTCTGGAGCCATGCCTCGTAGAGCTCTCTATCGCGGGCGCGCGACTCGTCCAGCGTCAGCCCTTCCCACCGGCCGAAGTGGAGCTCCTGGAACGCCTCGTCGGTCTCGACCTCGAGGCCGTGCGACGCCGCGATCACCGCGGCGGTATCCCGCGCCCGGCGGAGCGGGCTCGCGTAGACGGCCTTGATCGGATGCTCCTTAAGCTCCCGGGCCGCGGCCTCCGCCTGCGTCCGCCCGATCTCGGACAGGGGCGTATCCGTGCGCCCCTGGTGCCGGCGCTCCCGGTTCCAGTCCGTTTCCCCATGACGTAGAAGGAAGAGTCTCAGTGACATGGCCAAGCCAGCATTGTATCGCACATGGCAGGGATTACCCTTGGCCGGGAAGGTTCCACCGACAGCGCTTGGCTAGGGCCGCTCCGAGAAGATCTTCTGCGCGGCCCGGAGGCCGGCGCCGAAGTCCACGGGCTGCCCCAGCTCGTAGAGCACCTGCTCGAGGGCGGCCAGGGCCGAGATGACGTCGAAGTCGGCGACATAGCCCATGTGGCCGATGCGGAAGATCTTGCCCTTGGTGGGACCGCGGCCGCCGTCGATCGTGATGTTGTGCGAGGTGGCGAACCGCTCCACCACCCGGTCGGCGTCTAACCCCGTCGGGACCTGCACCGCGGTCAAGGCGGGGCTCGGCGTGGTCTTGGGGAAGAGCGTCAGCCCGAGCGCCTCGGCGCCCGCGCGGGTGGCGCGCGAGAGCCGGTCGTGACGGCGGAACACCTCGACCAGACCCTCCGCCTCGATCATCCGGAGCACCTCGCGCAGGCCGACCATGATCGAGACGGCCGGGGTGAAGCGCGCCTCGTTCTTCTGCGCGTACTTCCGCTCCTCCACGAGGTCCAGGTAGTACTTCGGGAGCTTGGACTGCTTGGTCGCCCCCCACGCTTTCTCGCTCAGGGCCAGGAGGCCGAGACCGGGGGGCAGCATCAACCCCTTTTGCGACGCGGAGACGACGACGTCGATGCCCCAGGTGTCCATGGGCAGATCCGCGATACCCAGGCTCGACACGGCGTCCACGATCAAGATCGCGTCGGTGCCGCCCGTGACCTGAGCATAGGCGCGGACATCGTGGAGCACGCCCGTCGACGACTCGCTGTGCTGGACGAGCACGGCCTTGACGCTCGAGTTCGCCCGGAGGGCTTCGGCGATGCGCTCTGCGGCCACCGTCTCGCCATGGGGCGCCTCCAGCTCGACGACGTTCAGGCCATAGGCCTTGCAGATGGCGAGCCACCGCTGGGCGAAGGCCCCAGCATTGACCACGATCACTCGATCGCCGGCGGACAGCGTGTTCGCCACCGCGGCTTCCATGGCCCCAGTGCCGGTGCAAGCAGGCGTCAGCACCTCCTCACGCGTCTGCACGAGGCGCTTGAGGGCCTCGCGCACCTCGCGGAAGAGGGCGACATATTCCGCGGCGCGGTGGTGGATGATCGGCCGGGCCATGGCGAGCAGCACCTCGCTCGGGACAGGCGTGGGGCCCGGGGCCATCAGCTGATACTTCTTCATTACGAGGCTCCTTCCTCAGTTCGAGTGCGCTCCCGTCAGACTAGCAGAAGCTCGGCGCCCCAGGCAATGCGGAGGTATCATCACCGCCATGTCGACCCGGACCGTGCGGACCATGTGCCCCATGAACTGCCATCCGACCTTCTGCGGCATGCTCGTGGAGGTATCGGACCACGGTCGGCTGCTCGCCGTGAGGGGCGATCCGGACAATCCGGACAGCCGCGGCTTCCTCTGCATACGCGGCCGCGCGGCCGTGGAGCTTCCTCACAATGAGCGACGGCTCCTGACGCCTCTCCTGCGGGAGGGCCGGCGCGGCGAGGATCGCTGGCGCAGCATCTCCTGGGAGGAGGCCCTCGACCGAATCGTCGCGGCCATCGGGCGCACGGGACGAGAGCGGGTGGGCTTCTGGTTCGGTCACGGCGCGCATGTCACGGGCATCAACCGTCCGCTCATCATGCGCTTCGGTCATCTGGGCGGCATGCAGGTCTGGAATCCGGCCATCGTCTGCTGGGCCATGGGCGCCTACGGACTCGCCCTCACCGGCGTCATCGAGACCAATACCAAGGAGGACATGGCCGAGCACTCGCGCCTCGTCATTCTGTGGGGCGCCAACCTGGCCAGCCAGCCGACGACGGCTCCCCATCTGGTCGAGGCGCGGCGCCGCGGGGCGCGCGTCATCGCCATCGACGTCCGCCGCGCCGAGGCGTCCCGCCACGCAGACGAGACCCTGCTCATCCGGCCGGGCACGGACGCCGCCCTCGCCCTCGCCATGGCCCATGTGATCGTGGCCGAAGGATTCGTGGACGGCAACTTCATCGCGCGACATACGATTGGCTTCGAGAAGTACGCGGAGCACCTGAAACGCTTCACGCCCGAATGGGCGGCGGCGGAGACGGGTCTGGCCGCCGCGGATATCCGGCGCCTCGCCCGCGAGTACGCCACCACCAGGCCCTCGATGATCGTGGTGGGCGGCGCCAGCATGTACAAGCATCGACACGGCTGGGAGCCGGGACGGGCCGTCGCCACGCTCCCCGCTCTCACTGGCCAGTTCGGCATACCTGGCGGCGGCCTGGGCCCGCGCCACCGGGCCTTCCCGACGGGCGATCACCTCGCGGATCTCACCGCGGCCGATCGGCGCGCGCCAGGCCCCTGGGTGCCCAGCCACATGTCTTCCATCGCGCAGCTCATCCGCGAGGGTGGGCTCGATGTGCTGCTCACCGCGGGCACGGACATGCTCAATTCCTTCTCGGATGCCGCCTCGATCGAGCGCGATCTCGAGAAGGTCGGGCTCATCGTCGCCTACGACATCTTCGCCAACGACACGACGAGGCGCGTGGCGGATATCGTGCTGCCGGGCACGGTCTGGCTCGAGGACATCGGGATCAAGGATACGGCGACGCATTTCTACTTGATGGACAAGGCCCTCGAGCCCGCGGGGCAGGCCCGGCCCCTCATCTCCGTGCTACGAGAGCTGGCGGCACGGCTCGAGATCAATGACTTCTTCCCCTGGACCGATCTCGAGGGCTACGTCGACGCCCTCCTGAAGCCCCAGCGAGGCGGCGAGCTGACAGTGGCGCGCTTTCGGGAAATGGGGGGCATCGTCGAGCGGAGCCGGCTCTCGCACGTGCCGTATCAGAGCGGCGGCTACGCGACGCCCACGGGCAAGGTCGAGTTCTACTCGGAGCGCGCGATAGCCCTCGGGCTGCCCGCGATGCCGGGCTACACGGCGCCCGCAGCCGAGCCCGGTGCTCGTGCTCACCCGCTCGAGTTCCGCCAGGGGCGTGTGCTGACGGCCTTTCACTCCTTCTACGACAATGGCCGGGCCTTGCCCATGCTGGCCCGCGCCGAGCCCCATGCCGAGATCTGGATGCATCCGGTTGACGCGTCACCCCGCGGGATCGCCGATGGGCGCCGCATCGAGCTCAGCAACGAGCGCGGGCGCTTCGAGGGCGTGGCGCGAGTGACGGAGGACGTGCTCCCGGGGGTGGTCTGGGCGCGCGATGGCTGGCCGGGCCTCAACGGCCTCACGAGCGGAGAGGCCTGTCTCACCCCAGAGGCGAGCGAGGGCTTGGACCCGCGAATCCCCGGTGGCCAGGCGGCATACGAGGCCAGGGTCGAGGCCCGACTGCTCCCCGTCTGATGCCGGCCTGCTCCTGCGGCCGCCTGCTCGCTTACTGCTAGCAGCTCTCTCTTATCACGTGATGCGAAGCAGCGCTGGCGATGCCGTCCGCGTCTTCACGGAGCGGCCGAGGGCGGTGACGAAGATGGCTTCCTTGCCCGCGGCGTGGGGAGAGAAGAACGCGACCACGTCGCGGTCATAGAATGTAAGGCCGGTGGCGCCGAAGCGCTGCGCATAGGCGCCGAGATAGAGGCGACCCCCGATGAGGCCGGCCTCGAGGTTGGCCAGGCGATACCCGCGATTGCCATACGTCTCGAGGAGCGCGTCGAGATCCGCGGCCGGGCGATAGGAGTAGGCGCCGGGCTCGATTCCCTCCACCGCGTGAACGGTCAGATAGAGATCCACCAGTCCCGAGGGCACGTCCGCCCGCCAGCCACGGGTGGCGTGCCAGAGCGCCGTGGAAAGCTCCTCGACGCCGATGGCCGCGCCGGAGAACTCGCGCGTGGAACCGCGAGCCAGGATCGTGTCCGCCAGCGGGCGCGCCGCCCCCGGCCGCGGCGTCGGTAGGGGCACGAGGACACCCGCGGGCGGGGGGGCCGACCGCCAGGCGGCCTCGCGCCAGGCCATGACTTCGGCCTCGCTGTCGAGGGCCGAATTGGCATAGGCATCGCGCAGGAGTGGGTAGTCGACTTCTGATTCCGACAGGGGAATCACCGGCGGCGCAATGGTCGCGATCACGGGCGGCGAGGGCGCGAACTTCGCTGGTCCACCCACGGGCGCCAGGAGCAGCGCGCCCTCCTTTTCCGGATCGACGGCGAGCAGCCCATTGACCTCGATCTCCACGAAGCCCGTCACCGTCCGGGCCGGCAGCGCGAGCGCCGTGGTCGCGGCGAGCAGATTCGCCAGCATGGTGCCCGAATCCCAGAAGAGGTGGCGGTAGCCCCGCGCCTGATACTTCCAGGTATTCCGCCAGTAGATGGCGGTGAGCGCGACCACGGCGGGACGTGACGCCAGGTCCTCGTCCCCCGCCGCCACGGCGAGGGCGCCGCGGAAGTCGCCCGCGCGCAATTGCCGGAGGGCGAAGTCGCCGGGCGAGAAGTGGTAAACGCCGGGGGCGAGCCCCGCGACGTCACCCGCCACGACATAGACCTCGGTCTGGAAGAGCGCGCCCGTCGAGGGGGCGGCCCGGAAGTACATGACCCCGCCGCCCGGATAGGTCTGGCGCCTGGTCACCCCGGCCGAGAAGAAGAGGAGAGCCGCGAGCCGTCCCAGATCGAGCGGGGCGGGCTCGCCCGCCTCGCCGGAGGTCGCGGCCAGCGCGTCCATGGTCGGCACCGGGAAATCGCGGGGCAGTGGGGTGACGGGCAGGTCGGGGTAGATCTTGAATGGCTCGGGCTTGTTGGACCAGTCGAGCCCGTGACCGCTCGCGCGCACGGACTCGCGCGAGTGCCTGGTCGCCTCGTGATATCGCCGCGAGGCGTCGTGATCCCGATTGCCCGACACGGCCCTAGGTAAACGAGTACGGCGGGCGGAAGATTCCGCGCTCCGTGATGATACCGGTGATGAGCTCGGCGGGCGTCACGTCGAAGGCGGGATTGTAGACGGGGCTCTCGGTGGGCGCCGTCTGGCGGCCGCCCGTGCCGCGGACCTCGCTCGCGTCCCGCTCCTCGATGGGAATGGCGGCGCCCGAGGGAATGGACGCGTCGATGGTGGAGAAGGGCGCCGCCACGTAGAAGGGGATGTCGTGATGACGAGCGAGCACCGCCACCGAGTAGGTCCCGATCTTGTTGGCGGTGTCGCCGTTGGCCGCGATGCGGTCGGCTCCCGTGACGACGAGGTCGACCTCGCCGCGCTTCATCACGAAGCCGGCGGCCACGTCCGAGATCAGCTTGTGGGGGATGCCTTCCTTCACCATCTCCCACGCGGTGAGCCGCGAGCCCTGCATGACAGGCCGCGTCTCGTCCACCCACACGAGGGCCACTTTCCCTCGCTCGTGCGCGGCCCGGATGACACCGACCGCGGTGCCGTAACCCGCGGTGGCCAGCGCCCCCGCGTTGCAGTGGGTGAGGATGCGCGCGCCCTCGGGCACCAGGGTGGCGCCGTGGGCGCCCAGCGCGTGGTTGGCGGCCAGATCTTCCTCCAAGATGGCCTGGGCCTCCCCGAGCAAGCGCTGTTGAAGCGCGGGAACGGGCAGGGCCTGGTGCGCGGAGGCGACGGCGCGCATTCGATCGAGGGCCCAGAAGAGGTTGACCGCCGTGGGCCGGGTGGCGGCAAGGCCCTTGAAGGCCTCCTCGAGATCCGCGAGGAGCGTTTCCCCGTCCCGGGCGCGACTCTCGCGCGCGGCGAGGGCGACGCCGAAGGCAGCGGCGCAGCCGATGGCGGGCGCGCCGCGCACCACGAGACTCCGGATCGCCTCGGCGACGTCGCGCCAGCGCGTGTACTCCCGCACGCGCTCCTCGACAGGCAGGAGCGTCTGGTCGAGCAGGAGCAGGCGATCTCCCCCCCAGCGGATGGGCGTGATCATGCGGGCCCCCCGCACCAGAGCGATGGAGGACGGGGGGATAGAAAACCTCTCGGCCAGGAGCTCGATCACCGCGCGATTGGCGCGGCCTTCCTCCGGCGCGGCGGTGACGCGGACCCGGAGCGTGCCGGCCTGCCAGCCCACGATGGCGCTCACCCGTGCCTTGGGCTGCACGCGCACGTGGAGCAGCCCCTCACGCGTTGGGCGGCTCGGCATCCTCGGCGTTCGTCTTGAGATCCTGCTCGAGCAGGCGCTGGTACATCTCCACGGTGGCGCGCAGGCTTTCCGCGAGCTGGCGCCGCATGCGCCTGAGGGCCTGGATCTCCGAATGCAGATCGCCCTCCGCCTTGCGCGAGGCGTCGATGATCCGATCGGCCTGCGACTCGGCCTCGCGGATGATGACACCTGCCTCGCGGCGCGCGTTCTCCTTCATCTCCTCCACGAGCCGCTGCGTGGTCATGAGCGTCTCCTGGAGCACCTTCTCGCGCTCCTCCAGGCCCCGAGTGCGCTCTTCGAGGGCCTGGAGCTGCTCCTTGAGCAGCGAATTCTCCTTGAGGAGGGCCTCGTAGTCCGAGGCGAGATCCTCCAGGAAGGTGTCGACCTCCTGGGTGTCGAAGCCGCGGAACATCTTCACGGTGAACTGCTGCTGGCGGATATCCATGGGTGTGATGCGCACGGTCGCCTCCCAGACTCCTCTAGAGCAGAGCTCTAAGGATCACTGGTACGAACCAGCGGATGATGACAATCACGATGATCGGCGAGATATCCAGCCCGCCAAGCTTCTCCGGGGGTACAAGCCGTCGCACTGGTCGTAGCACAGGCTCAGTGATCTGCCGCAGGAACCGGACAATAGGGTTGTAGGGGTTCGGCTGCACCCAGGTAATGAGTGCAGCCGCGATAATCACGATTACGTAGAGATCGAGTAGCCGCATGATGATGTCGACGAGGTCCATCATGCTAGGTCGCCCCCAGTTCCTTCGAGCGCAGGGTGGCCCGCTCGACCGCCTTGATGAAGGTGCTCCGCACACCGCCCTCCTCGAGCGCGGAGAGGCCCGCGATGGTGGTGCCGCCCGGCGAGGAGACCATGTCCTTGAGCTGGCCCGGATGCGCTCCCGTCTCCAGGATGAGCCGGGCCGAGCCCAGCACCGTTTGCGTGGCCAGGGTCATGGCCGTGGCGCGGTCGAGCCCCATCTTGACGCCGCCATCGGCCAGCGACTCGATCACGATGGCGACATAGGCGGGGCCCGAGCCCGAGAGGCCCGTCACCGCGTCCATGGCGCCCTCGTCCAGCACCACCACCTTGCCGACGGCTCCGAAGAGCTCCTGGGCCGCCTCGAGGTCGCCGGGCTCGAGGCCGTCGGCGCGCGCGATCGCCGTCACGCCCTCCAGCACGAGGGCCGGAGTGTTGGGCATGACGCGGATGAGACGCGCGGACTTGCCCAGATGCTCGCGGAGCTTCCGCGTGGACACCCCGGCCGCGATGGAGATGAGGAGCTTGCTCCCGTCCACCACGGGGGCGATCTCCTTGAGGATCGCGCCCATGATCTGCGGTTTGACGGCGAGGATGACGACGTCGGCCGAGCGCACGAGGGTCACGTTGTCCTTGACGTCCTGGATGCCGTATTGCTTGGCCATGTCGGCCAGGCGATCGGCCCGGGCGTCGGAGGCGGAGATGGTCTTGGCGGGGACCAGCCCGGTCTGCGTCAAACCCTTGATGAGCGCTTCGCCCATGTTGCCGGCGCCGAGGAAGGCCACGCGCTTGCCCTTGATGCTCACGCCTCGCCCTCCGTGACGGCGGCCCGGGGCGGGCGCGGGCCGAATATGGCGGTGCCCACTCGCACCATGGTCGCGCCTTCCTCGATGGCGACCTCGAAATCCCCGCTCATGCCCATGGAGCAGTGCTCGAGGCCAACCGCATCGCGCAGCTCGCGGAGGCACCGGAACCACGGCCGCGAGGCCTCGGCGGAGTCGGTGGCGGGCGGGATGCACATGAGACCGCGGACCTCGAGATTCTTCAGCCCCGTGATCGCATCCAGGAGCCGCTTGAGCTCGGCCGGATGCACGCCACCCTTCTGGGCCTCCTCGCCGATATTCACCTGGACGAGCACGCGCAGGGCGCGCTCGGCCTGGTGGGCGCGGCGGTCGAGCTCGTGCGCCAGCTCCACGCGATCCACGGACTGGATCCACTCGAAGAGGCGCGCGGCATCCCTTGCCTTGTTCGTCTGGAGCGAGCCGATGAGATGCCACGGCACCGGGTGGCCGAGGGATTCGACCTTCTCCTTGGCTTCCTGGACGCGATTCTCTCCAAGGGCCTGGACGCCCGCCTCGACGGCGAGCCGGATGCGCTCGAGCTCCACGGTCTTGGACACGCCGATGAGGAGGACGTCGCCGGACCGGCGGTTCGCTCGCGCGCAGGCGGCGGAGACCCGCTCTTGTACCGCTCGAAGATTGGCGCGAATGTCGAGCATGAAGACCTGTCAGGCTGGCCGATTCTAGCACGCGCCGGCTCCGCTCTACCTGCCGAGCTCACCGGGGGGCGTCAAGGGCCCTACGGCGAAGACTACGGTGTGTCGCTCAGCGGAAGGGCCGCAATCGTGACGAGTCGGCCGTTGTCTCCCCGACGATACGAATAGAAGAGGTCGGCCCGGCAGCCCGTGCAGAGGCGCGGGTTGGCGATGCGATCGCCACGCATTCCCGCCTCTCGGAGCTGCTCCTCATTGGCCGCCCAGAGGTCGAGCATCCACTTGCCGTTTCCCCGACTCCTCACCCATGACCCCCAGCGTCCGGGAAAGGCCGCGTCGAGGCGCGCGATGACCGGCTTGTCCACCTCGTAGCAGCAGGGCCCGATGGACGGGCCGATGGCCGCGAGGAAATGCTCGGGCTCGCCTCCCGCATTCCGGAGCGCGTCCACCGCGGCGCCCGCCACACCCTGTACGGTCCCCCGCCATCCGGCGTGGACGGCGGCCACGCGGCGCCCCTCGGGATCGTAGAGAAGCACGGGCACGCAGTCGGCAGAAAATACGGCGACGGGCAGCCCCGGCTTGTCGCTCATGAGCGCGTCGCCCTGCCCCGCGTGACCACCATTGCTCACGTGCGCCACGCTCGCCCCGTGCACCTGCTTGAGAAAGGCGGCGGGCTGGGCAGCCAAGGAATGGGCCGCGAGCAGATCCTGGGCCCCGGGGCCGAGGGGCGGGCCCGGCTCCCTGAAGGCACTGACGCCGGGAAAGTGGCGCGTGGTGAAGAGATGCGGCAGGCCGGCGTCTTCCAGGAGCGAGCAGAGGTAGTGACTGGGCGGATCACCGCGAAAATCGGGAGCGGTCATGACCGCCTCATTCTCTCACGGAGCCCGCTCCGCGGAACCGACCGTCAGAACCTTGCCGGCGGCTCAAAAAGGTCCAGATGCGAGGCGGCGCCCCGCAGTTCGAGTTGAGCGGCGGCCATCGGCCGACGCGAGACGAGGGCTGAGTAGATCCGCAGGTGAGGCGTACTCTCTGTACGTTGAACCTGCGGTCGAGGGCGCCGCACTCCCGCAGATGGGCCTTTTTCAGCCGCCGGCTACGAGGCGGGAACCGCTCCTGTGCAGTGACCGCATCGCGTGGCCCTGACCGGGATCGGCATGAGGCAGAGCGGGCACGGCCGGGTGGTGACGGGAGCGGGCGGCGCCGGGAAGAGCCGGTTGACCTGCCGGATGAACAGGAAGATGGCGAAGGCCACGATGACGAAGTCCACGATCGACTGCAGGAAGGCACCGTAGTTGAGGGTGGGCGCGCCCGCCGCCTTGGCCGCGGCCACCGTCGGATACTTCGTGCTCGTCAGATTGATGAACAGGCCGGCCACGTCGGACTGGCCCAGGAGCAGGCCGATGGGCGGCATGAGGATGTCGCCCACGAAGGACGCCACGATCTTGCCGAAGGCGGCTCCAATGACCACGCCGATGGCGAGCTCGACCACATTACCCCGCATGATGAACTCTTTGAACTCTCGTAGCATGTGGCCCTCCTCTCGCTCGGCGGGCGACGGTGCTCGGCGGGCGACGGTCTAGTCGGCCTGCCTCCTCAGGAACGCCGGGACATCCAGGTCCTCTTCGCTCGGCATGTCACCCTCGGCGCGGGCGTCGGCAGGCATCCTCCGGCGCCAGTGGCCGGACGCGGGGGCGCTGCCGCTCCTGGGCGCCCGGGCCATGTCCACCACCTTGCCCGCGGGCTGACTCGACTCCTTCCGCTCGGTGAAGCCGGTGGCGATCACGGTGATCCGCACCTCGTCCTGGAGGCTCGGGTCGATGACGGCGCCGAAGATGATGTGTGCTTCCTCATCGCCGGCGTCCTGGACGATCCGCGCCGCCTCCTCCACCTCGTGCAGGGAGAGATCGGGGCCACCCGTGAAGTTCATCAGGATGCCGCGAGCGCCGTCGATCGAGGTCTCGTCGAGGAGCGGGCTGGCCACCGCTTTCTGGGCGGCCTCCACGGCCCGGTGCTCGCCCTTGCCCACGCCCGTGCCCATGAGGGCCATGCCCATGCCCGCCATGATAGTGCGGACGTCCGCGAAGTCCAGGTTGATGAGCCCGGGCACGAGGATGAGGTCCGAGATGCCCTGCACGGCCTGGAGGAGCACGGTGTCGGCGATGCGGAAGGCTTCCACGAGCGGCGTGCCGCGGTCCACCACGGCGAGAAGACGCTGGTTGGGAATGGTGATGAGCGTGTCCACCACCCCGCGCAGCTCGGTCAGGCCGGCTTCCGCCTGCTGCGCGCGACGGCGCCCTTCGAAGGCGAACGGCTTGGTGACGACGGCCACGGTGAGTATGCCCAGCTCCTTGGCCGTGGCGGCCACGATGGGCGCCGAGCCCGTGCCCGTACCCCCGCCGAGCCCGGCCGTCACGAAGACCATGTCGGCGCCCTCGAGGAGCTTCTTGATCTGCTCGCGATCCTCGAGCGCGGCATTCTTGCCGATCTCTGGATCGCTGCCGGCACCCAGCCCCTGGGTCAGTCGCGCCCCGAGCTGGAGCTTGATGGGAGCGGGCGAGGCGCGGAGGGCCTGCGAGTCCGTATTCGCCACGATGAACTCGACGCCACTGAAGCGGGCTTCCATCATGCGGTTGATGGCGTTGGACCCGCCACCGCCAAGCCCGATGACCTTGATCTTGGCGTTCTCCCGCGTCTCCTCGAGCTCGAATACCGGCCGCCCCGCCCGTGGATGCTCCATCGGCTCCTCCTTGACCGACCTGCGTGAGTAGCTTGGCCGGCCCCGCGGCAGCCGGAGGAACAGCTCCCCCTGCCCCGGGACCTTGGGCCCCTTGCTAGAAGAGCTCACCGAACCAATCCCTCAGGCGTCGTCGCATGCCCGAGCCCGAGCCCGCGCCCGCCTCCTCCGCCTCCCCGTTCGCGCGACGCCCGCGCGCGCCGTACAGGGCGAGGCCGACGCCTGTCGCGTGCATGGGACTCTGCACGACGTCGTGGAGGCCGCCGATGCCCGTCGGCACTCCGCGCCGCACGGGCAGGTCGAAGATCTGCTCGGCCAGCTCGGGCACGCCCTGCATGATCGCGGTGCCGCCCGTGACGACCACGCCGGCCGCCGCGGCATCCTCCAGGCCGGCCTTGGCGAGCTCCCGCGCCACGAGGGTGAAGATCTCCTCGACGCGCGGCTGAATGATCTCCGAGCAGATCTGGCGGGACAGCTCCCGCGCCTTTCGCCCGCCCACCGAGGGCACGCTGATGACCTCGTCCTCCCTGACCAGCGCGGTGAGCGCGCAGCCGTGCCGCTTCTTGAGCTCTTCCGCATCCGCGGTGGGCGTGCGCAGCCCGACGGCGACGTCGTTGGAGATGTGGTCGCCGCCCAGGGGCAGGATGCCCGTGTACCACACCGCCCCGTCGCGGAAGAGGGCCACGTCGGTGGTGCCGCCACCCAGATCGATGAGGAGGATGCCCAGCTCCTTCTCCTCCTCGGAAAGCACGGCCTCCGCGGAGGCGAGCGGCTCCAGCACGATGTCCTGCACCTGCAGTCCCGCGCGGTTGACGCTGCGGACCACGTTTCGCACGGAGGTCGTGGCCCCCGTGACCAGGTGCACCTCGACCTCCAGGCGGACGCCCGACATGCCGAGAGGCTCCTTGACGCCGTCCTGGTCATCGACGAGATACGTCTGGGGCAGCGCGTGGATGATCTCTCGGTCCTGGGGCAGGTTGATGGCGCGGGCGGCATCCAGCGCCCGCTCGACGTCGGCGGGGCTGACCTCGCGGTGCTTGCCGGAGACGGCGACCACGCCGCGGCTGTTGACGCCCCGGATGTGCCCGCCCGCCACCCCCGCGATGACGCTCGCGATCTCCACGCCCGCCATCTCCTCCGCGTCGCCCACCGCCTGCTTGATGCTCTCCACGGTCGAGTCGATGTTGACGACCACGCCCTTGCGCAGGCCTCGCGACGGGCTCGTGCCCACCCCCACGATGTCGAGGGTACCGATGGACGACCACTCCGCGATGACGCAGCAGATCTTGGTCGTGCCGACATCCAGCCCCGTGATGAGCTGCCGTCCTCTCGATCTCGCCATGGCGCCCCCTACCTCGCCGCGGTTCTGAGCACGACCTGATCGCGGAATCGCAGGTCGATGGACGTGACGGACTGGTTCGTGGCGCGTAGCTGCGCGGCCACGCGCTGGAGCCGCCCGAGCCGGCTTTCCCAGTCTTCCCGGCCCAGCCTGACCTCGACGCCGTTCACCATGTAGAGCACGGGCCCCTCGGGCCGGCTCACATCGACCTCGGAGATCTCGCTCAAGAGCGAGCTCTGCGCGCGCATGAGCGACCGTATGAGCGACAGTCCGGTCGCCACGCGGTCCGAGGGCACGCGACCGTTCGGCGCGAGGTCCGAGGGACTCAGCCCGGAGATGACGGGCGCGTCCATCGCCACCGGGCGCGCCTCGCCCGCCACGGCCACCCCCTGCTCATCGACCCACACGAGCTTGCCCGCCGCCTGGACCAGGGTGAACGGGCGTCGCTCTTCGACGAGCAGGGTGACGCGGTTCGGGAAGGCCCGGATCAGCTCGACGTGACGCACGAGCGGGAGGGCCTCCACGCCGGCGACGGCCCGGCGAGCGTCGAGCGTCCAGAGACTCTGACCGCGGGTGATGCCCGAGGCTCTCACGATCGCCTCGGCCGACAGGCGCTCCTGCCCGACCACCTCGACGCGCTCGACCGAGAAGAGGCCTACCCGCAGCAGCCACCGAAACTCCCATCCCGCCCCCGCCGCGAGCGTAGCGACCACGAGGGCCGCCCCGCCCCACAGCCCGACGCGACGCGCGAGCCGGAGGGCGCGCCGGCGCCGGCGCCGGCGGTCGAGCCGCTGTCCGGTCATGGCGGCAAGCGGCTCCGCGAGATCGCCGAGGGCCAGGGCCGCCCCGCGGGGTGAGAGAACCGCGCTCCGACCTCTCATGCCTTGCTCGACCTCACTTGTCCCCCATGATGCGGATCTCGGGCTCGAGGGTGAGCCCGAAGTGGTTCTGCACCCGCTCGCGCGTGATCTCCATGAGGCCCAGAATGTCCGCGGCGGTGGCGCCGCCCCGGTTCACGATGAAGTTGGCGTGCTTGGCCGAGATCTCGGCGCCGTTGTGCCGCTTGCCCTTCAAGCCGACCTTCTCGATGAGGCGGGTCGCCACCTCGCTCTGCGGATTCTTCCACACGCATCCCGCAGAGGCGAGGGCGAGCGGCTGCGTCGCTTTCTTCTGCTTGAGAAGGCGCGGTGGCCGAAGCTGCCGTTGTTGGGCTTGAACTCACCGAGGGTGCCGTCCGGGTGCAGGAAGTACACGGCGGAGATGAAGTCGCCGATCCAGCCATCGGGCGTGCCCGCGTTCATGGCCACGGCGCCGCCGATGGTGGCGGGAATGCCCACCAGGCACTCGATCCCGCCGAGGTTCAGGGCGGCGGCCTCGCGGATCAAGGCGGAGAGACCGACCCCGGCACCCGCCACCGCTTCCTCGCCACGGAAGTCGGCGCGACCCAGACAGCCCTCGAGCTTGAGCACCACCCCGCGGATGCCGCGGTCGCGGACGAGGAGGTTGTTGCCGCCGCCCACGATCTCGACGGGCAGCTGCTCGCGCTCGGCGAAGCCCAGGGCCAGCCGGATGTCCTCGACGTCCTGGGGGACCACGAAGATGTCCGCGGGCCCCCCGATACGCAAGGAGGTATGGAAGCTGAGGGGTTCCTTGAACCGCACCTCGCCCCGAATCTCTCCGAGCATTAGCTCCTCCTGTTGGACGGGTCACGCATGTCGCCCAGGCGCGCGAGCAGCTCCGCCCCGAGCTGGCCCACATCGCCAGCGCCGAGGGTGAGCACGAGATCGCCGGGACGCGTGGATTCGCAAAG
>WNFF01002602.1_pt1 | contig 15200 bp, 12 predicted proteins | sample 5400441 | NCBI WGS metagenome assembly WNFF01 (sample SAMN13153345, study PRJNA577476) | soil metagenome | isolation source: 120 cm saprolite under Douglas fir tree site 2 hole 3 replicate 1 | place: USA:California | collected 2015-04-18 | reverse complement strand
TCCACAGCCCCCCTCAGAGTTGCCTGGAAAAGCGACCTATCAGCCGAGTGGTGCTGTACGGCGGTGTTTTTCTCAGCGCGATGGCCGATCCTGACGCGGGATGTTGATTTTGGGCCGACGTCGACCCAGCCATCACCGCAGGCGATTCCGGTGGAACCGGCCGCCCTTCATGATCGCCACCAGGGACCGGTCCGGCGTCTCGAGCAGTCCGATGTCCTTGAGCGGATTGCCGTCGACGACGAGCAGGTCGGCGAACGCCTCCGGCCGCAGGCAGCCGAGCTTGCCCTCCATCCGCAGCACCCGAGATCCAATCAACGTCGCCGAGCGGATGATTTCCAGATTAGAGACGACCTGGGTGCGGAGCGCGAATTCACGGCTCTGGTCGACCTGAAGCGCTCCGAGCAGATCCGTCCCGTAGGCCACCGGGACGCCGGCGCGTTTGCAGATCTCGAGCGAGCGAAGGCCCCCGTCGATCACCAGCTCGTTTTTCACCAGCATCTCGGGGGGCATTCCGTACTGTGCGGCGCGCTCCCGCATCGCGTAATAGGTGACCAGATTGGCGACCAGGAGCATGCCCTTCTGGGCCATTAGTCGGGCGGCGTCGTCGTCGATCAGGTTGCCGTGCTCGATCGTCCGAACGCCGGCGTGAGCCGCGCGGGTGATCGCCTCCGCGGTATAGGCGTGCGCGCAGACGTAGCGGCCGAACGAGCTCGCCTCTTCCACCGCGGCCGCCACCTCCCCGGGGGAGAACTGCAAGCTGTCCAGCGGGTCATAGGGGGATGCGACGCCTCCGGACATCATGATCTTGACCTGGTCGCACCCCTGCCGCATCTGCTCGCGCACCGTCTTTCGCACCTCCGCGTCTCCGTCGGCGGTGGCCATCGCGAAGGCCAGAGCATTGCAGCAGTGGCAGGGGGCGCCGGAATCGGTGCGCCGGCGCGCGTCGGCGTGTCCCCCGGTCGGGCCGATAGCCCGTCCCGAGATGAAGAGGCGGGGACCCTCGATCAGTCCCTGCTCCACCGCCGCCTTCAGCCCCCAGTCGGCGCCACCCGTATCGCGGACGGTGGTGAATCCGCGGTCGAGCATCGCGCGCATCGAGGCGACGGCGCGAGCGGTCATCAGGGTCAGCGGCACGTTTTCCAGCTGCCGGATGAGCACTTCGCTGAGCACGACGTGGACGTGGCTGTCGATGAGACCCGGCATCAGGGTGCGACCACCGCAGTCGATGCTCGTCGCCTCGGGCGCCTTGATCGGCCGGGCCGATACCTCGCGAATCGCTTCGCCCTCGACCAGGATTTCGTGGCCCCCGGCAAGCTCATCCAGCTCCGGATCGAGCATCCGGAAGTTCTTGAACAGGATTTGGGCCAAGTGCCCCTCCCCTCGTGTAAGGTCGCGCGGGCGAGAGGTTAGAGAACGGACTCGCCCGCCTGTCAATCGACTATGGGGGACAACGCTTTAAATGAATCCGAGCTGAGCATTCTCAGGCGCGTGGAGCGCCTGCCGTTCGGCCGGTTCCATTGGCGCCTGCTCTGGATGGGCGGGCTGGGCTACACCTTCGATGCGATGGATGGGGCAATGATCGCCTTCATCCTTCCGGCGGTAAGGGCTCAGTGGGCGCTCACGAGTGAGCAGACCGGCGTACTGGGCAGCTCGGCGATGGTCGGCTATCTGTTCGGGGCATTTTTCGCCGGCGCGCTGGGCGACTTGATCGGCCGGCGGACGGTGATGATGTATGCGTTGGCCATTTATTCCCTGGCCACGCTGGTCGCGGCTTTCGCCTCCAACTGGCAGTTTCTCTTCTGGTGGCGGGTCATCGCCAGCTTCGGCACCGGGGCAGAGAGCGCAATCATCGCTCCTTTCCTGGCGGAATTCGTTCAAAAAAAATACCGGGGGCGATTCGTCGGTTCCCTCTCCGGGTTCTTCTCGTTCGGCTTCGTCTTCTCGGCCCTCTTGGGATACTTCGTCGTCCCCGCGTCGCAGAACGGTTGGCGGATCGTCCAGATCTTGAGCGCGGTGCCGATCCTGATGCTCCTCTGGTGGCGCCGAGCGCTTCCCGAGTCTCCCCGGTGGCTGATCGATCGGTGTCGCTCCGCGGAGGCTGCGGTAGAGGTGAACCGCATGGAGGCGGAAGTAATTCAGGGTTCGCAGCCGAGCCTGCCACCGCTGGAGACGATCGAGATTCCTTCGCTTAGCCCACGCCAGGGCGGCACTTTCACCGGAAATCTGAGAGCCCTTTGGAGCCCTTCGGTCCGGCGCATCACCCTGATGCTTTGGCTTCTCTGGATCACGATCACCTTCTCTTACTACGGCTTTTTTACCTGGATCCCCAGCCTGCTGGTGGACCAGGGAATGACGATCACCAAGAGCTTCGGCTACAGCATCATCATCTATTTGGCCCAGATCCCCGGGTACTACTCCGCCGCCTTCGTCTCCGAAAAGCTGGACCGGAAATGGACGATCGTCCTCTACATGCTGCTCGGCGGAGCCTCGGCGCTTTTGATGTCGAACGCCCGGACCGACGAAACCATTACGGTGGCGGGATTTTTGATGTCATTTTTCATGAACGGCACCTACGCTGGGATCTACGCCTATACTCCGGAGCTCTACCCGACATCATTCAGGACGACCGGCATGGGAGTCGCCTCCGCGTTCGGGCGAATCGGCGGTCTGTCCGCGCCGATCGTGATCGGCTACACGTTCTCCCGCATTGGATTCAGTGGCGTGTTCACCATCACCACCATCGTCCTCGTGACCGGCGCGCTCACCGTGGCATTGCTCGGCGTCAACACCGCCGGCAAGAGTCTTGAGCAGATCGCTTCCGAATCGGAGGCGCGATGACGATGTCTCGCTTTGTCGCGACGATGACTGAAATGCCGCGAGCCGAACGTAACTGCTCCCGGCTCGCGTCCTCATCTAGTCACCGAACAGCTAAACCATCGAAGCGATCTGATCCCGCGTGGTTAGCCGATGATGCAAACACCGTGGCGCTACGTATGAGCAGTGAGGAGACGGCGACGGCGCAGGTGGTCTGGGCGGGCGAGATCCCTGCGGCGTGCTACGGCCCTCTTCTCCCAACCTTCGAAAGCGTGAGGCTCGTCCGCGCCTCCCCATCAGCTGGGTCGGGCGCGCGAAAAAAAGCCGGCCCAGAGGTATTAAGCCCCTCGATTAAATAGCGGGTTCCCCGATTTTGCTGGAAAATCTAAGAGATAGACCGACGCATGTTAACGTTTTCTTAAATAGAAAGACTTAATACCTCCGCGCCTCCAAAAAAAACTTCCGGGAGGCCTCGGGCCAGTGGGATTCGACCCGAGGGGATTCCATAAGCGGCCGTACGCCGCCACCCGCGCGCGCGCCGCAGGGCTCTCGCCCGCCCAGACCACCTGCACCGTCGCCGTCTCTTCTCAAGCCCTGCCGCGCGCGATCAAATCCTTCGATCGTTTAGCTGTTCGGTGCTCTACGTTTCCGTTTGACTAGGATTTGTTACCCGCCGCTCGGTGGTGTCCTGGGGGTATTGGGATTCGTGCTGCCAGACGTATTGCCCGAGCTCGTTCCGGTGCCCGTACCGCTCCCGGTGCTGGGATTGGTGGTCGAGCTGCCCGTTCCGGAAGTCGACCCGGAGCCTGTTCCGGTCGATGGATCGGTCGTCCCACTGCCACTCGTTCCACTGCCATAAGCCCCGGTGCCACTCGATTCGGTACCCGTCGTGGAGCCACTTCCGGTCGTCCCCGTTCCCGAGGACCCCGTACCCGTCGTCGAGCCAGAAGAGCCGGTCCCGCTCGACGTCCCTGTGCTTCCAGTCGAACCGCTTCCATAGGACGAGCCAGTTCCAGACGAACCGCTTCCGTACGTCGAGCCCGTCCCCGTCGAACCGGTTCCCGTCGAACCGCTTCCATACGTCGACCCGGTCCCCGTCGAGCTACCTGAGGTGCCGGTACCTGTCCCAGAGCCTGCGGTTCCGCTTCCGCCGCTGCCATAGGGATTGCTACTTCCCGTCGTGCCGCTGCTTCCCGTCGTTCCCTGAGAACCGGTGCCGTCAGTCGAGCCCGATGACGTTCCGGTTCCCGTGCCAGCAGTACCGGTCCCGCTCGGCGTTCCGCTTCCCGAAGTTCCGCCAGTGCCGGATCCGCCGGATTGTGCTCCGGCGAGCGGGCTGAGCATGAGCCCGAGAATCAACGCGCAATTTCGAAACATTTTCATTTGGACATCTCCTGTGGTGAGCGCTCGGGCGGCACAGCCGCGGGAGCGAATGGCTCTGCGCAGAAAAACATCTCCAGGGCGGCCGAGCCGTGCAACCCGGACTTTTTTGTATCGGAGCGGTCGACAGCTCAGCCACAAGCCAGGAGTCACCCGGCGCGCGCCCTCGCCCTGCGGCCGAGCAGGACGCTTGTCCGTTCGGGGGTTCGGGAACCGCGCGAGCGGTGGTGCGGTCTTCTACGGGCGGGTGCCGGCAAGCAAGAGAGCGAGGGGATGGGAGCAGCCCTGTAGCTTTGTTGCACCCCAGACTGGGCGTGCAGAACTTTATTTTACAAACAGGCTGAAACACCTAACAGGAGATAAACAAATGGAAAACAACCCGAACAAGCCAGGCAACCAGAGCCAACAACCGCAACGCAAACAGGGTGACCAAGGCGAGAAGCGCCAGGGACAACAGGATCCAAACCGGCAGGGTCAACCGGATCAGAACCGGCCCGGACAGGGTGGTCAGGACCCGAATCGGCAGGGACAGGGCGGTGGAATGCCGGGCAAGGGTCAGCCCATGCCGAATGATCCGCAGCGCAAAGCCGGCGCCTAGTCGCGCAAAGTGAGGTGGTTTATTTTAAAGTGAGGTGGTTTATTTTAATGATGCCGAGAGCTAAAATACTCTCGGCATCGCTGTTTGTGCTGGCTGTTTGTTTCCCAAGAGAGAGCCAACGTGAACGCAACAAAGCTTTTGATATCGCAGCATGGCGAGGTCGCGGGGTTATTCAAGGAGTTCGAATCGGCGGAAAACTCTGAAGCGCGGCGAAGATTGTTCGAAGAGATTGCCGATAAACTGGCCATCCACACGACGATCGAGGAAGGGGTCTTCTACCCCGCCGTTTACGTCGGCGAGCTGAAGGACCTCCTCAAGGAGGCGGTGGAAGAGCACCTCAGCGCGAAAAGAGTGATTGCAGAGCTGCTCCAGATGGACCTCGACGACGAGAACTTCGTCGGCAAGGTGAAGGTGCTTCAAGAATTGATCGAGCACCACGTGGACGAAGAGGAAACGGAGCTGTTCCCGAAGGTGAACGCAAACTTCGCTGACGTCGAGCTCGAAGCGCTCGGAGACGAGATGGAGGCGATGCGGGAGAGCCTCCAACGAGGCGAGCCCCGGAAGCGGGTGCCCTCCGAAACCGACGCAGCGGCACCCCTGACCTAAAAGCTTGTCAGTGGACGGTGGCTTTGGGCGCCGGCGCAGAGCCCGCACCCGCCACCGGAAACCCGCGGTTGCGCATCAGCGCGGCCGTCCCCGGATCTCGTCCGCGGAAGGCCCGGTAGCCCTCGGCGGGATCGATGGTGTTTCCCACGCTGAACACATGGTCGCGCAGCCGCTTGGCGACCGCCTTGTCGTAGGGGCCCGCGCCCTCGACGAACGCCTCGTACGCGTCCGCGGAGAGGGTGTCTGACCAAAGATAGCTGTAGTAGCCCGCCGAGTATCCGTCGCCCGAGAAAATGTGGCTGAAGTGAGGGGTGCGGTGGCGCATCACCAGCTGCGGCGGCATTCCCAACGAGGCGAGCGTTTTCCGCTCGAAGTCGCTCGGGTCGATCGGCGTCTCCCCCGCGAGGTGCAATTTCATGTCGACCAGCGCGCTGGCCAGATACTCGACCGTGATGAAGCCCTGGTTGAACGTCTTGCTTCGCTCGATCTTCTCCACCAGCTTCGCCGGAACCGGCTCTCCGGTCTGATAATGAAGCGCGAAGCGATCCAGAACGGCTCGCGTCGACAGCCAATGCTCGAGCAACTGCGAGGGGAATTCGACGTAGTCGCGCGCCACCGCGGTGCCGGCGAGCGAGGGAAAGGTGACGTTTGAGTTGAGTCCGTGGAGCGCATGCCCGAACTCGTGGAAGAGCGTCCGCGCATCGTCCCAGCTGATCAGGATCGGCTCGCCCGGCTTGCCCTTCACGAAGTTTGCATTGTTCGAGACGATTACCGGGACGTCCCCTTCCAGGCGGGACTGGGGGCGATACTCGTTCATCCAGGCGCCGGAATTCTTTCCCGGACGCGCGTAGGGGTCGAAATACCAAAGACCCAGGTGCCGTCCCTGCCCGTCCGTCACTTCCCACACCCGGACGTCCGGGTGATAGACCGGAATCGAGCCGTCGGAGATCGCCGTGAATCGAAAACCGAAGAGCTCGCCGGCGACCCAGAACATCGCTTCGCGCAGCTTCTCGAGCTGTAGGTAGGGCTTGACGTCGTTCTGGTCGAGATCGTACTTCGCCTTGCGCACCTTCTCGGCGTAGAAGTGGTAGTCCCAGGGCTCGATCCGGATGCGTGCTCCCTCCCGGTCGGCGATCGCCTGCATGTCCGCCACTTCTTCGCGGACCCGGGCCACCGCGGGCTTCCATACCGCCTCCATCAGCGCGATGGCGCGCTCCGGCGTTTTCGCCATCGTGTCCTCCATCTGCCAGTGCGCATGCGTCGGATAGCCAAGGAGCTTGGCGCGCTGTGCACGCAGCTTGAGGATCTCGGTGATGATCGGTTTGTTGTCGTGCGCCCCGGGGCTGTCGCCGCGCATGGTGAACATCCGCCACACCTTCTCGCGCAGGTCCCGGCGGGTAGACCAGGTGAGGAAGGGATCGACGCTGGAGCGGGTATTGAGAATCGCCCATCGACCGGTCTTGCCGTTGCTGGCGGCGGCCGCCGCAGCTGCCTCGCGCAACGACGCGGAAAGGCCGGCGAGATCCTCCTCGCGCTCGAGCAGAACCATCTGGGTGCTCTCCTCTTCGAGCACGTTCTGCCGAAACTTGGTGTAGAGGTCCGCCAGCCGCTGGTTGAGCTCGGAGAGCTTGCTCTTGGACGCGTCATCCAGTTGTGCACCGGCCCGAACGAAGCGGGTGTACCGGAGCCAGAGCAGGCGCTGCTGCTCCGGGTTGAGCGCCATGCCGTCGCGACCTGAATAAACCGCAGCGATGCGCGCGAAAAGCCGGCCATTCTGGACAATGCGATCGTTGAAGGCGGCGAGCTTGGGCTCGAACTCACTTTCGATCGCCTGCACCTGCGCGTCGTTCATCGTCGAAGTGTAGACGCCGTAGATCGCGGCCACGCGGTCCAGGGCGTGACCTGCGCGGTCCATCGCCGCAATGGTGTTGTCGAAGGTCGCCCGGGAGGGGTTCGCCGCGATCTGTTCGATCTCCTCCAGGCTTTCGGCCATCGCGGCGTCGAGCGCGGGCTTCAAGTCGGCAACCTGGAAGCCACCAAAGGGAGGAACACCGCCCCAGGGCCCGGTCCAGGGAGCGAGCAACGGGTTGGCCGCCTTGGGTTTGGAGGTCATCGCCGGATCACGTTTCGGGGGCTGTGAAGCACAGCCGAGCAAGGCGGTCAGCGTGAATAAAATCATCGCTGACCAAAGAGGAGCAACTGGCATAAGAAGGGTATCTACAGTCGAAGGGGTTGGCACATTCCCCCTTCTCTACCTCATGTTTGCAATCAATGTGCAAGTGCGGGAGGGTTGGATTTGAATCGAAGCGGTATTCAATTCGGAGGAGGGAACCCATGAACCAGACGCGAAGGAATTTTCTAAAGACCGCCGGCGCCGCGAGCGTGGCGGCACTGGCAGGAAGCGCCGGCCCGGCCGCGGCCAAGACCCTGGACCGGACGGCGAAAGCAGGTGCCAGGTCCGGGCCTCAGACGCTGCCCAAGAAGATGACTTTTTGCACGCTGCGAAAGGGCAGGGAATATTCGCTCGGGTTGAAGACCGACCGGGGAATCCTTGACGTCAAGAAAGCGGCACAGGCGCTTCACAAGAACGTCCCGCTGACCATCGATGAGGTGCTCCAGGGCGGCGACACGCTGGGACTTGCCGCGTTGGTCGAGCAGGCGATCGCCAGCGGCAACTTGAAGTCCGCTTTTATCGAGGAGGCCAAGGCCGAGTTCGGCCCCTGTGTGACCAACCCCGAGAAGATCATCATGCTCGGCTACAACTACAAAAAGCACGTGATCGAGGTGAAACAGCAGATGCCTACTTCGCCGGTGCTCTTCAACAAGTACAACAACGCGCTCAACTGCCACAACGGAACGATCGAGCTGCCCGAGGTGGCGAAGAAATTCGACTACGAGGTCGAGCTGGTGATGGTGATGGGCAAGGTCGCCCGAAACGTCAGCGAGGCGGACGCTCTCTCTTACGTCTTCGGCTACTGCGTGGGAAACGATTTCTCCGCCCGGGATCTGCAGTTCAAGACCACCCAGCTGATGCTCGGCAAGACCAGCGATGGCTTCGGCCCGATCGGACCTTATCTGGTCTCCGCGGACCAGGTCCCCGATCCGCAAAACCTCAATCTGGATTGCCGCGTCAACGGCGAGGTGCGCCAATCGTCGAACACCAACGACATGATTTTCAGCTGCGCCAACATCATCAGCTACGTCTCGCAGATCTGGACGCTCAAGCCAGGCGACATCTTCTTCACCGGAACCCCCTCGGGCGTGATCAACGGCATGCCCCCGGAAAAGCAGGTCTGGCTCAAGGCCGGCGACAAGGTCGCCTGCTCGATCGAGAAGCTCGGCGAGCTGCGCTTCGGCCTGGCCAACCCGAAACAGGCGAAGGCGACCTGACGCGAGAAGGCGTCATCCCGCCCGGCGCGTCCGGCTAGGTGCGGAAGTAAAGATGGGCCTCAGATCCGGCAGGGCTTGGGACGGCGCCCGCGCAGGTGGCTTGCGCGGGCGAGATCCCTGTGGCGTCCTAGGGCCTTCTCCCCAAGGGCTGAATTGAGCTCGCCTATCGTCGAGCAGGATGGAAGGTCGGGCGCACTGCATACCCGAGCTCGGGAACCCGGACCTTAGAGGACTGCCGCATCTACGCCTCAACGCGTCGACGCCAAGCGAGGCACTGGCCTTGAGCGGAATCCACGGCCGCGCATTCGGCTCTCGGCCCGAGGCCAAGCGCCGTTCAGCCAAGCGAGAGGAAGATTTAAGACGCTTTTCGTCCTTAAACTGCCGCTCAGTATCAGAGCGACGCCGTTAAGAAGACGCCGTGGGGAGGAAATGGGGATGGGGGCGGGGGATACGGCCTGTGCAGAGATCGCCGAGAAACAGTTCGGTCTCATCTCGCGGGACGCGGCAATCCGAACGGGAATGAGCGCGCCATTGGCCGAAGGCTGGGCGCGGGCCGACTCTCGCCAGAGTGCAGCGAGAGCGCAGCGTGCATCGAGCGCAAATAGCGTCCGGAAAGCGAGCATCGAAGGGCTCGGCCCGAATCTCGCGACGTAGAACTTGCCAATGCGTTTGTGTGCTTTGGTGACCGCCTTTTCTTCGGCGGCCATGGTCACCGGAAACTTCCATCGAATGGAAGTAGGCATGTCACCAGGAGATCGTGAGTCGATCGGCCTGGCGATCCTCCGACTGTAATGATTACCTGATCAGCTCTCTAGCCTTGGATGCGCCGGCGGCAGACAACGATTTCGGTCACCTGCTCGTCGGCCGATTTGCGCACCCCGATCGGAATGCAGCTTCCCTCGGGGCCGCGGATGTGTTGAATCGCGCCCTGGAATCCCAGCTCGGTCACCGCGCGTCCATCGATCGTCAATATCTCGTCCCCTACTTGAAGACCTGCCTGCGCCCCTCCCCCGGACGGGATGAGATAAGCGACCACCAGCGAATCGCGGCGAGCGGAGAGAGACGCTCCGATGCCCTCCAGCTCCGTCCGAGGCGTCTCCCCTTCGGCGACGGGATTGAGATCGATTCGCACCGGCCCCGCCCGCTGGCCGTTCTCGAATCGCATCCCGGCGATGATCCGACTGTGATGTCCATCCGCGCTGGCAATCACCGACCCCAAGCCGCTTGCGAGGCCGCCCAGCTCGAAGTTCCCGGCGGCATCGGTGATCGCGGAGCTCAAGATGGGAATCGCGGAGGTGGAGCTGAGCCGTCCCTCCAGCTGTATTTGCGCATTCGCCAGCGGCGTTCCACTCTTCGCATCGACCACCGATCCCACCAGCTCGCCACCCCGCTCCAGCTCGAAGTCGATCGTCTTTTCCTCCAGCGCCTCGGAGATTGAGAATTGGATTTCCCGCGAGGGCGCGTAGCCATAACCCGCGGCTACTGCTGCATACGAGCCCACGGGCAGGCCGGAGATCTCGTATTGACCTTGCGCATCCATGAACGCGTCGTCGCTCAGCGAATCCCGCTGCAGCGCCCCGCGGGCGCGCTGGATGCTGATGTTGAAGGCGACCACCGGAGCCGCGGAATTGCGGTCCCTCACCTTGCCGCGCAAGCGAGCGCCCGCCGCCAATTGGAGCAGGACCGTCGTCGTTCCCGACGGGACCGAATCCGCTCGACCGGCGGCAAAGCCCGGGTAGCTTGCCACGATGTCGTAGCGACCCTCGAGGAGTCCTTCGAAGGCAAACCGGCCATCCGCATCGGACTTCGCGGAAAAGCCGCCACCCCACCCTCGCCGGGCCCGGCGCTGGGCGTACACCGAGGCACCGGAAATCGGGAGTCCCTTCGGATCGACCACCTGTCCCGCCAACGTCTCATTGGGCTCGACTTCCCCGGCATCCTTGTCGCTCAGGCGCAGCTCGAGGCGCCGCGAGGTTTGCGCCATCGCATCGACGCGGGCCCTTGCCGCGGAGAACGACGGGTGTTTCGCCTCCAACCAGGCCCAGGCGGGTGCGCGGAATCGGAATTCGCCCTTGGCATTTGAAACGAAACTGTCTTCCAGCGGGGCCAGCGCCATCTCGCCCTGGCTGGCGTCGAGCAGCGAGACGTTCGCCCCGGCCAACCGTTCACCCTTGGGATCAAGGACGACGCCGAGGTACTCCAGCGCCGGGGTGAGAAAGAGCACGATGTCGCGAATGCGTTCGCCGGCCCTGGCGGTCAGCTGGACCGGGCTGTGGCCCCACTCCGGAGCGAAAGGCAGATAGTCCCGAGCCAGGATGGCGGCGAGTCGATAGTGCCCAAGGTGCGTCGGCTGAAACGCGAAGGAGCCATCGGCGCCGGTGCGCACCGAGATGGCTCCGCTCTCGTGCTCGAAAGTGATCTCCGCCGACGGAACGCCTTGGCCCGTCGCCGAGGAAACCACCCGGCCTTCAAATGTCCCGGCTGCGGCGGGCGCGTCGCGGCTGGAGCTCGCCCGGTTGAGCTGGATCGGGGCTCCCACCGGAGGCGAAGATAGCTCCGCGCGCGTTGGCGCGGCTTTCGGGGCCATCGTTGGCTTGGGCCGGTCTCCGACGATGGCCGCACGCCGGTTCGACCTCCACAGCAGCAACGCGGCCCCCAACAGAAGGAATGCCAGCAATAAGAAGGAACGCCGACGGTTCACGCCGTCATTTTTACGGCGCTCCCCGAGGTGGGTGCAAGCACCCTACCTTTCGCTTTGGAGGCGCGCACGCCCCGATGGGTTATACACGAAGGCATTCAGAGGGAGACGAAATGAAATACACCACGCTTGGCCGCACGGGTCTGATGGTCTCGCGCATTTGCCTCGGTTGCATGAGCTTCGGCAGCAAACGCTGGCGACCGTGGGTGCTGGATCCGCAGGAGGCGATGCCGTTCTTCCGCCGAGCGGTCGAGCAGGGAATCAACTTCTTCGACACCGCGGACATGTATTCGCTGGGGGAGAGCGAAGTCATCACCGGGCGGGCCCTGCGCGAGTACACGCGGCTGGAAGAGGTGGTGCTCGCCACCAAGGTGCGATTTCCGATGAGCGAGGCGCCGAATATGAGCGGGCTTTCGCGCAAGCACATCGTCCAGGGTTGCGAGGCAAGCCTCAAGCGCCTCGGCGTAGACACGATCGACCTGTACCAGATCCATCGCTTCGATCCGCGCACCCCGATCGAGGAGACGCTGGCAGCGCTCGATTTTCTGGTTCACCAGGGCAAGGTTCGCTACATCGGCGCCAGCTCCTGTTACGCCTGGCAACTCGCCCAGGCGCTGAGCACCTCGGAGCAGCGAGGGTGGGCGCGCTTCATCACGATGCAGAACCACTACAACCTGATCTATCGCGAAGAGGAACGGGAGATGATCCCGCTCTGCGTCAAGGAAGGGATTGGCGTGATCCCCTGGTCGCCCTTGGCCCGGGGTCTCCTCGCCGGCTCGCGAAAGAGCCTCGATGATCGGTCGAGCACCACGCGCGCCGAAACGGACAAGGCCAATGAGCTCTACGACGACCCTTCCGATTGGGCGGTCGTGGAAGCGGTGCGCAAGGTCGCCAGCGCTCGCAACGTTTCCCCGGCGGAGGTGGCCCTGGCGTGGCTTCTGGCAAAGCCGGGGGTGGTCGCCCCGATCGTCGGCTCGACGAAGATCGAGCATCTGGACACCGCGGTCCGCTCGGTCGAGCTTTCGCTCAGCGAAGAGGAAATGAAATCCCTGGAAGCGCCTTACCGGCCGCATCCGGTTCGCGGCTGGCTCTAGCTGGGTGGTGAAAAACTGCTGCGCAGCCCACCTGCTTTGTTGCGACCCAGCGCAGCGCGCAAAGCGAGGCTGGTCTATCGCTTACCGTCTTTGCCCGGGCCCGGGATGGACGTCCAGCTGATCGCCACCGAGCGTTTCGGTCCTGAATGGGTGGGGCTTCCCGCGTGAAGCTTGGTGGAGTCTGCGGCGCCCCACTTGGTGACTTCCTCGGTGATGGTCTCGATCTCTTGCGTAAACCGCTGGTCGATCGGGCCGTACTCGGTCTCCAGCTGCTCGATCAGTTTTTGCGTGGTCTGCATCCGGTTGACGGCTTGGGCCGCCTCGCGGATCGCGTTCTTGGGATCTGCCGCAGGCGTCGTGTAGATGACGATGCCGTCGGCAATCAAATCGAACAGGACCTGCGCCTTTCGTTCCCATTCGCCGCCCCATTCAATCCGGAACTGATTGAGCGACATGCCACGCGGGGCGGTGTCCAGCCTCTCCAGCACCGAGCGCTCCCCCGCCGAGAGCGAACGGCCGGGCGGCTTGGCAGTGACCCGGCGCAACTGAGCTTCGAGCGGGAGCTGGCCTGGCATTTTGCTGAGCGTTCGCTCCGCCGCGGGATCCATCGACACCACTCTGCGCATCCACTCCTGGAACTTCGCCCGGGTCCTCGCGTCGTCCTCGAAAGCGAGCCCGAGCGCGTTGTCCGCGCCGCCGTAGAGCCGGACGACCTTGCCGATGATCGCCACCGGCTCAGGAACTTGCAAATGGGTGAGCTTGAGCGAGAGGGTCTTGCCGAGCGGAAAAGGGTAGTAGCCAATCACCCGGCATCCGCTCTGGCTGATGTCCTTGGTGTGGCTTCTCCAGGATTGAAAGCGATCTCCGTAGACGACGTTGCAATTCACCCGGGCTCTGGGGAAACGTCGCCAATTGGTCAGCATCACGTGATCGATCATTGGAAGCTCCACTCGAGAAGAGAGCCGAATAGTAAAGATCAGACACTCGGCTGACTAGGGTGCCAGAGAGCAACAAGGTGGTTGAAACTCCGCTGCGTAAGTATCAGGGAGAGCGCAAGGCTCGCGTTCCATGGATTCCCAGCATTTTTGGAATAGCAGGCGGAACTGGAATTCCCTCGGTGAGCAAGGCGCCTGAGCAGCCGAGCCAGCAAAAAAGCGTGTCATTGCCGAGACTGTTTTCCTCCGGACGCGAATTGTCGCACGCAAATATGCGCCAATACTCGAACACCATGGGCACACGGAATGCAGCGCAAGCGGACCGGTGGCGTGGCGCGACGTAGGGCGTGTTGGACGGTGTTGGGTCGCGGTGAGTTGGGGTTGGGGCAGGCCCGGGGGCTACCTTCGCATTCATGCAGGGTAGCCTTCGGGCAATTTTCGTATTACCGGCAACCCCGTGCACCAGGCCCACGGCGCAGGCATGATCGGAAGCATTCTCGGCGCCCTGCTCCTGCTCTTCGTCTTCGGCGCCGTTGCTCGGCGGCGGGGCGTACTCACTTGGGCAGGGTGTTGAAAAACTGCTGCGCAGCCCACCTGCTTCGTTGCGGTCCCCCTGGCGTGCTCACGTACTGCCTCGTACGCTCCGCGCGCCAGGTCCCACCGCGCCTCGCATCTGGGCTTGCTCGCGACGTTTTTGAACACCCTGCAGCTGCCGTCGGCGCGCGCGATTTCTGGCTCAGGCGGACTTCAGCGCAATTGCGCCCGCGGTCACCAGTCGCTGTATTTCCGCCGGACCGAGCGCCAATGTCGATCTCAGTATCTCCTCCGAGTGCTCGCCCAGCACCGGGGGAGGCAGAACGGTTGGAGGATCGTCGAGCGGTGCGGTCTTAATCGGCGATCCGACCATCCGAATCGCCCCGAGCAGCGGGTGATCGGCGTCGACCAGGGTCCGACGGGCAACCAGCTGGGGATGGGCAAAAAGTTGGGCGAGGTCGACGGCTGCGATTCTGTGCAAACCGGGGGTCCTCGGCGACCGCCGGAGTTCCGAGGAGATCGCAGAGCTTCTTGAATTGACCGTCGTTGGCGACCGCGACGTTGAGGTACCCATCTTTTGCCCGGAAGGTTTCGTACGGCGCGATCGAAGCGTGGCGATTGCCCACGCGACCGGGGTTGCGGTTGGCGATCAGGTGATTGGCGGCCTGGAAGGTCAGCGCCTGGACCGTCGAATCGAGCATCGAAATATCCAGCCGTGAACCCTGTCCGCTTCGCTCGCGGGAAAAGAGCGCGAGCAAAATGCCCTGGATCGCGGTCATCCCGGTGAGAATGTCGGCGATTGAAATGCCCACCTTCGTCGGCGGTCCGTCGGCCTGTCCAGTCAGGTGTTGCAGGCCGGCCAGACCCTGCATCACCGCGTCATAGCCGGGCAGCTTGGTGTACTCGGGAAGACCCTGGTGACCAAAGCCGCTGATCGAGCAATAGATCAGCCGCGGGTTGTCGGCTCGCAGCCGCTCCCATCCCACGCCGAGTCGCTCGGCAACCCCGGGCCGAAAATTCTCCACCACGACGTCGCTTCGGAGCGCGAGCGCCTGCACGATCTTCAGGCCTTCGGGATGCTTGAGGTTGACCGCGAGGGATTTCTTGTTCCGATTGATCGAGAGGAAGTAGGTGGAAATCCCCTTGACGAA
>WNFF01002449.1_pt1 | contig 15205 bp, 19 predicted proteins | sample 5400441 | NCBI WGS metagenome assembly WNFF01 (sample SAMN13153345, study PRJNA577476) | soil metagenome | isolation source: 120 cm saprolite under Douglas fir tree site 2 hole 3 replicate 1 | place: USA:California | collected 2015-04-18 | reverse complement strand
TGCTCCTGGCCGCGTGGCCGTTGGTGCTCGCGCGGGTTCCCGCGGCGCGGCTCCTCGTGGTGGGGTTCGGGGGCTGGAGCGACGCGGCGCTGGCCTTCGTCCGAGCGCTTGGCGCCGGCGACCTGGCCGCGGCGCGATCGCTGGCCCAGGCGGGGCGCGAGTACGAGGGCGGCCCGCGGGCGCCGCTCCGCCACCTCCTCGCCTTCCTCGACGCCCTCGAGGCCGACCCCCAGGCGCGCGCCTCCTACCTGGCCGCCGCCGCGGGCCTGCCGGACCGCGTCGTCTTCGCCGGCCGCCTCGAGCACGCCGAGCTCGTGGACGTGCTGCCCGCGTGCGAGGCGCTCGTCGTCCCCAGCACCTTCCCCGAGTCCTTCGGGATGGTGGCCGCGGAGGCCGCGGCCGCGGGCGCGCTGCCGGTGAGCGCCGAGCACTCAGGCCTCGCCGAGGTGAGTCGCGTCCTGGCCGCCGCGGTCCCCCCGCCGGCCCGGCCGTGGCTCGCGTTTCCCGTCGGCGACGGTGCTGTCGAGGCGCTCGCCTCGCGCCTGGTCGGATGGCTCGAGGCCCCGGCGGAGTTGCGCTCCCAGACGCGCGAGGCGCTCGTCGCCACGGCCCGCGCGCGCTACTCCTGGGAGGGCGTGGCGGACGGCGTGATCACGGCCGCCGAGGGGCGTCTGGACGAGCTTCCGGCCCCCTGACGGAGGCACGCCGACGCTCCGTGACAACGGATAGAGTTCCCGCCGTGCCGAGCCGGAAGATCACCGTCCGGGCGCCGCGCGGGCGGCGCGGAGCCGCGGCCGGCCTGCTTGCCGGAGCGGTCGCCGTGGCCGCGCTGGCGGGCTGCGACGTCAAGCGCGGGAACGAGGACCTCGTGTCGGGCAAGCAGCAGTTCGTCGCCAAGTGCGGCTCCTGCCACACCCTCGGCCGCGCCGGGACGTCGGGCACCACGGGGCCGAATCTCGACGCCGCCTTCTACCAGTCGGTCAAGGACGGCTTCAAGCGCTCCACCTTCCAGGGCCAGATCTACAGCCAGATCCGGTTCCCCAACCGCAACAGCCTGATGGGCGCCCTCGCCCGCACCGGAAAGATCCCGCACGACAGCCGCGCGGCGAACAACATCGCGGCCTACGTGGCCAGCGTGGTCGCGCGGCCCGGCTCGGACACGGGCGCGCTCGCCCGCGCGGTGGAGAAGGTCAACCGGATCCCGCTGGCCACGGCGAAGAACGGCACGCTCGACATCGACGCCTTCCCCAACGGCGACCTGAAGTTCATCCCGGTCGCGGCCCAGGCGCCACCGGGCAAGGTCGTGGTCAAGTCCGTGAACAAGGCCTCGATCGGCCACAACATCGCCGTCGAGGGCAACGGCGTCAACCAGGCCGGGCCGGTGGTCAGCGGCGGCAAGACCTCCGAGATCACGGTCACCCTCAAGCCTGGGACCTACAAGTTCCTGTGCACCGTCCCGGGCCACGCCGCGGCCGGGATGACGGGCGTCCTGACCGTCAAGTAGCCGGCGTCGCGGCCGTCGCCCGCGCGGACCGCTCGGCCTCGGACCGCTCCACCTCCTCGGCGCGGTCGGCGTCCTGGCTGGCGCGCCAGAAGAAGAAGATCAGCGCCCCGGCGATGATCACCATGTCCAGCGTCATCATCAGCCCGCCGGCGACCTGCGTGTCGGCCAGCGGCGAGATCCCGTGGGCGCGCGGTCGGTTGCCGTAGTAGTCGTGGTAGAGCGGATGGCGGGAGACCAGGAACCCGACGCCGAGGAACATGCTGACCATTCGCGAGGCGAAGATGTAGGGGATCTTCCACAACTCGCCGCGTAACCGCGCGCGCTGGGGCTCGATCGCGCACCACCAGATCAGCACGCCGGCGAACACGAACGAGACGTGCTGGAGCACGTGCACGAGCGGGTTGCGCAGCGCTCCCTCGAAGGCGAAGGCGAAGTGCCAGGTGTAGAGGATCACCAGGTAGACCGGGATCGACACCAGCGGCTGGCGGAGGAAGCGGAACACCCGGCGCAGCGTGCGCCGGTGGGCGAGGGGCACGAGCACGGGACGGGGGAGGTAGAACACGAGCACCGGCGTGCGCAGCCCGGCGAGCAGGAAGGGGACGGCGATGTCGGCCAGGAGCAGGTGCTGGGCCATGTGCCAGCTCAGCAGCTGGTCGGCCTGGGCATCCGGCGGCCCGAGCAGCGCGATCGCCTGCAGCGCCAGCCCGATCCACCACCAGGCCTGCTGGCGCCGCGGGACCCGCCAGCCCCGCCGGCGCAGGATGAGCACGGCGCGCACGTACAGCGCGCCGGCCGCGAGCAGAAACACGACGACCCCGGGTGAGAAGTCGAACATCGACGACATTGTGCCCTCTGGCGACTAGCGACCAGTCGCTAGCGACTTCAAAAGATCGCGCGCGCCAGGAGCACAAGCGCCACGATCAGCGCGACCGTCACCACGACGTAGATGAGGAAGCGAAAGGCCTCCGCCTCCGAGCGCAGCGGGTTGAGCACGGCCGGACCCCGTCTACAGCACGTAGATCGTGCTGTAGACGATGATCCACATCACGTCGACGAAGTGCCAGTAGATGCCGGGCACCTCGACGCCGCGGTGCTGCTCGGGGCTGTAGTGGCCGCGGAAGGCCCGCACCGTGACCATCGCGAGCAGCGTGAGCCCGATGAACACGTGCGCGCCGTGCAGGCCGGTGAGCCCGTAGAACATCGACCCCTGGGCGCTGTCGTGCGGCGCGAACCCGATGTGGGCGTACTCGTTGATCTGGACGAACAGGAAGGTCGCGCCCAGCAGGAAGGTCGAGAGGATCCCGGCCTTCAAACCGAAGCGGTTGCCGTTCTTCACCGAGGTCAGCGCCCAGTGCATGGTCAGCGACGAGGACAGCAGGATGGCCGTGTTGACGCCCGCCACGGCGACCGGCAGCTCGGTGCCGTGGGCCGGCCACGGGTCGGCGTTCACGACCCGGATGAAGAAGTAGGCCGTGAAGAACGCCCCGAAGATCATCACCTCGCTGATGATGAAAAGCAGCATTCCGAGCAGCTGCGGCTCGACCCGCGAGCTGCGGTGCGCCTCCGGCGGGTGCGCCTCGTGGGCGTCCTGCGCGTGGGCTGCGCTGGCGGCTTCCATCAGGCCTTGACCCCCGCGTCGTCGAGCTCGACGACCACGTGGTCCACCGGGATGCGGGCGGCGTCGGCGATGCGCTCGGGGAGGTGCGCGCGCAGCCAGCCCGACTTCTCCGCGGGCAGGGTCGAGATGATCACGTCGCTGACGCGGAAGCGCTCGAGCGCGTTCATCGCGGCCGTATAGGGGTCCGGATCGCCGATCATCCCCGCCACCAGCAGGCCCTCGCCGCGCAGGTTCTCGAGCACGGTGCTCAGCCGCTGGCGCGCCTGCCCGGCGTGGTGGCCCTGGCCTCCCTCCTGCGGCACGACCACGATGAAGAGATGCTCACCCTCCTCGGCGGCCTTGGCCTTGAGCTTCTCGACCAGCTCGTGCCCCCCGACGGTCCGGTTGGCGACGACGAGCGTGACGCTGAAGGGCAGGCCCTCCTGGGCGAGGTCCACGACGACGTGCTCGACGGGCAGCCCCGATTCCTGGCGGATGCGCTCCACGAGGTCCTTGCGCAGCCATCCCGATTGCGTGACGGGGTGCGTCGAGACGATGATCTCGTCGGGATCGAAGTCGGCGACCGCGTCCATCGTCGCCTGGAAGGGGTCCTCGTCGCCCACCTCGCCGACCATGTCGATGCCCTGCGCGCCCAGGAACTGCTGCGCCAGGTCGACGCGCACCTGCGCGGCGTCGCGCACGGCCTCGTCGTAGATGATCTGGCCGTGGCTTGGCCGGTTCTGCGGCACCACAAGCGCGAAGTCCGCGTCGCCCTTGGCGTGGCGCGCGCGCACGGTTTCCATCAGCTTGGCGCCCCCGAGGGTCTCGTTGGCGACGATGAGAATTCTTGCCATGCGCTAGTGCTCCCTCATTCCCTGGTCGGTGCGGTGGCCACGGTGCCGCTGGGCTTCGCCTCCGCGGGCGACTTGAACACCCCGTGAACGGCGCCTGGGACGCCGTACTCGTAGGGCCCGCCGACGACCGTCGGCACGTGGTCGAAATTGAAGACCGGAGGTGGGGAGGAGACCTGCCACTCCAGCGTCAGCGCCCGCCACGGGTTGGCGCTCGCGCGCGGGCCGCCGCGCCAGGAGGCGACCATGTTGTAGAGGAAGACCAGCGTGCTGGCGCCCACGAAGAACGAGGAGATCGAGATGAAGAGGTTCCACCCCGCGAACTGCGCGGCGTAGTCCGCGACGCGGCGGGGCATCCCCTGCAGGCCGATGACGTGCATCGGGCCGAAGGTCAGGTTGAAGAAGATGAACGTCATCCAGAAGTGGATCTTGCCCAGGCGCTCGTCGTACATCCGCCCGGTCATCTTCGGGAACCAGTAGTACACCCCGGCGAAGATCGTGAACAGCGATCCGCCGAACAGGACGTAGTGGATGTGGGCGACGATGAAGTAGGTGTCGCTGACGTGGATCGTCACCGGGATCATCGCGAGCATCACCCCGCTGATCCCGCCGAGGGTGAACATCGTCAGGAACCCGAGCGCGAACAGCATCGGCGTGTCGAGGTGCAGCACCCCTCGCCAGAGGGTCGCCAGCCAGGAGAAGATCTTGATCCCCGTGGGCACCGCGATGATCGCCGTGGTGATCATCATCGGTATGCGGATCCAGGCCTGCATGCCGGACACGAACATGTGGTGCGCCCACACGGTGAAGCCGAGCAGGACGATCGCCAGCAGCGAGAAGGCCATCATGCGGTAGCCGAAGATCGGCTTGCGCGCCTTCACGGAGAGGATCTCGCTGATGATCCCGAAGCCCGGCAGCATCATGATGTAGACGGCCGGGTGGGAGTAGAACCAGAAGACGTGCTGGTACATCAGCACGCTGCCGCCCTCGGCCGCGTTGAAGAAGTTGAAGCCCAGCGCGCGGTCGAGCAGGACGAAGAACTGCGAGGCGGCGATGAACGGCGTCGCGATCACGACCAGCAGCGAGGTCGAGAAGTTGGCCCACACCAGCAGCGGCATGCGCCAGAAGCTCATGCCGGGCGCACGCATGGTGATGATCGTGACGAGGAAGTTCAGGGCTGTGAGCACCGAGGACGCGCCGGCGAACTGCACGGCGACGGTGAAGAACATCTGCCCGATCGGGGCGTCGGTGGACAGCGGCGCGTAGGCGGTCCAGCCCGTGGCGAACGAGCCGCCCGGGGCGAGGAACGAGGCCAGCATCATGATCCCGGCGATCGGCAGCAGCCAGTACGACAGGGCGTTGAGGCGCGGGAACGCCATGTCCGGCGCGCCGATCATCAGCGGCAGCACGAAGTTGGCCAGCCCCGCGAACACGGGGATCACGAACAGGAAGATGAGGAGCGAGGCGTGGACGGAGAACAGGCCGTTGAACGTCTCGGCGTCCACGAACTGCATACCCGGCTGGGCCAGCTCGGCACGCATCAGCATCGCGATCAGGCCGCCGACGAGCAGGAAGAAGAACGAGGTGACCACGTACTGGATGCCGATCACCTTGTGGTCGGTGTTGACCCGGAAGTAGTCCTTCCACGACCGCGCCCCGTGGCCGGAGTGGTCCTCCGGGCGCGTCGGCTTGCCCGACGCCCAGTAGAACCAGTAGTCGAAGGCGCCGAGGCCGACGAGGAAGAACAGCGGGCAGGCGATCAGCGCCACCAGGGCCACGGAGTTGCCGTTGAGGACCGGGTCCCAGCCGTACAGGGCGCGGATGGCGCAGGTGATGCCGTAGGAGAAGGCGAGCCCGAGGAGCCCGAAGAACCCGGCGCGGAGCAGCCCCGGGGCCCGCAGTCTCGTTGCCACCGCCATCGCTATCTCCTTCTCAGCTCGTTGCTCCGGCCGGCCTGGCGGCCCGCTTGGCCGCAAGCCAACCCTTGAACGTGACCGGGTCGACGACGCGAACCGTACTGCGCATCGTGGAGTGTCCCAGGCCACACAGCTCCGCGCACACGACGGCGTACGACCCCTTACGCACGGGCGTGATCCGGTAGTGGGTCGTGATGCCCGGCACGGCGTCGACCTTCAAGCGGAAGGCCGGGACCCAGAAGTCGTGGATCACGTCGGTCGCCTTGATGTTGAACCGGACCGACTCCCCCTTGGGGACGTACAGCACGTCGGTGTTGACGATCGGCTGGCCCGGTTCCTTGTACTGGTAGCTCCACGCGAACTGCTGCGCGGTCACCTGGACGACCATCTCCCGCTTGGGCTTTTTCTCGATGTCCACGAGCACCGTGTAGGCGTACGCGCACAGGCCGAAGATCAGGAGCGCCGGGATCGCCGTCCAGATGATCTCCAGCATCGTGTTGCCGTGGATCGGCGCCCCGTCCTTCTGCTCCTCGCCCGGCCGCATGCGGAACTTCCAGACGCTGTAGAGCACGACCACCTCGACCAGCACGAAGACCGGGACCGAGGCGATGAGGAGGACGTCGTAGAGGTCGTCGATCTTCTTCGCCTGCGAGGAGCCCTGGACGGGGAACCAGTTGATCGACAGCGCGACGGCGATGCCGATGATCGACGCGATCGCGCCGATGATCAGCATCTGCGCCAGCTGGTGCCTACGCAAAGATCTGCCTCCGGGCCTTCACGGGGGCCGGATCCTATGCGACGGCGTCGATGAACGACAACGCCGTGGCGGCGTGCGGACGGGCGCGGTCAGGCGGCTTCGCGGGCGCCCGGCAGGGAGCTGCGCGCGCCGGTGCTGCGGAAGGCCGAGGGGGCCAGTCCCTGGTGGCGACGGAACGCCTTGGCGAACTGCGCCGGCTGGCGGTAGCCCACGCGCTGGGCCACCTCGCGCACGGTCAGGCGGCGCGTGCCCAGCAGGTCGGCGGCGCGCTCCATGCGGACCTTGGTCAGATGTTCGCGGAAGGTCGTGCGCCCGATCTCGGCGTACGAGCGCTGCAGCTGGCGGCGCGAGGAGGCCACGCGGCGCGCGACGTCGTCGAGGCTGAGGTCAGAGCCGTACTCCGTCTCCACGATCGTCACCGCCTCCTCGAACAGGCTCGTGCGATGGCGGATTGTCGCGGCGCGCTGCGTCATGACACTCTGGTTACGCCCAAACCCCCGGGGGGGATCAACGGTACGCGGCCGGGCAAATCTGGCGCGCTTGCACTCGGCCCCGGGGGTAGGTCTTCGCGGTAGTATCCGGGGGCGACTTGAGCCAAACGTTGCAAGCCACGAGAGGGGCCGGATGCAGGTACGCGTGGGAATGAGCGAGATGGTCCTCACGGTGGGCCCGGGCCACTCCCTGCGGGATGCGGCCCGCCAGATGGCCGAGCGCAAGATCGGCGCCGCGGTCGTGCTCGACCCCGAGGCGCCGGGCCCCGGGATCATCACCGAGCGCGACGTGCTCGAGTCAATCGGCGGGGGCCAGGACCCCGACCGCGAGCTCGTGGCCGACCACCTCACCGACAATCTCGTGTACGCCGCACCCGACTGGTCCCTCGAGGACGCCGCGGCCGCCATGATCCGCGGCGGCTTCCGCCATCTGGTTGTGATCGAGCAGGGAGAGATCGCAGGACTCCTCTCGATGCGCGACGTCGTGCGCTGCTGGACGCAGGAGGGCGCGACGTCGGATATGCCGGCGTAGCGCCGTCAGTCGCCAGTCGCTGCGACTAACGACTCTGTTGGTGATCCAGCGGAAGTTCGGAGATGTCCCGCCGCGTCTCGCGCACCCAGCGCACGAGCGTGAACAGGAAGATCAGGATCCCAACGATCGAGATGATGAAGTTGATCGTGATCCCGATCACGCCGAGCGTGATCCCGACGGCCATGAACACCGGCAGGAAGGTCGGCCCGGGGAGATGGATCTCCTCGGCGACGGGCGGGGCGTCCTCGGCGATGTCGTCGGGCTCGGTCACGAGATGTAGATGGCGGCGGCCAGGAAGGACATCCCGAACATGAACAGCGCGACCGCCGCCGCGATCAGGCCGCTGCGGATGTTCTTGTTGGCGAGTCGGCGGTCCATCGAGGCTCCTTCGTATCAGACGTGGACGTCCACCACCATCGCGGCGAACAGCAGCGCGAGGTAGGCGAGCGAGTAGAGGTACAGCCGCAGCGCCGAGCGCCGGTCGGCCCGGCGGTACAGGACGACGGCGCCGGCGATGAAGGCGCCGCCCAGCAGCATCGAGGCCACGAGGTAGACGCCGCCGAACCCGCCGGCGCAGAACGGCAGCTGGGACACCGCGTAGAGCAGCAGCGTGTAGAGCAGGATCTGGCGGCGCGTCTCGCGCTCGCCGCGCACCACCGGCATCATCGGGACGCCGACCTTCTCGTACTCGCCCTTCATCAGAAGGGAGAGCGCCCAGAAGTGGGGCGGCGTCCAGTAGAAGACGATTGCGAACAGGTACAGCGCGGTCCAGCTCAGGCCGCCCGTCGCGGCGGCCCAGCCGACGAGCGGCGGGACGGCGCCGGCGGCGCCGCCGATCACGATGTTCTGGGGCGTCGAGCGCTTCAGCCACATCGTGTAGACGCCCACATAGCCCGCGAAGCCCGAGAGCGAGAGCACCGCGGCCAGCGGGTTGACGGTCAGGCTCAGCAGCGCGAAGGCCGCGGCGGCGAGGCCGATGCCGAACCACAGCGCGGCGCGCGGTGAGACGCGGCCGGAGGGCACCGGCCGGGACGCCGTGCGGGCCATGCGCGCGTCGATGTCCCGGTCCCAGTAGTGGTTGACAGCCCCGGCGCCGCCCGCGGAGAGGTAGCCGCCCAGGCAGGTGAGCAGGACGAGCTCGACCGAGGGGTCGGCGGCCACGTACATGGTCGTGACCGTCGTGAAGAGCAGCAGCGACTGGACCTTCGGCTTGGTCAGCGCGAGGTAGTCGGCCGCGAGTTGCCGGGCGCGGGCACCGGCGGCGACGGGGACGGCTGCGGTGGCGCGCGAGGTGGCCATCACGCCCGCACCTTCGGCGCCGGCCCTCCGACGCGCCGGGCCGCCGCGGCGTCGGCGCCGCGCTCGACCTGCCGGCGGATGTCCTTCATGGGCTCGATCGAGCGCACGCGCGGTGTCACGTCGAAGTTGTTCTCCGGCGGGGGCGAGGTGGTGAACCACTCAAGCGTGTTGCCCTTCCACGGGTCGGGGCCGGCCGTCACGCCCTTCTTCAGGCTGCGGACGAGGTTGTACGCGGTCACCAGCACGCCGAGGGCGAGGATGAACGAGCCGATCGTCGAGATCAGGTTGAGCACGTGGAGATCGGCGATGTCCGGGTATTCGTACACGCGCCGCGGCATCCCCTCCAGGCCGATCGAGTGCTGGACCAGGAAGGTCGCGTTGAAGCCCACGAACGTCAGCCAGAACGAGACCTTGCCCAACGAGTCCGACATCATCCGCCCGGTGACCTTCGGATACCAGTAGTACAGCCCCGCGAAGATCGCGTTCACCGCGCCCGCGACGAGGACGTAGTGGAAGTGGGCCACGACGAAGTACGTGTCGGTCACGTACCAGTCGATCGGGAAGACGGCGAGCATCACCCCGGAGATGCCGCCGAGGGTGAAGAACGCCAGGAAGCCGACCGCGAAGTACAGCGGCGTCTTCATGATGATCGTGCCGCGCCACAGCGTGGCGATCCAGTTGAAGATCTTCACGCCGGTGGGGATCGCGATGATCATCGACGAGAGCATGAAGAACGCCAGCACGACGCTCGACAGCGGAGTGGCGAACATGTGGTGCGCCCACACCAGGAGGGACAGGAAGGCGATGCCGACCGTCGCCGCCGCAATGGCCCGGTAGCCGAAGATCGGCTTGCGCGCGAACACCGGGAGGATCTCGCTGATGATCCCGAACCCGGGCAGGATCATGATGTAGACCTCGGGATGCCCGAAGAACCAGAACAGGTGTTGCCAGAGTAAGGCGGACCCGCCCTGCGTCGGGTCGAAGAAGTGCGTCCCGAAGTGTCTGTCGGTCAGCAGCAGCGTGACGCCGGCCGCGACCGAGGGCAGCGCGAGGATCAGCAGGATCGCGAAGGTCAGGATCGACCAGCAGAACAGCGGCAGCCGCGACCAGCCCATGCCCGGCGCGCGCATGTTGAGGATCGTCACGTACAGGTTGATCGCGCCGAGGATCGAGGACAGGCCGGTGAGGTGGATCAGGTAGATCCACGCGTCGATGCCGCCGTCCGGGAGATACGCGCTCGAGGAGAGCGGCGGGTAGGAGGTCCAGCCGGCCTGCGGCGGGCTCCAGAACAGCGAGGCGTAGAAGACCACCCCGCCGAAGACGAACAGCCAGAAGGAGAGCGCGTTCAGGCGCGGGAACGCCATGTCGCGCGCCCCAATCTGCAGGGGCACGAAGTAGTTGGCGAAGCCCGCCATCATCGGGACGACGAACAGGAAGATCATCGTCGTCCCGTGCAGCGTGAACAGCTGGTTGTACGCCGTCGGGGTGAGGAAGGTGTTCTCGGGCGCGCCGAGCTGGATCCGCATCAGCAGCGCCTCGGTCCCGCCGATCATGAAGAACACGAAGGCGGTGACCATGTAGAGGATCCCGATCCTCTTGTGGTCGGTCGTGGCCACCCACGACAGCCACCGCGCGCGCAACGGCCGGTCGACCTCGCGCGTCAGGATCTGGGGCCGGGGCAGCTTGCGCAGCGCGTACTCGGTTGTCGCCATGTTCTCGGTTCCTCTACTGCGACGGGATCGGGTTGAACTGGGAGCGCTGCTTGACGGCGTCGGCGTTCGCCTGGTCGATCGCGCGCTTCTGGCGCGCGACCCACTGCTCGTAGCGGTCAGCCGGGACGGCCCGCACGAAGGCCACCATGTTCGCGTGGCCGTAGCCGCACAGCTCGGTGCACTGGCCGCGGAAGGTCACGCCGGTCTTGCCCTTCGGGATCGCGCTGGCCGGGATCTTGAACCACGAGTGATTCGTGTAGCCGGGGATCGCGTCGAACTTCGGGCCCAGTTTGGGGATCCACCAGGAATGCGCGACGTCCTGGGACTGGATGTCCAACGTCACCGTCGTATCCACCGGCACGACCATCGTCTGGAAGGCGAACGCCCTGTTGGGATACGTGAAGCGCCACACGAACTGCTGGCCGTTGATCTTGATCTTCAGCGACTTGCCGCCGGGCGGCGCGGGTTGGTCGAGCGCGGCGTAGCGCACGCCGTCGGCGCTGAGCTGGAGCCCGGCGGCGCCGCTGCGCGGCGGGTTCTTGATCGTCGGAAGCAGCGCGAAGGTCACCGTGGTGAGCACGACGAGGATCAGCGCCGCGCCGATCGTCCAGCCGATCTCCAGCCGCGTGTTGCCCCGGATCTGTGCGGCCACGCGGCCCTTGCGGGCGCGGAAGCGGATCACGGAGTACAGCAGCGTGCCCTCCACCCCGATGAACACGACGATGGCGACGTAGAGGACGACCTTGTAGAGGTCGTTGATCTCATCGGCGTTTCGGGAGCCGCCGTGCTCGGGGGTCACGAGGCCCGCGGACGCGCTCGCGGCGAAGACGAGCAGCGCGGCCAGGGCCAGCAACGGGGCCGCGGCCAGGCGGCGGGAGCGGCGGGTCAGCGGACGCCTCGGACGCAAAGCCGCGCGATTCTATCCCGAGGGCTCACGACCCGGCGAACTTGGCGGGCCGCTTCTGGGCGAAGGCCAGCACGCCCTCGACGAAGTCGCCCGACGCGGCCATCTCCTGCTGGATGTCCGCCTCGAGCTCGAGCTGCTCGTCCATGCCCCAGTAGATGCGGTTGTTGAGCTGGCGCTTGGTCCCGGCGTAGGAACGCGTCGGTCCGTCGGCCAGCCGAGTGAGCAGCGCCTCGCTCTCATCGGCGAAGCGGCCGTCGTGGTAGACGCGGTTGATCAGCCCCCAGTCCAGCGCGGTGGAGGCCGAGACGCGCTCGCCGAGCATCGCCATCTCGAATGCCCGCGTCTTGCCCGCCCGCGCGGGAACGAAGAGCGAGGACCCCCCGTCCGGCACCAGGCCGATGTTGACGAACGCGAGCATGAGGTAGGCCGACTCGCAGGCCACGATCAGATCGCAGGCCAGCGCCAGCGAGCAGCCGATCCCCACGGCCGGGCCGTTGACCGCTGCGAGCACGGGCTTGGGCATCTGGCGGATGCCGGTGATGATCGGGTGGTAGCGCTCGGTGAGCGTGGTGCGCACGTCCGGGTGCCCCTCGGGCGTGCGGTCGTCCTGGCTGCCCATGTCCTTGAGGTCTGCGCCCGAAGAAAAGCCCCGGCCGGCCCCGGTTATCAACACGGCGCGGACCGCCTCGTCCTCGGCCACGGACTGCACGGCCGCGAGGAGGTCGTAGCCGAACTGGCGGTTCCAGGCGTTGAGCCGGTCGGGCCGGTTGAGCTCGATCTTGGCGGCGCCGCCGCGCCGGAGGAGGTTGACGGTGTCGTACTCGTGCGCCAGCTCGTAGTCGGTCATGGCCGGCATCCTATGCTTGGCGCGATGAGCGAGCTGCCCGAGTCCGTACGCATCCGCGAGGTCGGGCCGCGCGACGGGTTCCAGAACGAGCCCGAGGTCATCGCGACGGGCGACAAGGTGCGGCTCGTGGAGGCGCTGGGCCGGACCGGTCTACGGCGGCTCGAGGTGACGAGCTTCGTGCGCGCCGACGTCATCCCCCAGCTCGCGGACGCCGCCGAGGTGGTCGAGGCCGTGGACCTGGCACCGGACATCTCGCGCAGCGTGCTCATCCCCAACGAGCGGGGGCTGGAGAACGCGCTCGAGCATCGCGGCCGCTTCGACGAGGTCAACGTGTTCCTCTCGGCGTCGGAGACCCACAACCGCAAGAACGTCAATCGCTCGATCGCCGAGTCGCTGGACGGCCTGCGCCGCGTGCTGAAACGCGCCGGGGAGGCGGGGCTGCGCCGCGAGGGCGTGATCTCCGTCGCCTTCGGCTGCCCGTACGAGGGGCACGTGCCGCCCGAGCGCGTGTTCGACATCGCGGGTGAGCTCGTGGAGGCGGGGGCCGAGGAGGTGGCCTTCGGCGACACGACCGGGATGGCCAATCCCCGGCAGGTCCGCGAATTCTTCGCCCAGGCGCGGGCGGCGCTGCCCGACGTCGAGCTGACGGCGCACTTCCACAACACCCGCGGCCAGGGTCTCGCGAACGTGCTGGCGGCCCTCGAGGCGGGCGTGGACTCGTTCGAGTCGAGCTTCGGTGAGCTCGGGGGCTGCCCGGTGCCCAAGGGAGCGACCGGCAACATCGCGACGGAGGACGTCGTGTCGATGCTGCACGAGATGGGGGTGGAGACCGGCGTGTCGCTCGAGCGCCTGCTCGAGGCCACGCGCGCGGTCCAGGAGGTGCTCGGCCGGCCGCTGGGCAGCCACGTGCTGACCGCGGGGCCGGTCAGGTGGAACGACGGCTGAGCGGCGACTTAGATCTGTCACTTGACACTTACGTAAGTAGATGATTACAGTAGGTCCATGGAAGCCGTAGCCCGAGCCATCGCCGAGCCGCGCCGCCGCGCGATCCTGCGCCTCGTGCGAGATCGGGAGTTGAGCGCCGGGGAGATCGCGTCGCACTTCGACGTCACGCGTCCCGCCGTCTCCCAGCACCTCACCGTCCTGCGCGAGGCCGGCCTGCTCGCCCAACGACGGGAGGGGACGCGGCGCCTCTACCAGGCGCGGCCCGAGGGGATGGAGGACCTGAGGGCCTTCCTCGACGAATTCTGGGCGGCCGGGCTGGAGCGCCTGAAGCTGGCTGCAGAGCTGGACCAATCACGAAAGGACAGGAAGCGATGAGCCCCACCGACACGACTGCGGTCACGCACGAGGTCCACATCGACGCCGAGCCGGAGACGGTGTTCGCGTTCTTCACGGACCCCGACAAGATGATCCAGTGGAAGGGGCGCCAGGCCGAGCTGGACCCCCGACCCGGGGGCCTGTACCGCGTGGACGTGACGGGCGAGCACGTGGCCCGCGGCGAGTACCTGGAGCTGGATCCGCCGCACCGGGTCGTGTTCACCTGGGGCTGGGAGGGAGGCGACGCGGTTCCCCCCGGCTCGAGCACCGTCGAGATCACGCTGACCGAGCAGGCGGGCGGGACGCTGGTTCGCCTGGAGCACCGCGACCTGCCCGAGACCGAGCGCGCGTCGCACGGCCATGGCTGGGACCACTACCTCGAGCGGCTGGTCGTGGCGGCGGCGGGCGGCGACGCCGGGCCCGACCCCTGGGCCGAGGAAGGCGCCGACCGGAGCTGACGTGGCGATCGCCAAGACCGCAGCCTTCGCCGTTCGCCCCGAGTCGCTCGCTCGCTGCGAGGAGGTCATCCGGAAGTTCGTGGACGACGTCACGAGCCAGGAGGCCGGTACGCGCGTGTACGTGTCGCTGCGCGAACGGCGCGACCCGACGCGCTTCGTCCACGTGATGGTGTTCGAGGACGAAGCGGCGGAGGCCGCGCACCGCGACGCCGAACGCACCCACCGCTTCACCGCGGCGCTCTACCCGCACACGCTGGAGGGCGTCGCCTTCACCGACTGTTCCCTCGTCGCCCCGGAGCGCGAGGGAGACTGACGACAATCCCCAAGAAGGAGGCAGCACAGATGGGCAACCCCACGGTGTTCTTCGAGATCGCCGGGCCCGACCAGAAGGGCCTGATCGATTTCTACACCCAGCTCTTCGGCTGGAAGACGTCCGACATCCCGGGCGACATGCCCTACAGCCTGGTCACACCGGGCGAGGGCGGCGCGGCCGGCGGCATCGGCCCCACGCCCGACGGATCCCAGGGTCACGTCACGTTCTACGTCGGTGTGGACGACGTCGACGCGGCGCTCGCGAAGGCCGAGTCGATCGGCGGCACGAAGGTCATGGGCCCGGTGGAGGTCCCCGGAGGCAGGATCGGCCTGTTCACCGACCCCGAGGGGCACCTCGTCGGCCTCTGGTCAGGGGACATGCAGGGCAACGGCGGCAGCGCCGGCACCCCGGTGATGTGGTTCGAGGTGATCGGCAAGGATGCGGGCAGCCTGCGCTCGTTCTACGGCGACCTGTTCGGCTGGAATTTCGAGGTCATGGAGGGGATGGACTACGGCGTGGTCTCCCCGGACGCCAACGGCGGCGGCATCGGCGGCGGCATCGGCTCGGCCGCCGAGGGCACGGACACGAGCTACCAGACCGTGTACGCCGGCGTCGACGACGTGCCGGGCACGCTGAAGAAGGCGGAGTCCCTGGGCGCCAAGACGGTGGTCCCGCCGATGGATATCCCGAACGGCCCCACG
>WNFF01009166.1_pt1 | contig 15207 bp, 9 predicted proteins | sample 5400441 | NCBI WGS metagenome assembly WNFF01 (sample SAMN13153345, study PRJNA577476) | soil metagenome | isolation source: 120 cm saprolite under Douglas fir tree site 2 hole 3 replicate 1 | place: USA:California | collected 2015-04-18 | reverse complement strand
AGGATGCCGAGGGGATTCAACATCAATCAGCCCCATGGAGTTGTGTATTTCTCCGACGACAACGCAGGACTGGACGCCCGACCCTATTCGCTGACCGGAGTTGAATCAGCCAAGGCGGATTACAATCAGGCTCGTTTCGGCGTGAACGTCGGCGGGCCGCTGAACATTCCCAAGATTTTTAATGGCGGAAACAAATGGTTTTTCTTTGGCGGGTGGAACGGATCGCGCGGGAGTTCGCCGTACGATGCGTTTTCCACGGTGCCGAGCGTGCCGGAACGCAACGGCGATTTTTCGGCAGCGAAATACAATGACGGCAACCCTGTTCAAATCTTCAATCCTCAGACCGGGCAGCAATACCAATTCAACAATACGTCGAATGCGATTGATCCGACATTGATCAGCTCGGCGGCAAAAGCGCTCTTGCAGTTTATTCCCACGCCGAATATTGGGCCGACGGCTTCCGGGCAAAACTTTCATTACGTGACGTCAGCCGCGAGCAATTCGGATACGGTCATTCTGAGGCTGATCCATAATTTTGGGCAGCCGATCGGACCAGGGTCCGGCCCCTTCGTCATCGGCCCAGGCGGAGGTGGAGGGGGCGGAGGTCGGCGGCGTTCGCAGAACAATATCAATTTTGGGCTGAACTGGTCACGGAGTTCGAGCAACATCGTGAACCCTTTTCCATCGCTGGCCGGAGGAACGAACACACAAGGGCTTAACGCCAGCGCAGGGTGGACCTACGGGAAAGGCAGCATCACGAACACCTTCCGCGTGAATTACAACCACAATCACGTCTCCACGAGCAATCTCTATTCGAACGTCATGGACGTTTCGGGACCGGGGGGCGCGGGGATTAACGGAATTTCGAATGATCCGTTTGACTGGGGATTGCCAGGAATCAGTTTCACATCGTTTGGAGGATTGAACGATCCGACGGCGAGACGCGAACTGGATCAGACCTATTCCATCTCGGAAACGGTCGCGTGGAATCGCGGAAAACACAACTGGCGCTTCGGCGGAGACTACCGCCGGATTTTGCAAAGCTTCCGATCGGCAAGAAATGCGGAGGGCGGTTTTGTTTTTACGGGGTTCGCGACGTCGCAGTACGTAGCCGGGAGCACCCAACCCGCTACCGACACGGGCTACGATTTTGCGGACTTCCTGCTGGGCTTCCCGCAACAAACCTCGTTGCAGTCCGGCACGAGTTCCTACGACTTCCGCGCCAACGCGTTTGACTTCTTCGCGCAGGACGATTGGAGGTTCCGCTCGAATCTGTCGTTCAATCTGGGACTGCGCTACGAGTACAACGGTCCTTATACAGAGGCACAGAATCACATCGCGAACCTGGACGTGGCGCCTAGTTTTACAGCCGCAGTGCCAGTGCTGCCGGGCCAGGCCGGGCCCGTCAACGGAATATTTCCGGCTTCGCTGGTGCGGCCGGACCGAAACAATTTCGCACCGCGCATCGGGATCGCCTGGAAGCCGCAGAAGCAGACAGTGGTGAGGGCAGGCTACGGCATCAACTACAATCTCGCGCAATACGGCATTATGATTCAGAATTTCGCGTTTCAGCCGCCGTTCGCGACAACGGCGACAAACGCCACCGACGTCAACGGCTTCCTGGGCGCGAACCGGTTGACGATCACAGATGGATTCCCGCCCGCTTCCAGCAGCACGGTGACCAACAATTTCGCCGTTAACCCGAACTATCGCCTGGGCTACGTGCAGATCTGGAATCTGGATATTCAGCGCGAACTTCCGGGCGGCGTGGTGATGAACGCCGGTTACAACGGCGCAAAAGGAACGCGGCTCGATACGGAGCGCGCGCTGGTGGTCTCCGGTGGCCAGCCGTTTATTTACGAATCCTCGGAAGGAAATTCGATTTTGCATGCAGCTTCGGTGCGCGTGCGCAAGCGGATGGCGAAGGGGCTGGGGCTCAGCGCGCAGTATGTGTTTTCGAAGTCCATCGATGACGCATCGTCGATCGGAGGTGGCGGCAACGTCGTGGCCCAAGATCCATTTGATATTTCCGCGGACCGCGGGCTCTCCAGCTTCGATCAACGGCACAAGTTCACTGGAAACTGGATCTACGATTTGCCGTTCGGCGATAACCGGCGATTTGTTCCCAAGGGGGCATGGAGCCACATTCTCGGAGGATGGCAGTGGAGCGGCGACTTCACCGTTGGCTCCGGATTGTATTTTACGCCGCGGGTGCTGGGCGGAGGGCTGGACATCGGCCGCGGGGTGAGCGGGTCGCTTCGCGCAAACGTGGTTGCGGGGCAGCCGATTTCGATCAGCGATTCGACCACGCTCAAATGGTTCAATACGGCGGCGTTTTGCGNTTCCGGCTTTGGCGACGCAGGACGAAATATTATCGTGGGACCGGGACAGGTGGCGATGAACATGACGCTGAACAAGACCATCCAGATCAAGGAATCCCGCGCGCTGGACCTGCGGATTTCGGCCAACAATATCTTCAATATCGTGCACTTCACGACCATCAATACGGCGGTGAACTCGTTTACATTTGGTGAGGTTACGGGAACAAGCGGTATGCGGCGGGTGACGATGACCGCGCGCTTCCGGTTCTAAAATGAACATGAATATGCAGCTTCCAGGAAAAATATTTGCGATCTTTACTGCAGCGGGGCTGACGCTGCAAGCTGCGCCGCCGGTGCCAGCCCAGCAGGCCGGACAGACCGAGTCGCGCATTCAGGTTACGAGCGAACTCGTGCTGGTAAATGTGGTCGCGCACGACAAAAAGGGAAACCTGGTCCGCGACCTAAAGAAGGGAGACTTCACACTTTTTGAGGATGGCAAGAAGCAGGAGATTTCCACTTTTGACTTCGAGAATGTGGACGAGTTGGCGACCGCAGGGGCGGCAGAAGCAACCGTCTCGGGCGTAAGCGGGGCGGGAACGGTGTTGCGTTCTGGAAAACAAGCAGCGCCGTCCCTGGACGCGCGCGATCGACGCCTGATCTTGCTCTTCTTTGATTTTTCGGCGATGGAGCCGGAGCAGATTGACCGCTCTGTCGACGCCGCGAAGAAGTTCGTCAGCGCAAAAATGCAGCCGGCCGATTTGATGGCGCTGGTGTCGCTGACGACGAACATGCATGTGGATCTGGATTTCACGGACGACAAGACCAAATTGCTGGGGGCGCTGACGGCGTACACCTCCGGGCAAGGCCAGGGCTTCGAGAACGGCAGCACGGGAAGCGCGGAAGGCGCGGCGGAAACGAGCGGAGCATTTTCGGCCGACGATACGGATTTCAACACGTTTAGCGCGGACCGCAAGCTGCTGGCGCTGCAGTCGCTGATGCAAGCGCTGGGCAAACTCCCGCAGAAAAAGAGCCTCGTTTACTTCAGCAACGGAATCAGCCAGACAGGCGCGGACAACCAGTCCGCCCTGCGCGCCACGACGGCGGCGGCGGTGAAAGCCAATGTGTCCATCTATTCGATGGATATCCGCGGACTGCAGGCGTTCCCGCCAGGGGGAGAAGCGCAGTCTGCCAGTTTGCACGGGCAGTCCGCCTATTCGGGCGCCGCCGTGCTGAACGATTTGAACGGCAACGCTTCATCTCAGGAAACGCTGGCGACCCTCTCGTCGGATACGGGCGGGAAGGCCTTTTTCGATTCGAATGATTTCGGCGGAGTGTTTGCCCAGGTTCAGAAGGACAGTTCGGCGTATTACGTTCTAGGCTTCACCAGCAACAACCCGCTAAAGGACGGAAAGTACCGGCGATTGAAAGTGCAGGTTAACCGGCCCGACCTGAAGCTTGATTTTCGTTCGGGTTATTACGCGGGGCGGGATTTCGAGCACTTGAATCGCGCCGATCGCGAGCAGCAACTCGAAGACGAACTATCGGCGCAATTGCCTCGCGTGGATGTGCCCCTTTACGCAGGGACGGCGTTCTTCCGACAGGACGATTCGCATTACTACTTGGCGATTTCGCTCGTGGTGCCGGGTTCGCAGATCCCATTTGTAACGGAGAAGGAGAAGGACAACGCGACCATCGACATTATCGGAGAGGTCCGCGAAGGGGGAAAATTTCCGGTCGGGCAATTACGCGACACCGTCAAGCTGGCTGTGGATAGCACGCGGGAGGTCCGCCGCAAGAACGTGCAGTACAACACGGGCTTCGTACTGGCTCCGGGCAGCTACCACCTGAAGTTTATCATCCGCGAGAATCAGACGGGCCGAATGGGCTCCTTTGAGACGGACGTGCAGATCCCCGATCTGCGGAAAACGCCCCTGAAAATGAGCTCGGTGGTGTTGAGCAGTCTGCGCGCGCCGGTAACAGGCAAGAAAAACGGGACGAATCCACTTGTACGGGATCAGATGGAACTGGTGCCGAACATTACGCATGTTTTTGCGCCCGACCAGCATCTCTATTTGCAATACGAAGTTTACGATGCGGCAAAAGGAAAGAATCCGGCGCCCGCGGGCGTCAATGCCCAGGCGACGGGCCAGAACGCCACGGCCAAGGATGCGCCGGCAGCCAAGGCCAAGGGGGCAAAAGACAGCATCCGAGTCTTCACAAGCATAGAGTTCCTGCAGGGCACCACGAAGATTTACGAATCGAACCCAGTGGTAGCGAACGAGGTGACGGCTCCGGACCGGAAGGCGGTCATATTCCAGATGGATTTGCCCCTTCAGGCTTTGAAGCCGGGGCTGTACCTCTGCCAAGTGAACGTGATAGACGACGTTGCGGGCAGCTTCTCTTTTCCGCGGTTTCCTTTGCTGATTCGCTAAGCCGCGCCGGCGGCTGCCAGCAAAGCTGCGGATTGAAGCCGACCCTTTGGCGGGAGAAGCAATTCAAAATAAGAGACTTAGCGTCAGTCGCCAGCGGCCGCAGCACTTCGAGACACTTCAACGGATTCCGCCAAGCCTCTGCGCATTGGTCCGAGAGCGAAGGCAGGCACTTGGCGCTCCGGAGCCACCGAAACGCTCGTAGCCTTCCTGGGGAACTCGTTGCGGCGGTCCAAATATAGCCCCGCCTCTTTCAGGAACTCAGCCGAAAAACCCATGTCCTCGGCGCGGTCCACGCCCCAAAACCACAGCTTCTCCTCCTGACGCTGCAGGAAATCGAGAGAGTCTTCCAGCCTCTTCATAGCACGATCAAAGGTGGAAGCGAGAAAGTAGACTCCCAGCGTCCAGGCATGGCGAGGGTAGCGGACCTGGATGCGGACGCAGTATTTCCCTGACTGATTGCGGTCGATGGTGCAGCGGTAGTCGTTGCGAACAGACGAAGTGCGAGCTGCCATGTTGGTGTCACCAATCTTTGGATTGCTGGTGCTGAGTGGCCATGATTGCTTCTATTCCGAATACCGGCGCTAACGGCGGACCTGACATCCCCCAACAAGGCCGTGCCGCGTGGAATTCGGTTTCTAGGAAGACACTAATAGGATATCGGGACATGCGGGGAAAGACAAGGGCAGCGTTCCATAATTGCAACTCTTTTATTTTGTGTAGGTTAGATTAGCCAAAAGAACCGAAACTCTTCAGTTTGTCGGGCATGAGCTTGAGCTTGCCTTCCAGTTTCAAGCGATTGTCCAAAGCCTTCTGGAAGGCCTCAAAAGCGAGATTCCGCTTGGATTGTAGGAGCTCTTCGGTCAACTGCTTCTTTTGTTTCTCGAAATCAGCCGGGTTGGCCTCCGACTTTTCGGCCACGCGGTAGACGAGCCAGTTTTGCCCGAGGCTCAGGGGAGCTGCCACGTCGCCAGCTTTCAGGTTGAAGGCCGCGCTGACCTGCTTGGCGCTGGCCGCGCCGGGTATCGAGCCGTCGCGCGCGATAAGATCGCTCGTTTTCGGCTCCAGACCGAGCGAGCGAGCCGCGGCTTCGAATTTTTCTCCCGCCTTGACGCGCCTGATTAGCTCTTCGGCCTTGCTCTTGGCTATCTCCGTGGACTTTTCGCGTTTTAAGTCGGTGATCACCCGGTCGCGGACTTCTTCCAGCGATCCCTGGTGGGCCGACAGGATCGATTTCACGGATAGTACGACATAGCCGCGATCGGTTCGAACCGGCGGGTTCAACTCACCAATCCGCAGTTGGAAGATGGCGTTCTTCGCTTCCTTCGAATCCGCGAGTTCCAGCAAGGGGTCTGTCGCACTGACGGGCCGAGTTTCGCTCACCGTCAGGTGATATTGCTTGGCCAGATCGTCCAAGGAGATCTTATTGGACTGGCGGATGGCCGCGGATAACTGGTCGGCTGTGTCGCTTGCGAGTTTATCCGCCTGCGAGAGCAAGAGCGGCGCACGCAGCGAATCCTTCACTTCTTCGAACGGCTTGGTGTGAGCCGTCTCTTTTTCAAGGACCTTGATGATGTGGAAGCCGTACTGCGTCTTGACGAGGTCCGAAACCTGGCCGGGGCCGAGGCTGAAGGCCGTCTTTTCGAATTCGGGAACGGTCTGACCTTGCGTGATCCAGCTCAGGTCACCGCCCTTGTCCTTCGATCCCGGGTCCTCGGAGTATTTCTTCGCCAAGTCTTCGAATTTCTCCCCTTTCTTGGCCTGCTTTAGAACGTCCTCAGCCTTCTTTTTCACCTCTTCAACTTCCGCATCCGTCGTCTTGCCGACGGTCATAAAAAGAATGTGTTCGACGTGCACGCGGTTCGGCACCTGATATTGCTGAATGTTGGCTTGATATTGCTGCTTGAGCATGTCATCGGAAACTTGGACGCTCTGGCGGATCTGGTTTACGTCCACTAGCGCATAACGCACCACGCGCCGTTCGGGCACCTGGTATTTCGACTTGTTCTTTTCGTAGGCTGCGCGAATGTCCGCCTCATCTGGTGAGATCTTCGCTTCCAGGTCTTCCGGCTTGATGAGCGCATAGTCCAGCTTGACCTTTTCATTCTTGTAGCGGAACTCATCCTGAAGCTCCGCGGGCCCTACACTGATCCCGTCGGTCACCAGCTTGCGGAATTTTTCCTCGAGCAGGCCCTGGCGGACCAGTTCTTCGAAGACAGGGACGGCCATCTGGAATCGCGCCTGGACTTCAGCGGAATAGCGGTCCCGCCCGACAAATGCGCCGCCACTGTAAGCCGTCGGAACGTATTGGCGAACAGCGGAATAGCGGTCCCGCCCGACAAATGCGCCGCCACTGTAAGCCGTCGGAACGTATTGGCGAATGCGGTCGGCCTGCTCCTGATCGGACACGCGGATCCCGAGGCGCTTGGCCTCGTATTCGATCTCTTTTTGAAATACCAACTGCTTTAGGATCTGCTGGGCGTAGAGGGCCTCGAGGGGCTTCATATTGGGATTGCGCTGCTCGATTTGGTTGAGCTGCTGGCGCACGTCCTGCACGCTGACCGACTCATCGCCGATCTTGGCCACAGTGTCCGTGGAGATCTCGCCGCTGACCGGCGACTGAGGAACGAGGTAGAGCAGCATGCTGCCGCCCAGAACCAGGACCACGGCCCCGAGAAGGATGCGGTACCCAAGTTTGCTCTTATCTGCGCCAGCCATCCGATGAGTCTCCCACGTCAGTAGACAAACTTAAGATTATAGGAGATATAGGCACGCGTCTCAAACACAATCGTCCGTCGCGGGCAGTTGAGGAAGTTCTTAGGAATCAGTGTGGAATATTTCCTCGGCTCGGTCCAGCATCAACAGGTACGCTGGGAGACCTGGACCCAGGGACAGGCTAAGGACGATTGGGCAGGGGGCGGGTGTGCTATTTGCAGTTTGACAACGCGCGGTTCCGCAATTCATCCATACAGAAAGCGCTGTGCTAGATTGAAGAATTGGAGCGTTCGCAGCACACTCAACCGTGACCACACAAACACCGATCGACCCGAAGTTCGCCCAGGCCCACCAGAGGACGCCGCGCGTTGAAGTGTACTGGAAGGCGGTCACCTATAAGACGGTGATCGCTTACGTGCTGCTGGCCTTGGCCATTATTTCCGCCGGGCTATATCTGATCAAACCCGACTTGTATCAAGTAGTGCTCAAGAAACTCGACAAGGCGGTAAGCGACCCCGAAAACGAATCGCAGGCCGCCGACCAGAGACATGCGAAGTTCGTCAATCTCGACGGCAAAGTCCAGGTGAAAAGAGTGAATTCGGTGCAATGGGTGGAAGCGGATTACCGCACTTCACTCGACAAGGGCGATCTGGTGCAAACGGGCGCCGACAGCAATGCACGCATCACCTTCGCGGACGGTACGACCTACACGGTCAAGCCCGATACTTTGATCACGGTGGAAGAGAATTCGACGGAAAACAATAGGCCGACCAGCGTGGCAGTCCACATCAACACCGGTGAGGTAAATCTGGCAACACCGAACTGGAGCTCCCCGGACTCCAAGGCGGCCGTCAGCGCCGAAGATGCCGTGGCCCAATTGCATTCCAACAGTCGTGCCGCCGTCAAAACTGACCATGAGAAGAAAGAAAGTGAGATCGTCGTTTCAAGTGGTAGCGCGCAGGTTCAGCGCGGCCAGGAGAAGATCGACCTCGCGCAGTGGGAAAAGGCCACTATTTCCAACGGCAGCGCCATTCAGAAGTCTAATGTCCTTGCGCCCCCTGAGCTTGTCGAGCCGCTGAATCTCGCACCGATCACGGCAGAGAATCCGCGGACGTATCCCATTCATTTCGAGTGGAAGCCAGTGCGGGAGGCGGTGTCCTACACGCTGCGAATCAGCACCACGGCGATGTTTACGAAGACTGTGAAGGAAGAGAAGGTCGGCGGAACAGGCGTGGAGATCACCGGGCTCGATCCCGGAGAATACTTCTGGAACGTCACGGCTACGGACGGAAAGAAACAGACCAGTGAACTCAGCGAAAAATTCAAATTTACGCTCGTTGCGCAAGGCAAGTCGCAGGAGATGGTGCTGGAAATCATCAGCTACCAGGTGGTAGGACACTCTGCCGAGATCGTGGGTCACACGGAGCCTGGCGCGGCTCTAATCGTAAACGGCCAATCCGTGCCGAACATTGCGCCGGATGGCAATTTCCGGCACTTCACCGAGCAGCTTGCCCCGGGCCAGCACACGATTTCGATTATCGGTTCGAACCGCCGGGGCGGGACGGCGATGAAGCAGGTGTCCATCGTGGTTCCGAAGTAAGATTTCCGAAGAAAGACCGAAGCGCCTTTGCGCTGGTCGCAGTGTCCGGAGACAATAGATGCGGGGAGCTGGCCGAGGTGAGGTCAGCCCTATTGCCGGCCGGACGGCGGAGAGTCTTTCTCCGCAGGGGGATGGGGGGATGAATAAGAACGGTTACAACATGAGGTCGGTGTTCAGTCTGTTTTCTTCCGACCTGGCCATCGATCTGGGAACTGCAAACACGCTGGTCTTCGCGCACGGCAAAGGCATTGTCGTCAATGAGCCTTCGATCGTGGCCATCAACAAATCCACCGGAGAAGTTGTGGCTGTGGGTCGCGAAGCAAAAGAGATGCTCGGGCGCACGCCGGGCAACGTTGTCGCCATCAAGCCGATGAAGGATGGGGTCATCGCGGACTTCAAGGTCACCGAAAAGATGCTGACCTATTTCATTCAGAAGGCCCACAACCGGCGCGTGCTGGTGCATCCGCGAATCGTCATCGGCGTTCCGAGCGAGATCACGCCCGTGGAAAAGCGGGCCGTTCAGGACTCCGCCTATCGCGCGCGCGCCAGCGAAGTTTTTCTCGTCGAGCAGGCCATGGCCGCGGCGATTGGCGCGGGACTGCCGATTGAAGAGCCTTCCGGCAACATGGTCGTGGACATCGGCGGCGGCACCACGGATATCGCGGTCATTTCCATGAGCGGGATTGTTTATTCGCGTTCCGTGAGAGTGGCGGGCAACGAGATGGACGAAGCGGTGATGCAATATCTGAAGCGCAAGTACAACCTGCTCGTCGGTGAACGCACGGCAGAGCAGATCAAGATGGAGATTGGCTCGGCGTACCCGCTGGAAAAACCGCTGACCATGGAAGTGAAGGGGCGCAACCTCATAGAAGGCGTGCCGCGCACGGTCACCATCGACGACAGCGAAATCCGCGAAGCCCTGGGCGAGTGCGTCGCGACCATTCTTAACGCCGTGCGCGTGGCCCTCGAGCGCACGCCGCCGGAGCTTTCCGCCGACATCAGCGACCGCGGTATCGTGCTGACGGGTGGCGGCGCACTGCTGAAGAATCTCGACAAGCGGATTCGCGAGGAGACCGGCCTGCCGGTTTCCATTGCGGATGATCCGCTGGCGTCGGTGGTGCTTGGCACGGGAAAAATGCTGAGCGATTTCAAATTGCTACGCCAGGTTTGCATCGATTAGGAGAAGAGTTTTCGGTTCTTGAATCCTGGGATGGGTCTTTCATTTTCGAGGGGCGCGAATTGCCGCACGATTCGCGCCAGTGAGTTCGATCTGAACCCTGACAAAACGAGCTACCAGTCACTAGGCGTCAGTCACTAGTTACTGGCGCTCCAGTAAATACGAAGAGAACATCGCCCAATGGTCGCCATTCCCTCTCGCCATAAATCACTGGTCCTGCTCGTAGGGGTCATCGTGTTGCAGGTGCTCATGCTCGCCGTGCAGATCAAGCGCGACTCGGAGGGACGGCTCATTCGCGTCTGGACCGTCGGCGCAGTTTCACCCTTTGAACGGGCTGGCTCCTCTGGCTTCGGTTGGTTTCGCACTACTTGGCGCCACTACTTCGCTCTGCAAAACGCTACGAAGGAAAACGAGGAGATTCGCCGTGAAAACGATGCGTTGAAACTGCAAATCTCGCAGCTTCAGGGCAAAGCTGCGGAAGCCGACCGCCTGGCGGCCTTGTTGAATTTCCGGCAATCGCACGGCGACGTCCCCATGATTGGCGCGCGCGTGATTGGCACGGGCGCGGGAACCGCAAGCCTGATGATTCAGCTGGACCGCGGCGAGCGCGACGGCATTCGGAAAAACATGGGAGTCATCACTCCGGATGGCGTGGTCGGCAAAGTTGTCGAATCCTATCCGAACGCATCGCAGGTACTTCTCCTTACGGACAAGGAGAGCGGCGTCGGAGCAATGTTGGCCGATTCCCGCATCCAGAGCCCCGTTGGGGGCCAGGGTGAGCCTCTCTTGGTTATGAAATATGTTCCGAACGACGACACCGTCAACCCCGGGGAACGCGTGATTACCAGCGGTATGGACCGCATCTTCCCGCGCGATCTTCCGGTGGGAACCGTCGCGGAAATCAGGCCCGGCAATCCGTTCAAACAGATCCGCATCAAACCGGCTGCCAATCTCGAGCGTCTGGAAGAAGTGCTGGTTCTTCTATCGCTCCATCCTCTCGAGATGAAAAACGAAGAGCATCCCGCCAATCCGCGGCCGTCCGCGCCCGGCGCAGCCAGTCCCCCACCGGCGGTAAGGCGATGAACGACGCGTTTGATATTCGCGGCGAATCGCACATCGAAGTTCACAAGTTTCGCGCGGGCGCGATCATTATCACTACGTTGCTGGCGCTGGTGATCCAGGCATCGTTCCCAATTCATTTTGCAAGGGCCGCCGTACTCGATTTCCCTCTGCTCGTGACGATTTATTTTGGACTGAGCCGGCGCAATCCTTCCACCGGTCTTCTCCTCGGCATGTTTATTGGTCTCTTGCAGGACAGCCTCGGCGGCCCCACGGTTCCGCTCGGGCTGTATGGCATTGCGAAGACCATCATCGGGTACCTTGCCTCCTCGATCGGCGCGCGGCTCGATACCGAGCATCCTGCTGCGCGCTTCGCGCTCACTGCCGCTTTCTTCGTGGCGCATCAGGGCCTGATTGTTCTCACTCGGCGCATTTTGCTGGCCCAGCCGGAGCCATGGTTTAACATGCACCTCTTCCTCGCCGCGCTCGTCAACGCGCTCGTCGCCGTGTTCGTATTTCTCCTCCTCGACCGTCTGCGTAAGAACTAGCCTCTCGGCACAATCTGGCCGGCACTGAATCGCTGGCTGGGTTGATCGTAGCCTATTGGGTAAGAAGAAATTGTTTGAAGTCGTCGTAGGAACTCGAGATGGGCAGCGAAAGCTTGTCCCGTTTTAGATAGGCCGCAAGACGGTCAGGCAACGGCGGTGCGGTACCGATGGCTTTCATCACAACATCGGCGAATTTCGCGGGATGGGCAGTCGCCAACACCAGGCCCTGTGCGGGCTCTGTATGTTCAAGCTTGTACGCCTCCCATCCGAGGACACCCACAGCGGTGTGGGGATCGACGATATAGCTGAATCGCTCGTGGATCGCCTTCATCTCGCGTAACGTTTCTTCGTCCGTCGCGCCATGGCCCCAAATTTCCTTCTGCAGATATTCCAGGCGGTTGCGGCACAAATCGAGCAGCCGCGGAAAATTGTTTGGATTGCCCACGTCCATGGCATTCGAAAAGGTCGCTTGCGCCGCGCGCGGATGAAACTCTCCTGTTCGCAGATACTGCGGCACGACATCGTTGGCATTTGTTGAGGCCACATATTTTCCGACCGGCAAGCCGATGCGCTTGGCGAAGATTCCGGCCGTAAGATTGCCGAAGTTTCCGCTGGGCACGGAAACGATCAGCGGCACCGAAGCCACCGGCAACTGCCGGTAAGCCGCCACGTGATAAAACATCTGCGGCAGGAGGCGCCCGATATTGATGGAGTTTGCCGAAGTCAGCCACGCGCGATTGTTCAGCTCGGCATCGGAGAAGGCCTGCTTCACGAGCCGCTGGCAATCGTCAAATGTGCCTGCCACTTCCAGCGCGGTGATGTTTTCGCCAAGCGTGGTGAACTGTTTCTCCTGCGCCTCGCTGATGCGCTTCGAAGGATAGAGAATCACCACGCGGATTCCCGGCACGCGCAGGAAACCGTGCGCCACGGCGCTGCCGGTGTCCCCGGATGTGGCCACCAGTACTTTCAGTGGCCGCGTTTCGCCGCGGACAAAATAACCCATCAGCCGCGCCATGAAACGCGCGCCGAAATCCTTGAACGCCGGCGTCGGCCCGTGAAACAGCTCCAGAATGTGCAGCCCGGGGGAGAGCGAAACCAGCTTCACTGGGAAATTGATCGCCTCGCTCACGATTTGCCAAAGCACTTCGTCCGGAACATCCGGCGTGGCAAACGGGCGCACCACGCGGAAACACACTTCCGTGAAGGGCAGCCCGCGAAATTCCTCCAATTCCGCCGGCGAATGCCGCGCAATCTCCGCCGGCATGTACAGCCCGCCATCGGGTGCAAGCCCGCGCAGCACCGCTCCACGAAGCGAGGCGAGCGGGGCTTTGCGCGATGTGCTCCGGTATCTCAATGAATTTCACTCATCGCGCACTGCCCGTTTTGCCCTGAATCATTTTCAGGAATGCCGTAGCGTCGAGCGCTCCGTCCCGTAACTCGGCAACTTGCAGCGTGCAATGCGCGAGCGCTTCATAGCTTTGACGCCGCGCGGAAACCAGAGCGGGATAACATCGCGCCACTGTCTCGCGCGGTTTTTCTCCTGCCCGTGGTTGAAACGCGCCGCGCCACAACACCGGCTTGGGATCTTTCAGGTACCTTTCGATCAGGAGCTGCTGCTCTTTCGCAGAAGCCGCGAGATGCACGATCATCATTTGGCGCCGCAAGCGCATCAGCAGATTGTTCCCGGTGTAAATGACGCTTCCCGTGGTGTCGAGCACCAGAGATTTCTCCGGCTGCCTCTCGAGCTCCGTCAAGATTTCGTCTAGTGTATGAATCTCCTCCGCCAAATACTCGGACTCGCGTTCCGCGTACGTCACGGAGTCAGGCCAGCCCATCCACGCAGCCACCCCGTTGATGCCCGAGTATCCTCCGGCGGCAAGCCGCGACGCGAGCTTTTGCTCGATGCAGTCGTCGCAGGAGACGGCAGGATATAGTGCTGCAGCTAACTTCTTTGTCCAGAACGTTTTGCCTGCGCCGGACATGCCGATCAATGCCAGCCGCAGCGGCCTTGCCCTGTTGGTTTCGGCGGTCATAAGTGAACTGCCTACGATAGCGTGATACGCGCAGCTGCGGCAACATGCGCGATGCCGAGACCGCCCAAAAACCAGTGCGTTTCTGGAACCTGTCCTCCAGGACGGCTTGCGGCTCACTCTGGCAAGTGATACGTTTGAAAAGACTTTTGCTGCTTCACGCAGCTTCGGTCCGGCGGTGATTCGGGCGCTCCGGGAGATTTTTTCGGTTCCCAGGTTCGAGGAAATTTTCAACGGACATTTTCGGCGCGACTCTGCTCGTTTTCAGGGTCAACTCGAAACCCACGCTGTGGATTTTTTCGTGACGCGAGTTTAGTCCGGCCAGTTGAGTCAATTAGGCCGGATCGGGCGAGAAGCCCTGAAAAAGTGCTCGCGCGCGGGGTTTTCGTGTCGTACTGGTTCCGCAACGACAATCGATTGCCGCAAGCGCGGCTGGCCGTCGCCTCCTACATCATCGTGGGAATGATCGGCGTGTTGCTGCTCGGCTTCTGGAAGCTGCAGGTCATTGACGCCGACAAATACAGCTCGATGGCCGAGCGCAACCGCGTCCGCTACATTCCTGTGATTGCGCCGCGCGGCCGCATGCTGGATCGCGATGGCCGCGTGCTGGTGGACAATCGGCCGTCCTTCAGCGTGCTCCTCCTTCGCGATGAACCCGCTCAAGTGGAGAAACATCTCGCGGGCATCTCGGACGGCCTGGGAATCCCTCTCGATGATTTGCGCGACCAGCTCAACAATACAAAGAATCTCCCGAAATTCCAGCCCATCATCATCAAGCCTGACGCCTCCCCCGCGGACGTCGCCTTCATCGAATCGCACCGCTCCGACATTCCGGTCCTGGAAATGATCCCTGTTCAGCGGCGGCGCTACCGGCCGGGAGGTTTCCTCGCTCATACTGCGGGCTACGTCGGCGAAGTGAGTGAGCAACAAATCGAAGCCAGCAATGGCAAGCTCCGCCCCGGCGACTTCGCCGGAAAGACCGGCCTTGAACGCCAGTACAACGACCTGCTTCAGGGAACGGACGGTATGCGCCGCGTGGTTGTAAACAGCGTTGGCAAAGAGGTGGACCGCCTAGCCACTCAAGAGGCTATTCCCGGCAAACAGATTCAGCTGACTATTGATGAAGACCTTCAGCAAGCTGCCGAGCAATCCTTAGGGCCGCGGCCCGGCGCTGTAGTCGCGCTGGACCCGCGTACCGGAGAAGTCCTGGCGATGGCGAGCCATCCTGCGTTGGACCCCAACGATTTCGCTGTGCGTATCTCGGGCGACGACTGGAAGAATCTCAACGAGGACCGGCAAAAGCCGTTGCTCAATCGCGCCATTCAGGC
>WNFF01007652.1_pt1 | contig 15208 bp, 16 predicted proteins | sample 5400441 | NCBI WGS metagenome assembly WNFF01 (sample SAMN13153345, study PRJNA577476) | soil metagenome | isolation source: 120 cm saprolite under Douglas fir tree site 2 hole 3 replicate 1 | place: USA:California | collected 2015-04-18 | reverse complement strand
CATAAACACAGGCCTCTGGAATATGGGTTCCGGGTTCGCCGCCTTCGGCTGCGCCCCGGAATGATGGGACTTCTGTCAAAGCCCCCAACGAGGAAGAGGGGGTTACTTGGGAGGGAGTTATTTCTTATGGGGGAGAAGGGGAAAGCGGGAATGGGGGAGACGGAGTTGTCCTTTGGACCCGAGAGGGAGCTGCCTCTCGCCTGGCCGATCGATCTCGGCTTGACGGTCGCGAGCCATGGCTGGGTTCACCTGGAGCCTTGGCGCTGGCAGAGCGAGACCGGAACACTGCTGCACACCGAGCGGATCGGCGGCCGGGTCGGCACGATCGGGGTGCGGCAGCGGGACCCGCGGATTCTCGCGATTGGGTGGAATGGGTTTCCCGACGACGCGGCCGCGGAGATCCTGCGCCGGGTTGGGTACTGGGTCTCGGCGGAGTGGGACCCGGGGCCCGCAGTCGCAGCACTGCGGCCGGCGCTGGCGGCCGAAGCGGCGATCGTCGAACGCGGCGGTGGACGCCTGTTGCGGGGCTCGACCTTCTACGAGGATTTCATCAAGACGGTGCTGACCGTCAACACCAGCTGGTCGGGGACCTGCCGGATGAGCGCGGCGCTCGTCGCCGAGCCCGGCGGCGGCGCCTTTCCGACCCCCGATGCGGTGCTTGACTACGGCGAGGCGCGGCTGCGCGAGCGCGCCAAATTGGGCTTCCGCGCGCCGACCGTGATTGCCGCCACCCAGGGGATGCTCGACGACGGTGCGATCGACCGCGACGGGCACGGCCGCCCCGACCGGCTCGACCACGATTACCTCGTGAGCTTCAAGGGGATCGGCCCCTATGCGGCGGCGCATTGCCGGATGCTGCTGCATGATTTCAGCCGCATCCCGATCGACTCGGTCGTCATCGCCCATCTGCGCGAGCGGCACGACACGACCCCCGCGGATTTCATCGCCGCCCGCGCCGAATGCGGCGTGTATTTGGGGCTCGGCTATCGCCTGCTGCGCCTGCGCGAGAAATTCGCCGTACCTGAAATCGATCTCAGCCCCCCGTCGCCGGCGGCCACGGCCTATTGACGGGAGACAGGGGCGTAAATGTGTGCCGCGGCTGGCTGATCAGGCCGGCACCGGCAATGAAGCGGCATGCTCCAGCATCGAGCGGGCGATCTCGCGCTCGCCCATGATCACGGCATTGGCGCCGTGCTGCATCAGATGGTCGACCTCGGCGTCGAAATGCGCTCGGGCGACGATCTCCAGGCCCGGGTTGGCGGCGCGCGCCTGCTCGACGATCTGGCCGGCTTCGAAGGCGTTCGGGATCGCTACCAGCAACAGCCGCGCCGCGCCGAGGTTGGCGGCGGCGAGCACGCGCTCATCGGCAGCATTACCGTGCAATACGGGGATTGCCGCGGCCTGCAATTGCTCGACCATATCGGTGGCGTCTTCGATGACCAGCAGCCGCCACCCCCGTTCGCGCAATGCCGGGCCGACCATCCCGCCGACCCTGCCATAACCGACCAGCACCGCATGGCCGCTGAGGTCGGTGCGCGGCAACGCCTCTTCGGTTGCCGCCGAGGCGGGCGCAGCAGCCGGCGTCGCCGTGCGCCGCCATCGCGACCCGATCCAGCCTGGCAAGGCGAGCACGATGGGGTTGACCAGAATCGACAGGATCGCCGTCGCCAGGATCAAGTGGCGGCTGCGTTCCGATAGTACCCCAAGCCCGATGCCGAGATCGGCGAGGATGAACGAGAACTCGCCGATCTGGGCAAGGCCCGCGCCGACCAGCACTGCCGCCTCGGTCCTCCCGCCAAAAATGCGTACCGCGACAAAGGCGATGCATGGGTTGCCGACGAGAACCAGCAGCAGCGCGCCGAGGACCGCTCGCGGATCGGCGAGGAGGATCGTCGGGTCGAACAGCATGCCCACCGAGACAAAGAACAGCACCGCAAAAGCGTCGCGCAGCGGCAGCGATTCCTCGGCCGCAGCCTGGCTCAGTTCGGATTCGCTCAGGGTCATGCCGGCGAAGAACGCACCCAGCGCAAAGGAGACGCCGAACAATTCCGACGCCACGAAGGCGACGCCGAGCGCCACCGACAGCACCGCCAGGCGGAACAGTTCGCGGGAGCCGGTATGCGCAACGTAATGCAACAGCGCCGGGATCGCGCGGCGCCCGACCACCAGCATCAGCGCGACGAAGACGACGACCTTGCCGAGCGTGATCGCAAGGCTGGCGGCGAGCGCGGCAAGATCGACCGGCCCCGCCGCGGCGGGCCCGAACACGGCGGCGATCGGCGGCAGCAGAACGAGGACTACGACCATCAGCAGGTCCTGCACGACCAGCCAGCCGACCGCGATATGACCGCGCTCGGTCTCGACCAGCCGGCGCTCCTGCAACGTCCGCATCAACACGACCGTGCTGGCGATCGACAGGGCGACCCCGAACACGAAGCCGCCGGCGCCCGACCATCCGAGCAGCCGCGCCAGCCCCATGCCGAGCAGCGCCGAGGCCGCCACCTGCAGGACGGCGCCGGGCACCACGATGGCGCGCACCGCCAGCAGATCCTTCAGCGAGAAATGCAGCCCAACGCCGAACATGAGTAGGATCACGCCGATTTCGGCGAGCTGTGTCGCCAGGCCCTGGTCGGCGACAAAACCGGGCGTGAACGGGCCGACGGCCACCCCGGCCAAAAGATAACCGACGAGCGGCGAGATCCGCAGCCGGTTCGCCACCGTGCCGAGGATGAAGGCCAGCCCGATGCCGACGACGATGGTTGCGATGAGCGGTGCGGTGTGCGGCATTCGCCTCGTCCAAGGAGTGCTACACTCTCGGTTTAGACGAAACCGCCCGCACCCGTCAGCCCATGACCACATCGTTTGCCAAAATCCTCGACGCGGCCCGCACCAGGCACGGCTCGGCCGCGCTGGAAGCTCGGCTGCCGACGCCGAAGACGCCGGAGCAGCTGAAGGCCACCCCGGACGACCGGTACTTGTCGCAGATGTCGCTGCGGGTCTTTCGCGCTGGGCTCAGGCACAGCGTGGTGGACGCGAAATGGCCGGCCTTCGAGGCGGTATTTAACCAGTTCGACCCGCGCCGCGTGCGGGCGATGCCAGACGAGGCCCTCGAAGGCCTCATGGGCGATGTGCGGCTGATCCGGCATTGGGGCAAGCTGAAGGCGGTGCGCGACAATGCCGCGGCAATGCTCACCGTGGCGGCCGAGCATGGCGGCTTTGGCGCCTGGCTCGCCGGCTGGCCGGGCGAGGATGTCGTCGGGCTGTGGGAGGCGCTGGCCAAAGAGTTCCGCCAGCTGGGCGGCAATTCGGGCCCGAGCTTTCTGCGCATGGTCGGCAAGGATACTTTTGTCCTCACCCACTCGGTGGTCGCCGCGCTGAAGCATTGGGGCGGGATTGCCGCGCCGCCGAAAAATCGCCAGGACCGTGCTCAGGTGCAGGCCGCATTCACCGCCTGGGCCGGCGAAACCGGCCGGCCCTTGTGCCAGCTCAGCCTGATCCTCGCGATGTCGGTCGAGGATTGACGAAGCACGGCACCCAAACCCCGTGCCCGGCCGTGGAGCCGGGCACCCAGGTCTTAACCTCCCCGAAACTCAGAAAGACGTGGATGGCCAGGTCAAGCCCGGCCAGGAGGCAACAGGGGTCGGTGTGCAGCGGCCTCAGTAGGTCGAGATTTCGATCGAATGCTGGTCCGGGTCGTCGATGTAGAGCGACTGGATCGTGCCGATCGCGCCGGCGCGCGGGCCCTGCATCCTAACGGGGACGCCGCAGCCTTCGAGATGCTTGGCGACCTCGGCAATCGGCGTTTCGGTGATGAAGCAGATATGCGCCGGCATCCGTTTCTCGCCGCTCATCGCCGTCGCGCCGGCGAGATCGAGATGGATCTTCTGCTGACCGAACAGGAGCGCGGCGCGGCCCTCGCCCATGCTCTCGGTCCGCATGCCGAGCACCCGCTGGTAGAACTCGACGCTGCGGTCGATGTCTGCGACCGTGATGTTGAGATGGTCGATGCGTTCGATCTTCATGGCGAGCCTCGCGGGATGAGTGACGCAGCCAGAGTGCCACGCTTACCCTTGCCAGACCAGCAGAGAACTCACCCAACCGGTAAGCGCCGTCGGGCCAACTCCGCCTCGTTGAGCTTGAGGCCGAGCCCCGGTTCTGCCGACAGATGGAACAGGCCGTCGATCGGCTTGGGCGGGTTTTCGAACACCGCATGCTGGCGAGAGGATGGGTCGTTCCACTCGCAGGGCTTGGTCGTGTGGAGCTGGCTCGCCGCCAGATGCAGGCTCGCCATATGGCCGATCGTCGGCTGGGTTTGGTGCGGCACCAATTCGACGCCGTGCGCCTGCGCCAGCCCGATGCAGCGCGAGAGGCCGGTGATCCCGCCCATCTTGACCACATCCGGCTGCACCATGCGGACCCCGCAATCGATCAGGTCGGCGAGCCCGGACAGCGTATAGGTCTGCTCGCCGGCGGAGATTGTTATGTCTAGCCGGCGGGCGACCTCGCCCATCGCCTTCGGGTGATAATGCTGCACCGGCTCCTCGAACCACCAGAAGCCGAGCTCCTCGAGCGCCCGACCGACGCGGATCGCGCCGCCGAGCGAATAGCCGTTATTGGCATCGAAGGCGAGCGGGAAGCCGTCGCCGACCAGCTTGCGCACGGCCTGCGCCTTGGCGATATCGCCGGGGATGTCGCCATCGAGCCGGGTGCGGTCGTTGTCGAAGCGGATCTTGATCGCGGCAGGATTGTCTCGGAGGCGCCCTTCGACGGTTCGCAGCACCTCGTCGACACTGCGTTCGCCATTGCCGCCGATCGAGGCGTAGAACGGCAGGCTCGTGCGCCAGGCGCCACCGAGCAGCTTGTAGATCGGCTGCCCGAGCACCTTGCCCTTCAGATCCCACAGCGCGATGTCGATGGCGGCGAGCGCGCCAGAGAGCGCGCCCTCCGGGCCGAGCTTGACGAAGCGGTGCAACAGCCGATCGTGCAGAACCGCGTGGTCGAGCGGGTCCTGGCCGACGAGCGCGGGGGCAAGATCGCGCGCGATGATGCCGAGCGAGGCGAGCCCGCCCTGCATGGGCGAGGCTTCGCCGATCCCCGACACCCCGTCATCGGCATGGACGATGACCCAGGCGCTGCGCTGCGCCGACTTGTCGTCGGCCGCCCAGCCGACCTGGAACGCCTCGATCTCGCGGATCTTCATGCCCGGCCTCCTCCCTCCACTCGTCAAGCCCGGCAATGACGGCCTAAGAGGTCAATAATTCGAGATCTCGATCAGGTTCTGGTCGGGGTCCCGGATGTAGACCGACTGGATCGTGCCGATCGCGCCGGCGCGCGGCCCGGGCCCCGCGACGATCGGCACCGCGCGGCGCTCGAGATGCGCGATGACTTCGGCGAGCGGCAGCTCGGTCACGAAGCATAAATCGCCAGAGCCCGGGGTCGGCTTGTCGGCAACCAACCCCGGGATGTCGTCGGCGGGATGCAGATTGATTTTCTGCTGGCCGAAGCGCAGCGCCGTCCGCCCCGCGCCGAAGGTGACGACCTCCATCCCGAGCACCTGCGTATAAAAGGCGCAGGTGCGCTCGATATCGGCGACGGTGAGGACGAGATGATCGAGACGCGCGATGTTCATGGCCGGCCTCGCAGGTTACGCGGGAGCCGAGCTTGCCATGACCATGCGCCCGGCGCCACGCCGGAGGGCGGCGCGGCTAGAACAAGCTGGCGATGTACTGCATGCCGCCGCCGATAAACGTCAGCACCGCCAGACCAATCAGCAGGAGAAACAGAAACATGCGCGCCACATAGGACAAGGGAAGCAGCAGCGCGCCAATCAAGATAGCGAATACTGAGATCACGAATTGGGTTGTGGTCATGCGCAACAAACAGGATGAGGGAACACATAGACGGCGATCGAGCATTCATTGTGGAACGGTGGACGGTCCTGCTCTTATTCGAGGCGGATGATCAGCCATGTCAACCACCCGCGGCGAGCGGTTCCGGCGCTGCGCCTGCGGCTCCGACGGCGGCCTTGGTCCGGGCGGCGGCGCGCATCTGCAGCAGCACCGCAATCAGCCCGCTCCAGCCGGTCTGGTGGGCGGCACCCAGGCCGCGACCGCTGTCGCCATGGAAATATTCGTAAAACAGCAGATGGTCGCCGAATTGGGGTGTGCGAAAGCGCTGATCGGCGCCGAACACCGGCCTCGCCCCATCATCGCCGCGCAGAAAGATGCGGCACAGCCGATCGATGATCTCATCGGCGACTTCAGCAAGGCTGCGCATGCGTCCCGAACCCACCGGGCACTCCACTCGAAACTCGTCGCCATAATAGCTGTGAAACCGGTATAGCGACTCGATAATCAGAAAATTGAGCGGCATCCAGATCGGCCCGCGCCAGTTCGAGTTGCCGCCGAAGACCCGTGAATCCGAATCGCCCGGCACGTAATCGAGGCTGAACTGCCGGCCGCCGCAGTCGACTTCGTAAGGATAGCGCTCGTGGTGCTTCGACAGCGAGCGGATACCGAATTGCGACAGGAACTCGTCTTCGTCGAGCATTCGACTCAGCAGACACTTCATCCGGTGGCCGCGCAGCAGCGACAGGAGATGACGCTCCTCGTCGCTCTCGTCGAGCCAGTGCGACACCAGCCGCGCCAGTTCCGGCCGGTGCTCGAAGACCCAGTGCAGCCGCTTTGAGAATTCCGGCAGCTGCGCCAGGACATGGCCGTCGAGCACCTCGACGGCGCAGAGCGGGATGAGCCCGACGATCGAGCGCACCCGCAACGGCATCGATCCCCCGTCCGGGAGCTGCAGCACGTCGTAATAGAACTCGTCGACCTCGTCCCATAGGCCAAACCGCGAATCACCAAGGCGGGTCATCGCCTCGGCGATCAGCAGAAAATGCTCGAAGAACTTTGTCGCGACGTCTTCGTAAACGTGGTCGCCTGGCGACAGCTCGATCGCGATCCGCATCAAATTAAGCGTGTACATCGCCATCCAGGCGGTGGCATCGGCCTGGTTGATATGGCCGCCGGTCGGCAGCGGGTCGCTGCGATCGAAGATGCGGATGTTGTCGAGGCCGAGGAAACCGCCCTGGAAGATGTTGCGGCCCTCGGCGTCCTTGCGGTTGACCCACCAGGTGAAATTCAGCATCAGCTTGTGGAAGACGCGCCCGAGAAAAGCCCGGTCGCCCTCGCCGCCGCGGGCCTCCCGGTCGATCTCGTAAACCCGCCAGGCGGCCCAGGCATGGACCGGCGGGTTGACGTCGCTGAATTCCCATTCGAAGGCCGGCAATTGCGCGTTCGGGTGCATGTACCATTCGCGCGTCAAGAGGATCAGCTGGTCCTTGGCGAAGTCGGGATCGATCTGCGCCAGCACGACGCAATGAAAGGCGAGGTCCCAGGCGGCATACCAGGGATATTCCCATTTGTCCGGCATCGAGATGACGTCGGAGTTGGACAGGTGCCGCCAATCGCCGTTGCGCTGGGTGAGGCGCGATGCGGGCGGCGGCGGTGCGTGCGGGTCGCCGCGCAGCCACTCGCGGACATCGTAATAATAATACTGCTTCGACCACAGCATGCCGCCAAAGGCCTGGCGCTGGACGAGACGCGCCTCGGCATCGTCGATGCCGTATTGCAGCGCGCCGTAGAATTCGTCGGCCTCGGCGCGCCGCCGCTGCATCACCGCCACGAAATCGCCGAACCCGCCGCCATCCCCGCTCAGCCGGACCCGCACTTGGGCCTGCCCACCGGCCGGCACGCTGAAGCGGTAATGCGCGCCCGCCTTGGTGCCGAAGCGACCGGGGTTGACCGCGGCGCGGTCGCCGGCCACGACAAAGTCGTTGATCGCATCCTTGGGGAACCCCGATCGGGCGAACCCCCACAGCCGGTGCGCGTTGCTTTCGTTGTCGCAGAACAGCAGTTCCGGCGCGCCGTCGCAGACCAGCCGAAGCGGCGGGAGATTGGGGTGCGAGATGTCTATCGCGTTGTCCCCGTCCGCCGCGAGACGCGGTTTCGCAGCGCCGGGGTTCCATATCCAGATGTTGCGCGCCCAGAGCTGCGGAATGAGGCGCAGCGGCGCCGCATCGGGGCCCCGGTTATGCACCGTCAGCTGCATCAAGATGTCGTCGATGCCGCCCTTGGCGTATTCGATCTCGACGTCGAAATAACGCTCGTCGTCAAAGATCCCGGTATCGACCAGCTCGAACTCCGGATCGTGCGCCGTCCGGCGCCCGTTTTCCTCGACGAGTGCCAAGTAAGGGAACGCACCCTGCGGATATTTATAAAGCATCCGCATGTAGGAATGGGTCGGGGTACCGTCGAGATAGTAATATAATTCCTTGACGTCTTCGCCGTGATTGCCCTCGGCATTGGTGAGCCCGAACAGCCGTTCCTTGAGGATCGGATCGCGCTCGTTCCACAACGCGACGCCGAGGCACAAATAGAGATGCTCGTCGCCAAACCCGCCGATGCCGTCCTCGCCCCAGCGATAGGCCCGGCTGCGCGCGTGATCGTGCGGGAAATACGCCCACGCATCGCCGTCGGCGCTGTAATCCTCACGCACCGTCCCCCATTGGCGATCGCTGACATAGGGCCCCCAGCGCCGCCACGCCTCGCCGCGCCGGGCGTCGTCCAGCCGGCGGCCTTCGACTGGTATGTAGTACGTGTTCTACATTTTGGGGACAGCATGAGGCAGGTAACCGCACGCGAGGCCAACCAGCATTTCGCCAAGGTGCTGTCCGCCGTCGAAGGCGGCGAGCAGGTGGTGATTTCAAAGCGCGGCAAACCGGTCGCCGTCATGTCGCCCTACAAACCCGTACCGGATGAGGAACATCAGGCAGCTGTAGCCGAGTTTCTGGCGGTATTGAACGAGCCCCTGATCCCAGCGAAGGATTTTCGCACCTTCCCGCGGGACGAAATGCACGAGCGCCCGTAAGGTTCTCCGGTGATGAACTGCACCTTCGACACGAACGTGTTGGTCTATGCCATCGTCAAACCCCCCGATCCGAAAGCAGCTCGCGCTCGTGAACTACTAGCCCGCTGTACTCGAAACCCCAGCGCTGTGTTCCTCCTTCAGTCGCTGGCTGAATTCAGCCATGTTGCCATGCGAAAATTTGGGGTTGGAGCCGGAGAAGTCCGTCGACGACTGAATGCGTGGCGACGCATGATTCCGGTGCAAGCGGCCGGTGGAGACGATCTAGATCTCGCTCTGGAATTGGTGCGCGATCATAGGCTCGGTTTCTGGGACGCTTTGATGTGCGCGACAGCCTGCCGCGCCGGCCTGCAATATCTGCTGAGCGAGGACATGCAGGATGGGAGGAGGTTGGGAATCCTTACCATCGTAAACCCCTTCCAGCCGGGAAACGCCGCGCTGATCGACCGCATACTGCCACCGTGAGTAAAGCATGAAGGCGTGCCGCTACCGGAATATTACGACATCGCCTCCGCGGTCTATGATGTCCCGCGGTCCGGGTCCAACGCGTCGCGCCTGCCGCATTTCACGCTGACGCCGATCACCCAACCGTGCGTTGATATCCGGCCTCCGCCGGCGGTGTGCGTGCTGCCGCCCGTCAGCCGGCGACGGCGGACAGCCGCTCGATGGCTTCCGCCTCCTCCTCGATTTGCAGCGCGTCGTTGAACTTGTTGAAGAAGCCGCAGAGCGTGATGCGCAGCGTCAATTCGACGATCTGCGCCTCGCTGAAATGCTCGCGCAGCCGGGCGAAGAGGGCGTCCGGGATGCGGCTTGGATGCTCCCAGGCGGCGATCGCGTATTGGACGACGAGCTTGTCAGCTTCGTCGAGCTCCGGGTGGCCCTGATAATCGAGGAGGCGGTCCGCCCCCGCCGGCGACACCCCTTCCACCGCGAGAAACGGCTTGTGATGCGCGACGCAGTAATGGCAGGCGTTGAGCTGCGAGACCGTGACGATCGCCAGTTCGAGGGTGCGCTTCGGCAGCGTCTTGGCGGCGCGCAACTCCAGCAGCAGCGGCATCAGGTGGCGCAGCGCCGCGGGCACATGCGCGAAGACCGCGACCTGGTTGCGGAACGGGCCATAGCTTCCGGCGAATTCGCGATAGATCTCGCCGAGTTCTCCCGGAAGCTCCGCAGCTTCGATGTTGCGCACGCGCGCCATTCGTCCGCCTCCCGGGCTATCGCGGCGCGAACAGCTGCTGCGCCTCGGGGTGGGTCATCGCCGGGTTGAGCGCGTCGAACCGGTGCGTCGCATGCAGCTGCTCGGCGAGCTGCCGCACCAGGCCCATCGCCATCAGCGGGATCGCCGTCGCGGTGCTGGCGCGCTTGACGCCGAGCGCCTCCAATTCGGCGACGCTCGGCGACCCGTCGCCGATATTCTTGATGTAGAGGTCGGTGCGGGCGTTGATCACGATCGGAACGCCGGCAGCGCGGGCGGCCTCGCGCGCCGCGCGGATCCGCGCCGTGGCGTCGGCCAGGCTGCGGATCGGCGGAGTGCCCGTCTTTAAGCCGTCTTCGAGGTTCACCCCGACTGCCCCGGCCGCGATGATGTCACCGATCGAGCGGCCGACCGCCTCGGGCGTGTCGCCATAGCCGGTTTCGATATCGGCGGTGACTGGCATCACGACCGCCCGGGCGATGCGCGCAGTGGCAGCGACCACCTCATCCCACGGCGCGGCTTCGCCGTCGGCATAGCCGAGCGCCCAGGCGACCCCGCCGCTGGTCGTCGCGATGGCATGAAAACCGGCCGCCACGATGATCCGGGCGCTGATCGCGTCCCAGGCATTGGGTAAGAGCAGGAGGGGCGGCCCGCTATGCATCGCGCGAAACAGCTCGGCCTTGTTGGCCTGCTCGGACTGGTTCATGGCGTCACCCTCGAATTGCCGCGCCTCCGGCAACCCTCGGGCGCAAACCGCCAAGCGTCAAGCCTGGACCGGCGGCGGCAATGCCGATATCGGTAGTTCATGACCGGGATCGCGCGCGCCACGGCCGCCGGGATTTTTGCGATCGGCCTCGTTGTCGTCACGGTCGTCGCGCCCTCCCGAGGAGAGGCCGATGACGGTGCCATCGCGCGCCTGACCAGCGCGCTTGCGGCCGGCGAGACCCATGACGGCAGGACCAGCCCCTATCTGTTGCCGGTCATCGAAGAGCTCGCGCAAGCGCAGCTGCGCGATGGCGCACTCGGCGAGGCAGTGGCGCTGCGCCGGCGCGCGCTCGACATCGCGGTCGCCGCGTTCGGCTGCGACTCGGCGAGCGCCGCCGAGGCGATGGCCGCGCTCGCTCTCACAGACATCGATCGCCGCCGTTATCTCGATGCCGAGCCGCTGCTGATCATCGCCGAGCGCGTGCTGGCGACCCGGGTCGCCGCCGATCATCCGGCAATGGCGACGATCTTCGCCGGGCTCGCGCGCATCGCCCTCGCGCGCGGCGATACCAAGCCGGCCGAAATATGGGCCAGCCGCGCGCTCGCCCTCGCGCGGCGCAACCCGCACGGCCGCTCCGCCGAGCCGCTGCGCACGCTCGGCGCCGTCCTCGTCGCCGAAGAGCGCTTCGAGGAGGCCGAGCCGGTGCTCGCCGAGGCGGTGGCGCAAGACCGCAGGCAGCATGGCGTCGACGGGGCCGACACCGCGCGCAGCCTCATGCAATTCGCCAATTTCTATCTGCGCCAGGGGAAGGCCGGCGACGCGCTGCCGCTGATCCAAGAGGCCACCGTGATCGACCAGAGCCGGCTCGGCCCGACCCATCCCTTCATCGCCGACGATCTTCACGATCTCGGCCTCGCCTACGACGCGCTTCACCGCGGTGACGCGGCGCGGAGGGCGTTCATCGCCGCCCTCGGCATCCTCGAACGCGGCGCCGGAAGGGAGACGCCGCGGGTCGCCTATGTCGAGATCGAACTCAGCCGCCTCTACCGCCAAGCCGGCAAAGATGCCGCGGCCGCGGCCGCGTTCAAGGACGCCCGCCGCATCCTCAACAAGGCCGAGGCCGAGGAGCACAGCCGCGAACGTCAGGTGTGACGAAATTTGAATGTCGTCCCGGCGAAAGCCGCCAACTTAAACCGTCATTCCGGGGCCGGCGAAGCCGGAGCCTGGAACCCATAAACACAGGCCCCTGGAATATGGGTTCCGGGCCTGCCGCTCTGCGGCATCCCGGAATGACAACGGCGCGAGTCCCGCTAAAGCTCGCCCCTATGCGGGCAACAAAGTTAGAAAGCGGGATTGGCTATCAGGAGTGGCGGAACCGGGCCGGGCTCAGCATCGCCGGGTCGAGGCCTGCTGCGGCGATGTCGGGGGGCAGCCGGCCCGCGGCGATCAGCATCGCCGTGCTGCGCGCCAGCCCCTCGGCGGCCTGGATGCCGTAGCCGCCCTGCCCGGCGAGCCAGAAAAAGCCGGAGGCTAGCGGGTCGAACCCGACCACTGGGCGCTTGTCGGCGACAAAGCTGCGCAGCCCGGCCCATTTGCGCTCGACATGCGTGACCGCGATCGTCGTCCGCTCGGTCAGCCGATCGACGGCGATCGCGATGTCGAGCTCCTCGGGCTGCACATCCGACGGTTCGACCGGCGTCTCATCCGCCGGCGAGACCACGAGCTTGCCGGCTTCCGGTTTGAAATAGCCGGTTTCCGCGGCATCGATGGTCAGCGGCCAGGCACCGACATCGATCCCCGGCGGCGGCGCGACGATCAGCGCGGTGCGCCGCTTGGGTACCAGGCCAACCGGCGGCAACCCGGCGAGCGCCGCGACCGCATCGGCCCAGGCACCGGCGGCATTGACGATGACCGGCGCAGTGAAATCGCCTTCCGCGGTCGTCGCGGTCCACGTGCCGGCGGAGTGGCGGAGCCGCACGACCGGCGCGGCAGTGACGAGACGCCCGCCGCGCCGGCGCAAGAGGCGCAGATAGGCCGCGTGCAGCCCATGCACGTCGATATCCATCGCGCCGGGCTCATGGATCGCGGCGATAATCTTGTCCGGCCGCAGCACCGGGACCAGCGCGCGCGTCTCGCCCGCATCAAGCCGGCGGATCGTCGGGTCGAGCGGCGACAGCTCGGCCCATGCCGAATCGAGGAGCCCCTCTTGACCCGGCATCGCGTAGACCAGGACGCCGCGCGGGGTGAGGATCGGATGCGCTGCGAGCCCGCCGGCGCGCTCCTCATAAAACCCGCGACCGGCGCGCGTCAGGATGCGGACGGCAAGGTTGCCGTAGGTCTCACTGAACAGCGCCGCCGAGCGCCCGGTGCTGTGGTAGCCGGGCTGGTCCTCGCCTTCGAGGAGGATCACCCGGGCGGTTTCGGCGAGGTGCGCCACCGCCGAGGCGCCGGCCATCCCGGCGCCGATGACGATGATGTCGGCGTTTTCGGCCGCCACCGCTCAGTAGAGCCGGGTGCGGTAGCTCTCTGCGGTGTAGCGCTCGGCGGCCTCGACCGAGCCTTCGCCGATCTGCTCGGTGATGATGCGCCCGAGCGAGGGGAAATCCGATTGAGCGACGTGCTTCTCCGGGTTCCACAGATCGGAGCGGATCAACGCCTTGCCGCAGTGGAAATAGACCTCCTCGGCGGTAATGAGGATGCCGCTGCGCGGTACCTTGCCGGCGACCGTGCAGGGTTCGAGCAATGCCGGGTCCGAGGTGATGCGGGCGCGCCCATTGACCCTGAGCGTCTCGCGCAATCCGGGCACGAAAAAGATCAGCCCGACCCCCGGTGAGGCCAGGAGATTGCTGATCGTGTCGACCCGGTTGTTGCCGAGCCGGTCGGGGATCAGCAGGGTCTCGTCGTCGAGCACCCGGACAAAGCCCGGCGCGTCGCCCTTGGGCGAGGCGTCGACGCGGCCCGACGGGTCCGCCGAGGCGATCACCAGAAACGGCGACAATGCGATGAACGCGCGCGAGTGCTTTTCCAGCCGCGCCAGCTGCTTCTTGACCGAGCGCTCGGCCGGCTCGCCATAGATCGAACGGATCTCCGCGATGTCCTCGATGATCTCCACCCTCGCCTCCTGTCGCCTACCGCGCCTACTATGCACGAGCGGAGGGTGAAGCTCCAGGCGGAGAAACGCGCGATGGGTGTTGTCGTCGCCCACGAGGAACGGCCGGAAGGGCAAAGCTCAACACCCTCAATCGCGCGCTGATGGTCGAGATCGTCGAGGCGATCGAGCGGCTCGAAGCCGATGCGGCGCTGCGCTTGGTGATCCTTCGCGGCGCCGGCGAGCGCGCGTTTGTCGGCGGCGCCGATATCGCCGAGTTGGCGGCGCTTGACCAGGACAGCGCGCGCGATTTCATCACGCTCGTCCACCGCTGCTGCGACGGGTTTCGCCGCCTCGCCGTGCCGGTTATCGCCCGGATCGACGGCTATGCGCTCGGCGCCGGGCTCGAACTCGCCGCCGCCTGCGATCTGCGCGTCGCCAGCGAGCGGGCGATGTTCGGCATGCCCGAGGTCAGGGTCGGCATCCCCTCGGTGGTGGAAGCGGCGCTGTTGCCGCTGTTGATCGGCCATGGCCGTGCCCGCCGCCTGCTGTTGACCGGCGAGACGATCGGCGCGGCGGAAGCGCTCGCCTGGGGCCTCGTCGATGCAGTCGCTCCACCTGGGCAGCTCGATACCGCGGTCGAGCGCTTTGCCGCGGCGATCCTCGCCGGGGGCAAGCAGGCGATCCGGCTGCAAAAGGCGCTGATCCTCGAGTGGGAGGAATTGTCGACCAGCGCCGCGGTGGCGCGCGGCATCGACGCCTTCGCCGAGGCCTATGCGACCGATGAGCCGCGGCGGATGGCCGAGGCGAGGCTCGCCGAGATGCGGGCGCGCCGCCCAGGGCCGCGCTGATGCAGGCGAAGACCCCGCGTCGCGGCGGCGGGCTGGCCGATGCGGCCGGCGCGATCCCGCATTTTTACGGGCATCGGCAACGCTTGCGGCAACGCCTGATCGCCGGCGGGCCGGACAATCTGCCGGATTACGAGTTGCTCGAAGTGCTGCTGTTCGCCGGCAACCCGCGCGGCGATGTCAAGCCGCTGGCCAAGGATCTGATCGACCGGTTCGGCAGCTTTGCCGAGGTGTTGAGCGCCGATTCCGACGATCTGCTCGCCGTCCCCGGGCTCGGCGAAGCCGGTGTCGCCGCGCTCAAATCGGTGCGCGAGGCGGCCTTGCGGCTGATGAAGGCGGAGCTGCGCGACCGCCCGCTGCTCGGCTCATGGGACCGGCTGATCGACTATTGCACGGCCCATATCGCCTATGGCCAGGTCGAGGAGTTCCACCTCCTCTTCCTCGACCGC
>WNFF01009138.1_pt1 | contig 15213 bp, 14 predicted proteins | sample 5400441 | NCBI WGS metagenome assembly WNFF01 (sample SAMN13153345, study PRJNA577476) | soil metagenome | isolation source: 120 cm saprolite under Douglas fir tree site 2 hole 3 replicate 1 | place: USA:California | collected 2015-04-18 | reverse complement strand
ACGCTCACCACCCGCGGCGCCTCGGCGGGCGCGCCGATCAAGATGGCGGGGGTGCCTTATCACGCAGTGGACCAATACCTCGCGAAGCTGGTGCGAATCGGCGAGTCGGTGGCGATCTGCGAGCAGATCGGAGACCCGGCTACGTCCAAAGGCCCGGTGGACCGGCAGGTCACCCGCATCGTCACGCCGGGAACGCTCACCGATTCGGAGCTGCTAGAGGAAAAAGCTGACAACATCCTGCTCGCCCTCTCCCGCACGAAAGGCGCCGTCGGGCTCGCGTGGCTCAATCTCGCGAGCGGCGATCTCCGCGTCACCGAGATCGCGCCGCATCTTCTCGAGAATGAGCTGCGCCGCATCGGTCCGGCGGAAATCCTGGCGGCCGAGGGCACGACGCTGGCCGGATTCGCGGTGACCAGGCTGCCCGAATGGCACTTCGATTTCGACGCCGGGCGGAAGATCCTGCTCAAGCAGCTCGGCGCGGCGAGCCTCGCCGGCTACGGCTGCGAGGACCTGGAGCCCGCGATCGGAGCCGCAGGCGCCTTGCTCGAGTACGCGAGAAAGACGCAAGGGCAGGCGCTCGCGCACGTCGCGGCGGTGATCCCGGAGCGGGCGAGCGAGTACGTCCGCATGGACGCGACGACGAGGCGCAATCTGGAATTGACCGAGACCCTGCGCGGGGAGCCTGCTCCCACGCTTTTTTCCCTGCTCGACGAGTGCGCGAGCGGAATGGGGAGCCGGCTCCTGCGCCACTGGCTGCACCACCCCTTGCGCGATCGGGCAGCTGTCGGCGCGCGGCACGAAGCGGTCGCGGCCCTCGCCGATGCTTACCCCGGAATCAACAAGCTGCTGCGCCGCTTTGCCGACGTCGAGCGCATCACCGGGCGCATCGCGCTCAAGAACGCCCGCCCGCGCGATCTTTCTTCGCTGCGCGACAGCCTTGCCCTGCTGCCCGAGCTCAAGCCCGCGGTTCCGCGCGTCGCGCCGCTGCTCGCGAGGATGCTGAACGATCTGGAAGTCCCGGTGGAGTGCCTCGCGCTGTTGAGACGGGCCGTGCTCGAGGAACCCGCGGCGATGGTGCGCGACGGCGGGGTGATCGCCGACGGCTACAGCAAGGAGCTCGATGAGCTGCGCGCGCTGCAGACGCGCTCGGGCGAGTTCCTCACCGCGCTCGAGGCGCGCGAGCGCAGCCGCACCGGCATTCCCAACCTCCGGGTCGCCTACAACAGCGTTCACGGCTTCTACATCGAGATCACCAACGCTCATGCGCAAAAAGTGCCGGCCGACTACCGCCGCAGACAGACGCTCAAGAACGCCGAGCGCTACATCACGCCGGAGCTGAAGGAGTTCGAGGACAAGGCGCTCTCGGCCCGCGACCGCGCGTTGGCACTCGAGAAGTCGCTCTATGACGAGCTGCTCGTGCTGCTCTCGGCACATCTCACCCAACTGCAGCGCATCGCGCGGGCCCTGGCGCAGCTCGACGTGCTCGCCTGCTTCGCCGCGGTGTCATCGAAGCGCAACTATTGCCGGCCGGAATTCACCGACGAAATTGTGATCGAGATCGACTCAGGCCGCCATCCGGTCGTGGAAGCGCAAGAATCGATCCAATTCATCCCGAACGGGACCCGGCTCTCGCCCGTGCGCCAGCTGCTCCTAATCACCGGGCCCAACATGGGGGGCAAGTCCACCTACATGCGCCAGGTCGCGCTCATCGTGCTGTTGGCTCACGTCGGCTCCTTCGTTCCGGCGAAATCGGCGCGCCTCGGTCCCATCGACCAGATCTTCACGCGCGTGGGCGCGGCGGACGATCTTGCCGGCGGACGCTCGACCTTCATGGTGGAGATGACCGAATCGGCCAACATCCTGCACAACGCGACCGAAAGGAGCCTGGTGCTGATGGACGAGGTCGGCCGCGGCACCTCGACCTTCGACGGGCTCGCCCTCGCCTGGGCCATCGCGCGCCAGCTTCTGGAGCGCAACAAGTCGCTCACGCTCTTCGCCACCCACTATTTCGAGATGACGCGGCTCGCGCTCGATCACCCGTCGGCGGCGAACGTTCATCTCGACGCGGTCGAGCACAAGGACACGATCGTCTTCCTGCACGCCCTCGAGGAAGGCCCCGCGTCGCAGAGCTACGGCCTGCAGGTCGCGCAGCTCGCCGGCGTTCCCAAGGCGGTCGTGCGCAACGCGCGCAGATACCTGCAGATGCTGGAGGAAGCGAGCCTGACGCGTGGCGGCCAGTCGGATCTTTTTGTCGCGGGCAAGTCCGAGCCCGAGCCGCCCGCTGAATCCGATGCCCTGCGCGAGGCTCTGGCCGCGGCCAATCCCGACGAGCTTTCCCCGCGTGAGGCGCTGGAGCTTCTGTACAAGCTGAAGCGGCTGTGAAACGGCTGCTCTTCGTCCTGCTGCTCGCGCTCGCGGGCTGCACGGCGCATATTCCGCGGCCCCTGCCCTCCGCGGAGGACACGGCGCTCCAATTCGCGCTGATCGGCGATACCCCCTACAGTGAATCCGAGGCGGCGGCGCTCGATGCGATGATCGAGGAGATCAACCGCGAGGACCTCGCCTTCGTTATCCACGTCGGCGACATCACCGGCGGCCAGGGGCCCTGCACCGACGAATGGCTAGCGACGAGGAAACGCCAGTTCGAGAAATTCAGGCACCCGTTCGTGATCGTTCCAGGCGACAACGAATGGGTGGACTGCCACCGCACCGGCTTCGACCCGATCGAGCGCCTGAAAAAATTTCGCGAGCTGTTCGAATCCGGAGACACGAGCCTCGGCAACCGCGGCCTCCGGCTCGAGCGGCAGTCGGGCCGCTACCAAGAATACCGGGAACACATGCGCTGGATCGCGGGCGAGGTGCTCTTCGTCGGCGTCAACGTGCAAGGCAGCAACAACAATCTGGGGAGGACGTCCGCGATGGACGCCGAGCATCGCTCGCGCATGGCCGCGGTGTTCGCGTGGCTGGAGGACAGCCTGCGGCTCGCTGAACGGCGCAATCTCGCCGGCATGCTTATCTTCGCGCAAGGCGATCCCGACTTCGAGGGAAAGATGCGGCGCAAGCGATCGGACGGATTCACCGAGTTCCGCAACGCCTTGCGCGGCCTCGCGCTCAGGTTCGGAAAGCCGGTCCTGTTCGTGAACGGCGACACCCACCTCTACAAGCTGGATCGGCCGCTCGCCGATCCCGCGGCGGGCGAACCCATCCGGAACTTCACCCGCGTGATCGTGTTCGGCTCGCCGCAGACGCGCTGGATCCGGGCGGGAATAGCCCCGGCTTCGCCGGGGTTGTTCCAGGTGAGCCCGGTGCCGCAGGTCGGGCCGGGCAAATAGCCCGGCGCGGGCTTTAGCCGTGCTGCTCGCCCCGGGGTCCGCCGCGATGGGGTCCCATGTGGCCCATGCGGTCGATTCCGTCGCGGATCGCCACCCTCACCTTCTCCCTCTGCCCGGAATCGAGCGTGTCGTACACGGCGAACCACGCCTCGCGCACCTGCTTGTGGATCGCCTCCATCTGAGCGTGCATCTCGGCGCCCAGCTGGTCGCGCAGTTGCGCGAATTGCTTGAGGTCGGCGCCGGGCTTGTCGATCTCGACCCGCAGCTTGACGCGCGTCTCCTCGCCCTTCGCGCGCATCGAGCGGAAGGCGTCGCGCTGCAGGCCTCGAGCCTTCTTCCACAGCTCTTCCTGCTGCGCATTGAGATTCAGCTCCTTCTGCAGCCGCTCGAACCCGCGCATCGGTCCCATGCCTTCCGCGCCGCCGGGCGCCTGCGCCCAGCTCGAAGCCGCGCCGAGCAAGCCGGCCGCGAACAACGCGGCAGTCAATTTCTTTCCATGATTTTCAAACACGTCTCTCTCCTTCGAATGGATGTGAGGAAACCACGCGAGCATTCTCGCGCGCAGTCGTTTCCAGACTGTTTCCGGGCGAAGAGAAATCGTTGCAAATTGTTTCCGGCGGCCCGGTTCGGCCGGCGCGGATTCAGTGCAGATCGAGCGCGACCACCTGCGGCGCCATGCCGGCCTTGTACGCCTCGACCCAGCGCAGCACGTGCAGGCACCACCGGTCCCCGGGCTCGAGGCCCTTGAAGCGCATCTCCGGGCGCGGCGTGGAGAGATCGTTGCCGCGCGAACGGCTGAACTCGAGAAACTCCGCTGTCGCCTTGATGCAGACCAGGTGTGCGACCCCTTCCATGTCGTGCGTCGCACAGCATCCGTCGCGGAAGAACCCGGTGAGCGGTGCGTAGCTGCAGGCGAGCAAAGGCCCGCCGAGGACGTTTTTTTCTTTCGAGAGGACCGAGCTCATGGGAGGGATTTTATCCGGAAATCTCTCCCTCGGCGGTCATCCGCGAAATTTCTCGAGGTAGCCGAGGTCGAGGGCTTCGCGTACCAATGCCATCGTGGTCCGGGCCGCCTTTCGGGCGCGGTCCGTGCCTTCGGCCAAGGCGTCGCGGACCAGCCCCATCCTGGCCGCGAAGCGCGCCCGCCGCTCACGGATCGGGTCGAGGAAGGTGTTGAGCGCCGCGGCGAGCTTCTCCTTGACTTCGACGTCCCCGACGGAACCGCGGCGATACCGTGCCTTGAGGTCCGCAACTTCCTCACGGTTGGGGTTGAACACGTCGTGGTACAGGAACACCGGGTTGCCTTCGACGTGGCCGGGATCGGTGGCTCGGAGTCGAGTCGGATCCGTGTACATCGAGCGGACCTTCTCGTTCACGACGGCCGGCGTGTCCTTGAGGTAGATAGCATTGCCCAGCGACTTGCTCATCTTGGCCCGGCCGTCTATCCCGACCAGCCGCGGCACACGCCCCACAAGCCCTTCGGGCTCGGGGAACACCTCTTTGAACTGCCGGTTGAAACGGCGCGCCACCTCTCGGGTGAGCTCGATGTGAGGAAGCTGATCCTCCCCGACGGGGACAAGATGCGCTCGGGTCATGAGAATGTTCGCCACCTGCATGACCGGATAGGTGAAGAATGCCACCGGCACGGACTTCCGCCCGAACTCCTCCATCTCCGCCTTCAGCGTCGGATTGCGCTCGAGCATGCCGAGCGGCAGGAACCAACTCAGCCACAGGGTGAGTTCGGCGTGTTCCGGGATCAGGCTCTCGATGACGAAAGAGCTGCGCTCCGGATCGAGTCCGACTGCAAGCCAGTCGAGCGCCACCTCCCATACCGCTTCCCGCACCCGCGCGACGTCGTCGGCATAGTCGGACACTTGATAGTCGGCGATCAGGAAGCAACAGTCGTAACGAGTCTGCAGGCCCACCCAGTTCTCGAGCGCGCCCGCATAGTGGCCGAGATGCAAAGGGCCGGTGGGACGGATTCCAGTCAGTATCCGCTTCTTACCTTCCACTCCAACGATCCTCTCGAGGGTCGTGCGTCCACCTAACGTCAACGCCTTACACGGAACGTGACGTCGCCGCGGCAATGTAGTGCTTGACCTTCCCGGCGTCGGCATCCATCACTTCGAAGCGCTGCGGCAATTTCTCCAGGCTTTCGAATCCAGGGGGCCGCACCGGCTCGCGCCCGAGCGCTTCGCGGATGGTCTCGGCGAATTTGGCCGGCTGGGCGGTTTCCATGCACACGAGCGCCACGCCCTTCTCTCGGTGCTCGAGCCCGACCTTCACGCCGTCGGCGGTGTGCGGGTCGATCATCACGCCGTAGTCCTTCCACACACGCCGGATGGTCGCGAGGCGGTCGGCATGCGTACTCGATCCGGAGACGAACCCGGTGTCCGCGACATGCCTGAAGATCTCCGTGCCCGCCAGGGCGAAGACCCCGTTGGCATCGAGCTCCGTCCACAAGGACTTCAGCCTGAAGGGGTCCCGGCCAACGAGATCGTAGGCATACCGCTCGAAGTTGGAGGATTTGGATATATCCATGGATGGGCTGCTCGTCGCCTTCACCTCGGCCGCCTTGCGCACGCGGTAGCGTCCGGTGCGGAAGAACTCGGCGAGCACGTCGTTCTCGTTGGTTGCGACGATAAGCGTTCTGATGGGAAGTCCCATGCTTCGTGCCACATGCCCGGCGTAGATGTTGCCGAAGTTGCCCGAAGGCACGGCGAAGGACACTTCCCCGCCCACGGCGAAATACGCCTTGAAGTAATACACGACCTGCGCGGCGACTCGAGCCCAGTTGATCGAGTTGACCACGCCGATGCGATGCCTCGCCTTGAACGCAAAATCGCCCGAGATCGCCTTGACGATGTCCTGGCAATCGTCGAACACGCCGCGCACGGCGATGTTGAAGATGTTGGCGTCCTGCAGCGAGTACATCTGGGCCGCCTGGAACGCGCTCATGCGGCCCTGCGGCGAAAGCATGAAGACCGTCACGTTTTTCTTGCCGCGCAGGGCGTACTCGGCGGACGATCCCGTATCGCCGGAAGTCGCGCCGACCACGTTGACTCGCTTGCCGTGCTTTTCCAGCGCGTACTCGAAGAGGTTGCCGAGGAGCTGCAGCGCGACGTCCTTGAAGGCGAGCGAAGGCCCGTTGGAGAGCCCGAGTAGATAGAAGCCCTGCTCGAGCTTTCTGACCGGGGTGATATCTTCGCTGCCGAAGATCTTTTTCGTGTAAGTCGCCTCCACGAGCCGCTTCAGGTCGCCCGAGGGAATGTCGTCGGCGAACTTCGACAGGATCGCGAACGCGAGCTCGCGGTAGCTCATGCCGTGCATCGCGGAAAGATCGGCGGGACCGAGTTTCGGAAATTCCTCGGGCAGGAAGAGGCCGCCGTCGGGCGCGAGGCCCCCGAGCAGGATCTCGGTGAACGCCTGCGGCTTCGCCCCACCGCGGGTGCTGACGTAGCGCATGGGATTTCAGCCGCGCCTCTGAATCCCGGTCACTGCAGCCCTTCCAGCCGGATCCTGGTCACCTTCCCCGTCACCACCTTCAGCTTCTCGATCTCGCCGATCGCGGTGTTGATGCTCTTCTCGCGCGTCTGGTGGGTGAGCATGATGATGTCCACCTGCTGCTCGCCTTCTGCCGGCTCGCGCTGCACCATGGCATCGATGGAAATCGAGCCGTCGGCGAGGATGCGGGTGATGTCGGCGAGCACGCCCGGGCGGTCCTCGACCGACATGCGGTCGGGCTGGAACGCGAGATGCGGCACGCGGTGCTCGGGATCGGCGGTGTGCAGGCGCGTAATGTCGACGAGATCGGCGACCACGGCGCTGCCGGTCGGCTCGGCGCCGGCGCCCGCGCCGTAATACATCGTCGGGCCCACCGCGTCGCCTTTTACCAGCACGGCGTTCATCACGCCCTCGACGTTGGCGATCAGGCGTTTCGCCGGGATCAGCGTCGGATGCACGCGCAGCTCGATGCCCTTTTCCGTCTGCTTGGTGATCCCCAGCAGCTTGATGCGGTAGCCGAGCTGCTCGGCGTGGCGGATGTCCGCTTGAGTGAGCTTGGCGATGCCCTCCCTGTAGCACTTGTCGAGCTGCATCGGGATGCCGAAGGCGATCGCGGCCATGATGGTGAGCTTGTGCGCGGCGTCCACTCCCTCGATGTCGAAAGTCGGATCGGCCTCGGCGTAGCCGCGCTTCTGCGCTTCCTTGAGCACCGCGTCGAACGCGAGGCCCTTGTCGCGCATCTCCGAGAGAATGAAGTTCGAGGTGCCGTTGATGATCCCCGCGATCCACTCGATGCGGTTCGCGGTGAGGCCTTCGCGCAGAGCCTTGATGATGGGGATGCCGCCCGCGACCGCGCCTTCGAACGCCACCATCACGCCCTTCGTCTGCGCCGCGGAGAAAATCTCGTTGCCGTGCGTGGCGAGCAGCGCCTTGTTCGCGGTGACGACGTGCTTGCCGTTCTGGATCGCGGCGAGGACGAGATCCTTCGCGACGGTGGTGCCTCCGATCAGCTCGATCACGATATCGACTTCGGGATCGCGCACGACCGCAAAAGCGTCCGCAACGACGCGCGCATCGCCGCCGGTGAGCTTCTTCGCCTTCGCCGTTTCCTTGTCGGCGACGACGCTGATGCGGATGTCGCGGCCGGCGCGGCGCGAGATCTCCTCCCGGTTGCGCGCGAGCACCGTCCAGGTGCCCCCGCCCACCGTGCCGATGCCGAGCAAGCCCGCGTTGATCGGTTTCATTTGAGCGGCTTCCTGAAGTGAAACGAGCTCACCACCATCCCTTCGCGGAAATAGAACTTGTGCGCCTGCGTCCGCTGGGTGCCGGAGTCGAGCGTGGTTGCCTCGCAGCCGGCGGCCCGCGCCAGGTTCTGCAGGTGTTCCATGAGCGCCCTGCCGACGCCACGCGAACGCTGCCGCTCGTCGGTCACGAGATCATCGACATAAAGGTGCAGGCCCTCGAAGGTGTTCTCGTTGATGCGGTACACCGCGACGCCGCGTACCGCATCCTGGTCCGCCGCAATGCACATGCGCGCCCCGCCGGCGAATACGCGCTTCATCTTGCCTTCATAGTCGGCGGGCAGCGCAGTGCGCAGCTGCCGATGCACGCTCTCGGCGCGCTTGAGCCAGATCGGCTCGACGATTTTGCCGGAAGGGTCGGTCACGTGAACGATGTTCATGATTTGAGCAGTCCGTCCTTCCTGAACATGTCCTTGATGCCCCGGATCGCCTGCCGGGTGCGGGCCTCGTTCTCGATCAGGGCGATGCGCACGTGATCGTCGCCGTAGTCGCCGAAGCCGACCCCCGGCGACACCGCGACTTTCGCGTCCTTCAATATCTTCTTGGCGAATTCGAGCGAGCCGAGCTTGGCGTAAGCTCCCGGGATCTTCGCCCAGAGGTACATGGAGGCCTTCGGGTTCTCGACCAACCACCCCGCCTCGTGCAGGCCGCGCACCATGACGTCGCGGCGCTTCTGGTATTTCATACGGTGCTGCTCGACGCAGTCCTGGGGGCCTTCCAGGGCCACGATCGAGGCCACCTGGATCGGCGTGAAGGTGCCGTAATCGTGATAGCTCTTGATGCGCGCGAGAGCCTGCACGAGGTCCCTATTGCCGACCATGAAGCCGATGCGCCAGCCCGCCATGTTGTAGCTCTTCGACATGGTGAAGAATTCCACCGCGACGTCGCGCGCGCCGGCGACCTGCATGATCGAGGGTGCCTTCCAGCCGTCGAAGGTGATGTCGGCATAGGCGAGATCGTGCACGACCAGGATGTCGTGGGCCTTGGCGAGCGCGATCACGCGCTCGAAGAAGTCGAGCTCGACGCACTTCGCCGTCGGGTTCGACGGAAAGCCGATCACCAGCATCTTGGGCTTGGGAATCAATTCGCGGATCGCGCGCTCGAGCTCCTCGAAGAAATCCACCTCCTCGGTCATGCGCACCGAGCGGATGTCTGCGCCGGCGATGATCGCGCCGTAGATGTGGATCGGGTAGCTCGGATTGGGGACGAGCACGGTGTCGCCGCGGTCGAGCGTGGCGAGCATCAGGTGCGCTAGCCCTTCCTTCGAGCCTATGGTGACGATCGCTTCCGAATCCGGATCGAACTCGACACCGTAGCGGCGCTGGTACCAGCCGCAGATCGCGCGGCGCAGCCGCGGGATGCCCTTCGACACCGAGTAGCCGTGCGTGTCGGAGCGCTGCGCGGCCTCGACGAGCTTCGCCACGATGTGCTGCGGCGTGGGGCCGTCCGGGTTGCCCATGCTCATGTCGATCACGTCTTCGCCTGCGCGCCGCGCGGCCATCTTCAACTCGTTGGTGATGTTGAAGACGTAGGGAGGAAGACGCTCGATTCGGGCAAACTTTCTCATGTCGCGGGGATTTTCCGGTGTGCGGCGGGGCTTACGAGCCGCGCTGCGCTGCAAAAGTTATAATGTTACCGGACACTTACAGCAGCGGCAAACTTGAAACTGCATCTCGATCCCGCCACCGCCAAAAACGCCATCACCGGCTACGGCGAGGGCTACGTGATGGTCAACCGGCAGCGGTTCGAACGCAGCCTCGTAGTTCTGCCCGAGCGCCTCCTCGTGGACTGGCCGCCGAGCCGATTCGATGAACTCGCGCCCGAACATCTGGCGGCGCTCGCCGACCTGGACCGGGAAATCATCCTGCTCGGCACCGGAGCGCGGCTGCGCTTTCCACGCCCGGAGCTTATCCAATCCCTGACAAAGCGCGGAATCGGCGTGGAGGTCATGGATGTGCAGGCCGCCTGCCGCACCTACAACATTCTCCTCGCCGAAGAGCGCCGGGTCGCCGCGGCTCTGCTGATCGGGTGAAAGCATCCACGTCCAGGCTTTGGATCCTGCTCGCCGTCTTCGCGCTCGGCTGGTTCTGCAATCTCGGCTACCGGCACCTCATCAAGCCCGACGAAGGTCGCTACGCGGAGATTCCGCGCGAGATGGTCGTGAGCGGTGACTGGCTCACGCCGCGCCTGAACGGCTACAAGTACTTCGAGAAGCCGGCCCTGCAGTATTGGATCACCGCGGCCGCTTTCACCGCGTTCGGCCAGAATGAGGGAGCGGCGCGACTGTGGCCCGGCCTGACCGGGTTTTTGGGCGTGCTGCTGGTCTTCTGGGCGGGCAAGCGCCTGTTCGCCCCGCCGGCCGGACTGTACGGCGCGGCGGTTGCCTCGAGCTGCGCCCTCTACGTCGCTATCGGCCATGTCCTGACGTTGGACATGGCCCTGACTTTTTTCCTATCGGCGTCGGTATTCGCGTTTGCCGTCGCGCAGCAGGACTCCGGAGAAAGCGAGCGACGCCGCTGGATGCTCGTCGCCTGGGCGGCTGCGGCGCTCGCCGTCATGACCAAGGGACTCATCGGGATCGTGCTCCCCGCGGGTGCAGTGGCGCTCTACGTTCTGATCGAGCGCGACTGGAAGCTTCTCGGCCGGCTGCACGTGTTGTGCGGCGGGCTGCTCTTCCTCGCGATCGCGGCGCCGTGGTTCATCGCGGTTTCGCTCGCCAACCCGGAATTCTTGCGTTTCTTCTTCATCCACGAGCACCTCGAGCGCTTCACCACCCGGGAGCACGGACGCTATCAGCCCGCGTGGTATTTCGTGCCGGTGCTGCTTGCCGGAATCCTCCCCTGGATCGTGGACCTCTTTCCCGCCCTAGCGCGCGCATGGAAGCGCGTTCCGGAAACCCGTTTCCAGCCGCGGCGTTTCCTGCTTCTGTGGTGCGTGGTCGTTTTCGCGTTCTTTTCCGCGTCGGACTCCAAGCTCGGTTCCTACATCCTGCCGATATTTCCGGCGCTGGCCCTGTTGATCGGAATCCATCTCGCCTCCGCGAGCCCGCGCTTCGCGCTGGCACGGGGCGTGGTCGCGGCCTTGTTCGGGGTCGCGCTCGCTGCCGCGTCGCTTTGGGCTTCGGCGAATCTCCCCAAGGCTCTGGGTCTCCTTGAGACGGATCTCCCGCCCGAACTGTATGCGGGCTACCTACCCTGGCTCATTGTCGGGGGCATCGTGCTGGCCGCAGCGGGAATCGCTTCCGCATCGCTGCGCGGCCGGCGCCCCGCCGCCGCATTGACTCTCGCCCTCGGCGGCCTGGCGTGGGTGCAAATCGTATTGTCTGGACACGAGACGCTTGCCCCGGCTTTTTCCGCGTATCATGTCGTCCAGAAAATCCGGGGCGATGCGAAGCCGGACGTTCCTTTTTACGTCGTGGACACATTCGATCACACCCTGCCGTTCTACCTGAATCGAACCGTAACCATGGTCGGCTACAAGGACGAGCTGGCCCAGTCGATCGCCTGGGAACCCCAGAAATTCCTGCCGGATGCGGCCGCATTCGCGCGCGCCTGGCAAGCCGACCGCGAAGCGTTCGCAATGTTCAACGTAAACGACCTCGACGGGTTCCTCAAGGCGCATCCGGTTCCCATGCAGATCGTCGCGCGCGACCCGCGCCGCGTGATCGTGAAAAAGCCGTGAACGCAGCAAGCTGGGCTCTCATCTTCACGGGCGTGCTGCTCAACGCGGCGGCGCAACTGCTGCTCAAGGCGGGCACCAACGCGGTGGGGCAATTCGAGTTCAGCGCGCAGAACATCGTCCCCGTCGGTATGAAGCTCGCCTTCGAGCCGCATATCGCGGGCGGGGTCGCCTGCTACGTCGTGAGCCTGGTCGTCTGGATCATGGGCCTGTCGCGCATCGAGGTCTCGATCGCGTATCCGATGCTTTCGATCGGATACGTCCTGAACGCGGTCGCGGCCTGGTACCTGTTCGGCGAATCGCTGACGGCGCAGAAACTCCTCGGCATCGCCTTTATAGTCGCGGGCGTGTTTCTCGTGGCGCGCTCCTAATGGATTTCCTTCCCTTCGCGCGGCCGACCATAGACGAGGCCATGATCGCCGCCGTCGCCGACACCTTGCGCAGCCGCTGGCTCGTCACCGGGCCCCGCGTCGCCGCGTTCGAGAAGGCGCTGTCGCAGCGCTTCGGCGGGCGGCCGGTCCGCGCGCTCACTTCCGCGACCGCGGCGATGCAGGTGGCCCTCGAGCTGCTCGGCATCGGGCCGGGCGACGAGGTGATCATCCCCGCCCAGAGCTTCTTCGCGACCGGCAACGTGGTCGAGCGCGCCGGCGCGACCGCGGTGTTCGTCGACGTGAGCCTCGGCTCGCGCAACATCGATCTTGCGCAGGCCGCGGCCGCAGTCACGCCGAAGACGCGCCTGCTGTTTCCGACGCATTACAACGCGCCGCTCGATCCGGACGCGCTCGGCGCCTTCGCCAAGCGCCACAAGGTGCGCATCCTCGAGGACGCGGCGCTCGCGGTCGGATCGCGCAGCCCGCGCGGCCCGGTGGGGGCGACGGGCGACATCGTCTCGTTCAGTTTCCATCCCAACAAGAACATGACCACCATCGAGGGCGGGGCCCTGGCGCTCAACGACGAGCGCGAAGCGGCGATCGTGGACGAGCTGCGCTTCCACGGCATCAAGCGCCTGCCCGACGGCACCCGTGACGTGGAGCGGGCCGGGGTGAAATACAACTTCTCCGACGTGTCGGCGCGACTGGGCCTTGAGCAGCTCGCGCACCTGGACGACTGGTGCCGCGCGCGCGCGCGGCTTGCGCAGCGCTACTTCGAGTGCCTCGCGGGCGACGACCTGCTCACGCCCGAGAGACTGCCGCCGCGCGACAACCCAGGGCACAGCTGGAATATGTTCACGGCGCTGCTGCCGCTGCAGGCGCTGCGCTCGAGCCGCAAGGCCTTCATGGACGCGATGCAGAAAGAAGGCATCGGCACCGGGGTCTCCTACGAAGCGATCCACCTCACCACGCTCTTCCGCGACAAGGGATTCCGCGAGGGCATGTTCCCGGTGTCGGAGCGTATCGCGCGCGAGACGGTCACGCTGCCGCTCTTTCCCGAGATGCGCGAGACGGACGTCGAGCGCGTGTGCGAGAGCATGAAGCGCGTGATGCGGCGCAAGGCCGCCTGACATGCCCGTGCCCAAGCTCTCCGTCGTCATTCCCGTCTACAACGAGGAAGCGGTGCTCCCGGCCCTCTTCGCGCGGCTGTACCCCGCACTGGACGCGCTCGGTGCCAGCTACGAGGTCATTTTCATCAACGACGGCAGCGTCGACCGCTCGGCGGCGCTGCTGCGCGAACAGTTTCAGAGGCGGCCGGACGCGACGCGCGTGATCCTGTTCGCCGGCAACTACGGCCAGCACATGGCGATCGTGGCCGGGTTCGAGCACTCCCGCGGCGAGCGCGTGGTCACGCTCGACGCCGACCTGCAGAACCCTCCGGAGGAAATAGCCAAGCTCCTTGCCAAGATGGACGAGGGTTACGACTACGTGGGGGGCGTGCGGTACGAGCGCCAGGACACCGCTTTCCGGCGCAACGCCTCACGGATGATGAACGCGGTCCGGGAGCGCATCACCCGGATCCGGATGACGGATCAGGGCTGCATGCTGCGCGCCTACAGCCGCGACATCGTCGCGGCGATCAACAGCTGCCGCGAGGTCAACACCTTTATCCCCGCCCTCGCCTATACCTTCGCCCAGCGCCCCGCCGAGATCGAGGTGGCGCACGAGGAGCGCGCCGCGGGGGAATCGAAATACTCCCTGTACAACCTCGTCCGGCTCAACTTCGATCTCGTCACCGGGTTCTCCGTGATGCCGCTGCAGTTGTTCTCGCTGTCCGGAATCGTGATTGCCCTGTTGTCCATCGCGTTCGTGATTTTCCTCGCCGTCCGCCGCCTAGTGGTCGGGCCCGAAGCGGAGGGCGTGTTCACGCTGTTCGGCATCGCATTCTTCCTGATCGGCGTCACCTTGCTCGGCATCGGCCTCCTGGGCGAATACGTGGGCCGCATCTACGAGCAGGTGCGGCAGCGGCCGCGCTACCTCGTCCAGGCGGTTCTCGAGAAAAAAGAGTGACTACGGCGGTTGTCTTTGCTTACCACGACGTCGGCTGCCGCTGCCTCAAGGTCTTGCTCGATCAGCGTATCCATGTGCCTCTCGTGATCACGCACCGGGACGATCCCGCGGAAACCGTCTGGTTCGCCAGCGTCGCGGAGCTCGCGCGAGCGCGCTCGATCGAGACCCTCATGCCCGACGACCCCAATACACCCGAGATCGCCGGAAAAATCCGCGATTTGCGTCCGGATTTTCTTTTCTCGTTCTACTATCGCCAGATGCTCGGCCGCGCGCTTCTCGGGGCGCCGGCATGGGGTGCGTTCAACATGCACGGGTCGCTCCTCCCGAAGTACCGCGGACGGGCGCCGGTCAACTGGGCGATCATCCACGGCGAGACCGAGACCGGAGCGACCTTGCACGAGATGGTGGAAAAGCCCGACGCGGGACGCATCGTCGATCAGGAAGCGGTTGCCATCCTGCCCGACGAGCTTGCGGTGGACGTGTTTGGAAAGGTCACGGGGGCAGCCGAGCGCGTTCTCGGGCGCAGCCTGCCGAAGCTCGTCGACGGCAGCGCGGTCCTTCGCGCGCAGGACCTTTCCCGGGGCGGCTACTTCGGCGGCCGCCGGCCCGAGGACGGCCGCATCGACTGGAGCGCGCCGGCGAAACGGGTGCACGACCTGGTCCGCGCGGTCGCGCCGCCCTATCCCGGAGCGTTCACGGAAGTGGAAGGGATGCGCCTGCGGGTGTTGCGGACGCGAAGGGCCCCGAGGGAGAGCGGCGCGCCGGCTGCCGCGTTCCTCCGCGCTGAAGGCGGCCGCTGCTATGCGGTCTGCGCCGACGGAGAGGTTGTGGAGCTCCTCGGGCTGGAACTGGACGGACGGCCGCTCTCCGCGCAAGAATTAGCCAACCGCATCGGCGATCGAAAGCTGCCGCTGCATTAGGGAGTCACGGTGAAAAGAATCCTCATCCTCGGCGTGA
>WNFF01020216.1_pt1 | contig 15216 bp, 13 predicted proteins | sample 5400441 | NCBI WGS metagenome assembly WNFF01 (sample SAMN13153345, study PRJNA577476) | soil metagenome | isolation source: 120 cm saprolite under Douglas fir tree site 2 hole 3 replicate 1 | place: USA:California | collected 2015-04-18 | reverse complement strand
ACCAGTTCCTGAAATGCCCGGTAATATTCGGGCCGGCAGTCTGGGTAGCCGGAGCTGTCCTCGGCAACGGCGCCGATATAAACAGCTTCCGCGCCAATGGCTTCCGCCCAGCTCACTGCTACGGAGAGAAAATGGGCGTTGCGAAACGGCACGTAGGTTACAGGAATGTCGCCGTGGGGCCCACGAATACCTAACTGGTCTTCGGGCACGGCAATCTTCTGATCCGTCAGAGCGGAGCCCCCTATGGCGCGGAAGTGGTCGAGTTGCACGACCAGGCGTTCGCTGATTCCATAAAAGTCGGCGACGTCCGTGAAGGCACGGCGCTCGCGGGCCTGTGTGCGCTGCCCATAACTCGCATGGAGGGCCGCGATTTTCCCGGCACCGTAGCGCTCGCATGCGATGGCAGCAGTAACGCAGGAATCCATTCCCCCGCTCAGCAGCACTACGGCTTGTCGATGTATCTTGCCCATAAAGATCTTCGTACTCGTCTTTGCTCCTAAACGCCCTTGGTGACGGGATCCCAGACAAACTTGTGAAGCTGCAGACCGAGCCGCACCGGCAATCCATCCGCAAGAATCCATTCCACCAAAACTCGCGGCTGCAACCCTTGCCACTTCCCCTCCGGGTCGTCAAATACCGGGGAAAAAAGCACGGCGCGCACTCTCTGGGGGAGCTGATGTTGCAAGGTGAAGTCGCGCGCAAACTCGTAATCGCGCCGCGTTGAAAGGACAAACTTCACTTCATCGTTTGCGCTGATGGCCTCGAGATTCTTCATCTCGAAGGTGTCCGCTTCTCCGGAGTCCGGGCACTTCACGTCGACAATCTTGATCACCTCTTTCGGTAGCCGTCCGACGAACCGCTCGCCGCTGGTTTCGATCAGCACGGTATATCCTGCGGCCAGGAGTTTCTCCGCAAGGGGGTAGATTTCATCTTGCAAGAGCGGTTCGCCACCAGTCAATTCCACGAGCGGCACCACTGCGTGGGGGGCGCCCGCCCCGTCACGCCGCCCGGCCAGCCCATCGACGCGCGCCAGCACTTCGTCGACGCTCATCTTCTTTCCGCCGTGAAAAGCGTAGGCGGTATCGCACCACGTGCAGCGCAAATTGCATCCGGTCAGGCGGACGAAAATGCACGGCAGTCCGGAACGCGTGCCTTCTCCCTGAATCGATTTGAAGACTTCGGTGATGAACATGAGATTTACCGGCTGGCGTTTCCTGCGGGCTTGATGCAGAGCTCCCGCCTTGTGTTGTTCTTCTACTTCCCGGGATGATATTGCGCGCTGGCGGTGTCCGTCTCCCAGATCACGATGTCGGTAACCCGGGCTCCGGCGGGCAACGCTTTAACATGCCCGGTGACCTCGTCATAAAAATATTTCGCAAGATTTTCGGCCGAAGGATTTATGGTGCGAAAGGGCGGCAAATCGTTGATGAACTGGTGGTCGAGGCCGCCGATAATCTCGCGAATCGCTCTCTTCAATTCTGTAAAATCGCACAGTAACCCGATGGAATCGAGCTGAGGGCCCTCGACCGTCACGCGCACGCGGTAGTTATGGCCATGCACGTTCTCGCACTTGCCGTGATAACCGCGAAGCGCGTGGCCGGCCGAAAATGTCTCCTCGACGCTAACTTGAAACATAGTTTGTTCGTTTCCGAGTCCGCCGTTGGACCTTTGCTCTTACTGCCCTCCCAGAAACCTCGCAACCTCCCTCAATTCCTGCGTGGTCGAATATCCCGGGAGAGACTCCAAGAAAATTTTACCATACGCCATCCTCTGAATCCGGCTATCGAGCAGCGCCAGCACGCCGCGATCAGTCTTTGTCCGAACGAGGCGTCCAAAGCCTTGCTTCAGCGCGAGCACCGCTTGTGGAACCTGGAACTCCGAAAATGCGTTGCGCCCATCTTCCTGCAACGCCTTCACTCGCGCGGCGACAATCGGGTCGCTGGGCACCGCAAACGGCAACCGATCCACAATAACGCAAGAGAGCTGATCCCCGGGCACGTCGACGCCCTGCCAGAAACTCGAGGTGGCAAACAGCACCGCTCCTTGTGTGTTCTTGAATCGTTCAAGCAGCACCGACCGCGGCGCCGTACCTTGCAGGAGCAGCGGAAACGACACGCGACCGCGCACGCGCTCGAACAGGTCATTCATCTGCGAATGGCTGGTGAACAAACAAAAAGCGCGCCCCTGGCTGATCTCCAGCAATTTCACAATTTCATCTGCCGCTGCTTGCGAAAACGCCGGATGGCGGACGTCCGGAATGGCGCGGGGCATGTACAGAAGCGCTTGTTTTGCCCAATCAAACTCGGGCGGCAGCGCTCCTTCTCTTGCGTGATCGAGTCCCAGCCGCTGCCGGATGAACTCGAAGCGCCCGGCAACCGTGAGTGTGGCGGATGTCAGCACGATGGAATCGAACTGTTCGAACAGCCGGGCACGGAGAACCTGGCTCACGTCAATCGGCGTGGCGGCCAGAAAAACACCCTTGTTTCGGCGCTCGTACCAATAGACGAAATTGCGCTCGTGGGATTCCAAAAGAAACGACAGCTCCTGGCGAATCTCGAAACTCCTGCGCGAGATGCGTAATAACTCTTCCGGCTTCTGAGCCATGGCCGCAAATTCAGTTTCCAGTCCTTTCAGCGCGCTCGCCAAAGCGTCGTAGGTTTCGCGATGCTCCTCCAGGAACGCCGCGCGCTCGTTTTTCTCGAAGGGATAACGCCCGTCGCGCGGGGGGAATGCGTCAAAAAAGGCGCGGCTACGCTCACGAATCCTCTGAGTTCGCCGCAGCAGCGAGGGCGACCCGAGGCGCAGCAGCCGCAGGGCGATGTCGGCGTCACGCGCCAGTTCCTCGAAACGGTAGTTCGACATCTGCCTGCCAAAGTAATCGCTGGCTACGTCCTCCATCTCGTGCGCTTCATCAAATACCACCGCCGAATATTCCGGCAGGATGCTGCCGAAATCGTCTTGCTTGAGTGCGAGGTCCGCGAAAAATAAATGATGATTCACGATGATCAGATCCGCTTCCTTGGCGCGCTGCTGCATGGCGGTGATGAAGCATTGCTTAAACTCCGGGCATTTCTGGCCCGTGCAGGTATCGCGCCTCGCGTCGATTCGCGTCCACAGTTCCGAATCGTCGGGCAGAAAAGTGAGCTCGGCGCGATCGCCGGTTTCCGTCAGCTTGGACCAATCCTGAATCTGGCGAAAGGCATCCGTCTCTTCAATGCCTTTAAGAATCGGTTGGCCGGCAATTTGATGCAGCTTGGCGCGGCACAAAAAATTCGAGCGCCCCTTCATGACCGCTGCTTTCAACTCGGGTGCAAAGTGCTTTTGCAAAAATGGAATGTCTTTCTGATAGAGCTGCTCCTGCAAAGACTTCGTGGCGGTGGAGATCACCACGCGGCGCCCGCTGCAAATCGCCGGCAACAGATACGCCAGCGTCTTCCCGGTGCCCGTCCCGGCCTCTACCACCACGTGATGGCGGGATTCGAACGCGTCCTGCACCAACTCTGCCATCAGGAGCTGCGCGCGGCGGTGCTCGTAGCCGCCGATCATGCAGCGCTCTAGCAGCCCGCCCGGCCCAAACACGTCCTGCATGTTTGGCTGAATTTTCTTGTTCGCCGCGGAGGTTTCCGCAGAGACTTCGCCGTTCTCGTGGCGCGCAGGCTCTTCATCCAGCGGAACATACCGTCTTTCCGCGGTGGGACTCTGCTCTCGCTGCGCCGCATAGGCTTGCCGTCCTACTGCTGCTGCTTCACGTTTTGCCAAAAATCTATATCCTCTACCCGTCGGAACGCCAAGGGTTGTACCGCCAAAGATAGCACAAGGAATGACACAGCCATGACATAAGCCTGAGCCAACTCTTTGTAGAATCGAATCCGGGTTGTCACATTGAGCGGTTGAGCAATCGACCTGGCTTTTGCCATTAATTCTTGGCGGGCAGGCGATAAAATCGTTCTTGGGACGTGGGTGCTTTTGCTCGGCTTAGACTCGACACGCACTCAGACGTGGGGGCTCAATGAACTTCCGAATTGTTTTCGCCGCACTGCTCTTGCTGTCCGTAGCTTTGGTCTCGTGCAGCGGTTCGCCGAAGTCACCCTGTACTACGAATTGTGTGGGTGGCACCGCGACTCTGAGCGTGACCATGACCGCTGCGCCCCTGACGCCGCCACCCAACACCAACCTTCTCTCCTTCATCGTCGATGTAAATACCATCACGCTCACTTCGTCCACCGGGACGAACGTAAATATTCCGCTGAACAACACCAGCTTTAGCGTCGATCTCACCAAGTTGCAGAGCGACTCCGCTTTTCTTGGCACGTCGGCAACCGTGCCCGCGGGCTCCTACACCAGCATGAGCGTTAGCCTCTCAAGTCCGGTGGTTACCTTTTGTACGCAAACCGCGGGCAACACCGGTTGCGCCTCTGGCAGCGTCACCACGATCTCCGGAGCAACAGCGGCGCCGAAGATCACCACTGCGCCGTTTCCTCTGACATTGACGGCAAACCAAAAGACCGGACTGGCTGTCACCCTCAATATCGGCAACGCGTTGACCGTAAACACCTCTCAAGTCGTGACGGCCGTCAATCTAGGCGCTGCTAATGTGTTGAGCGCGAACAATCTTCCGTCGGCTTCCAGCAGCCTTGCCGCGGGACACCTCGACTTTGTAGAAGATGTCACCGGAGTAGTGACCGCCGTCAACGCAGCAACGCAGTCCGTGACTGTGAAGACTGCCACGCGCGGCTCTCTCACCGCCATCGCGAACTCCTCGACGGTCTTTTCGCCCAACTGCACCGCCTTTAATCTGAGTCTTTCGTTTTCCTCCTGCATTGTGCAGGGCCAAGTCGCCAGCCTGGACACCGTTCTCAATTCGGACGGCACCTTCACCCTGCTCGAGTACGATCCGTTGTCGACCACGACAGCAGATTGGATCGAAGGCATCGTCACCGCCACGGCTTCCTCTCCCACGCAATTTACTCTGGTCGATAATGACCTGGTGCTTGCGAGTTCCGGTAGTTTGATCGGCTCGAGTGCGCCTCTGGGTACGCAAGTCAAAGTCACCTTGGCGAGTCCGAAGCCATTTCTGGTGGATACAAAAGGGCTCACAGTACCTGTAAACAATTTCACCGGAACTGATGCTTCCATACTTCTGCCTGGGCAGACTTTGTCTGTGCACGTAACTGCTTTCACTGCGGCGGCCGGCAGCACTCCCGCAACTGCCAATGTCGACACGGTATACCTGCGCTTTACGCGCGTTTCCGGCACGGTGGCTGCGACGGGAACGCAAGCCAGTTTCAATATCCAAAACCTACCCTCATTTTTTGGAATCACGACGCAACCCGTAGTGGAAATCACGCAGGGTGCGCCGCCTCGGGCTTTGTACTTCGGCCAGGGAACATCGATGCCCTTCAGCGCCGCCAAGGTCCGCGTCCCTTAGTCCGTTAACGGATTTCACCGCCTCCGCAAAGGCAGAACGGGCCGGCCCGAGTTGCATCGGACCGGCCCGCTCTTTTTCTACATTCTGTTCCGCGCTGTATCTGCGTTTAGCTGGCTCTGTGCTTCAAGCCGGCTGCATCCCTCCCACGGTCGTATTCGGCGGCAGCGGCGGCGTGTACGGCGCCGACGGGGTGTTAGCCGCAAGAGTGGGTTGGAAGCGGTCGTACAGCGCCAGTGAGATTGCGCCGAGGCCCCACAAGATCACACCGAATTTTATCCATCCTCCTACGCCTGGAATCACGGTGGCCAAACGGACGATCACCAGTCCGACGGCCATTCTTCCGATTAAGGGCCACGTCTCGCGCGTGCGCCCCATCAGCCACTGCCCCACAACGGCGCCAATGATGACTTGGGCAAAGTACGTTACGCATGCAATTATGGCCGCGATCGGAACTCCAAAAAACACGAGCACCCCCAGCCCAAAGGAGGCCCCGTAACGTTCGGCGCTCGCCACCGCGTCCGCCGCAAAGCGGGGCATCAACTGGAACAATACCAAGCCAAACAGGACGAATGCCGCCAACCAGATCACCTGCCACACATAGTAGTGGCCTTCCATGTATCGAGGCTTGTGCTCCATTTTGTGAAAGTCGACCGGGGAGACTAGTTTCGCTTGAGGGGAAACTTCCGGCTCTTTATTACCCTCGAAAGAAATAGGACCGGCGACTTGCGCAGACGAATTGATGGTCAGCGTATCTCCCTTCATCTTGATTGCGCCGTTGACCTTGCCGCTCAACGCTAAATGCTTGGCAAAGATCAGTAAGTCTTTGCCCAAGGTTCCATCGAGGTTGAGGTTCTCCACAAAGATGGTCAAGCTCCCGCCGATCTTGCCGCTGGATTCCAGATTCACTGCCTCGTCGAAGGTCAAAACGTTTTTCGCAACCGTCGCAGAGATGGTCAGAGTATTCGTAAATGCCCGGACATTTCCATCCACTTGACCGTTTACGCGCAACTGTTGCGCGAAACCGAAGACATCGCCCTTGACATGACCATTCACACTGACGTCGTGTCCAAATACGAATACATCGCCATCCACGGTGCCATCGACACGCACACGCTCGCCGAATAGAAAAATATCGCCCTTGATTGTCTCGTCCGGTCTGACTACGACCGACTCGCCCCTGCGCGTCTCCGAAGCCATTGCGGAGGCCGGCTGCAGCAGCAATGCCGCGCAAAATCCCGCCAGGACCAGCGCCAGCGCCGAACTACGGCGTACCCGCTTGCGGAAGAACACCACGGCGAATCCCGCCAGCGTCACCAGCGCCAGCACCTCCAACAATGTGATCATCGATTGCCATCCTTTCCAGAAGGCGCCTTGAAAAATCAGCAAACTCAAGAGGTCGGAACCGCTAAAGCCTGCCTCCTGCAATTGATCCTGCCACGGCTTAATGTAACTGGTGTACAGCGCGTAGACTCCGGTCAAACGCGATTCGCGCTCCAGGGCGCGCAGCAATGTGCGGCATGCGACGCAGTCCTGGGTGTGCGCGGAAACCTCCTGCGCACGCGCGCGGTCCAGTTGCCGCTCGATATACAACAAGCATGTCATTTCGTCGAGGTGCTGCATGACTGCGTCACCTGATAAATTACCGGCGTCCTTCACGAGGTCCCTCCCGCAGCCAGCGCGCCGCTTTGCCCCAGCGCCTGCCGCAGTTCATGCCGCGCGCGCAGCAGGACCACGCCCACAAAGGCGCGCCGTACACCCAGCGCATCGGCAATTTCGTCGTAGCTCATATCCGAGTAGTAGCGCATCACCAGCGCCATGCGGGCGCGAGCTCCCAGCTTGTCCAGCGCCCGCCGCACCTCTTCACTGGTCCTCTCCTCGATCAGCTTGTCTAATTGATTCGGATCCGGGTGCTCCAGCGGGACGTTCTCCAAATCGTCGGTTTCTTTGTCCTGGCGCGTCTTGCGGCGCCGCAGCACGTCCCAGCAATGGTTGGCTGCAACTTTGTAAAGCCATGCCGTGAACGAACGGCTCTGGTCATATTGGAGCAGCCTGTTGTCGCGCATCAACTTCGCAAAAATATCCATGGTGGCATCTTCGGCATCTTCCCGGGTGGGCAGCGCTCTCCGGCAAAAGCGGAAAATCGCGGCTGCGTACTCCTGGTAAAGCACTCCCCAGGCATCGGCATCCCCTGTCCGTGCCCGAGCAATGGCCACTAAAGGCTCGGTCTTTCCCGGCGCGCTCATCCGCTCTGGCCTCGGCGCATCCATAGACTAGTACGCAGTGGACACCGCAAAAATTACACATTGCAATGCCGCAGGCTTGTCTAAGCTACCGCTCAGCACTGGGAGCGCGTAAGGGTGTCCTACCCTCTGCCGAGACCACGCCACCTGCGGCGTACTCGTCCAGAACTCTACCAGAAAAGCAGCGAACCCTGACGTTAAGGGCATTTCCCCGCGCCCAAGGCTCCGGAAATTGTCCCCGGCTCGAGCTTCCTGACCATCAAGGGAATCCCGGTGAGTGTGAGACGTGAGTGTAAGACGGAGGGTGCAGGGGCTATTCGGAGTTTAATTCGCTCGGGCAGCCAGCCGCCGGTCGAGGCTCATGGCGAGGTTTTGATCCAGGACAACCGCGACATAGCGCGCGCAGGTTTGCATCTCGCGCGCCGCCCACTTCGAGATGCTCGGAACAGTAGCCTTGCTGACCTGCTCAAGCTTCGCTATGGCGCGATAGTAGACGGAGACTTCGTTGAGCCAGGGGGTGCTCTGCTTCAATTCGGGCGACAATTGGTCGCACAAATTCAGGAGCCGACCAAAATCCCCGGCGCCGATGGCTGCGGCGTCAATTCCGGCGGTCAACTGCAGCGAATCAGAGACCGGCTGGTTCGCAGAGCTTATCCAAATGGCTCGCCACTGCGATACGGCGAACCGTATCAGCGCGAAACCTGAAAGCACGAGGATGCAGAGCGAGACCATTTCTTGCTTTCCTCAACTGCCACATCTTGCAGCTATACGATGTCCTGGCCAATGGTCCAAGGGTACTGTCCAACCGGGACTTTCGTGGAGCTGTCTGGAAATTGCAAGCCATTGCAAACAAAGCCTTTACGTTTCCGTATCCGGACTGCTTGTAGGTAGTTTGTCCCGCGCCGGACAGTAACTACCGGGCGATGTCAGGCGGAATGCGCCTTGACCCTCATGGACTCCCGCCCTAAGTTGGATAGATTGAGTTTGGCCCACTCCACCTGTGCTGACGCTATGAACGACGCGACTCACCTCCACCCTCTGCCCTCCTCCGCGGAGGCTGGCGCGAAGGAACTGGCAGCAGAACGCCGGCGCATTGACAGGCGCGACTGGTGGGTGCGCGGCTATTCCATCTTCGTCATTCTTCTCCTTACCTTTGCTGTGATCTCTCTCGCGCTTCCGGCAGTTTTGACCGGCGCGGAAACATTCTTCAAAATCAAACTGACCGAAGCCGTTTTTGGCCTGATCACACTGATCGTATTGTTCAATATCTACACGATTTATCAGGAAATTCTCATCAAACGTCTGCGTCGGCAGCTCCTTGAAAAGCAGGATCATTCGTTTATTCTTCGCAACCTCGCGATGATTGATCCCCTGACCGGCCTCTACAACCGCCGTTTTGCGGAGCAGCGCCTCGCTACCGAGGTCGCTCGCTCCGAGCGCCGCGGCCATCCTCTGACCGTGCTTACGCTGGACTTGAACAATTTCAAGGAGATCAACGACACGTATGGTCATCCCGCCGGCGACCAAGTCCTGCAGGAATTTGCCTCGCGTTTGAACAAAGTCATCCGCGGATCAGACTTGGCGGTCCGTCTGGGGGGCGACGAGTTTCTCGTCGTGTTGCCCGAGTGCACTCTCGACCAACTCAAACTTGTCCTGGAACGCCTTGGCTCCTTTGAGCTCGATTGGCAAGGTCAGAAGATTCCCGTGACCTTCTCCGCTGGATGGAAAGATTACGAAATGGGAGACCAGCCGGAAGAACTGCTAGCTCGCGCCGACCAAGCTTTGTACACCAGCAAACGCGCCACGAAGAAGCCCTTGCCGGCCCCTAAGCCCAAGGTCAGAGAAAAGGTCTAGTCCCACTCTAGCAGCACTTCTTTCCGACTTCTCCTCTAGTGCGTTACAGTGGAACGTCACTGCTGCCGGAGTTTTGCGATGTGTCCCGCGGCTCGCATCCATGACCAAAAAGCTGCCATCTCTGGTAATAGTGGGCCGCCCCAATGTCGGTAAGTCCACGCTTTTCAATCGCCTGACTGGCACGCGCCGCGCCATTGTTACCAACGAGCCGGGGATCACGCGCGATCGCATCTATGGCAAGGCGGAGTGGCGCGGCCACTCATTTGAGATTGTCGACACCGGCGGCATCGTTCCTGACGACAAGGCGCTCATTCCGCAGGAGATTCTGCGGCAAGCGCATGTGGCCATCGATAAGGCCGCGCTGCTTTTGCTCGTGGTCGACAGCCAGGCCGGGATCACACCGCTGGACGAAGAACTGGCTCGCCTGCTACGCAGCACCGGTAGACCTTTCTTCGTCGCGGTAAACAAAGTAGATTCACCCCTGCAAGAATCTAACGCGGCCACTTTCCACCGCCTCGGGGTACCTGTGTTTCCGATTACCGCCGAGCACGGCACCGGCGTGGACGACCTCCTCGATGCCGCGATTGCGCGGGTCTCAGGCGCCTCTAGTCTGGTGGCGGAAGATGCTCCACTGGCAACCGCAGATGAAGAGCGCGGTCCCGTAGAGATCGCCATTATCGGTCGCCCCAACGTCGGCAAATCCACTCTGCTCAATCGCATGGTCGGCGAAGAGCGCGCCATCGTCTCTCCCGTGCCGGGCACGACCATGGACACCGTGGATATCGAAGTCACTCGCGACGGCCGCGTTTATCGCTTCGTCGACACCGCCGGCATTCGCCGCAAGGGCAAGACCAACCTGGTCGCGGAAAAACTCAGCGTGGTGATGGCGCGTCGCGGGCTCGAACGCGCCGACGTCGCGCTGCTGGTGGTCGACAGCGAGCAAGGCGTTACGCAAGGCGACGCTCAAATCGCCAGCTACGCCGAAGAATCCGGCCGCTCGGTCATCATCGTAATGAACAAATGGGACTTGGCTGCGGAAGCCGCGCGGCAAGCCGGTGCGCGCGACGCAGCCACCACCAAGGGCAGAGCGAAGCGCGGCCCGGATGAAAAGCACAAATTCGATGACTTGGACAAGAGCAAACTGCTTTTCGATTATGAAAAAATGGTCCGCGGGAAGCTGAAGTTCCTCAGCTACGCGCCCATTGTTTTTCTCTCCGCGAAAACCGGCGAGCGCGCGCAAAAGCTGTATCCGCTGATTGATCAGGTGGCCATTGCCCGCAAGCGCCGGATCTCCACGCCGGATCTGAATCGCTGGCTCAAGGAAGACGTCGATCTCCAACGCGGCAGCACGCCAAAGGCGCGCCCCGTGCGCATCTACTACATCACGCAAGCAAAAGCGTCCCCACCCACATTTCTTCTGTTCACCAACCAGAAGACGCCCCTGCATTTCAGCTTTGAGCGCTTCCTGGAAAACCAATTGCGCAAAAAATTCGATTTCACCGGCTCGCCCGTTCGCTTTGTGCAGCGCCTCCGCAAGCGCGGTGAGCGAAACAGGCATGAAGATTGAAGTACTGCGCTACGCGAAACACCTCTACTGCGTTGCCCGGCAAACTGCTAGGATTGTGCCAAGCAGGCCGGATCACGCAATGGCGCACAACGGCACCGCAACGCAAACCGCCAGCGAGCAGCGGCTCTATCGCATTGGCGAAGTTAGTCGCCTCACCGAACTGAAACCCTTCGTGCTGCGCTATTGGGAAACCGAATTTCCCATGCTCGAGCCGGTCAAGAGCCCCAGTGGGCATCGCGTGTACCGGCAAGAAGATGTCGACATGGTCTTCAAAATCAAGCGCTTGCTCTACGACGAGGGATTTACGATCGCCGGCGCACGCCGCCACCTTCGCGAAAATGGCTCCGTCGGTTCCGAGGCCATTTCTCCGGGGCCGCAAAATGAAAACGCCGCGGAGCTTTTGAGCCGCAAAATGCTGCTCGATTTGCGCGACACGCTGCGCGCTTTCTTGACGCTTCTCGAACGTCGGTGATACGCTCGTTGTCGTCGAATTGCGGCTCTACCCGAGCCGCCGCGGTCGGGACGTAGCGCAGCCTGGTAGCGCGCACGCTTGGGGTGCGTGAGGTCGCTGGTTCAAATCCAGTCGTCCCGACCACTTCTTTCCTCCCTCGCGACGATGGACTCAGTTTTCGTTGGGGCACGCGCGCTCGGTTTCTTGAGACTGCATTTTGCCAATGCCACACATTTTGTTAACCAATGACGACGGGATTCACGCCGCGGGGCTGAAGGCCCTAGCCGCCGGACTCGAGGGGTTTGCCACACTGAGCATCGTGGCGCCGCATCGCGAGCAGAGCGGAACGGCGCAATCGCTGACCCTGCGTCAGCCGATTATTTGCAACCACGTCGGCGAACGGCAATGGGCAGTAGAAGGCACGCCAGCAGACGCGGTGATCGTAGCTCTTCACCGGCTCTTGCCCGAGCCGCCCGACCTGCTGATTTCCGGAATCAATTTCGGCGCAAATCTCGGCGAGAACGTATATTACTCTGGGACCGTCGGCGCCGCGCGTGAGGCCGCACTGCATCACATTCCCGCGCTGGCCATGTCCTTCTGAAAGAGGGTTTGCCGGATCAGGTTTTGCTCAATGTAAACATCCCCGAGCCATGGACCGGCGGCGTAAAATTCACGCGCCAGTCCAAGAAAATCACCCGCAATCAGCTAAGCGAAGGAAAAGATCCCCGCGGCCGCACCTATTATTGGCTTTTCGAGCAGCGCATCGATCAAGACGTCGCACCAGACACCGATTACGCCGCGATTTTCTCGGGCGCTGTCTCCATCACGCCGCTCCACCTGGATCCCACCGACACCAAATCCCTGAATCATCTCTCGCACTGGGCCACGCCCATCGAACAGTCCGCCAAGTAACACGCGCTTCAGCCTCTGCTCCCAACAGAAACGTCGCTCCGCAACCAAGCAGCGCAGGAAGCGCACGATTTGACACCTTGCAGCACCTTTCATGCGCCAGAAGCGCGGCACCTGCTGAGCAAATCACACGAGGCCCGATGAAAGTCGTCGTTGCAGATAAAATTAGTGAACGTGGCGTGGAACTCCTGCGCAGCGCCGGCTGGAACATCGTCCTGACCACGAAGGACACGCTCCATGCGGAGATCGCCGACGCGGATGCGCTTATCGTGCGCAGCGCAACCAAAGTAACGTCGGAGCTGCTGGAAAAAGCGCCGCGTTTGCGTGTGGTTGGCCGCGCCGGAGTCGGCGTAGATAATATCGACCTCGAGGAAGCCACACGCCGCGGTGTCTTGGTCATGAGCACGCCGGGCGGAAACGCCGTCAGCGTCGCGGAGCACACCTTCGCGCTGCTGCTCGCGCTGGCCCGGCAAGTTCCGCGACACGACAAAGCGATACACGAAGGCCGTTGGGAAAAATCCAGCGCCGCAGGCACCGAGGTGCGCGGCAAGACGCTGGGCCTTATCGGGCTTGGCCGTATCGGAAGCGAAGTTGCGGTCCGCGCCGGAGCTTTCGATATGCGCGTGCTGGGCTACGACCCGTACATCAGCGAGGCCGCCGCGCGCGAAGTGCAAGTCGAACTGGTTCCGCTCGAGCGGTTGCTCGCTGAGAGTGATTTCGTCTCCCTGCACACGGCGCTGAGCCCGGCCACGCAAAATCTCATCAACGCAAACACTTTGGCGCAAATGAAAACCGGCGTGCGCTTGATCAACGCCGCTCGCGGCGAACTGATCGACGAAGCCGCTCTAGCCGAAGCTCTCAAGAGCGGCAAACTAGCTGGTGCCGCCCTCGACGTCTTCGTCGAGGAGCCTCCCAAAAATTCGCCCTTAACCGGTCTGCCCAACGTGATCGCGACCCCGCACGTGGCCGGCTCCACCACCGAAGCGCAGGAAGAGGTCGGCACACAAGTCGCGGTGCAAGTCCGCGATTACCTCGCCGACGGCATAATCCGCAACGCTGTAAACCTTCCGGCGCTCTCCGCCGACCAATACCGCCGCGGGCGGCCCTACGTGGCGCTGGCGGAGCGCCTCGGCTCCTTCGTAGCGCAAGCCGCGCAATCGCGCCCGGCGCGCATCCGCATTCGCTACGCTGGCGAAATTGCCGAGGTCGGTACGCATCTGCTTCGCAGCGCGGTGCTTACCGGACTATTGAATGTTGTGCTGGACGAAAAAGTGAACGTGGTCAACGCCCCGCAAGTGGCCGCGGCGCGCCACCTTGCCGTAGAAGAGGAGACCCGCCGCCGCGAGCATGGCTTCCCCAACACTCTTGAAGTTTCTGTCCTGCCCGACAAAACCGCCTCTGGTCCAGCCGCGGAATTCACCGTAGAAGGCACGGTTCTGCACGACGGCTCCCCCCGCGTGCTGCAAATAAACGGAATCCCGGTGGAATCACAGCTCGAAGGCACTATTCTGTACCTACGCAACCGCGATGAACCCGGCGTCATCGGCCAAGTCGGCTCGACCTTGGGGAAACTTGGAGTGAACATCGCGACGTTTGCCCTAGGGCGGCGAGAAGCCTCGCGGGGAGCGGAGGCGGTGTCCCTCGTGCGGCTGGATGGAGAGGTTTCGGCATCGATCCTGGAGCCGATTCGAGGGATACTCGCCATTACCGAGGCGAAATTGCTGCGCCTCGGCTAAAATCATCATTTTCTTCTTCGCCCGTATGCAGTTCTTATCGACCGAAAATGCGCCTTTGAACTAGGTCGGCTGAGAAGCGTTTCGGCGAATCACCGTTCCGCAGCAACAGTTCCCTGTGTTAAGCTGTATCTCCCGCTTAGTTTGAAGTATCAGCGCGGCCGTCGGGGCGTAGCGCAGCCTGGCTAGCGCGCCTGGTTCGGGACCAGGAGGTCGAAGGTTCAAATCCTTTCGCCCCGACCACTTCCTTTAGAGCCAACAACTTACAGCAAAGAAAAGTGCCGACGACATCCTGGTTGTGTGCCAAGAGATCGGTGGTTCAAATGTCCTCGCCCAACGATCTCCATTTCCCTCTGCAAATTGGAGTTAAGTGGCGTGACGCTGCGACTACATTTTCCTCATTTTGTAGCCCACGTAGCCCAAACAGGACGGGCTTCGGCATGGGCAGGTTGAAACCGAGGCCTACTTTAGCGACGATACGTCTCACAATCTCATCCACTTCCAGCGGCTCCTTGGACCTAACGCAAATCAGACGGATATGATCCAGCGCAGTTTGCTTTCCGCGGACACGCAGCTTTGACCTAACCGAAGTTCGTCACGGAGCGCGCGAATTCTGCGATTTTGATGTCGAGATCCGCGGAAGTCTTGTCTTTACAATCTGGGTTTCAGAAAAAGTGATGTAGTGCAGACCTACCCTCTTGAAGCCATCTAGGGCGGATGACAAACTCGGCCAGAATGTTTCTGCGGCCGCATCAGCGTAGCAAGGATGGCAAGGATCACACCTATTGGTCACTGGTAGAGACGGTGCGGACGGCCAACGGTCCGCGCCAGAGAACACTCTGCTATTTGGGTGAGCTGAACGGATCGGCCCAGGCGCGGTGGTTGAAAAGCGTGGAGGTGTTCAACGAGCAGGGCGAAGCCCAGCAATTGAAATTATTCCCTTCGCATGTCGAGGTGCCGGACGATGATCCGCAGGTGGCGCGCGTCTTAGTGAATCGCGTCCGTCTGGAGAGGACCCGACAGTTCGGCGCTTG
>WNFF01004674.1_pt1 | contig 15223 bp, 15 predicted proteins | sample 5400441 | NCBI WGS metagenome assembly WNFF01 (sample SAMN13153345, study PRJNA577476) | soil metagenome | isolation source: 120 cm saprolite under Douglas fir tree site 2 hole 3 replicate 1 | place: USA:California | collected 2015-04-18 | reverse complement strand
GCGTTCATCCGCCAGCCCATAACTTGTATGTGATTGGAGAATTGCGGATCGCCAACCGACGGCCAGTGCCCTACTGAAAAGCAGGAAGCAAAAGAAGTCGTATCCAACAGTATGGCAAGGGCCGGGCAAATGCCATCCACCAGGCGCTGTAATAGGCAGACCGATGCACTGTAGGCCTATCTAAAGGGGACAGTTAGGACCATCCCGCATTGTTCGAGAGCCTACAGACATCGACCTCTGCGAGGTGTAGACTTCTCTCCCCGGGGCGCATGTAGGGCACGCCGCTTCCCGCGGTAATACCGAGAGGCCAAGTTCGCGCTCCGCTCATGAGAGCGGGTCCGGAGAGAATTATTTCTACACCGTCCAACAAACGCCACGACCCGGAAGAGATTAAACGGCTACTTGCTCATACTCCAGTAATCCGCGATGGCTGTGATTTCGATCTCCTGGTTTTCTTGTACCGACATCCGCGGTGTACAACCGCGAAAATCCCGAGATGCTGGGAATGAATTCGATGATGGGCGACTTCGCCATGAGCTCGCTGGTGGACAACATTATTCTCATGAACTGGATCGAACTCGGTGATTCCTTCCGCCTGGGCCTGACCGTTGGCAAGATGAGGGCGAATCCAGTGGACCGGATCACGCACGAATGCGAGATTGTTGATGGCAAAGGCATGCGCGTGCTGCCGCGAGCGCTGCCCGTGCCCCAACAACCGTTTTCCACGTACGGCGGTCTGGTGTCGCGTGCCCCCGAGCGTCGCAGCGTCAGGCGACCGCAGCAATTAAAGGATGTGCCCTCCTTATGATCCCTTCTAGTGACGTGCTCTTCAGGTCCGATCTTTGGGAAACAGCGCTGGAAAAATATGCTCGAGCCGCCCACATGACGGTCAAGTTGTTCGATGCGGAAGTGCGCGCCGTCTCCGGCCCGATCCATCCTACCCCTTTGTTCCAGTTATTCGACGAGCATGGATACGATCCAGGCATCTTTGATGAGTGCGCATGCCGCTGTGTCGCACAGACACAAGATCGTCCCGCGGTCATCGTCTCTCAATTCCAAGGTTTGGCGGTAGTCGGAACGTCGCTAGTACTGGAAGGAAGGATTGTTGGCGCGGCGGTGGGCGGATATGTACTTGCGGATTTCTCGCAGGTATCAGAAATTGAGAGCCTGGCACGCGATGCCGGCATTGAGTTCGAGCGTTTGTGGGAAGTGGCGCGACGACAGCAGCCGGTGCCGCAGAATCGTCTGCTTGTGCATGGCGAGCTGCTGCAGGTGCTGGGAGACGCGCTGCTTCGAGAGAACTACCGGACACGTCAAAACGCGGAGACTGCAGCCATCGTCGCCTCTTCCGACGACGCCATCATCGGCAAAGACCTCAATGGCGTAATTACAAGTTGGAATCCAGGAGCGGAACGGATATTCGGCTACTCAGCACACGAAGCGGTGGGGCAGCCCATCATGATTTTAATTCCTGCGGACCGCGCTGACGAAGAGACGATGATTCTGGGCCGTATTCGCCGGGGAGAGACCGTCGATCACTACGAAACGGTACGCCGGCGCAAAGACGGTACGTTGCTGAACATCTCGTTGACGGTTTCTCCCATGAAGGACGTACAGGGCCGAATCGTAGGGGCATCGAAAATCGCTCGCGACATCACCGAGCGCAAACGAGCTGAAGAAGCAGTGCGCGTCAGTGAGGAGCACTACCGCATCTTGTTTGATCTAGGTCCCGTGGCCGTTTATTCCTGTGATGTCTCGGGTGTGATTCGGGAATTCAACAAACGCGCTGCGGAATTGTGGGGGCGCACACCGGCGCAGGGGGATACCGACGAGCGGTTCTGCGGGTCGTTTAAGCTATTTCGTCCGGACGGCAGTTTTATGCCCCATGAGCAGAGTCCCATGGCCGGGGTCGTGAGCGGCACGATATCGGAGGCGCGTGACGCGGAAGTCCTCATCGAGCGGCCCGACGGCTCGCGGGTTACCGTCATCGTCAACATCCGCCCGCTGAAGAACCAACGCGGAGAAATCATGGGAGCAATTAATTGCTTCTACGACATCAGCCAGCGTAAGCAGGCTGAAAAAGCGCTCCAACAGGCGCATGATGAACTAGAGTTCCAAGTGGAGCGGCGCACGGCATCCCTGCGACGGCTTTCCAGTCATTTGCTAAATATCCAGGACGACGATCGGCGAAGGATTGCTCGCGACCTGCACGACAGCGCGGGCCAGTACCTGGCAGCGCTTAAGATGAACCTCGCGCAGTTGGACCAACCCGACCTCACGAAGGCCAAGGTGGCAGTGTTGGAAGAATCGAACCAGCTGCTCGACAGATGCCTCGCTGAGATACGCACAATTTCCTGCTTATTGCATCCCCCGATGCTGGACGAGAGTGGTTTGCCGGCGGCTGCGATGTGGTATGTGGAAGGCTTCGCGAAGCGCAGTGGCATTCAGGCTAATCTGGAAATATCGCCGCGGCTCGAACGGCTGCCAAGGGATGTGGAAATGGTTTTGTTCCGGGCGCTGCAAGAGAGCCTAACGAATGTACACCGCCATTCCCAAAGTCCGCAAGTGGACGTTCGCATTGAGGTGGAGGACGGTCAGGCCGCCCTGGTCGTGAGAGACTATGGCCGCGGATTCGGGCCGGAGCAGCTGGAAACGTTTCGCGGCGGCTCCGATTTAGGAGTTGGACTTGCCGGGATGCGGGAAAGAGTGAATGATCTCGACGGGATTCTCGAGGTTCGCTCAGAAAAACCCGGCACTTCCGTGAGAGTGACGCTACCCGTAGCCAAAGCGGAGGCGCACGCGGAACAGCTTATGGAAGACGTGGCAGAGCGGGGATCCGCAGTCTAATCAAAGCAGAAATTGTGCAACCGGCTCAATTGGCTTGCTCTCGAAAAACGTTCCTTTGTTAAGCAGCGCTTTTACCCCACTGATCACCTGGCTGGTATCTGATTTCTGTACCGCTCCCTTTACTCCCGCACTTTTGGCTTGCGCAACTAATTGAGCCGTGATGTAGAGGGTGACAATCAGGATCGGAAAAGAAGGAGGTACGCGGTTAAGCACCTGCGCGGCCTCAACACCTGTCATCCCAGGCATGAAGAAGTCCAAGATGATGATGTCCGGCCTACATGGCTGGGCTTTGGCGATAGCATCCACTCCGTCCACTGCCTCCGCACAAACTCCCCAATCAGGATTTTGTTCGAGTAAACCATGAAGACTGTGCCGGACAGTTCGGCTGTCGTCTGCTAGCAAGATCCGAAGAGGCATACGATAACCAAACCTGTTTCAATTTTGATTCCAAATTCACCGACGGGGAATGCCCCAGCAGTTGTACTTGTGCGGGAAAAGATATGTACAAGCGCTAAAAATACCGTATTGGAGCGAGGTCATCGCGTCCGTTCCGCACGGTCGTGAATCTTGCGAAGCAAAGCCCACCACGCAACCCCGTTCCTTGAATGTTCGCTGACAGATTTCCGACATATTGATATCAACACAGTTGATTTGAATGCAACCGAATTAGTAACGACAAAACGCGCTTGTGGCTAACGAAACTGTGAACGTGTGTTGATTGGCCAGAAACGGGCTTCGGGGAAACGTCCGGTCAGCTCCGGTCGTATCGTCGGCAATAGGGAAGTGATCCGGTTGGCGAGGGTAAACCTGGAATGGCGAAAAGAGTGACTCGGCAACAACCGCAGCCGCATCGTCGGTAGAAGGCTCCGTCGTCTCTCTCTACAAGCCCGGTGGTTCATCTCCCTCGAAATGCGGGTCATAGCCGCTAGAAAGGAGGCACTCCAGGCGCTCAGCATCTCGAAGAATGTCGCCTGGAACGCACTTACGTTCCGCTTCTAGGAAATCGACAAGTCCATTAACAGCACCCGCGATACTCCTATGAATCAGAGGATCAGACCTTGTCAACTCGGCGCAGGGTTTTGTGACAGCTCATCCGAGAGCCTAAGACCTCGTTGAGGCATCGCCGACCCCCTCGCCACTGTGGCAAGAGTGTGTCACCATGGTAGCGATATATGCCACACCATAAGTCAGTTTGCAAGAGGAATTTGTAACTTGATGATTGTTGATGACTTTTGATGATTTCTGATGATAATGGCAGGCGCATATAGCTCGACCGTGATGATTTTCGATGATTTCTGATGATTTTTGAAGATCCACATGACCATACGAACGAATCGACACCTGATTGACGCTCTCAGCTCTGAAAAACCCACTACGAAGAGCGGTCTGGTTCGGAGCCTCCTCCCTGAGATCGAGGCGGCTATTCGGGCCGGCCACACCATCAAGAGAATCTGGGAAAGAATTCACCAGCGAGAGACCACATTGAGTTACAGGGTCTTCTGGCTCGCTCTCAAACGCCTGCGCGCTAAGGAGTTTAAACCAACCGCGCCCGCAAACGGGGAAAAGGGGCCAACACAGAGCCTACTACCGGAAAAAAGCAGGACTTCAGAATTCGATCCCTTGGCGAACGTGAAACGGGCGCAGGCAACACGGCAAGGTTTTTATTATCGAGGTACCGAGGACCTCGAAGAGTTGGTACATGGGAGAAACAACAATCATGACAAACAAAAGCGCAGAACCAGTTGATGGTATGGGGAGATCCGAGCTGCTTCGTCGCGAGCTTGAGTGCCGTGGGAGGCACGGTGTATAAGTATCCCACCCCGAGGGGGACGGGATCGATACCCATCGTGGCCAAGACAAAATCGTCGCGGGTGGTGGTTGGAGCCCGGTTGCTGCACGTGGTGGACAACTATCTCCGCAGGAAGCAGCGCGGCCGTGGGGATATGTCCGCCCTGATTTACCAGGCGCTTCGGGAAGTGGATTTAAGCTCCGTCCAGCTCATCACGATTCAGGGGCAACGCCGCCAGGTGACCGCTCGGCCAACCAAGATCGTTTTGCCGACGGATGTTCGGGATCAGTTAGAGCGATGGTCTGAAGCCCGCGCTTGTTCGATGAATGAATTACTGAACAGCGCGCTGGTGGTTTCTCTTTTGAAGCGGTCCGAAAAGACTGGGGAACGATCGCGGCGAGGGCAGACGCCGACCTTCGACACCATGACCGCTAAGGAGCGCGAGGGATTCTTTGCTCGCTTGCTTGCCCTCACTGGACAGGAACCCGGTCCCGACCCGCGTTCCCCAGAAGGCAACTATTACGAATGGGATCCGAAGCTTTACGCCACGGTGGAAGTGGCAGGCGATGGTCGGCGTTATCTCATGGAGCGAGTCGGGCCGGGAGAAATGGTACGGGCTCGGGAACTCAAGGGAAGCGCATTTGTTGATCGTCCGAAAGCAGGTTCTGGGCATCACCCATGATTGGACCGTGAAAAGGGAAACAGCTGCGGAAGGAGCACATAAGTCCAAGTCAGAAGGCATGTTCGAAGAACGCGCCCGGGAGCGTCGCACTGTGGTTCCGAAATCAGTCAAAGAGAGTTCCGCTAGCGAGAATCCAACCACACAGAAACCGGTACTCATCCTCCTGGCCGGGCCTGCCGGAGCAGGGAAAACAACCTTTTACGAGAGCCAGCTCAGGACAGTGTTCCCGGCTCTTCTGAAAGCCAGCACTTCCCCCATCGAACAAGCCGAAACGGATCGAGAACGCAGCCGCCTGACCAAGGAAGGACATTCGTTTGTCTATCAGGATACGACGGTCGATTCGCAAATGATTCGAGAGACTCAGGAAGCAGGTTTCGACGTCAAAGTCTTCTATGTTGGGACGGAAGATCCGAATCTAAACATGGGGCGGGTCTTGCTTCGTGTGAGCAATGGTGGACCATTCGCGGCGCTGGCGCGCATACCCGAAGATTACGTTCACGGCCTAAAGCATCTGCCGGAGGCGAAGAAACTTGCCGACGATCTCATGCTCCTCGACAACACGGCCCATGGCCGTGGGCATCGACTGGTGGCACATTTTCACATCGGCGAACTCATGAAGCTCGCCCGCTCGGTTCCGGAGTGGGCCCAAAGGGTTTTCGGAAAGGAGTTCGGAAAGTGGCTGGGTTCACGAAGTGGTTCGAGTAGATCCCAATAGTTTCCACGCCTGGTTCCATGCAGGTTTTGTTTCCCGATCTTGGTCCGCCTTCTACCAGACGAACTCCCAAATAACCTTCTAGCCACTTCATCCACGCCCACACTTTAGTGATTGACAATCGTTAATGGTAGGTCTATATATCTCTACCATGGTACGGCTACATGGCGCATTAATCCAGTGCAGCGCAATCACGGTTACCTGACCTGCGCAGAGCAGGACAGCTGTGCACCCACAGGGGATCGCTCGATACGTTACGACAGAGTGTCTGACAAGCGATGAGCCTTCCATTAGGAGCTGTTATGAGTGCAGATCCAACGCCTTTCGGAAACACCACGGAGATGAGAAATCACGACCCTCTGCTGACACCTGAACAAGTTGCCAAGCGGCTGAACACATCGATTGACTGGGTTTGGGATCACTCGTCACGAAAGCAGCCCATGCTTCCCGTGATTCGTATCGGCAGCGGCCCAGGGAGAGCCGGAATCCTTCGCTACCGAGCCAGCAAGATCGAGGAATTCATCGCCGAGCAGGAGCGACTTTCTGCGCTGGGTCGGAAGAGTATTGGGCGTAAAATAGCCTGACCCACTTGTTCCCCCACAGAAACTGAGGAATGAATGGGGAAATCGTACCAAACAGGTTGGGTCATTGTTCGCGGTAAGAAATGGTATGGCTATTACCGCCGAACGGTGCTCGACCCCGTCACCAATTCACCGAAAACAGACGTAGTCCCGCTTGTTCTCGGGCTGAAGGTTCGAATGACGAAATCTGAGGCCAGGGAGGAACTGCAAAAGGAGATAGCCAAGCAAACCGGCCAGAACGGCAACGGTCGGGTTCGGAACGATGGTTCGGTCACGTTCGGATGGTTCGTTCGTAACCGTTATCTCCCTTTGCGAGAAGCAAACTGGAGGCCTGAGACAGCGAAGGTGAAAAAGATTCAGATTCGGAGGGATCTGATCGAGAAGTTTGAAAGCGTACCCCTGAACATGATTGACGGGTTCATGTTGCAGACGCACATCAATCATCTCGCTACCTACCTCTCCGAGGATCGGGTGCAGCATGCCCGCTCGTATTTGAAGTCGATCTTCATCGAAGCTGTGGACCAGGACTTTCTACTGAAAGACCCGTCACGCAAAGTTCGGACTCCGCTTAATCTGCGGGGAAAGGACAAGACGGTTCTGACGTGGGACAAATTGCGAGTAGTTCTGGCAAGTTTGTCGACCAAGGACCGAGTGCTGCTGACTCTCGAAATGACCGAGGCGCTACGCCCGAGCGAATTGTTCGCGCTGCGCTGGAGATCATTCGACGGCAGCAAACTGACCATCACAGAAACCGTCTACAAGGGCCAGATACGACCATGGGGCAAGACACGGCGGAGTCTCGGTGACGTTCACCTGCCGAAAGGCATGGCGGACAATCTGTGGCTCTGGAAACAAGAGTGTACTCGGTCGCCGGATGCGTTTATTTTTCCGAATGCTGACGGCGGCTTCTTGGATACGGCAAATTATCGCAACCGCGTCCTGACCCCTCTAGCGGAAAAGCTAGGATTGCCGAAACTCAACTTTCAAGTGCTGCGGCGCACGATGGCAACGCTGGCACAGAAGAAGGGATCGGTGAAGGACATTCAAGCTCATCTGCGGCACGCGAAGGCGGATACCACGGCCGACGAGTACATGCAGAGCCTGCCGGAAAGCGTAAAGCGGATGGTCGATTCTGTCTATGACGAGCTGCATCTAAAACCGCAACTCGCCAGGGATGCGTGACGGATTTGCTACCAATTGCTACCAAGAGGAAGGGGAGCTTACGTGCAAGTGATTGAAAAGATGGTAGGCACGTGGGGACTCGAACCCCAGACCTCTACCGTGTCAAGGTAGCGCTCTAACCAACTGAGCTACGCGCCTACAAACCATAGCAGCAAACTCATTTTACGGGCCGCATCTTCCGCTTGTAAACCACGGCTTGCAAACCCGGTTGCCAAAGCGCCTTCTGCGCGGCGACAATCGTAGCGTGGATTCCGGCGCATCTTCAGAAATCCCGACGCGGAAAGCGGCGCTCAAGCTCTCGCAAATCCTCACAGCGCCCAACCAGCTCACCCTGGTACGCCTGGCATTTCTGCCGTTTATCATTATCGAAATGTTCGAGAACCACTACGGCTGGGCCCTCACCTTGTTTGTGCTGGCCGGCCTGAGCGATGGTCTGGACGGATTGCTCGCCCGCCTACTCAAGCAGCAGACCCTACTCGGCCAGTATCTCGACCCCATTGCCGACAAGATGCTGCTCAGCACCGTCTTTCTTGTGCTTTCGATTCTCCACAAGATTCCTTGGAAGTTTTCGGTGATGGTTTTCAGCCGAGATGTCTGCATCGTGCTGATCAGCGGATTGCTTTATACCATCGCCGGGCTGCGCGATTTTCGCCCCAGCATTTTTGGCAAGGCCAACACTGTAGCCCAGCTCGCGGCGGTGGTTTTCGTAATGTTGTTCCAGGTGGATCACGCCAAGTGGGTCTGGGTCGGGCAAAAGACCTTCCTGCGGGCGACTTTCGCTTTCACCATTATTTCGGCACTTCACTACGTTTATCTGGTTGGTCATCGCCTGCGTGCTGCGGGACACCACACGACAGCCGCATCTGACTAGATCGTCCCAGATCAGTTTGCCAGGATCTTGCCGGTGCGTTGGTCCTCATACACCAGCGCGTCGTGATGGTGAAATAAATCGACTACGCCGACTCCTGCGAGGATCGCGCAGGAGCCTAAGAAACCAAATACCGCGCCTCCGAAGCCGCCTGTAAGCCAATGGTAGTTTTCGTGGTGGGCTACGTCGTAAGTGGCGCCCGAAGTAAAACCGACTCCGCTTCCCACCAGCGTACCGATGAGCATCCAGCGTTGGGGTCAGGCAAGTTCCGCCCGCGTGTGCGGACAATCTTCCGGATATCTGCGCGATCGAACTCTTCCAACGAACCGACCCCAACGTCAGGATCAGCCGTGTCGATCCGCAGAGCCGCAGGACCAACAGCATCGACACTTCCGCTGACGAGTCTTCCATTCCACAGCGAAATCAGGACCGCGGTGCCGGGTTTCAGCTTCTCTACATGTTCCCAGCCGTGATTGCTCTTCGCGAAGAGAGCGGGCGTGAACGACAGAACCGCGAACAGGATTACGAATGCCTTGTGCATGGCTTGCCTCCGTCTGGACAACAGCGAGTCTAATCAGGAAACGGGGTTCACAAATCCTGCGCTGTGATACTTTCGCGAGTGTCACATTCCGACGACTGCGAGCAAGCCTGTTGAATCCGATTTGACCCCCTTTCTTAAGTCCCCCTAGAATTGAAGTTCTTTTCCAAGCTATGGCCCTGCGCCTGTTCAACACCCTTTCCGGTAAAGTCGAGGAATTCCGGCCGCTCGTGGATAACGAAGTCCGCATGTACGCCTGCGGGCCAACGGTCTATGACTACGGCCACATCGGCAACTTCCGCACCTTTGTTGCCGTAGATCTCCTGCGCCGCTACTTTCGCCAGTGCGGCTACAAAGTCCGTCACGTGATGAACATCACCGACGTGGATGACAAGATCATCTGCAACTCCGCACAGGCAGGAGTGTCCGTGCAGCAGTACACGGCGAAATATCAGAAAGCATTTCTCGAGGACGCCGCCACTCTGCACATTGAAGAACCTCAGATCGTCCGCGCCACCGAAAATATTCCCCAAATGGCGGAATTCATTGCGCAACTGGTGGAGAAAGGTTTCGCGTACAAAACGGACGACGGTTCGTATTATTTCCGCATTGCGAAGTTTCCCCGCTACGGCAAGCTCTCCAAGAAAGACTTTTCCGGACTGGAAGATGGCGCGCGGGTGGACGTGGACGAATACGAAAAAGACAACGCGCGAGATTTTGCATTATGGAAGGCGCCGAAGCCAGGTGAGACTTGGTGGGAGAGCAGCATCGGGCCGGGGCGGCCGGGGTGGCACATTGAGTGCTCAGTAATGTCCATGCAGGAACTGGGGGAAAGCTTCGATGTGCATGCCGGCGGCGAGGACCTGATTTTCCCGCATCATGAAAATGAAATCGCGCAGTCGGAAGCCGCGACTGGCAAGCCTTTCGCCCACTTTTGGTTTCATGCGCGGTTTCTTCTGGTCGAGGGCGAGAAGATGTCCAAGAGCCTGGGCAACTTCTATACTCTGCGCGACCTGGTGCTGAAGGGACAAAAGCCTTCGTCCATTCGATACCTGCTGGCGTCGGTCCCTTATCGCAACCAGCTCAACTTCACGTTTCAGGGACTGCAACAGGCTGCCGCGTCGGTCGAGCGGTTGCGCAATTTCCAGGAGCGCCTCGCGAAAGGAACTTTTCCGGAGGGATCGAATCCGGCTATGCAGTCACTGGCCGGTGATTCGCGCGTCCGCATGAAGGAATCGCTCGACGATGATCTCAACACCGCCCAGGCCCAGGCCGCGGTCTTCGATATGGTGCGGGCGGCGAACGCAGCCATGGATTCTGGAGAGCTTAAAAAAGACGATGTGCCACCGCTGCTCGCGGTGCTGGCCCAGTTCGACGAGATTTTTTCGGTGCTTCGTGATGATGACGCCGCAAAGATGCAGCCCGTCCTCGAGTGGGCCAAAACTGAAGGCCGCGAAAAAGACATCAGCCCCGAACTGCTGGAGATCGTCAGCTCAGCCGCGATGTCGGATGAACAGATCAATCAGAAAGTCGCCGAGATGGAGACCGCCCGCAAATCCAAGAACTTCGTGGTATCCGACGCCATTCGCGCCGAACTCACCGCCGCCGGCATTTTGATCGAGCAGACAAAGGAAGGAGTGAGGTGGAGAAGGAAATAAGCAACCCATCTCCACATCAGCGCGCAACACTCTTCTTCTCCGCAGCTTGTTTCTCCACTTGCCAGATTCGCCAGTGAACTCGATCTTCGCCCGCGAGCACAGTTGTGTCTGCGACCACTTTCGCTCCAGCGTTCACCAAAGAAGCGGGCTGATACTTGCCGCCGGGAACGGTTTCCACGACAAAGTCAGCTGCAGTGGCGCGCAGTGATTCCGGCGTCAGATCCGAGGGCGCTTCAAAACCAGCGATAACGCGATTTGTGAGTGCCTTCCCGGCAAGCGGAAAGTTCTTTTCCTGCAGTTCTGTGGCATTCAGCACACGGCTACCGGGTGGAAGGTCGTCTATCAATTTCGGATACCCGTAGATTTGTGCTCTCGACCACTCCCGGACCCGAATCCTCCCTGCCAGCGTGTGAAACGGAACAAAGCTGGAGACCCCACAGGTCGCGATCAATGAACTCACTAGCAAAATTCCAAACGCACGCCGGCTGCGCGCGTGTAATGCACCGATCGCAGAGACTGACAAAACGCAGGCAAATACGATGATGGGCAGTCCGTACCTGGGAACTCGCTGCATCACTAGCCACCAGGCGAGCCCGAGCAACACGAACAGTGACAGCGCTATCCAATCGGCTTGGGTTCTCGAGCGAGTGAGAGTGAAATAGAAAAAGACCAGCACTGCGACCGGGACAAACGTCGCGAACACAGCTCCGGTCCCGCTCCCTTCGCTATAGGGAATCATCAAGTATCCCGAATAGCGCTTCCACTCAGTCCAGGGATAAATCAACCACTCGCGCGGTGCGTGGACAAAGTTCTCCTCAAATTTCGTGCCCACAGTGTTCTCCCCAAAGTTTGCACCGGCAATTTGCGATGGATCCACGCCACGGAAAATGACCTGCTGGCCTACTCTCACCTGTATCGGATATACCGGATTGCCGGTCTGGATGGCAGCTCGCGCAAACCAGAAGCCGGAAGGCAGGAGTAGTCCGATGCAAGCCAGCAGCGCTGGCCGCAGAAATGCTCTCGTTCCCGGGCTCCGTTTTTGCCAAAGGACAAAGAACAGGAAAGCCGCCCAGACAAAAGCGTAGAAATAAAAAATCGGTTTCGTTCCCAAGCTGATGCCGCAGGCGAGCGCGGCAATCAACGATAGGGGAGCTTCAAGGAAAGAGGGGGCCTTTTTCCCCTGGGCGCTGCTGCCACTGAGGGCCAGCGCGAATGCGGCGCAAATGGCGGCCGTTCCAAACAGATCCACATAGGCAGAAAAGGTCTGAAATTCGACCATTGGCACGCTCATTACAATGAGACAAACCGTGACGGAAGCTACCTTGTTGCCTTTGCTCATCCACATTGCCAGCAAGTATGCAGAGAGAGCAAGCATTGTCGCGGCAATCCAGTTCACCAACACGACCGCCGCCTGGATGCCGGAACTCAGCAGTATCATCATGACGATCTCCGCGTTCCCCGCCAGGCTGAAAGGCCAGACCCGGGAAGCTGGCAGATTGAGCGAACCATCCTGCAACCAGCGTAGCGCGAGCGGGAGATGATAGATCAGTGCGTCCGAACCCGAAGGAAACGAAGTGAACACGTCCAGTGCGAAGAGGCAGTAAGAACTGGCCAGCACGAGGATCGAAACAAAGATGTAAGTTGGCAATCGCGGGGCTGGCGACTCGGACTGCGCCGCTGAAGCTGAAGAAGTCTTCCGACTCCAGAACCAGCCGCAAGCCCCGGCCAGACTGACGATTTGCGAAGTAGCTAGCAGGCGCATTGTCAGCTGTGGAACCAGACCAGCAATTTGCATTGCCGCCAGTAACTGCACCGGAACAATCTGAATCGCCTCCCAAAGGACCAATCCCGCCAAGAACCGAAGGGCCCTGCCCGGCGGAAGACGAAGCCGCCGTGTACACAAATATGCGGAACAAGCAGATGCAAGCATGAAAATAAATCCAGAGATAGGTGTGGTGGCGTGCACTCGGCTCAGCCTCTTAACAGAAATCGATGGAACATCCGTCCCAGCGACAGCAGAAAAGATCGAACTGCAAAGCTGTGGAGAAGCCACGCAAGAAAACTAGCGTAGGCCGAGATCATGAGCAGTGTAGAGTCGTTGTGCCCGAGATCAGGCTGCTCTTTGAGAGGATCAGGCGAAGATAGTGGGCGCCAATTCACACAAGGCCGCCTGGCATTTGTCAGCTTTCGACAGTGTACACTTGACGCCGAGGAACCCGATTCGACGGCTCTGAGATCTACCGCTCACTCTTCCTCCACGCCGGCCGAATCAGCTTTCTTCTTTGGCGACGACTGCCGGGCAGCATCTGCGGACCTCCTTCCCCTCTGGCGTTGATCTGTGTCCAGCCGCTGTTTGGATCGAAGACCGAAATGTAGCCTCCGCGCACAAGTTCCAGTTCTTTCAAGACATGTTTCCTAAAGTCCAGCCGATCGGCGCAAGTAGGCTCATACCACGCAGGCGTGACGAAATCCGATACCAAGACGCCGTCAATTATGTAGCTGAGTTCATCGGCATCGACCGCATCGCAAACTTCGAGCGCATAGATTTTGCTGTCGCTGCCCGTGGCGCACCAGTTGATCCAGGGATCGGCGAGCATCTCGAGCAGTTCGTGGCTTAACGTCACAGTCCACGACGAGCCGCTTTGTAGATCGAGCTTGGCAAAAACTTTTCCCAGAGGGGTCCCCTGGCTGGTCATCTCGTGATATCCGAGCGCGCCGGCCTGATCGGGGTTATCGGTGAGAACAATCTGCCACCATCCACGAGTGAGCGGCTGGTCCTCCGACAAAAAGGAGAGCGTGCAGTCCCGCTCCCAATAAGTTTTGAAATCGTCGCTTACCTGTTTTTGCAATGCAGGAAGCACAGCCTCTACCTGCGCGTCGGTCAGGCAGGTAGAGGCGTTGGTGATGGCGATGACAGGAAGGGGCATCGGTTTGGCTCCAGGTTTCGAACAGTCGTTGGTCGTTGGCCGTTGGCCGGGATCGGGAATCCCTCCGCGGCGCTCTTTCGCGAAATTGCGCCTCAAAAGAGGGCGAGGCTATTAGAGGGGGAGCGCAGGCCAACGACCAACGACGAACGACCAACGGCGGGTTCTTGGGGCTTATCGCAATACCGACTGCGCAAAAGCCGTGTCCAGCGCGGAATTCCCTGTGGGCGCGCAGATTTGCTGGTCCCACTGTTTCTTTAAATCTTTCGCGCCGGGAGGCGGACCCGCTTGGGCTTTTTGCGCAGTCGAAGCCGAAGGCGAGGCCTGCGGGATCAACGCCGCAAAACTGTTGCCGTGGTGAGAATCAGATTCACCGCAGCCGTAATTCGGGCCGACAGCACGGGATTCCCAATATGTGCTGACTCCAGCAGCGCAGGCAGGTTCTGGTTGAGATCAGAAGCCACGCCCTGGATTTTCTGCAGCGCGGTTGCGTTGGGATTCCTTTTGTACTCGCTGTAGAGGCTCTGTAAGAGATTCAAATCACGGCTGGCTTGCGCTGAAATGTTCTGGATGACCGCAGTATCGGCGGCGCTGGCCTGGTTTCCGGAAGCCAATGTGCTGACCAGCGTAGCGATGTTGAGTGCCATCTGGGTGAGGACGGGCAGGTCTTGCAATGCGAGGTTGACCCATTGGGCGCTGCACCCCGTGGCCGCGATAGTGATCGCGAGCACGAGGGCAAGGACGATTTTCGATTTGGAATGAAGGTTCATGGTTTCTCCGTTGGCGAAGAGCAGTCGTTGGTCGTGCGTCGTGAGTCGCTGCGTCAGCCGCTGCCTACATACAGGGTCCGTCCCACTTCTCTGTCATTCTGAGCGGAGAGAGTGTCTCGCGAACCCGAGAGACATTCTCGAAGTCGAAGAATCTGCTGTTTGCTTGCGGTGAAGGTGCGCGAACGGGAATCCTCACGATGATTTTTGTGGGAGAATTCCCTGCAGCGTTCGTACGACCCCGAGTGCGTAGGGCTCCTTCGACTGCGTTTGATCACTCGCGGAGCGAATGATCCAACTTCGCTCAGGATGACAAGTTGTTGTGAGCTATGCGGCGGTTTCGTACGCGTGCGCGAAGCGCAGAATCGTCGCTTCGGCGAAGTGTTTGCCGAAGATCTGCATACCGATGGGCAGCTTCTCGCGGGTATGGCCGACAGGGATGGAAATTCCCGGAATGCCGGCCAGGTTTGCGGTCACGGTGTAAATGTCGGCGAGGTACATCGCCAGCGGGTCATCCACTTTTTCGCCGAGCTTGAAGGCTGCCGTGGGACAGGTTGGCGCTACGATCGCGTCCACTGTCTTGAATGCCTCGTCAAAGTCGCGAGTCAGTAGGGTGCGCACGCGCTGGGCTTTCAAATAATAGGCATCGTAATATCCAGCGCTCAGCGCATACGT
>WNFF01030772.1_pt1 | contig 15225 bp, 12 predicted proteins | sample 5400441 | NCBI WGS metagenome assembly WNFF01 (sample SAMN13153345, study PRJNA577476) | soil metagenome | isolation source: 120 cm saprolite under Douglas fir tree site 2 hole 3 replicate 1 | place: USA:California | collected 2015-04-18 | reverse complement strand
TCGAGGCGAACACCGCCACCAGCGTCAGCACGAGACCTATCGGCTTCATGATTCGCGCATAGCCAGCTCTATCCGGCCACAGCTTCGGTGCAACCAGGCGCCAAGCGTGATTGATCGTGAGATAAACGCCGTGAAGCAAGCCCCAGAGGACAAAAAGATAGCCCGCGCCGTGCCAGAGCCCGGAAATGAACATCGTCAGCAGCGTGGGAAACATCAGCAGCAGGGCAAAGGCCCCGACCGTCGTGTTGCGTCCGCCGAACCCGGGAAGGCCCTTTAGCAGACGGCGCCGCGTCAACGCGAGTACCAGGGGATTGTAAATGTAAGCTGTCAGAAAACGCGTCAACGTCATGTGCCAGCGCAGCCAGAAGTCGATGATGCTCGATGCCCGGAGCGGTGAGTTGAAATTCGGGGGCAGCCGAATTCCGAACAACCGAGCCGCCCCGAGCGCCATGTCGGTATAGCCCGAAAAGTCGAAATAGAGCTGAAGCGTGAACCCGATCGCCGCGATCCACGCGAACAGGAGAGAGACCCCGCCTCCTCCAGCGGCATGATCGTAGATCGACGTAACGGATGGCGCAATACCATCGGCGATTACCGCCTTCTTGAACAGACCGAACATTAACAACGTAAGACCGACGGCGAAGTTCTCCTTGTCAAAACGGCAAGGCGCGCCGTGGAACTGCGGCATCATCTCGCGATAGTGGACGATCGGACCGGCGATGAGTTGGGGGAAAAACAGCACGAACAGGCAATAGTCCTGGAGCGTGAAGGACTCGATACGCCGCGAATGGACGTCGATCAGAAACGCGATTTTCTGGAACGTGATGAACGATATGCCCAGCGGCAGAATGATGCGGGTCAAGATCAGGTTCGAGCCGAACACATCATTTATCGCCGTTCCGAGGAAGTAGGTGTATTTGAAATAGCCGAGAAACGCGACGTTGAATGCAAGGCCCAACACAAGAACCGCCAGGGAGGCACGGCGCCGCTTCTCGTTCCGAACCAGCCGCTGTAGGGTCCGCGCCAGCACGAAGTTGATCAGAATGGACGGTGCGATGAGCAATACATTGAGGGGTCTCCACCATGCATAGAAGAAGAATGACGCAAGGATCAGCCAGTGCAGCGCCCACCTGCGAGACACCGGGCCGAGCAAGTAGAACCCGGCAATGGTCACCGGCAGGAAGGCGAAAATAAACTCGTAGGAATTAAACAGCATTAAAGTCTCACGAGCCGGATCGCGAGGACTGCACCTTGCGGATTACCGGCAGCATGACTTCCAGAGGCTCACCGCTTTCCACAGGAGGTACGGTCGCTGTCTGGTCTGTCTTGAGACGCGGCAGCCGACCTACTATCACGTGAACCCGGCCAGCAGAGCGGTTCATATTGTCACACAGAATTTCACCCGCCATCTTGGCCATACTGTATTCGGCCATCGATAGCGGGTTGTTCTCGACGAACACGGAGGATGGGTAGAACGCGGTCAGAGGGCGCGACCCGCGTCCGCCGAGGAAACGACAGCACTCGTAAAAACCCTCCACGTATACCTGGATGAACTCGTCAAACAAGCTCGAAACGAACAATCCTTCCTTCTGCCTGACGATGGGAGTAGTGGCAAAGTAGTACAAATGACTTACGTCTGCAGTTAGTGTCTTGAGTTGTTTCGCGGCGTCTTGGCGAGCATCGTACGGAATGACATCGCACACACCTTGCGGAATATGAGCACGGATCTCCTCGGCGAGCTGTATCGCCTCTTTCAGACCGGTCGCGTAGGTTACGATGACCTTGCCCCCACCTGCTGCAATTACTTTCGCGGTCAGCGCACCCAATCCCCGCGACCCACCGATGATGAGTGCGGTGCTGCCAGCAAACTCGGTCGGAGCAACAAGCTTCGATATGTCGCTCAATGAAGCTTGCACGACCGGGGGCCACCGCAGGAAAGCTTGTACCGAACCGCTTACGCCCGCGCCGGAAACAATCATTCGAACCATTCGGAACCGTTCATCCGTCCCGCTGACGCTGAACCAGAGACCGTCCCGGTGGCGCGGGGTTTCTATCAGATCAATTGCAAAGGCGGCAAAAATCGAGTGTAAACCGGGGCAGGTCATGCCCACAAGCCTGGACAAGAGGGCTATCGCGGCAATGCGCCCAGAGCCAATCGCGGCGGCAGCGTGAGGGAACCGGGTTTCGACCCACCGGGCCGGACCGGCGATATCCATCCAACCAGACAAGCCCGCCGTTTCCTCTAGGCGGACAAGGATGGCGGGCTGGTCGGTAAACTCAATTTTCGGTGCGTCTGGCGGCGGCGCGCTCCCGCTGGATTTCTTCGGCGTCCCGAGACTGAGGGCCAGAATGGTCGTCGTAAGCCCGTCCGACGCGAGCTCCGCTCTAATCGATTTACCGTCGCGGCGCACGAGCTTCAGATGCACCGTGCGGCCGACAGGAATGAACTTCGCGAACTGAACTTTCAGCCCCGCAATTCCGCCTTCTACTAAACCTGACTCAACGAGCCGGTCGACGGACCAGAGTACGGCATGTATCCCGTGCACGACCACTGCCCCGGCTTGCGTTCTTCGCGCAGCCAGCGGGTCCATGTGCATCGGATTGAAGTCGCCAGACAGGCGTGCGAAGAACACTTGGTCGTCACCGTCGAACGTTTTCGACGCGAGCGTGGCGCTGGCCATACTATTGCAGCATCGCCCTGATCCTGGTGACGATCTCCCCCACGTTCGCGAACGATTCCACGTCAGCCACCTTGAATTTGACGCCGAGTTCGATCTCGGCAGCGACAATGAAATTTATATAAATCAACGAATCCCAGTTAGGAACGTCCTCTCGTCGGGTATCCATCTTGAGCACGATCGAGTCGTCCATCAGGAGATCGCGTAGAACGCGCGTGAGCACATCCAGGATTTCCTGGTCGCCCATTCTATTTCCTAAGCGCGTTCGGTTGCTTCTTGGGTTTCTCTTTCGTCACTTGTTACCCCCTCAGCCATGTCGTTCGGACCCGTTCAAGACCCTGCTGACCGATCAATGTGGGTTTTTCTGCCAACGTATTCGGTCAAGCTCAAGTGCCATTGTATCGTGCCGTCCGCCGGCGTCTGCATATTTGCACGGGTGAAACCGAGACGCGGATATAAATCGCTGATGACACCGTTCTTCTTCGTCGGAACGTAGTTGGCGCGAAAAGCGCGCACGCCGCGACGCCGGGCAGTCTCGACTGCGATGTTCATGGTCTCAAACTCGAGTTCGCGGCCGAAAACGCGACAACTCATGACCCAGGTATCAATCTGCAGCACGTCCTCCTGCTCCAGGTCCGGACGAAGAATCAACACGCTGATGAGGCCATTGTCGCCGAATCTGTCGAGAAGCCGGAATTGCAGGGAGATCATCTCCGGCGCCTGGGCGATCGCCTCCATCTCTTCGGCGGTGCATCGCCGCGTCGTTGGATTGAACTGGTTGGTTTTGTTGATCAACTGAGTAACGCGAGAAAGATCGACCGTCTTGACGGGGCCGAACACGACGGACATGCGCAAGCCACGCAGAAAGTCGTCCATGCTTTCCGACGCTCCAAGCAAGGCTTCGCGCTCGGTATTGGCGGCATATTGCCCGGCGCGCTGCTGATCATCGGGCGTGAAGCTTACGGCTTCGAAGTAGCCCGCGTTCGCGAGACAGCGCACGTAGTACGCCGCATCTTCGGGAAGTTCCGGAACCGCCACCATGGGAAGGCTTTCGCGGACACGCGCCCGTTCCACCGGGTTATCGTCCACAAAAACGAGGCTGTCGAGACCTATGAGCATCTCCGGATGATCGCGGAATACGGCTTCGGCGACTGTCGGGTCGTTCTTGGAGCATACGGCGAGAATGACCCCGCGCGCCTTCAGCTGCAGGGCATAGCGCTGCAGAGCGAGGTGCGCTTCACCGGCCGCGCTCCCCTCTCCAAGCACGATGCCCTCGAGCCCGTCATCACCGATCACACCCGCCCACAAAGTATTGTCGAGATCGAGGACCAGGCATTTCTTCGACAGGCCGCGCTGGGCGGCCACGATGCGGGCGACCAAGTCGCCGTACAAAGGCGCCGCCTGTGGCGCAACTTCCATCTTGGCCTGCATCCAGCGCCCGCTATCGAACCACGCTTCGATCCCGTCGCGCTCGCTCGCGCGCGCAATGTCCAGGAGCAACACACCATCCGATGCCGCAGCCTGTGACACCAGATCGTTCAGGCGCGCAACCAGCCGCGAAGGCGCAGCGGCAACGAGGCGGTCGTAGCCGCCGAACAGCGGATCAGTCACATCGATAAAAGTCTGCTGAATGACGGTAGCTTTGAGAGTTTCGCGTGCTTTTCCCCATAGAAGGCGCAGCTCATCGACCGAGCGGGCAATCGCCTCGTCCGCTTCGCCCGCGGTCGCCGCGAGCGGCACGCCGGCGATCGCCTCACGCGCGGTGATCGAGAACAGGACAATCTGCGGGCCGAATTGGTGAAGGGGAGAAGTGGAATCGAGCAAATCCTGTCGGTGTTGTCCGTATGTACCGGTATGTATGTCGATCACCAGGCGTCGGCGCAACCCGGCCACCCGGATCGCGGGAAGAAGTTGATCGACCGTGGACGAAGCGAGGATGGCGAGCCGGATCACCGAAAAGCCCGAAGCTGGCTCTGGCGTGCGGTCTCCGAGCGCATGATCGAGTTGAATCGTTTCCAGGAAGCCGAGTCGATGCTGGGCGAGGAATGCGAGTTTTTCGAGACGCTCGGCCGAAGGCGGAACCGCCAGAGCGGCACGCAGATGCCCGCGGAAATCAGGAAGCGGAGGCAGCCAGCCCATCATCATCGGGCGTTGCAGGGTGTCACCTTGCGCCGGGGTTGCCATACGATTCGAAAGGTGGGACGAACGGCTGGGTTACGGGGCGCTATTCCCTTGAATCGACCAGACACTTCCGGATCTGAGGGGCGGCTGCCTGAAGGAAGGCCTTAGACCACCTTTCCGCACTCGGGCGATCCAAGTGAGATCCGTCGAATGTTTGAAGGTCGTCCACATCGGGCCTCACCAAGTTCATTCCGAGAGCGTCTGCGAGGGCATTTACAGCAGTGACTTTTGTTTGGACATAAGGAACCATCGTCAGTATTATGCATTCCCGTTTGACGGGCAGGTTAGACAGAAACTCTCTTCCAATCGCTGCCTCATTCTGCACTGCGGCTTGGTCCAGGGATTGATCGTAGGAAACCGCGGCGCTCTTGAACTGGCTTAGTCCCCACACGCTGAAGGCCCCTGTTTCGCGCGAGCGGAAGATGACATACTGGTCCCCGCAAATCATCGTGAGTGTCTGGCAAATCGGTCTATGGACAAATTGCCAGAGGCGCTTCAATACGTACCGCCCCCTCGCTGCCGGATCCCGCATGACCGTAGCGGCAGGAACGGTCTCGGATCGATCAAAGAACCGTTCGATATTGACTACGTAGACTTTGGCTTTGGGCTTGAACTTGAGCAGAAGTTCGCGGGCAAAAAAGGCGTTTTCGTTGTACCCGAAACCCATCAAGTAATATCGCGCGGACGTCGACGAGAACCAATCGGCTGTCGCACGGGTGGAGAGTGCGAGTTGCATGCGGCTGCTCCCAAGGAACAGCACCTCCGCGCTCGCCGCGACGTCGGTCCGAACCTTGTAAGCACAGGCTGCAAGAAGGGCGCCAAGTATGATTGATATATAGAGGGCCGGCCTGGAAGCAGAAGAAGCACTGCGGTTACTCGATATGTCGTCTTGGACGACAAGCTCAACATCCATGACGTGCCTTGCTTCGCATTATTGAGGTGATGGGAACGGTGCGCTACGAGCTTTGCACGCGCATGATGCAGTCCCCAGGCATGCCCGGTCAAGTGCGGAGCCGCTAGGATGTGACAAGAGGCGTAGCGCGACACTCAATCTCTATTCCAAGGTCGGGCGCCCTGATTTGCGACGGAGCCGCTGGGCCACTTTCTCCATCGTCCTCTTCGGATTGAGAGCGTTATCCAGCAAATAAGAGAACGCATGGGCAGCGAGCCTGACCCTGCTCAGGGGGCGGCTCAGCGAGGCGAGCTTCCCCCGATGCAGACTCCAGAACTCTCGGTCGCGCCCCTTGAATACCTGCCACCCCAGGTAACGGTAGTACTCCCGCAGGTGTTCGCGGATTGCCTCCTCCAGCTCCTTCTCGCTGAGATGCTTCGGACCGTACGTGACCAGGTCATACAGCCGCCGCGGCAGATACGTCTGGAAGTTCTGCGAATAGGAAGTCATCGAGCCGTCCCGCATCCGCTGGAACGTGAGAACCTGGTGGATGAAGCCGTAGTCGTGGTGTTCCAGGAACTCGAGACATACTTCCGTGTCGCTGTGCAGATTGGACTCGTTGTAGAACGAGTGGCGACTCCGCACGATATCCGACCGGTACATCAGAGTGCTGGGCGCTCCGAGGATGGAGGGCGCTCCTTTCAGGAGCCAGATGCGGCACACATCTCGTCCGGGCACGACGGTGCTGGGGTAAGGCAGACCATCTCCGGCCACTTTCTTCCCCTGGAGACGATAGGCTTGTACGACTACCACGCTGGGGTGTTCCTCCGCCAGACGGACCATCTTTTCCAGGCAATCGGGAAAGAGCCAGTCGTCCGCGGGCACCACTTTGCAGTACTTGCTCGCCGGTGAGATCTGCCGGAACGCGATGTTGTGGTTGTTGATCACGCGGACGAAATTCTCGTTGTTATGGACCCGGATCCGGGGATCCCTGCCCGCATACTCCTGCGCAATTTCAAACGACCGGTCGGTACTGCAGTTGTTGACGATTACGTATTCCCAGCGGGTGTAGGTCTGGGTGAGAACGCTCTCGATGCACTCGCGCAGATAGCTCTCCCCGTTGTAGACGGGGGTCACCACGCTGACCAGGGGTTCCTGCTTTGAATTCATCGATTCTCCGGGCGGTTACCTGTCGTATTTCCGCGCTCTGCGGCCTACGCTACCCGTTTCAGCCAGATCTCGCGCCAATACGGGTAGATGGCTCCCCGCAATACGGCGCCATCTCCACGTCGAACGACAAGCCGCGATTTTTTGCTTCGTCGTTGAGGGTGGCCAATATCTCCTTCTTCGAGCGCACCTGGATCTGCTCCCCGGGTCGCAAATTCAAATTCGCGGTGGGGGTCTTGGGTCCTGCAGACCCACGGATTTCAAAATACCGACCCACGCGCCAATGCAGGTTGCGCAAGGCCGCCAGCGCCCCATAGCGGAGAAAATCCCACAGCCCCACGTTGCGCGAAAGGAGATCCCTCATGTACTGGCGGGGATCCGACCACTTCAGGGCTGTGGTCGCGCGGACCAATTCGGTCGCTTGGCAACGGTGCAATTCCTCGGGAGCTTCCGGAGTGCCAGCCTTCACTCGCACCGCACGAGTCAATGTCTCGAGGTCGCAATGCGATGCTTTGCCCGACAGCCCATCGCGCCTTGTCGATGGCCGCTCGGTACGGCCCCCCGTCGACTCCGGACCGTGCACCCGCTTCAGCCACGCTTCCTTCCAGAACAGCAGACATGCCGCCTGACATCCGTCGTGCGCCGTGCCGTCGCAGCGGAGTCCCTCGAGGTGGACCGCGTTGTTCATGCGCCGGTTGCTATATGTCGCAATGGTGTCGCAGGTCTTGTGTGCCGATTTGAACACTCGAAATCTCCGGCCGCAGTATTGGAGCATCTCCGGCATGAAGGGAAGAGCATCCAGACTACCCAGGTCATCGAGGGTTGCAAGGATTTCGTCCGCGCTCCGCACCTCCGCCCAGTCCCCTGCACGAAGATCCAAGCGATCGTTTGCGCATGACTTGGCATTACTCGCGTTCACAGATTCCCTTTCCAAACAGAATTGCCGTTTTATTGCTCATCTTGCCGGCACTCCACGCGCGCAGAATCGCGACCGCACGACCGCGGTAAAAGCGAGAGAGCTGCGCTCGAGCATGACAACATTTCTACGGAACGCTCCAACGCTGCGGGAAATAGGCGATCCCGTGCCGGCTGGTCGGGGTCCGCCCGGACGCGTAGATATTCGCTGGTTCCACCTCCAACACGGCACGTACGTCCCCGTCATAAATCGGCTTACCTCCCGGTTCGGTGATCCATAGAGAAAGGTAATACTGCGCCGGGAGCAAGTTGAGCGACTCGATTTCAACTTCGATATATCCGTCCCCGGGTTCCACGCGAGGAACGTCGACCCCATGAATGACGTTGCCGCTCTCCGTTATGAGCGTCCCCATGTTGGTGAAGATTCGGAAACCAAAGCTCGGGTAGCGGATCGTCTTCTCGGCGTGATAGTGGAAACGGATTACCAGCTTGTCCCCGCTCCTCGTCAGAGCGCACGGCGTGCGGTCAGGGCCAAGGTACTCAACTCGCGTGTACCGGATCTCGCCGCTGCCCAGCCGGTTCTCCGAATCCACCAAAGTGGATTCCGCGGTCGCGCTGCCTGCGAAGCTGGCCATGTAGGCAAGGATGACTTCCCTGGCTCCTCCATCCTTGCAGACTTTTCCGCCGTCGAGCCAGATCCCGCGGGAACAGAGATTCTCGACCGCCGCCAGATTGTGAGATACGAAGAGCACGGTTCGCCCACCGCTCCGCAAGCCTTCCATGGCATCGAGACACTTCTTCTGAAACCCTGCGTCTCCCACGGCGAGAACCTCATCGACAATCAGTACGTCCGGTTCGAGGTGCGCTGCAACGGCAAACCCCAGCCTCAAACGCATTCCGGAGGAATAGCGCTTTATCTGCGTGTCGATAAACTGCTCAACTCCGGAAAAGGCGACAATGGCGTCGAACCGTTCGTCGACCTGTCGCTTCCGCATTCCAAGAATCGATCCGTTGAGATAGATATTCTCCCTGCCCGTCAGTTCCTCGTGAAAGCCGGTTCCCACCTCCAGCAGGGAGGCGACGCGTCCGTTCACCTTGATATTCCCTTCGGTCGGGTACGTGATCTTCGACAAGATCTTGAGCAGGGTGCTTTTTCCCGCCCCGTTCTTCCCGATGATGCCCACGACCTCGCCCTCGCCGACGTCGAACGACACATTCCTCAATGCCCAGATCGAATCCTCTTCGTCATTACGGCGCCCCCAGGGGCGCTTAACGAATTCAACAATGTCTTCGCGGAATGTGCGGCCTTGCTGGAGCCTTCCAATCCGGTAGCGTTTGGAAAGATTTTGGATCTCGATGCTATGCGTCAAATCAGTCATTCCTTCTCAGACGATATCGGCAAAGGCCTTTTCGGCACTCTTGAAGTATGCGACGCCGGCAAAGAAGAGCACCACGGTGAAAGCGATCGAGAACCACAGGAGCCCCCAATCGATCGCGCGGCTCGGCACGATTGAGTAACGGAATGCTTCTACGAGACCGCTCAACGGATTGAGGGCCACCAGCCATCGGAATCTTTCCGGAATCATGCTTGCAGGGTAGATTATGGGCGTGGCAAACAGCAACAGCTGGATAGCGAAGGGAATGGCATACCTGAAATCCCGGTACTTGACGTTGAGCGCCGCGAGGAACAGCCCGAGACTGAGCGACAGCAGAACCAGCAGAATGACGAGGGCGGGCCAAAGAAGGAGATTCCAGCCAAGAGGGATCCCGTAGTAGGCCATGAATCCAATGAACAGGACCGATCCGATGAGGAAATCCACGAGATTGCTGAGCGCCACGGAGGCCGGAAGGATGATGCGCGGGAAGTAGATCTTGGTCAAAAGGCCGCTGTTGGCCACGAGGCTCATCCCCGCATTGCTCACGGTGCCCGAGAAGTATGTCCAGGGGACCAGGGCGCTAAAGTAAAATATCGGTCCGGGAATCCCGTCAGTCGGAATTTTTGCCAACTGACCGAACAGGAGCACAAAGACGACCATGGTAAAAAAGGGCTGAATGACGGCCCAGAGCACGCCCAACACGGTCTGCTTGTACCGCACCTTGATGTCGCGCCAAGCGAGAAAGTACGCGAGTTCCCGATAAGTCCATAGTTCCCGGATCATTCCGTGCTCCACGCCGCCCCCCAACGGTGGGACCTTCTCGAATGGCCCATTCGCGCGCGCATCGGCTTCAGCAAACAATCTTCCGGCAGTAGAACCCTTCGGCATACTTGTTGGGAGCATTGGACTCGATGCCGCGCAGTCTCAGAACCGAAGAAAACGCATCCTCGGTGAACCAGCTCTTCTTCTTTTGGCTCTGAAAGCACTCCAAAATGGTCCGGATTTTTCTTTGAGCAACGGATTCAGTCAAGTGAACGAAGAAATTTGGCGCGCCCAAATCGCCGTCGTACTTGGCGATCTCATATTCCAGAATCAGGTGGCTCCGGAACGTGTTCCAGGTCAACTCCGATACCAACCGATGGTCCTGATGCAGGTCCTCACGGTGGTGAGTCAGGATGACGTCCGGGACGTATTTTCCTTTGAGGTCCTCGAAGAAATCTTTTATTTCGGCCCCATTGTATGGAAAATAGCCATCTCTGAATTCCTTGACGACGATCTCTTTTCGTCGCGCGTTCGCCAGAAAGAGATTGGCACTCTGAACAGCCTCGGCTCTTCTCTCGCCGGACGCCCCCATCACAATCCAGCATATCTCCGAGGACGGGTATTCGTCCAGCCATCTGAGGATCGTGCCACCGCAGCCGATTTCTATATCATCGCTGTGCGCCCCGAGACACAAGATCCTGAAAACCGAATCGCGGCGCCTTGCGAAATTTTTCCACACCTCCCAGGGCGCATTGCCGAGATTGTACATATCGGTCAGTTCCTGGTGCTCCTTGAACGTATCCATGCACCAGAATTGGTCTGACCGGTAGCCGATAATCTGTTTCGCTTCGATCAATCTCTGAAACGGTTCCACGACCAATTCCTCGCCGGGCTTTATGTAGTTGAAGATCTCTTTTCTGAATACGAAAAAGCCGGCATTGATCCGAATGTCGGATTTCTGCACGCTCTGGATGTTTTTTACAGAATTGTCCGTTTCAAGCTTTACAACATGGAAGCTTTGAGAAGGTTTCGCGCATAGGAAGCAAGCAATCTTCCCGGCCTTGACAACGCTGTCAATCATATCGGGCAGTGGACAATTGGTGAGCCCGTCCGAATAGTTGGCCAGGAAAATTTCCTCTCCGTCGAGATATTTTTCGACTGCCTTCAGGCGTTGGCCGATATTCGCTCTCAGACCGGTATCGACGAAGGTGATTTTCCAGTCGGCGATGTCGCTCTGCATCAGCTGTATGTCCTTTCCGCCATTGCTCATCGTAAAGTCGTTGGAAAGGTACTCCTTGTAGTTGAGAAAATAATCCTTGATCGTGTCGGCCCTGTACCCGAGACACAGGATGAAATCCTTGTGCCCGAAATGGGCGTAATACTTCATTACGTGCCACAGGATGGGTCGGTATCCGATTTTTACCAGCGGCTTGGGAATGTTTTCAGTGAGCTCTCCCAGCCTTGTTCCCAAGCCGCCACAGAACAACACGACTTTCATATGGATCTGCCCTGACGAGACTGACGTTTTGAGCCCAGGTATCGCAAGTCCTCGCGCACATTGCTGCCGGGAATTCTCTTCATTGATTTGGCTGGCGTCACGCTCTGGTCCACTCTAGATTACCGTCCAGCAGCCCCTTTGCTCGCAATCCCTTGAGCACCTCCAGGCGCATGTACTTGGAGCCTCTGAAATTGGGATCGTTGAATCCCATTGACTCAAGACCCGTCTTCAACTCGCGGATGGTGGTGAGCAGGTCGACCTGGGGCTGGTGGTCAGGCGCCAACTTCTTGTACAGCCCAAAATCCACGCGGTAGGACCGGCTGTCCTGCGGTGCGTCTTTGTTGATTGATATGCTTACGCCCGGAACGACCTTAGCAACGGCTTCCGCGAGGTCCTTCACCTGGTAGTTCCACACGTCACTGCCCACGTTGACGGCCAGGAACGCCCCCAGCGACGCATCCCTGGTGATGGCCCAGTCGAATGCCCTCGCCATGTCCCTGATGTGAATCAGCGGTCGCCATGGCGTCCCGTCGCTCAGGATCGTAATCTTCTTGGAGCTGACCGCACATGCGACAAAGTCATTAACGACCAGGTCGAGCCGCAATCGATCGCTCATCCCGCAGGCGGTGGCGAACCTCAAGCATGTGACCGTGAAGTTCTTGTCCGCCAGCGCTTCGAGCCCGGTTTCTGTGCGGATCTTCGATTTGGCGTAGGCGGTGAGCGGGTTCAGCGGCGAGTTTTCTTTCCTGGGGGTGTCGTCCGCCACGCCGTACACGCTGCAGCTGGACGCAAAGACGAAGCACCTTGCGCCCATGGCCTTGGCCTGTCTCGCGAGTTCGACGCTGGCGCGGAAGTTGATGTCGTAGGTGACGTCCTCGAAAGTCTTACCCATCGGGTCGTTGGATATGGCGGCAAGGTGCACGATGGCGTCGACGCCCTGCAGTATCTCGGGGCGGAGCGTACGTACGTCGGCGAAATACTGAACGTCGGCACGGCATTCGGGAAGGATGTCCGCATTGGTGAGACAGTGGGCGAAGTAGCCCTTGTCCAGACCGATCAGCGTTGCCTGGGGATGAGACTGGCGAAGGCGCTGCAGTACCGAGGGGCCGATATATCCGGTGTTACCTGTAATCAGTATCTTCATTTCGTTCGCTCGCCATTCTGATATTCATGCACGCAGTTTGCCTGCGTCGGGCGCATGCAGCACGGAATCCGACCGGGATCGGTCGGTACCCCTGAAAACGGGCTTGTCGAAGCGTCCGGTTTTAGTCGCGCGCGGAAAGGAGTCTCAAGCGAAAGCCGCTTTCCGGGTGCTCGCCGCCCCTTGCGTGAGCCGAAGGTGCTCCTCAAGCCAGGTCGCGCCGCCGAAATGCACGTACTGCTCGGCCCGCAACCGGTCGGCGAGTCTGCCGGCGGGCAACTCCACGGCGTCGTACGTGAGCACCTGATCCTTGGCGACAGCGCGCTTCATCTTGCAACCCTCCACCAGCCCCTCCGGGAGATAGCGCATCGTGCTCATCTCTTCGGTGTTCACCGCTTCGCCGTAGGTCGTATACATTCCATATTCGTCGAGCACCTCACCGGCGGCGAGATCGCGCTTGGCGACTGCACAAACCTCCACCACGGGGCCTTCCAGGGGCGGTGCGATGTTGTCTCCGAAGAGCACGACTCTCGCGATGGCGTTCGGCGCCTCGAAATGCACGAGATGGTAGGGAACCCAGAACGGATAGAGCGGACCCTCTCCCATCTTGTAGAGATTTAGATAGTGGCGCTGTTTTGGATCCGGGTGTTCGGCCAAGCAAAATATCTTGACGCCAGCGGGACCTACGGTGTAGTCGACGATCCCACCCAGAGCCCGAATCTCCTCAAGATCGTACAGCTTGTGAATGTCCATGATGGAGCCGTCGTACTTCAGCCCGCGCGACATCCCGCGGGATCTGACCTTGAATCCGGTAGCGTTGGCGACGATCGATTGCTCGAAGCTGATCTTGGACCCGTCTGCAAAGGACGTAACCATCGCCGCGTTCTGCCCCCATCGCTCAGCCCAGCCCTGCTGGGTGGTCGGGTTGCGATAGGGGTCTTGCAGGCCCTTGACGTTTCCGATAACGCGCGGGATGAGACCCAGACCCTTCACCCATCGGACCAAGTTCATCTGCAGGCCCGGTTCATCGCCTTCGCAAGCGGAAAGGATGACTTTGTACTTGCGCGCATACACCTGGAGAATCGGGCCGATCGTGGCATCGACCTCGGCATTCATCAGTACGATCGGTTTGCCGTGTTTGAAAGCCTCGAGAATTACGTGGGCACCGAACTCGACCGAGCCCGTGACATCGACGATCACATCGATCTCGCTCGAGCGGCACATCATGAAGGGGTCCTCGGCCACGGCGGGCTGGCCTTGGCGAATGGCTTGGTCGAGCTGGGCCTGCGACCCCGCCATGACGATATTGTCGAGCCCGGAGTAGCGATAGACGTGCTGAGCTCGCTCGGGGCGCCGATTGTAGACAGCAGCCATGCGCATGCCCGGAACGCTGTGAGTGATCTGGTTCGTGAGCCCTTGCCCCATGAACCCGGCGCCGACCATGCCCACGCGAATCGGCTTTCCCTGTTGCTCTCTGGCTTTCAAAGCATTGTCGACAAGAATCATGGTGTCCTCCGGTCGGATTGCGTACCACGCACGCAGTTAAGAGCATGAATATGAGCAAGTATCATACCTTGCTTCCGCGCGCACTCATCTTGCGCTTCAATTCGGGTTCGATCTTCCCGAGCGACTGCCACTCCGCATCCTTGGGTGATACTTCGCCGACAGGAAGGGGCCAAACCAGCCCAAGCCGGGGGTCGCTGTAAAGCAAGCCGCCCTCTGCGCCAGGCGTATAGAACTCTCCCACCTGATAGCTCGTTTCTGTCCGATCTTCAAGCACTTGGTACCCGTGTGCAAACCGCTCCGGTACATAGAGGGACCGGTAATTGTCCGCGCTAAGCTCGACGGCAACGTGGCCCATGTAAGTTGGACTCTCCGGGCGCAAATCGACGATTATGTCGAGAATCGAACCGCGAGTGCACCGCACGAGTTTGGTCTCGGCGGCCGGAGGATACTGAAAATGCATCCCGCGCAAGGTGCCCTTTGTCCTGTTGAAGGCAATGTTGGCCTGCGCGATGACCGGCTTTAGTCCGCGATCCTGGAACTCTCGCTGGCAGAACGCGCGTGCAAAAAAGCCGCGGCTGTCTTCACGGCGCTCGATGTCGATCGTGAAGGCGCCCTTGAGCTTTGTCTCGGTGAAGATCATCTTGATCCATAAGGTAAAAGGCTCATTATAAGGTAGTCCCGCGTACCGAGACCCGGTCAGGAGGAATTTGGCGCGCCAGTGCCCTCATCTCCGGGAAGCAGACCGGCCCGCACAAGCGCAGCTCTCGCCGTACCGAACTGAAACTCCCCGAGCAAACGCCGCAGCCGCTCTTCACATTTTCCGAGGTTCGTATAATGACGAAACCGCGATAACCAGCTCGCAGACACGCGTGGCTGCTCTGGATCGATTTCCCACGGGTGCAGATAGAAGACGAATGGTCGCAGTTCGCGTCGGTTGATGGACGCCAATCCCCAACGCGACAACCAATAGGGCAGCAGCCTGAAGTACCCGCCTCCTGCCACGGGTAGCCGGAATCCAAGAATCCTAGCCGTCGCCAAAGGCCACTCGACGATGGATTTTCCAGCCGGGGTGGACATTCGATGCGGAGCCCGTTCAGCGTCTGGAATGC
>WNFF01014096.1_pt1 | contig 15226 bp, 8 predicted proteins | sample 5400441 | NCBI WGS metagenome assembly WNFF01 (sample SAMN13153345, study PRJNA577476) | soil metagenome | isolation source: 120 cm saprolite under Douglas fir tree site 2 hole 3 replicate 1 | place: USA:California | collected 2015-04-18 | reverse complement strand
ATGCTTAGAAAATTTCCGCGCTGTCCCCAGATTCCGATGGACCACATTTTGTTGATTAGTTCGCTCGAGGTCGTGAGCTCTCCGACAGCCTCTCCGCGAACGCTACTGACGACTTCACCGATAAGAGCATCCGCACTCGGCGTGCCGGGATATCCGGTGACCTCCACGTAGCGAAATCCGTGAAAAGTGAACTGCGGAGCGAATTGCTCCTCCCCTTCGCCTTTCAGGACATAGATGTCCGTGGCGTCGGCATTCCGGAGATTTTCCGTGTAGAGGGTGCCATCCGGATTCAGGATCTCCGCAAACCGTAGGCGGACTCTCGTGCCCGACGGGCCTTTTACCTTCAGGGCTACCCAGCCCACCATGTTCTGGCCCATTTCGAATACATAGGCTCCCTTCGCAGGCTGCGAGACACGTTGGGGCTTCAGAGTACTAACCACCTGCGCCGGAAGAGTCGTCTCGCTGGAAACTGAAATTGTCGGGGCTTCGGCGACAGTTGCGGAAGTCCAGTGCGAATCATCGAACCCCTTATTCTTCCAGCCCTTCTGCTCCAGGCGCGCGTCGTACGCTTCACCGGAGTAGATTTCCGAATGAACCACCGGCGACGCCGTACCTTTCCACGATTTGTCCGTTACGATTGTCTCGTGCCGGCCATCGGCGTACTCGATTTCCAACTGCGCAAGAAAGCGATTGGGCGGCGGAAAGAAATGCATCCCCACCCAGGTAAGACCACTTCCGTGCCATCCGTCCCCCAGCGTGGCGCCTATGGCGTTCTTGCCCTCGTCCGCCCCCACGCGGCTTCCGTTGAGATACACCCGATAGCTGCCGAGCGCGGTGACATAGAGCCTCGCCCTTCGGATCTTCTCGGACAGTGCAAACTCCCGCCGCAGTTCCGCCGCGGGTTGAGGCATTTGACCGGGGTCGCCCAACTCCTTGTCAGACAAATCGCCGACCACTTGCGACGGCCGCCAGTCTGACCGTGAATCGAGCCTTCCTTCCCAGTGTCCGTCTGTCGCAAACCGCAGGACGGACCCGTCAAAACGACGGATTTTTAGAAGCGCACTGAATGCAGCAGGCACCGTTTTGGCCCCCGCAGAAGGGCCAAATGGTGATGGAGTGCCCGAAGTCACGGTTACCTCGATGGTGTTTTCGCCCACCACCAGCGATTCGGTAACATCCTGACGGTCGAAAGAAAACCACCCTCTCTTTCTTGCGACTTCGCGCCCATTTACCTTGGCAACGTAGTTTCCCCGAACCGCGAGAAATAAAGCTCCCTCGCGCGGTTTCTCTGGAATATTCACGGTCCCGCGAAAGATCGCCGTGGTCTTGGGTACAACTTTGAAGGCGTCTTGCCCCGCAACCCAGATCCAGCGAACCCCAGCCAGGTCGGCATCGGCGTCTGGATTCTTCCAGCTAATCCACTGCGCTTTCCAGTCCGCCGGAGTAAGCAAGCCCATTTCCCACCATGCTGACTCCGTCGAATCGGCGGGCCGGCCTTGCGTGTCCCACACTCGCACTTTCCAGTAATACCGGCGGCGAGTTTCCAGCTTCGGCCCCGCGTAAGCGATCCCAACGGACTCGCTCGAATTTATTTTTCCGCTGTCCCACACATCGGCCTTGCCGGTACGCAATTGTTCAAGGCTGCTTGCTACCAGGATTTGATATGTGGCTTGCACCCAGTCTCGTTCGGTATCGTCGCTTTGCCATGACAATTGAGGAGAAGCCTTGTCGATTCCAAGAGGATTTTCGAGATACTCGCAGCGAAGATGGAACGGGCCAGCCGAAGCGGAACCCGCGAGTCCGGAAAGCAAAATCACAAGAAAACAAAACGCCCGTAGCTTCACTTTTCCCTCCCCGAAGGTGGCGGTTAGGCCGCCAAATTTTTTGCCTAGGCCTTGCTGGTCGGCTCTTTTCGAATCCCAAGCGTAATGTTGGTCATCTCCTGGCAGTTTGCCACTTTACGGTTCAGCCGCGGCATAGGCTATCATTTCGCAACGCAAAGCGTGCTGTCCTGCAAAAACCGCGTGACCCCGGACCGCGCGGATGTGTACCCTCTTCGGGTCGAGGCTGCGTATGAACACACTTAAGTCCGAGAGAATTCTTCAGGCCTTAGCTCGTTTTCGCATCGAAATCCCTTCGTGGGGCTTCGCCAATACCGGGACTCGCTTCGGGAAGTTTATTCAGGCCGCCGCGGCAACAACTACGGAGGAGAAATTCAGTGACGCCGGTCAAGTGCATCTCCTCACCGGAGTTTGCCCCACCATCGCTCTGCATGTTTTGTGGGATTTTCCGGCCGGAATATACAGCACCGACGACATCCAGAAACTCTCGGAGCGTTTTGGAGTGCAAGCCGGATCTATCAACCCGAACCTCTTTCAGGATCAGGAGTATAAATACGGTTCTTTCGGCAATCCAGACCCCGCCGTCCGGAAGCGCGCGCTCAAGCACGTAAAGGACAGTGTTGAAATCGCTCGCCGCCTGCGGTGTCGCGATATCTCTTTGTGGTTCGCCGACGGATCCAATTATCCTGGCACCGCGAACATCCGGCAGCGTAAGCAATGGTTCGAAGAGTTTTTGCGCGCCTCTCACGGCGAGCTCGCGCCGGGCGAGCGCCTCCTTGTGGAATACAAGCCCTTCGAGCCCGCCTTTTATCACACGGACATCGCCGACTGGGGCATGGCGCTTCATCTCGCGCGTTTCGCGGGCCCGCAAGCGAAAGTTTTGGTCGACACGGGTCATCATTATGCGGCCCAAAACATCGAGCAGATCGTCGCCTGGCTTCTATCGGAGGGCATGCTCGGCGGTTTCCACTTTAACGATCGCCGCTACGCCGACGACGATCTGACCCTCGGATCGATTGATCCCTACCAGGTCTTTCGCATCTTCCACGAGATTCTTTTCTTTGAATCGGAGAGCGGCAAGCAGTCCGACGTCGCTTGCATGATCGACCAGAGCCATAACCTCAAAGGCAAGATTGAAGCCATGATTCAAACTGTCACCATGGCCCAAGAGCTTTTCTCCAAGGCCGCGCTCATCGACCACCGCGAACTTCGCGACGCGCAAGAAAAATGTGATTTGGTCCGCGCTGAATCGTTGTTGCAGGATGCTTTCGCGACCGACGTGCGGCCCGTAATTCAGGAATGGCGGGCATCCAAGAGTCTCCCGAAGGATCCGATGGACGCCTTCCGCCAGAGCGGGTATCTGGAACGCATCGCGAAGCAGCGCTCGGCCAGAAATTCGCAGAGCCTATCTTCCTATGCCTAACAACAATCCGACAAAGTCTTTTTTGGCTCTGGATCTTGGGGCGGAAAGTGGCAGAGCCATTCTTGCGCGCCTTCATTCGGGAGTGCTGACCACGCAAGAAATCCATCGGTTCAAAAACGAGCCAGTGGAATATGGCGGAAGTTTGCACTGGGATGTGACCCGGCTGTGGTGGGAGGTTCGAAAAGCGCTCCTCGGCTTGGAAGAAATGGAACTGGCGGGAATCGGAGTCGACGCTTGGGGCGTGGATTACGCTCTCCTCGGTGAACGCGGCGAACTTCTTCAGAATCCCTATCACTATCGCGACGCCCGCACGAACGGCGTGATGCAAGATGTATTTCGCAAAGTCGCAAAAGAAGAGATCTACTCGGCCACTGGCATTCAGTTCATGCCCATCAACACGCTTTACCAACTCTATGCGGCAGTGCGAGACACCCCTGCACTCCTGAAAGCCGCCGAAAGGCTCGTCATGATTCCGGATTTAGTCCACTACTGGTTGACTGGAAACGCCGTCTGCGAGTTCACGAACGCAACCACAACTCAACTGGTGAATCCAGCGACCCGCACGTGGGCCACGGAACTGATGCGGCGCCTCGAGCTGCCCACACACTTGCTGGCGGAAATTGTGGAGCCCGGCACACAAGTCGGAACTCTGCTGCCAAGTATTTCTCGAAACTCCGCGCTGTCAGCGACTCGGGTTATCGCGCCTGCAACCCATGACACAGGCTCTGCGGTAGCCGCGATTTCTGCGCGCGACGGAACCGCATTTCTCAGTTCGGGGACTTGGTCATTGCTGGGGACAGAATTGGACGCTCCGGTCATCTCCCCGGAAGCGCTGCGCCACAACTTCACCAACGAAGGTGGCGTCAACGGAACCACGCGGCTCCTCAAAAACGTAATGGGCCTCTGGATGTTGCAATGCTGCCGTCAGTCCTGGACTGCGCAGGGACAATCCTGTGACCATCTCGAACTGATGGAGCTTGCCGCGCGTGAAGATTCCTTCCGCTGTCTCGTGGATCCGGACCATGCGTCTTTTTTACGTCCGTCCGATATGCCGGCCGCGATCGATCAATTCTGTGCGAAAACTCATCAGCCTTCGCCGAAAAGCGTGGGAGGCTACGTCCGGGCAATCCTGGAGAGTCTGGCTTTCAAATATCGCCTCGTGCTTCACAACCTCGAGCAGCTTATCGGAAGGCGAATCCACCAAATTCGCGTGATTGGCGGAGGATCGAAAAACCGCTTGCTCAATCAAATGACCGCGGATGCTACGGGAAGAAAACTACTGGCCGGGCCGGCCGAAGCGACTGCCCTTGGAAATGTCGCAATCCAAATCCTGGCGACCGGCGGCGCCAGCTCGTTAAAGGAAGTCCGCCAAATTATAGATCGATCGTATCCAGTCGAGGGTTTCGAACCGCTCGATACCGTTAAATGGGATCGGCATGCCGATCGCTTCGAACAATACTGCGAGGCTGTGTATGCCTGAAATCCAAAAAACCGCTCGTCTCCAGGACCTTTGGAGTCCCGAACGCGCCGAGAAGATCGCCGGCAACCAATTGGCTCTTCTGCGCTACCGCTCGAACTTGTTGGGAGCGGACTTGCGCATCACGAATTTCGGCGGCGGCAATACCAGTTCGAAGCTGGAGCTCTCGGATCCATTCACAGGTGAACCGACGCGTGTCCTGGCTGTGAAAGGCAGCGGAGGTGACCTGGGCTCCATCACCGAAGCGGGCTTCGCGCTGCTTTACCTCGATCGGCTAGAACAGCTTAAGGGGCTCTATCACGGCGAAGAGCACGAAGACGAAATGGTTCACTACTATCCCCTCTCTGCCTTTGGAGAGAATCGAGTCGCGTCGTCGATTGACACTCCCCTTCACGCTTTCCTTCCGTTTTCTCATGTCGATCACCTGCATCCGGACTGGGCCATTGCGTTAGCCGCGAGCGCTAACGGCAAGAGGAAGCTGGCTGAGTTCAACAAAGAGTTCGACCGCAAGATCGTCTGGGTGCCCTGGGAGCGGCCTGGATTTGAATTGGCATTGCTCATCGAAAAAGCCGTGAAGGACAACCCCGGGACCGACGGCATTCTTCTCGGCGGTCACGGGCTGTTCACATGGGGCACATCGCAGCGCGATTGCTATCTCAACAGCATTCACACGATCGACCAGATGGGCGAATTTATTCTGGCCCACCAACGCAAGAAGGGCGCACTTTTCGGCGGTCTCGTACATTCTGCAATTCAGCATCGCAGGGAAGTGGCGGCTCAGATCTTGCCTGCTTTGCGCGGAGCTCTCTCCTCGAACCGTCGCGTCGTCGCCCACTACACCGACCACGAAGACGCGCTGGCCTTTGCCGGCTCGAAGTGGTCGAAAGAACTGAGCGCGCTCGGCACAAGTTGCCCCGACCATTTTCTGCGCACCAGGGTCTGCCCTCTTTTCCTCTCTTGGGACCCTGCGAAACAAAACGTCAGTGCCCTCAAGGCCAGCATCGAACCAAAAGTCATCGAATATCGAGCAGCGTACAAGAAATATTACGATGATTGGGCCGTAAGCGATTCGCCCAAATTGCGCGATTCCAATCCGTCGGTGGTCATCGTTCCCGGTCTTGGCCTTTTCGGCTTTGGCAAGAACAAAAAAGAAGCTCGAATCACAACGGAATTCTTCATCAACGCCATCAACGTCATGACTGGCGCAAATGCGTTGGAGGATGGAGAGGTCACGCATCCTCTGCCCCAGGCGCGTCGCCCCGAGCAGTCCAAGCAGTTCACCCACTTCCACAACTATGTGGCGCTTCCTCGGTCAGAAGCTTTTCACATCGAATATTGGGCGCTCGAAGAAGCCAAGCTACAACGTATGCCTCCTGAGGCCGAGTTCAGCCGGAAGGTCGGCTTGATCATCGGTGGCGCCAGCGGGATCGGGCGCGAAGTAGCTCTTCTCCTCGCGCGCAAAGGCGCTCACCTGGTGGTCGCGGATTTCGATGAGGCCGGCGCACGAAAAGTAGCTGACGAGGCCGGCCCGCTTTCTTCCGCGGAATTCGTGACCTCCACCATTGTGGACTTGAGCTCCCGCGACTCGTTGGCAAAAGCCGTCCGCCACACAATTCTGGAATTTGGCGGAATCGACCTGGTCGTGAACACGGCCGCTATCTATCCGGTGCCGGGTTGCGAGGGCGAGCTCTCCGAAGCCCAGTGGGCCAAAACGTTTCTCGTCAACGTTACTAGCAACTATCTGCTGGCACGCGCCACGGAGCCAGTCTTTCGCGATCAGAATCTTCCTTCTTCCCTGGTTCTCACCAGTTCCGCGAATGCCGTCGTTCCCAAGAAAGGCAGCGAAGCCTACGACACCAGCAAGACCGCGCTCAATCATCTGATTCGTGAACTGGCCGTTGAACTCGGACCTATCGTCCGCGTGAACGGGATTGCCCCGGCAACCGTTGTGGCCGGCTCCGCCATGTTTCCCCGTGATCGGCTCATGCATTCTCTTCAAAAATACGGCATCGCTTACTCGGAATCTGAATCAACCGACCAGCTTAGAGACAAACTCGCTGATTTTTACGCGCAACGAACGCTGATCAAGCGCCCCATCACGCCGGAAGCCTGCGCGGCCGCCATCGTTTGGTTAGCGAGCGACCAGAGCGGACGGACGACAGGCCACGTCATACCGGTGGACGGGGGCTTGCCCGATGCCTTCCTCCGATAACCAAGGCGCGAAGAAGAGTTAGCAACGTGCAGCGCAATCTCGGCACCCGATAGCGAAGGGGAATCTATGCAACGTATCTGCTTCGTTCTGCAAGTGAAGCCGGAAAAACTTCAAGAGTACAAAGAACGTCACCGCTCGGTCTGGCCGGAAATGGTGAACGCGCTCCGCGAGGCAGGATGGAATAATTACTCGCTGTTCCGGTGGACGGCGCTATGCCCGACCGAGCCATGGCACCGCTCGAAGAAGTCTTTCATGTCTGATGCAGCCTTGAGGACAATGTGATTCCAAATCCCGCTTTAGGAGTTTTCTTTCACTGGCTAGGTGGCTTGGCCTCGGGCAGCTTCTATGTGCCGTTCCGCGGTGTGAAGCACTGGGCCTGGGAAACCTATTGGCTCGTCGGCGGATTCTTCAGTTGGATTATCGCCCCGTGGCTCCTCGCGCTGATCATGACCAGCGATCTTTTCGTCGTCCTGCACCAAGCCCCGCTGCGAAGCATTCTTTGGACCTATATCTTTGGAGTCCTGTGGGGACTGGGCGGTCTGACTTTCGGATTGACCATGCGCTATCTCGGCATGTCCCTCGGCATGGCCGTTGCTCTGGGATACACCGCAGCGTTTGGCACGCTAATGCCGCCGATCTTTCGCGGTGAATTCGCTCGGCAAGTACTCGGTACCCGCTCCGGATTGGTGATATTGGCTGGTGTTGCCGTCTGTCTCGTAGGCATCGCCTTCGCCGGGGCTGCTGGTGTTTCCAAAGAGCGCGAAATGTCCGACGAGCAGAAGCGTGCCTCGATCAAAGAGTTCGATCTGAAGAAAGGCCTGCTCGTGGGGACGTTCTCCGGCGTCATGAGCGCTTGCTTTGCTTACGGACTCGCCGCAGGCGATCCGATTAAAGCCATCACACTTCAGCACCGCACGTCCACCCTTTGGCAAGGGCTTCCTGTTCTGGTGGTTCTTCTCGCCGGGGGATTCACCACAAACGTTATCTGGTGCCTCCTCTTGAACAAGCGGAATCAAAGCGGTTATCAGTATTTCCAATCCGATATTCGAGGACACGTCCCGGCAAGAAGCGAAGAACATATCCTTGAAACAGTAACGGATGCTCCCGGCGAGGAGATGGCTGCCACCGCCGTTCTGGTGAGCACTGGCGCGGATACACTCCGGGCTCCCATGCTTCCGAATTATCTCTTGTCCGCATTGGCGGGAACCACCTGGTATTTCCAGTTTTTCTTTTACACCATGGGCGAGACGCAAATGGGAAGGTTCAAATTCTCAAGCTGGACCCTGCACATGGCCAGCATCATCATTTTCAGCACCTTGTGGGGAATTGCTCTCAAGGAATGGAAAGGCGCAGGCCTCAAGACCAAGTGGCTGGTGGCCTTCAGCCTCCTCGTCCTCGTGGGGTCCACGGTCGTCGTTGGGTACGGGAATTATCTAGGTGCCGCATCGCCGCACTGAACTGCCGAACCTCGCTGCAAGGCTCCGGAAAGGGAACTCGCGACGAGCCACACGTGTAAATCTATTAGTTGTAAGAGTAAGTAACAGAAATGGCGCTGCCGCGAGTGGGGTAGGCAGCTGCATGGTCCCTCTCAACACGTCCGACAGCCTCGCGATATTCCGTTGCTCTCCCTTTGTGTCAGCACGCCTGTCTGTGCCTTTCAGATTCCGCTTTATGCCGTGGCCGCGTCCTCTTGCCAACCCCCTGCACAGCAGCTTGATCAAGACGAACTGGAGAAAGCCGATGATATGGAAGCTATTCTCTTCCCATGATCTGCTGCCTCACGGTTTTTGCTATCAGTGGAAGCCAGCTCTCATTTGGCTCCATGCGATGTCGGACATCCTGATTGCCCTCGCCTATTTCTTGATCCCCCTGGCCCTGATCTATTTTGTGCGCAGAAGGCTAGATCTTCCTTTCAGTTGGATGTTTGTCTGTTTTGGCGTCTTCATCGCTGCCTGCGGCGCGACGCACGTAATGGAGGTGTGGACCCTTTGGGTTCCTGCCTATTGGCTTGCGGGCGGGGTCAAGGTGATTACAGCCATTGCCTCCGTGCCAACGGCGTTATTTCTCGTCAATCTTATGCCGAAATTGCTGAGCCTCCCTAGTCCACACGAAATGACGGCAGCGAATGAAGAGCTGAGTCGGCGGGCCGCTGCTCTAAGCAAAACGGAGGAAAGATTTCGACAAATGGCCGACAACATCCAGGAAATATTCTGGATTTTGGACCCGCAAACTAAGGAAGTCTCCTATGTGAGCCCGGCATTTGAACAGATCTGTGAACTCCCCCTCGATTCGCTCTATTCCAATCCAACCTCTTACCGTGAGTTGATACACCCCCAGGACCGGCCGCGCGTATTGGCAGAGCTTGAGAAGTTGGAGAGTACGAATCGCTTCGACGAGGAATTTCGCATCGTCTGCCCCAGCGGGGCTGTGAAATGGATAAGAGCCATCGGATTTACCGCCAAAGATCCCGCTGGCACTGTTACGACGCTCGTCGGCACCGCTCAGGAGATTACGGCTCGCAAAGAGTTGGAAATCGTGACGCGCGAGAGTGAGGATCGTTACCGCGATTTGGTTGAGCATTCCACTGACCTGATCTGCACGCATGATCTCGAGGGGCGTCTTCTGTCCGTCAACGAACTGCCCGCCAAACTTCTTGGATACTCCCGGGAGGAACTCCTGAATAAGCCCATGCGGGATTTTCTGCTGCCGGATGCACGCGCCCAATTCGATCAATCCCTTCTGGACATACAGAAACACGGCTTTGTCAAAGGTTTAATGGTCGTTCTTACAAAGACCGGAGAACGCAGAATTTGGGAGTACCACAATACTCTTCGAACCGATGGCGTCACCGCCCCGGTCGTTCGAGGGATAGCACATGACATTACCGACCAGAGGCGTGTCGAGAAGGCTCTGCGCTTATCGGAAGAAAAATTCTCCAAGGCCTTTCGCTGTAGCCCTACCATCCTTTGGATCAGCACGCTTCAGGAAGGGCGCGTATTGGAAGTCAATGAAGCCTTCGAGAGGCACAGCGGCTATACGCGGGATGAAATCGTCGGTCACACAAAGCTGGAACTTGGTCTCTGGTTTGACCTCCGCGAGCGAGAAACCCTCACAGACATCGTCAGAAGACAAGGAAACGCGAGAGATCAGGAAGTCCGCCTTCGAACGAAGTCCGGGCAAGTAGTGGTTATTCTGCTCTCCGTCGAGTCGGTAGAACTTCATGGTCAGCAATGCTTGCTTACCGTCGGCCAGGACATCACCGAACGCAAGCGAGCGGAAGAGGAACTCCAGCACCTTTCTGGCCAACTTCTACGTTTGCAGGACGAAGAACGGCGCAGGATCGCCAGGGATTTGCACGATTCTACGGGCCAAGACCTCGTCGCCTTGGCAACCATGCTCGGTCAACTTCGTGCTTCAATTCCTTCTCGGGAGCAAAAATCGCGAAAGCTTCTTTCCGAATGTAAAGCGTTGGCGGACCAGTGCATCCGTGAAGTTCGCACGCTTTCCTACCTGTTACATCCCCCCATTTTGGATGAAGCCGGTTTAGCGGACGCCATTCGTGACTACGTGAAGGGTTTCACCAAACGCAGTGGAATCCGCGTGGAATTGGAGCTCTCACCGCGTCTCGGCCGCATGACGCGCGACGTGGAGTTGGCCTTGTTCCGCGTAGTGCAAGAGAGCCTCACTAACATCCACCGCCATTCGGGGAGTCCGCAAGCCAAGATACGCATTGATTGCAACTCCAACCTCACCCTGGAAATCAGCGACTTGGGCCCGGGTGCCTCCGCCTCTGCGACGGGAGGGAAAGAAGAGCACCGGCTCGACGTTGGTGTTGGCATTCCGAGTATGCAGGAGCGCGTGAAGCTGATCGGCGGGCGCCTTCAGGTTGATTTCGGCGCTGACGGTGCAACGGTGCACGTCACCATTCCTCTCGGAGGCGAACGAACGTGAAAAACCTGCGCATTCTGATAGCCGATGATCACGAACTAGTGCGGCGGGGTGCGCGCGGTGTCCTCCACTCCCGGCGCGGTTGGAGAATCGTCGGCGAGGCGGCGAATGGCCAGGAGGCGGTCGAAAAGGCCATAGACCTGAAACCCGATATAGCCTTGGTCGACATCAGCATGCCCGAACTCGATGGCATCGAGGCAGTGCGTCAAATCCGGCACGCGGTTCCGACTGCCAAAATCCTTGTGCTCACGATGCATGAGTCAGACCGCATGGTCCAGCGTGCATTGGACGCCGGGGCTCAGGGGTACATTCTGAAATCCGATCTCACCGAGTGCCTCGTCAAAGCCGTCAAATCCATTTCTGACGGCACGTGTTTCCTCACCCCTAGAGTATCCAAGATCATGATGGAGTATCCAAGATCATGATGGAAGGATCTCTTAAGGCCAAACGCGAGCGTCAGCAACAGCAGCGCGCGGGTGCCCGGACAACTCCTCGCGAGACGGAGATCATCCGCCTCTTGGCGGAAGGAAAAACCAACAAGGAGATCGCTGCGCTTTTGGAGATCGCTGTCAGGACCGTCGAGGGGCACCGCGCTAGGATCATGCTCAAGCTTGGTTTCCATTCCCTGACTGAGCTGATCCACTACGCCATCCGCCAAGGAATAACTACGGTGCAAGGAACCTAGCTACAAAGCCGTCCTGCCCTCGCGCACGGGAAATCGACATGCGCCCGTCGCGGCCCGTTAAGTGGCGGAGGAGGAGGGATTCGAACCCCCGAGACCCTTTCGAGTCTAACGGTTTTCAAGACGGGTGATTGCGCTCCGGCTCGCTGGTAAGTTGATGAAAACTAAAGACGGCGTTCGGCTCGCTCTGGACGGTTTGGGCACGGTTGGCAGCTTATTGGGATAAATTGGGATAAAGGCCGTTACACCTCGCGGCATTACTAGTGTGAGCTGATAGTCGTTGGCCGTTGATGCCCGAACAGCACCCCGGCGGCGTTTGTCAAATACTGTTCGTCGCTGAGCATCTCGACCAATTCGTCGGGAAATGAGGCGATTTCGCTCTGCAGATAGCCGGCAAGCTCACGATAAATCTCCCGCCGGGCGTAAGGCGCTAGTTGGTTGCGACGACGCAGTGCATCCTGGATCAAGCTGGCAAGCTCGGGCGTTGCCGCGCGTCGCAGGCGCATAGCAATCGCGGGATAGTCCATGAAGGAATTATACTTCTGCCGGTTCCAAGCCTCGTCCGCCGGCGCGGGTAGCGGCGTTTCGCGCACCACCAGCGTTCCCGCGACCCGATCGCCGAATCGCTGCATCAGCCGGCTGCTCAGCGCAGAAATTCCCCCCACAAGGTACGCGAGCGGCAGCGCATCAAACACGCGCATCAGATTCCGCACCCACGCCTGTTCGATGCGTAGCGGAAGGCCGGACTGGTCAATCACTCGCAAATGGAAGAGGCGTTTTCCGATCGTCTGCCCGTTCCAGAAACCCTCCAGCAATGCGCCATAAGCAAACCCGATCGCGAATTCCACGAGCGTGATCGCCATGACTCCAAATCCCGGCGCTTTCGCAAAAATCCAGTAAATGAGCAACCCCACTCCGTTCACCGCCGCCAGCACGATAATCGTATCGAGCAGCATGGCGTAAAGCCGGGAAGCGGGACCGGCCAGCGGCAACCGAAAGAGCACGCCTTCCGGCGTTGCAATGGTCAGTTCGGCCGTGGTCGGTACACGGATTGGCTGAGGATCCGTCATATGTTCTCCTATGGAACTCGGACGGGGGCATCTGCAGCACTGTCTTTTCGCCCGATCAGTAGTAGATAGATCGTCAGCAGTGCGAGCTCCGCCGCGCCAACCGCAACCTTAAACCAATAAGGCAGAACCGGCGCGTGGTGCTGTGAAAAAAACGCTTCCATTATTCCCGCCCAAACCAACATCAACGCCAGTCCGGCGATCAGCAGCAGCCATTCACGCATCTCCCGACGCATATTGCGATCTTCGTGCCGGCGCAGCAATAACCGCGCCAGGTAAAACCCGGCTTGCCCGGCGATCAGAATCGAAGGAATCTCAAACGCACCATGTGGCAGGAGCCATGCTGTCACGAAAAGTCCGAAGCCCTGCTGTGTGTAGCGGACAGCAACGGCACCCAGCAGCACGCCATTTTCAAAGAGCAGCAGTGCCGTCCCGATGCCAAACGTCACGCCCAAGGCGGCCGCCAATAGCGCCACTTGGACGTTGTGCGTGATCAGTTCCGCCGAGAACGCGGCTTCGATCTGCGTCGACGGCAGATGCCGATTCTGCCCTTTCTCCTCTTGATGCACGCGCTCGCCCGGATTGCGCAGGTAACCGGCCGGAAGCAGCGCGTCGACCGAAGCCGGGTCGTAGCGCACCGCCAGCCCGCCCAGTGCACAGCCCAAAACTGTGATCAGCACGGCCAGCACGAAATAGCGCGACTGGCGCCGAAACGCCTCCGGGAACGCCGTGAAAATCCGCAGCCAGCGGCGCGGCTGCCAGATTTCGGAGCGCGTTGCGGGAGCGTAGTACAGCGCCGCATACGCCCGCGCCACCAGCCGCTCGAGATATTGTCTTAGCTCAGGCGCCAAAGCCCCGTGTGTGACGCGATTTAAATCCGCGGCAGTCTGGGTATAAAGTTCTTGGAGCTGTTCGGCTTCGGCTGGATTCAACCGACGGTCCGGCCGGCCTTCTAGGGAGGTGAGCAGTGATTCGAGTTTGCCCCAACGCGGCCTCGCTTGTGCCTGAAATCGTTCGAGATCCAAAATCACAGCCGCTGCTCCCGCTTGCTTTCCAAATATCCTTCCACTGCCGTTCGTAGGAACATCTCCGGAGGAACAAACCGGAGCCGCACGTCCAAATGGCTTAGTTGCCGCGCCAACGCGCCCAGGCGCTGGTTTTCTTTTTCACCCGCTAGGGCCGCGTAGACGCCCTGGTCCGTCTGCGCGGCAAGATGCTCGTCATCAAGACGGCATGCGACGAGCGCACTAGCCCAACTCCGCGGCAGAGCGAATCCGAAAACGAGCGCTCCGCCAAATCGGCCAACAACACCAAATAAGCGCGCCGCCGCAGTCGCAGCCGAATTTCGCCGAACAACACTTCGTAATCCGGAGTCGTCGGCAAAGGTTCGAGATTCAGCAGGCGATCACGCAAGCTGTGAAACTGGAATTGCCCGCTTCCCGCGCGCAACCATGACTTGGGTTCATCCGCGTAAGTGACCAGCCCAAATTCGTCGCCCAGCTCCAGCGCGACAGTCGCGCCGACCAGCGCCGTTTCCACGGCCAGATCCAGCAGACGCCGCCGCCCGCGCTCTGTGAGGATATCGCGCTCGGGGTCCGCCGCCGGATCGAGCGTCAGCGCCGATGCCCGCGATTGGTCCACCACGAAATATACTTCCTGCTTCTGCTCCCATTGGAAAAGCCGCGTAACCGGAGCGCCCCGCCGCGCCGTGGATTTCCACGCGATCTCCGAGTAGTTATCCCCAGGCTGATATTCGCGCAAGCGCTCGAAATCGCGCCCGTGACCGGTCCACGGCGTTTGCCGCGAGGCCACGAGCGCGCGATACACCGGGCTGCGCAACATCTCCCGCCGGCCGGACCTCAAATCCGCCTCAATGCGCAACGCCTCCGGCAAATCGAACCAGCGGCGCAGGCGCCAGGTTCCGAAGCGCGAGCGCTGCTCGATGCCGACGCGCGGTCCCGGCCAAACACCGCGCCGAAGCAAGGCGACCTCGGGCGTCCAGGACCAAAGCAGGATTGGATCGCGGATGACCTCTGATCCATCGGATGGACTCGGCACCTCGAGTTTTAGCCGTTGCGGTCCGCGCGACACCCGAATGGCGCTTTCGCTTTCCTGTGTAGCCGGCATGATCGCCAAGCGGACCTCGCGGGTCGGTTGGCGCCTTCGGGAGCCCATAAGCGCGAGCGGAAGCTGGATGGTCTGCCCTTCGCGACCGCGGAGGCCTTTTTCCGGCAGAAGCAGAACCGGTACGAATTGTTCGCGGGCGAACCACAGCGCAACTCCGTCAAAACAAACCAGCAGCCCTACAGTCGCGGCGACGAACTCGAGCCACAGCCATCCGTGTGCAAGCCACGGTGCAATACACGCCCCTACGCCCAACAGCCCCAGCACCCACGCGAGCGATTCTGCTGGGCTAAATAGGGTTCCTGCCGGCCGAAGAGCTATCCGGCGATCAGATTTGTCGCGCGACTGCAGGTTGCGGCGGGCCGCTCCCAATGTCGCGTCGGTCTCGACAACCATAGCCGGCGCGCCAAGCGCACTCTCGGTTACGAACGTCTCGTTCCTGGGCGTCATAA
>WNFF01007514.1_pt1 | contig 15228 bp, 18 predicted proteins | sample 5400441 | NCBI WGS metagenome assembly WNFF01 (sample SAMN13153345, study PRJNA577476) | soil metagenome | isolation source: 120 cm saprolite under Douglas fir tree site 2 hole 3 replicate 1 | place: USA:California | collected 2015-04-18 | reverse complement strand
GACGCTTCAAATCACTCAGGGTGCGGCTCAACTCGCGTCCCGTTGGGCGGTCTTTTAGCCCGTGGGTTCGGGTGAATGAAATGATCCCCAACAAAATCTTAGTTCGTATTGAATGTACCGAAACCAACTGGCGAATTTTATCCGTGGTGGATTTTTGTTGGGGTGCGGTCGCTCCAGCGCGTCTCGGCAACCCGCTCCCTGCGTTGCTTTACCTTCCCACATCCCTGTGGGTCGCCTGCGCCCGCTCGGTTTGTCAAGCTGCCAAAATCTGTTCTAATTTCTTAACCAGGGGCGGCAGATCATGGATAACTGTCTGCCAGACAATATCCAGATTGATGTCAAAGTAAGCGTGGATTAAGCGATGACGCATGCCAACCACGTCGGCCCAAGGAATATCAGGATATTTATTCTGAGTTTCAGGAGTTACCTTGGTTGCCGCTTCACCCACAATCTCGATTGCCTTAACTAATGACAAAACCAGCATTCGATTAGCATCGAGATTCTTCCGTGATTGACCTCCCAGAAAGACCATCGCCTCGCGCGCGGCATCAAGCATATGTCGCAAGCGAATTTCATCATCCTTCCGCATATTGCACTTCGGCACTGGCGAGGACTTGCTGGCGGAAATAACGACTAAGGTCTTCGGGTGTGCGCAAATCGATCTTGCGGCCTCCGAGCAACGTCGAGAGTTCGCGTTCCATTCGCGCCACTCCTAGTAGACCTGGGATATGGGTAGTCTCGAATTCCACCAGCACATCGATATCACTGTCCGGCCGGAAATCATCCCTCAGGACCGAACCGAACAAAGCCAACCGACGGATATGGTGGGCCTTACAGAAATCCGTGATCTTTTTGTGTGGGATATCGATGCGCGCGCTCATGACCTAAGTCCAGTATGTATTATTGGTAATCCTAGCATATCAAAAAGGCGAATAGATCGTCTTTATCCAAGGGGGGCGCCTACATTGCAGGTGCTTTCGAGAAAGGTTAGGCAGGTATTCTAAAGGACATTGACGCCCCGGCAAGAATTAGACACCATGATGGCGCAATTAAGAGCACCCTTTAGGGTGTTAATTTAAGCAATGCCCCAGGAAAGAGAATATGAAACCAATATTCATTCTCCTAATCGTATTTGCAAGTCTGGCCGGCTGCGGCAAGAACGAAGACGATGCGCATAAGGGCTATTTTGATGAGAGAGCGACACCAGCATCAGACGTAGAGCGCAGTAGAAATAAGTACCTAGCGTATGAACATTCCGTCTCCGTAGATACAAATGAAAACGGAGCAAAGAGCCTTTACGAGAAAGTAATATCAACGTGCAAGGCTGACAATGCGAACGGCTGTACGCTGCTTGACTCAAGCCTGACGACTGGCCGCAGTATCTCAGCGCGAATAAAGATTCGAGCCAAACCGGGAGGCATCAAGAATATTATTGGCATTGTTTCCTCTAACGGCGAACTGACCAATCAGGCAACTCATGTTGAAGATTTAGCGCGGCCAATAATTGACAACAACAAACGCCTAGAGATGTTAAAACAATACCAGAAGAGGCTACTGAAATTAGAGCGCGAGGCTACTAATGATGTTGATTCACTAATTAAGCTTTCCAAGGAGCTAGCAACTGTCCAGTCAGAGATCGAGCAAGCCGCTGGAGAAAACGCTCATCTGTTAGAGCGCGTAAACATGGATACTCTGGATATTTCCATAAGCACAAACAAAAATCGCTCATTTTGGTCGCCTGTAGTTAATTCAATTTCAGATTTTTCAAGCAATCTATCAAACGGGATATCAATCGCTTTGGTAAGTCTGGCATATGTTCTACCGTGGGCAGTCATAATTTTAATATTCGTAGTAATTGGTCGTAAGGTATGGCGCAGAAGGAGAGCATGATCCGCTTTCGCAAAGGCATAACTTTAGTGACAGTATTCCGCCATCGAACCGCCTTGGTCTTACAAGGATTAGATACGCTTATTGCATGATGGCACCTATTACTATTAGCAGATTCAGAACCACTTGGGCGATGGTGCTGCTCATAGGGTTCCTGAGCGGTTGCGGTAAATCTGCTCCGGAAACTGGACCTGAAGTGTCCTGTAAAACCGACTCCGATTGTTGGTGCAGAGTGTTTACCGGCGCAAAATTCGTTGAAGGAAAAGAGCCGAGCCAATGTAAAGATAACCGGTGTATGAAGTGCCTTTATGATTGAGGCAAACTTTTTTTTCAGCTATGGCCAATGCGCGTCAAGCGGACCTAGATCCCGCTGCCGCGGGGCCCTCGGCCGCTCACGCACGGCGTTGACGCCACATGATTACCGGAAAAGATAAGATGAAGAACTATCGTCGTGCCAAGAAAACGATCGATGTCTCCGTTGGAGAGTCGGTTCGCATTATACAGGAGCTTCAAGAGCTTAGTCAGAACGATCTGGCCGAACTTACGGGTATCCCACAGTCTACCATTTCGGCCATTGAAAACGATCGGGTGCGTGGGTGTAGAGCGTGCAAAGGTTCTCGCAATGGCCTTGAAGTGTCATCCGCTGGTTTTCCCGGGATGGGAAATTGAGCAAGAGTCAGCAGTCTAAGCAAACGTATAACCCCGCGCTTCGAGACGGACGCGCCAAGACGGCGCGCCACTCGAGCGGCGCCACTGCCATCGTTTGAGTTGAATCTTACCGCGAGAGCTTGGCGGTAATGCTGGCGACGTGTTTGCCCTGAAACCGGGCGCCGGCCAATTCGTTCTCGCTCGGCATGCGTTCGCCTTTTCCGCCGGTGATTGTTGCCGCGCCGTAAGGCGAGCCGCCGGTGATTTCATCTAACCGCATTTGGCTTTGAAAGCTATAAGGCAAGCCGACGATCACCATGCCTTGATGCAGCAAGGTATTATGAAAACTTAATATGGTCGATTCCTGCCCGCCATGTTGGGTCGCGGTGCTGGTGAATACGCTCCCGACTTTGCCGACTAATGCGCCGGTAAGCCAAAGCTGGCCGGTGGCGTCGAGGAATTGGCGCATCTGCCCGCACATATTGCCGAAGCGCGTGGGCGTGCCGAAGATGATGCCATCGGCGTCGGCGAGTTCGTCCACGCTGCAAATGGGAATGTTGGCAAAGCTTTTTTGCGCCTCCAGCGCACCAATCGCGGTGAGGGTATCCTTGGGCAGCGTTTCCGGCACGCGCCGCAATTCAACGGTAGCGCCGCTGACCTCGCGCGCGCCTTCCGCCACCGCCTCGGCCATGCGTTTGATGTGCCCATACATGGAATAGAAAACGACCAAAATCTTCATAAATATAATCTCCTTGAAATTCTGAGGCGGCGATTATGCCATTATTCCTAACCCGCGGCATAATCCGGCACTTTTCGAGTTGCACAAGTAAAGGGCACCTCTAAAAATTCAGAAATGTAGGGTGGATTAAGCGGCCGCTCATGCGCATCCCTGCGCTTGCGACGCACAGGGAGGTGCAAGTGTCGCGGGAGGCAGGATGCCGAAAGCGACCGGCGTTCTTGCATCCTGCACAGTACAGCGTATCCCGATTGAGGGTAGGGTGACATAAGTCATTTTGATTTTGTTGGGTTCGCCGCTTGCGCGGCTTAACCCAACCTACATGTGACGTACATGGATGTACTAATGCCGCGGGAGGCAGGATGCCGGGAGCGGTAAAAGCAATTTTTAAAGGTTCCCTAAAGAAGACAATGAGACAGGGTCTCTTTGCGGCCTTGGATTTACCATCGGTTTCTAGGTACTCTTTCGCCAAGCAGGTTACGGCGTCATTCATTAATTACTATCTAAGAAGAGGCGGGCTGGGGTATGTCATTTTTATATGAAGCAGTGTTTTTTCTGATCGCGGCGGTTATTACTGTCCCGTTATCAAAACGGCTGGGATTAGGCACCGTCTTGGGTTACCTCGCCGCAGGCGCAGTCATCGGTCCCTGGGGCTTAGGCCTCGTCCGCGACGTCGACAATGTGCTGCATTTTTCCGAGCTGGGCGTGGTTTTGCTGTTATTTATCATTGGGTTGGAACTGGAGCCCGCGCGGTTGTGGGCGCTGCGCAAGCCGGTGTTCGGTTTGGGTTTAGCGCAAGTCGCCGTGACCGGGCTATTGTTGATGCTCGCGGGCATCGCCCTTGGCCTGCCGGCCGCCACCGCCCTGATCATCGGCCTGGTGCTGTCTTTATCATCCACCGCGTTCGCCTTGCAGCTGCTCGCCGAGAAAAACCAACTGAGCACGTATTATGGGCAAACCTCATTCGCCGTTCTCTTGTTTCAGGATCTGGCCGCCATCCCGCTGCTGGCGATTATTCCGTTGCTGGGGACGAGCGAAGCCGGCATGGATCAAACCGCCAGCCTCGTAGCCATCGCCAAAGCGGTGGCGGTAATCGTTGCTGTGGTCGTCGGCGGGCGCTGGCTGTTGCGCCCATTTCTGCGCTTCGCGGCCTCCACGGTAAGCCAGGAAATCTTCACTGCGGCGGCGTTGCTGGTGGTCATGGGCACCGCGCTGCTGTTGCAACAGACAGGTCTGTCCATGGCCCTCGGCGCATTTCTGGCGGGCGTACTGCTGGCCGACTCGGAATACCGCCATGAGCTCGAAGCCGATATCGATCCGTTCAAGGGCCTGTTGCTGGGGTTGTTTTTCATCGCCGTCGGCATGTCGATTGATCTCGGTCTGATTATCCACAAACCACTTACCATTTTGGCCCTGGTTCTCGGTTTAATGGCGGTCAAATCCGCGGTATTGATCGGGCTTGGCCGGCTCGCCGGGCACAATACGCCGTCCGCGGTCAATCTGGCGTTGTTCATTTCTCAGGGCGGGGAATTCGCGTTCGTTCTATTCGGCGTAGCCGCCGGCGCGCGGGTGATGGACAAGTCGCTCGCCGATTTATTAATCGTAGTGGTGTCCGTATCCATGGCGTTCACGCCGTTGTTGCTTCTGTTGAACGAGCGGGTATTCAGATTTGGCCAGGGGCCCACGCAGGAGAGGGAGTTCGATAAAATCCCGGAGCAGGACAACAAGGTGATCATCGCCGGCTTCGGCCGCTTCGGCCAGATGATCGCCCGTACGTTGCGGATGAAAAAGATCAGGTTCACCGCCCTCGAGGCGAGTTTCGAGCAGGTCGATTTTGTGCGCAAGTTCGGCAACAAAATCTATTTCGGCGACGCCTCGCGTTTGGATTTATTGCGCGCCGCCAAAGCGGACAAAGCCAGGGTGTTTGTGCTTGCGATCGATGATGTCGATGCGTCGGTCAAAACCGCGGAAATGGTGAGAAAAAACTACCCGCATCTGAAAATCTATGCGCGGGCGCGCAACCGTGTACACACTTACCGGTTAATGGATGTCGGCGTGGATAACATCATCCGCGAAACTTTCCTGTCCAGTCTTGAGCTTGCGAAGGATGTGTTGCAGGGGCTGGGCTTACCGGCGGCGGAGGCGGAGGATGCGGTGCGCAAGTTCCGGCATCACGACGAGGCGCTGTTGCGAAAGCAGCACTTGATCCAGCACGACGAGGCGCAGCTCATCGCCAGCGTTAAACAGGGTGCGGAAGAGCTGGAGCGATTGTTCGAACAAGATACAGGGGGCGGCTGACGTACAGGGAAGTACTAATGCCGGTCGCTTCCGGCATCCTGCCTCCCGCGACACTTGCACATCCCTGTGCGTCGCGGGTGCAGGGATGCCGGGAGCGGCTAAGTAGGGCTATTTTCATCAGTCACACTTTTTGGGAGATATTTTAAAATAGTAATACTTAAATTATTTGACTTACTTAAATTAAAAGGTATACTATCCTCAGTTATCAGAAGGGGCAAAATTCTAGTGGACACCTACATTACGGTTAAAGGTCAGATTGTTATCCCGTCCAAAGTGCGGCGGAAATTTGGGATCAAGCAAGGGACGCGCATCCAGATTGACGTGGATGAGCAGACTCACAAAATTATCCTTACGCCAATCACCCACGACTATATTCAGAGCCTGCGCGGCAAATACAAAGGCAAGGGGCTGCTAAAGGCGTTAGCGGCGGAAAAAAAGCGTGAAAGAGAATTTTGATGTCACGCAAACCTAGGGCCATCGTCCTCGATTCCTGGGCGATTTTGGCCTACCTGGAAGACGAAAGTGCGGGACAACAGGTGGCGGATATCATCGCTAACGCGCATGAACATGGCATACCTCTGATGATGTCGACGGTGAACGCCGGAGAAGTGTGGTATATCCTGGCACGTGAGATATCGGACGCCGAGGCCGACAAGGGAATAGACGATCTCAGGCAGCTCGGAATTGAATTCATCGATGCCGATTGGAAGCTCGCGCGTTTGGCTGGAACTTTTAAATCTAAAAACCGGATGTCGTTTGCCGACTGTTTTGCTGCCGCTCTCGCTAAAGAAAACAAGGCCGAGTTAATCACCGGGGATAGGGAGTTTAAGCAGGTCGAAAGCGAAATAAAGATCTCTTGGCTTTAAGAGATAGATTAGTTATGCCTACGCCATTAAATGAGGATGTAAAGGTTGCCTTAAAGGCGGCTATCAGGCAGCCGTGTCTCGCAAACGTGAGATGCTTAGAGGCAGCACTAGACAAGCAAGGTTTTGGGAAACGGATTTTCGGGCGGCTTAATCAAAAATCATCCATTGAAGCGGCATCAGAAAGTGATCGCGGTATTACAGAACGGCTAGCTAATGCGTTCGATGCGTCCTTAAAAGCTGCGTTATTATCAGTAGGTATTGATAGAAGTGACCGAAGTCTTACTCCCAGAAATTGTGCCCAACGATTTCTCTGTCCTAACGCAGAAAATGCAGATTGGAGCCCACAAGACGATAGAATTTCTTTTTCAAAACCCGTCATCGAATTCTGGCCTGAGAATGAACACGAGAAAAACCGATTTAGAAAATACAATCCAGGTGATGGTTTAGCATCTGTTCTTGTTAGAGATTTTGGTGTCGGTATTGGAAGAGAAGACATGCCGAGAACGATTCCAAATTTAAACAGCGAGTCAAAATTGAGATCCTTCGAAGCAATTGGACAGTTTGGACATGGCGGTAGCAGCTCACTGGCATTTTGTGAATCGTGTCTAATTATTTCGAAACCAAGATTTAAGGATACAGGCGATGATTTTTATTGGACTCTCATTGTTATTGAACGAGAGGAAGAAGAATCAAAACAAAATTTAATTAGGAGATGGTTTTGCGTTTCTCAACCGCGTTAAGTTTAAATGATTTTGAATGCCTGTGCGCCACTTGTTGTCTCCTTGGTTTCGTTAAATAAGGCGACAACTAGGCTGACATATAGGCCTGTCAAGCTGACTCTTGCGCTGATTGGTAATTAGCGCGTGCGGATAACCACGAGCTTATCCACGCCCGATTCCGCGCCCCATACCTCGCCGGGCCGGCCGAGCAATTGCCGCACGTGTGCCGATGAGCTGGGCAGAGTAAACACGTTGAAGGTTTCGTGCTCGGGATCGAAGCGGACCAAAGCATTGGCGCCAAAGTCGCTGAGCCACACCCTATCTTTGTCATCCACATAGACCGCATATGCCCGTGGATTTTGGCCGGGCAGGCGCCATTCACGCCACTTGCCGGTTTTGGGATCGTACAGCGCCACCTTACCCGCATTCCATTCGCTTACCCAGATACGGTTCTTAGAATCGGGCCATACGCGCCGCGCGCCTTGATTTGCCGTCGGTGGTGTAAGGACCTTGGCTGCACCCGTCGCCGTGTCGATGCGCGCAATATAGCTCCCCGCCAGTGAAGCATAATAAACAGCGCCGTCCGGGGTTGTCGACATCCCATAAGGGCCGCGCCCTTGCGGCGCCTTGAATACCTCTACTTTGTTGGTTTCAGGATCGAGACGGCCATAAACGCCGCTTTGCCCGGTGAACCACAGCACGCCTTTTTTATCGAAGGTAGCGGTGTTGAGGTTGGCCCAACCGCTTGCTGGCGGCAGAGGAAAGGTTTGCGCCTGCTCCGTCACCGGGTCGACCCGCATTATGGCGTTCAAGCCACCTTCGGTGATCCACGGCGCGCCATCGGGTCCGACGATCACGCCGTGCGGCTGTGCGCCCTTGCCCAGCGGAATATGATGGGTCTTGCCGGTTTTAGGATCTAAGCGGCCAAGCTCGCCGGAACCCTGGGCGGTGTACCAAATACTTCCATCCGGGGCAGGGGCGACATCATGTGGTTGCGAGCCTGGCGGGACTGAATATTCCTGCAGCGGAAGCGATGCCGCCTGGGCCGCACTGACGAGCATCAGGGCAACTATTCCTAAATAGTACACCCATCTTATGTACATGGCGGTTCCCCCGGTTTGGTCCAAACGTTACCAGAATGCCTGAAACCTTGTGGGCGGGCCCGGATACGAAAACCATTTCCAGCGCTACTGAAGTTGCGGCAATAAAAAAGCCCGCTTGCAGCGGGCTTGATAGAGCGGGTTATCATGCGCCTTGAGGAACCACCATTAATGTATTTTTCATCGTCCCCAATGCCTTCTTTTCGATTTGCCGGATGCGCTCGGCGGAGACACCGTACTCCGCCGCCAATTCATGCAGCGTGGGTTTTTCTTCGTCCAGCCAGCGGCGTTTAATGATATCCCGGCTGCGGTGGTCCAGCGCTACCAGCGCTTGCTGTAATTGATTTTGCTCAGCCGTTTCACTGTTGGCCTTTACCAACATCGCTTCCGGCTCATAACGCAGGTCCTGCAAATAGCCGGCGGGGCTGGCCTGGAATTCGTCGTCTTCGGCCTCACTGTGCGTATCGAATGGCACGTCCGCATTGGTCATGCGCGATTCCATTTCTTTCACCGTTGCCACCGGCACGTCCAGGTTGGTGGCCAAGTTATCAATCTCATTCTGGTTCATCCAACCGATGCGCACGCGCGACTGGCGCAGATTGAAAAACAACTTGCGTTGCGCTTTGGTGGTGGCGACTTTGACGATGCGCCAGTTGCGCAGTATGAAATCGTAAATTTCGGCGCGGGTCCAATGGATGGCGAACGACACCAACCGCACGCCATGGGACGGATCGAAATGCTTGACCGCCTTCATCAGGCCGATATTGCCTTCTTGGATTAAATCAGCCTGGGGCAGGCCATAGCCGGCAAAGCCGCGCGCCACCCGGATCACATAACGCAATTGCGATAAGATCAACTGCCGCGCGGCATCTAAATCCCCTTGTTTAAAATTCGCCGCCCGAATATAAGCCGCCAGCCCGTCCTTGGTGGACAGGTTGATACTCATTGGCAAGGTCTGTGTGGTCATAAAAAACGCCCCTCGTTCAGTTTGCGCAATTTTAGCATTCACCCGGTGAGAGTGCCAATTCGGGCAAAAGTTCTATCTATAACTTATTGATCAGCATGGATTTCCCTTAAATGGCGGGCGACAGCCAGGCGGGAGCCGATCCAACCGAACAGGGCGCCGCTGATTAACAGCACAAAAACTGCCGCTGATTTCAGGCCTTCCAAGCTGAACTGGCTGTTATAGAGGCTGGAAAGGCGTTGAATTGGGCCGGAAAGCAGGCTAAGGCTCACATTTACCAGCAACCAGGCAATGACGGCGCCAAACAAGCCTTGCAGCAGACCGGAATAAAGAAACGGACGTCGGATGAAGGCCGGCGTGCCGCCAATCAGGGTGATGATCTCAATTTCCGTGCGGCGATTGAGGATGGCGAGGCGAATGGTATTGCCCACGATTAACACCACCCCGGCCGCCAGCAGCGTGGCCAATATCCAGACGCCGCGTTCGGCGATATGCAGGATCGCCTGGAGGCGCTGCACCCATTCCATATCGAGTTGCGCCATCTCTACCCCGGCTTCTTGCCGCAGCCGCTGAACCAGCGCTTGCAGCTCGCTTGCTTCCGAATAAACGACGGGCTGCACGATCAACACCGGCGGCAGCGGGTTGGTTTCTAAACCATTTAACGCATCACCGAAACCGGACAGGCGCTTAAATTCAGCCAGCGCCGCGACACGCGAGACGTATTCCACTTTTTGCACTCCTGGTATTTGCCGTATCTTGTCCGCCAGGCGCATGGCCGATTGATCCGGGAGGGTGGATTTTAAGAACAAAGAGATTTGCATCCCCCGTTCCCAGCCGCCGGTGACGCGCTGTAAATTGTTCACGACTACATACAGGGTGGCCGGCAGGGCCAACGTGACGCCGATAACCGCGATGGTCATTAAGGTCGAGAACGGGTTGCGCGCCAATTGCCCTAAGGTAGAGAAAAATACCTGCAGATGGCGCAGCAGATAATTTTTCACGCCGCCGCCATCCCGCTGTCTTGGATTAAACGCCCGTCGCGCAATGCCAATACCCGTTTTTGCAGCCGTTGAATCTGGCGCAGGTCATGCGTTGCAATCAGTACCGTGACGCCGTAGTCGTTGAATTCTCGAAATAAATCGATGATCTCATCGGAAAGTTCTGCGTCCAGGTTGCCGGTCGGCTCATCCGCCAATAACAGGGCCGGTTTATTCACGACCGCGCGCGCGATCCCAACCCGCTGCTGTTCGCCGCCGGAGAGGGTGATGGGATACATCTTCTCTTTGGTTAACAGCCCGACCTTATCCAAGGCGGCGCGTACCCGCCGGCTTATGTCCTGGTGGGAGACGCCCGCCACCACCAGCGGCAGCGCGACATTGTCGAACACGGTGCGGTCGTACAGGAGTTTGTTGTCCTGGAATACAACGCCGATCTCGCGCCGGAAATAGGGGATGCGCCCGCGCCGCAGTTTTGCCAGGTTTTTGTTATTGACAACGGCCTGTCCACGCGTAGGCCGCTCGATCACGGTAATCAGTTTAAGCAAGGTGCTTTTGCCGGCGCCGGAATGGCCGGTGAGAAACGCCATTTCCCCCGGCGCTAATTGGAAGCTGATATCTTTCAGCGCTTCATAGCCGGTCGGGTAGCGCTTAAAGATATGGCTGAATTGAATCATGGCGCCAAGATACAAGAGAAAAGATCGCACAGACAAGGGGATTCCTTGTGTTCAATCTTTTTCCGGTAAAATCGCCTCAACAAATTCAGCCGCATCGAAGTCCCGCAGATCCTCCAGGCCTTCGCCCACGCCGATATAACGGATGGGCAGGCGCGCTTTAGCGGCGAGCGCAAATAGAACACCGCCTTTGGCGGTGCCGTCCAGTTTTGTCAAACACAAGCCGGTGACGCCGACGGCCGCATCGAAATTTTTCCATTGCGATAGAATGTTCTGCCCGTTGCCGGCATCCAGCACCAACAGCACCTCGTGCGGGGCCGAGGTCGCCACCTTCGCCATCACCCGCTTGATTTTCTTTAATTCATCCATGAGTCCGGTCTGGGTATGTAACCGTCCGGCGGTATCGATAATTAATATATCGTGTTGCTGCGCCGCCGCTGCGCGCAAGGCATCATGCGTTATCGCCGCCGCATCGGCGCGGCCCGGTTGGCTGATAAGAGGCGCATCGTTGCGCACCGCCCAGGCTTGCAGCTGCTCGCGCGCGGCGGCGCGGAAGGTATCGGCGGCGGCCAGCATCACGCTATCGCCTTGCTGTTTGAATTTATGCGTCAACTTGCCGATCGTCGTGGTTTTGCCGGCACCGTTGACGCCGACCACCATGATTACGAACGGCCGAGTGGGCGCGGTAGTCACCAGTGGTTGCGCGCAAGACGCGAGTATTTCCAGCAGGATATCTTTTAGTGCCTGGCGCACGGCCTGTGTATCCGTCAGCTCTTTGCGCGAGATGCGCTCCGTGATCCGGTCCAGGATTTTTTGGGTGGTTTCCGGCCCGACATCCGCCATTAACAGGCGCGCCTCCAATTGCTCCAGCAAATCCGCATCGAGGATTTTTTTCCCCAGCAGCAAGTCGGCGAAGCCGCGGCTTAACGTCTCGCGCGTGGCGCTCAGTTTTTCGCCTAAACGGGAAAATAACCCAGCGGGCGGGGGTTCTTCTGTCGGATTGGTTTTCTTAAATATAGTCATTACAAGGCGGGGTCAAATCAGTTATCCTATTATTTCTTTCGCCCATGAGTAAAGTAAAGTGAAGGTTAAATTAATCATTGCCCTCATCCTCGGCTTAATGCTGAGCGCGTGCGGTAAAGTGCATGAGGCTACGTTGTCCAATGGCCTCAAGGTCATTATCAAGGAAGACCACCGTTCGCCGGTGGTGGTATCGCAGCTCTGGTATAAGGTCGGCAGCAGCGATGAACCGCCGGGCTTAACCGGCATTTCCCACGTGCTTGAACACATGATGTTCAAAGGCACGCAACGTCATAAACCGGGCGAGTTTTCACGCATTATTGCCGAGCAGGGCGGGCGCGACAACGCCTTTACCGACCGCGATTATACGGTTTATTTTCAGCAGTTGGAAAAATCCCGCCTTCCCATCAGCTTAGAACTCGAGGCCGACCGGATGCAAAACCTGTTATTGCAGGAGACTGAGCTTAAACCCGAGTTGAGGGTAGTGATGGAAGAGCGGCGGATGCGCACCGACGACCAGCCGGAGAGCCTGGTGCATGAAAAATTTATGGCCACCGCTTACCAGGTGCACCCCTATATGCATCCTGTCATCGGCTGGATGGCGGATCTGGAAAAATTGACGGTCAAGGATGTGCGCGATTGGTATCAACGCTGGTATGTGCCGAACAATGCCACGTTAGTCGTGGTCGGAGACGTGGTGCCGCGCGAAGTATTTGCCCTTGCGAGACAATATTTCAGCCCTATTCCCTCGCGTCCGCTGCCGCGTTCGCGCCCGGCCGCCGAGCCGCCGCAAACGGAAATGCGCCAGGCGGAGGTAAGCGCGCCGGCGGAAGTGCCTTACCTCCTGCTCGGTTTTCACACCCCCTCGTTGACAAAAAAAGACGAATGGGAACCCTATGCCTTGGATGTGCTCTCCGGCATATTAGACGGCGGCGCCAGCGCGCGCTTCAGCCGGCAATTAATTCGCGAACAACAGATCGCGACAGGCGTGGACAGCGACTACAGCCCCGCCGCGCGCTTCCCGGGGACATTCACCATCAGCGGGATACCGGCACAAGGCCACAATCTGGGGGAACTAAAGGCGGCTATTCTGGCGCAACTCGAACGCATCAAACGCGAGCCGGCCACGCCTGAGGAGCTTAAGCGGGTTAAGGCGCAAGTGGTCGCGCGGCAAGTCTATAATCGCGACTCGGTGTTTAGTCAGGCTATGCTAATCGGGATGCTCGAAACCGTTGGCCTGGATTGGCATTTCATTGACGGGTACGTCGGTCGCGTCCGCGCGGTCACTGCGCAGCAAGTGCAGGAGGTGGCGCGGAAATATTTAGTGGACAGCAATATGACCCTGGTCAGCCTAAATCCTCTTCCTATCAAGAATGCCAGGCGCCCCGGCGTAGAACAGGGACGCATCGAACATGTACGCTAAGTTCGGTTTTGTGGTCGTTTTGCTATTTCTTTTCAACACCGCGTGGGCGTTGCCGAAAATAGAACACTGGGTGCTGCCCAACGGCGCGCAGGTTTATTTTGTCGAGACCCACGAATTGCCGATGGTGAAGATCAGCGCCGTGTTCGACGCCGGCAGCGCCCGCGACGTACCGGGCAAGTTCGGTTTGGCGCGATTGACCAATACTATGCTGGCGGAAGGCGCCGATGATTTGGATGCGAATGAAATCGCGATTCGCTTTGAAAACCTGGGCGCGGAGTTCGGCGCCAGCAGCGAACGCGATATGGGGGCGGTTTCGCTGCAAAGCCTGTCGGATAAAGAATTCCTGGAACCGGCTTTGGATGTGTTTACTAAAATCTTGCTTGCGCCCACTTTTCCGGAAGACAGCCTGGCGCGCGAGCGCCGGCGGGCCCTGATCGCATTACAAAGAGTGCAGCAATCGCCCGGCGAACTCGCCAGCAAGGCGTTCCTGGAATTGCTTTATAACAGTCATCCCTACGGCGTATTTTCCATCGGCACCGAGGCTGGGCTTAAGGCCATTACCCGCCGGGACTTACTTGAGTACCATCGGCGCTATTATGTCGCCGCCAATGCGGTGCTGGCGATGGTGGGGGATGTCAGCGTCACCGAGGCGAAAAAAATCGCCGAGCGCCTGCTCGGTAAATTGCCGTCCGGGCAAGCGGCGCCGCCTCTGTCTAAGGTCGCCGATCTGCCTCGCCTCATTAAAAAGCAAATAACCTATCCGTCGTCTCAGTCCCACATTCTTATGGGCGAGCCCGGCATAACGCGCACCGATCCCGATTACTTTGCGCTTTACGTCGGTAATTATATTTTGGGCGGCGGCGGTCTGGTGTCGCGGCTATCGAAAGAGATCCGCGAGAAACAGGGGCTGTCTTACAGCGTCTATAGTTACTTCTCTCCAATGAAGGAAAGGGGGCCTTTTACCCTCGGCCTGCAGACGAAAAACGCGCAACGCGATCAGGCCTTAAGTTTAATGCGCAAAACCCTGGCTGAGTTTGTCGCTTCCGGCCCAACCGAGGAGGAGCTGCAAGCGGCGGAAAAAAATCTCACCGGCGGTTTTCCTTTACGCATCGATAGCGATGGGAAGATCCTGGATTATCTTGCCCTGATTGGATTTTACCGCCTGCCTTTAACTTATCTCGAGGATTTTATTCCTCGCATCGAGGCGGTTACGGTTGAGCGGATTCGTGATGCCTTTAAGCGCCGGATAGATCCCGAGCGTATGGTGACGGTGATCGTGGGTGGCGAAAGCCCGTAAGAAAACCGCGCCTCAAAGGAATTCCGGACGCCGCCACGCGTCACAACTGCGCATCATAGGCGGCATTTGGCGCGGCCGGCGTTTAAGCCTTCCGGAAAGTGCGGCGCTTAGACCGACGCCGGACCGCGTGCGGGAAACCTTGTTCAATTGGTTGCAGCCCTGGATTGCGGGGGCGCAGTGCCTGGACTTGTTCGCCGGCAGCGGCGCTTTGGGCCTCGAGGCGTTATCGCGCGGCGCGGCGCAGGTGGTATTGATCGAACAGGAGGCGGTGGCGGTACAGTCCTTGCGGGTCAATCTTGATAAATTGCAGGCGCAGGCGGCTGACTTAATCCATACCGACGCGGTTCATTATTTACACGGCCCGGCGCGCCCTTTCGACATTATTTTTCTCGATCCCCCTTTTCAAAGCGACCTGCTCGAACGCTGTTTTGACCTGCTGGAAAAACAACAGTGGATTAAACCCGGCGGCTTGGTCTATATTGAAAATCCGAAGACAGCATCGGAATTGGTTTTGCCTCCATCTTGGCTGTTGCTGCGCATTAAATCGGCGGGACAGGTCGGTTATCATTTGGCGAGAAAAACCTGAAATGCAAGGATGAAA
>WNFF01002435.1_pt1 | contig 15254 bp, 12 predicted proteins | sample 5400441 | NCBI WGS metagenome assembly WNFF01 (sample SAMN13153345, study PRJNA577476) | soil metagenome | isolation source: 120 cm saprolite under Douglas fir tree site 2 hole 3 replicate 1 | place: USA:California | collected 2015-04-18 | reverse complement strand
GGAGGCCGGATAGACGGCGGCAAGATGCTGTTGCGAGTCCGTCCGCGAGGCTTTTGTGCCGGAGTGGTCCGCGCGGTCGATATCGTCGAGCTGGCCCTGGAGGCCTACGGCCCACCGGTGTACGTTCACCACGAGATTGTTCACAATCGCTACGTGGTGGACCAGCTCCGCCAGCGCGGCGCGATTTTTGTCGAAGCGGTGTCGGAGGTGCCGCAGGGCGCGGTGCTGGTCTTCAGCGCCCACGGAGTCCCGCCGACGGTGCGGGAGGAAGCCAAGGCCCGGAGCCTACGCGTGATTGACGCCACCTGCCCGCTGGTAACCAAAGTGCACCTGGAGGCGCTCAAGTTCGCTCGTGAGCAGAGAACCATCATTCTGATCGGCCATCGCGACCATCAGGAGATCGTGGGCACCTCTGGCGAGGCGCCGGAGCGCACCATTGTGGTCGATAGCGTGGAGGCTGTAGACCGGCTCGAGGTAGACGACCCCAACCGCCTCGCTTATCTCACGCAGACGACGCTTAGCCTGTACGACACCCAGGAGATTGTGGCGCGCCTTCGGCAGCGGTTCCCGACGATTGTCGGCCCGGCCTCAGACGACATCTGCTACGCCACGCAGAATCGTCAGGAAGCAGTCGAGGAGATGGCGCGAGATGTGGACCTGATTCTGGTGGTGGGTTCGCCAAACAGCTCGAATTCCAATCGCCTGGTGGAAGTGGCGGAGCGGGCTGGGGTACCCGCGCGGCTGATCGACGACTCCAGCGGCATCCGGCCCGAATGGCTCGAAGGAGTGCGCCGGGTGGGCTTAACGGCCGGGGCCTCGGCTCCCGAGGTGCTGGTTGAGCAGGTCAGCGAGCGGCTGGCCGGACTGGGTTACACCGACCAGCGCGACCTGGATCTCATCCGGGAGGACGTGCGCTTCACCTTGCCGCCGGAACTCGCTACTGTCGCGCGGGGCAGCAGGAGGGCCTAGGTGCGTGCCACCGAGGCATCCGGGGCCGCAACCCGAGTCCCACAAATATAGGAGTACGTTTTTGACGGTCAAGATCGTCCGTCAGCCGAAGAAGATTGCCCTGATCGGCGCTCCGACCAGCGCTGCGGCGCTTCGGGCCGGACACGAGCGGGCCCCGGCGGCGCTGCGCGCCGCCGGGCTGGTCGAGCGTTTGCAAGCCGTGGGCTACGAAGTTACGGATCTGGGCGATTGCGCGCCGCAACTTTACCAGCCTGATGACGAGCATCCCCGCGCGCGCAATCTCCCTGCCATCCTGGCGGCGCTGAACGAGCTGAAGCCTCGCGTCGAGCACGCTGTCAAGTCGGGGGCGCTGCCGTTGATCCTGGGTGGCGATTGCATCATCGCGCTCGCCACTATCGCCGGCGTCCGCCGGTACTATCACAAAGTCAGCCTGGTGTGGATGGATCGCGACGCCGATCTGAACGTGCCCGCCACCACGCCATCGGGCTGTGTGGATGGCATGGCCGTGTCGCACATTATCGGGCGGGGCGCGCCGGAGCTGGTGCGCTTCTGGACTGAGCCGCCGCTGGTGCGCGAGCCCGATGTTGCGCTGTTCGGCGTCGATCGGCTTGACGCGCCGGAGGCAGAGCTGCTGGCGCACTCCCCGCTCCGCCGCCACATGGCTGCCGACGTCCAGGGCCAGGGCCCTGCCGTCGCTGCGGAAGCCGCGCTCGAACGCATCCACGCTCTCAGCCACGAATTTGTTCTGCACTTCGATGTGGACGTTATCTCCGCTGAGGATTTCCGCGCCACCAATTACGCTGCCTCGGGCGGCCTGCGCTTGGAAGAAGTCCGCCAAGCCCTTGACGTCTTCGCGCGGCAGAAAAACCTCGCTGCGGTCGAAATGACCGTTTATAACCCAGAGCTTGACGCTGACGGGAGCGCCGCCCGGCTTCTTGTGGACTTGCTTGTCTCATCTTTGGCTGGACGCCTCACCGCGTTTCCCTCGGCGGAGAGCACGGCCGCGGCCGCCGCACCTGTCGAGATCCCGCTGGCATCGAAGGTAGCATCACCCGCGGCTGCAATTGCCCCTGTCGCATCGGAGTCCCAGGCGGCAGATCTCCTTGCCGCTGCCGCGGCCACCACACCCCCCACTGAGACAACCTCGGCAAGCGAAGCTTCCGTTTCCCCCGCGAAGGCTGGCAGAGACTCCCCGCCGGGGCCTGCTGGCGAAACGAGTGAGTCCGTAAGTTCTGAGTCGCAGGCCGAGCCGGAGTCCTCAGGCTCCTGATCGTCCGCTCCACACGATCCCTGAACGATTTCCCCGACGCGGTTTCTCTTTCTCAAGGAAGCATCTCAGCGTGGTAGAGCATTCGCGTATGCCGGATCGTGGCCACAATCAGCATCAGCGCCATGCCAACGATGCCCACGGCACCACCCACGTCAAACAAACGATATTCTCCTCCTATGAGCTTTACGGTCGAGGAGTCGGAGAAGTACAGCACAAGGTTTCCGATGGCCAGAACGAGGCGCAGTTCGGTGGGACCAAATATCCAAAACGAGAGATGAAACGTCCCAATTGTATAGGTGGCCAGATAGACCTCGATGGAAAGCATGTAGAACACAATCAGCAGACCCGCCGCAATAGCTGTGCTCATGTAGCCGGAAAATGCAAGGCCAGACGTCAGAAAGAGCGCACCGAACGTGTCGATCACATGGTCCACGTAGAAACCGTACCGAGGCCGTTGGCGATTACGCACACGCGCCAAGGTCCCGTCGAGGCTGTCGCCAAACCAGTTCACGGCGAGAAACAGGATCACCAGAAGCAGCCCCAGCCGGTTCCACCGCGCGTACCAATAGCAAAGCCCCGCTAAGAACATGCCAGTCGCACCGAGCACGGTCAAATGGTCGGAATTGACGCGCGTTGGCATGCGTTCGGCCATCCACACCAGGCATCGCTTCTCGAGTTTGGAAAGAATGCTGAGCTGTGCGCGCTCCGCTTGCTGGAAGCCCGCGTTGTCCATGGCAGCCTCCCTTGGTAAGCGTTTTGCTCGGGAGCCTGTTCGCTCAGCCGGCGTTATTTCCGGCGGAGGCCTCCCGCTCTTCAACAACGATTATCAGATCAGCTTTCAGTTTTAGTCGCTGCGGTTTGGAAAGATGATCAGATTCACCCTATTCCAGCCTCACAAGATCAGTGGCCCGCAGCAGTGAATACCGCCTCTTAGGCTGCCGTCGAAGGTGGACTGGCGAATCGATGCCAAGGGCAAGAGGTGATACCGGGCCTGGTCGATGCGCACGTTCACTTTTTCCAGTCAGGAGGGCTCTACACGCGGCCGGACGCGATTGACCTGAGAACCCGGATGCCATATGCGCAGGAAGTGGCGCCGATCAAGCCGCGCCTGCCGTACAAGCCTCATTTGCGAGAGACTCGGTGCTAACCGGCGTGGCTTGCCATCTTGGCCTATCCAAGCTCCTTCGGTTGCTGTATGAATCTGCGATCACTGAATCGAGAACTTGTAGATCGTCTGAGAATGAAAAACCGCTCCCGGGCGCAGAATCGCGGACGGAAAATTCGCATGGTTCACCGAGTCTGGGTAATGCTGCGTTTCGAGGCAGAGGGCGCCGTATTTCTTGTACGCAACACCGTGCTTGCCGATGATCGTCCCATCGAGCCCGATAGCGGAGTAAAACTGCACACCGGGCTCCGTCGTCCAGACCTCCATCTGACGCCCCGATGAGGGCTCGGAAACGCGCGCGGCGAGCCGCAGCTTTCCCGGCTCGCCGTTGATTACAAAGTTGTGATCGTAGCCGTCGATGTCCTTGATCTCGCTGATGTGGGCGCCAATCGCGGTAGGTTTAGTGAAATCGAGCGGCATTCCTTTTACCGAGCGAATCTCTCCGGTGGGGATCAGGGTTGAGTCGACAGGCGTGTACTGGTCGGCGTTGAGGTAAAGCACGTGGCCAAGAACGTCACTGCCTGCGCCCGCGAGATTGAAATAGCTGTGATTGGTGAGATTAACTGGCGTAGCTTTCTCGGTTTTAGCCGAATAGTCGATCTTCACTTCGTTTGCGTCGGTGAGGGTATAGGTTACCGAGACGGAAAGATCGCCTGGGAAATTTTCTTCGCCATCCTTGCTCAAGTAGCTGAAGCGCACGGCGGCGACATGGGATTCCCGGAGCGCCTCCGCCTTCCAAACGCGGTGATCGAACCCGACGTTTCCCCCGTGCAGGGAGTTCGGCCCATTGTTGGTAGCGAGGGTGTATTCCTTGCCGTCGAGAGTGAACCGGCCTTTCGCAATGCGGTTGGCGTAGCGGCCGATGGTGCCGCCGAAATGCGGGTGAGGGCCGCGATAGCTCTTTAGATTGTCGAAGCCGAGAACTACGTCGTCCAACTCGCCCTTCCGGTCGGGCACGCGCAGCTCCGTCAGGGTAGCACCATAGGTAATGACCCTGGCCATCGCCCCCTTTGCATTCCGAAGAGTGAACGATTCGATGACGGTGCCGTCATCCAGAGTGCCGAAGTTGCTTCGCTCCACGCTGGCCTCCCCACTCTTCCGGCTTTGTGTCTGCGCCGCTGGTGTCGCAGCCAGGAAATTGCCCGCCAAGGCAATCCCGACAGCCAGGATTGAAGCCGTCTTTCGAGTGCGCATCCTTTCTCCTCCTCGTCGGCTCCCCCCGATCGACAATGCGTTCGCCACTGTGCGTTGTACCACAAACCGCTCTGCAATCGTACTCATTGGAACGCCGGTCCCGGCATCAGCCAGGACTGCCTATCTGAGGTCGCTCGAAGTTAAGAAGGCACGCGAAGTCAGTGGTTTGCAGGCTGTGGCGACCGGAGCGTTGCGAGGCACAGGAGATACGCGTACACCGATGCTCTCTCACTTGGTCGGATATTGGGTGGTCGGACTCCCGCTCGGGTATTTCCTGTGCTATCGGCTCAGGTGGGGAGTGATAGGACTCTGGGCCGGACTGTGTGTCGCGCTGATCCTCATCGGCCTGGTTTTGCTGGGGCCTGGCACAGAAAAGTGCGCGCTCGCGCGGCTGCCGGCGCTTGATGCCGGTGTGGGCCATCTCGAAGCATATTGCAGATTTACAATTGCTCTTTATCGCCGCGGAGCACCTCGCGCACGATTCGCGCCAGGCTGCTCCGCGTGAACGGCTTTGTGAGCAGCACCTCGTCTTGCTGTAATTCCCCTTGCCGCACCGAAGCGTATTCTGTGTACCCGGACATGTAAATCACTTTCATCTCGCGACGCAGCGGCGCCAACCGGGCCGCCAACTCCCGGCCGCTCATGGCCGGCATCACCATGTCGGTCACCAGCAGGTGAATGGGTCCCGGGTGACGCGAGGCGATTTCAATTGCCTGGACTCCGTCTTTGGCCTCGAGCACCGTATAACCGCACATGCCTAGAAACTCCCGGGCCACCTCTCGCACGTCGCGCTCGTCCTCCGCAAGCAGGATGGTCTCCGAGCCCTGGGGAAGCTCCCCGGCAAGCTGAGCAGGGCGCGAAGGTTCGACGGGCTCCTCCACACGCGGCAAGTAGATCTTCAAGGTTGTGCCCCGCCCGGGCTCGCTGTACACCCAGATGTATCCGCCGCTTTGCTTCACTACGCCGTACACGGTAGCCAGACCCAACCCGGTTCCCTTGCCTTTCTCTTTGGTGGTGAAAAAGGGCTCGAAGATGTGGGACTGGGTTTCGGCGCCCATTCCGATCCCGTTGTCGGTGACTGCCAGCATCACGTGACGTCCGGGGACCAGTGGCGGATGGCGTCGCGCATAAGCCTCATCTAACTCAACATTGGCTGTCTCGATGACCAGCTTACCGCCTCGCGGCATGGCGTCGCGGGCGTTCACCGCCAGGTTCAGAATCACCTGCTCCATTTGACCCGGGTCGGCCTTCACATGAGCCAGTCTGGGTTCAACTTGGATGCTCAGTTCGATGTCCTCGCCTATCAGACGCGGCAGCATCTTACCCATCTCGGCCACCACGGCGTTCAAGTCGATCACCTTGGGCTGCAAAACCTGCATGCGGCTGAAAGCCAGCAACTGCCGGGTCAACCCCGCGGCCCGATCCGCCGCCTTCTGGATCTGTTCGACTTTGCGATAGTGCCAATCGTCGGCTCTCAGGCGATCCAGCAACAGTTCGGTGTGGCCTCTGATGACCATCAGCAGATTGTTGAAGTCATGCGCCACTCCGCCCGCGAGGCGTCCCACCGCCTCCATCTTCTGCGCTTGGCGAAGCTGATGCTCCAGCAGGCGCTGCTCGGTCACGTTCTCGGCAATCAATTCGTAACAGGCGGCGCCTGCGGCGTCCCGAACCGGCCGGCCGCTCAACCGCACGGTGATGGGCGTGCCGTCCTTGCGCTTCCACCCGACTTCCACGCCGACGAGTCTTTCGGGATGTTCTTGGAGGATTCGGGTGCGCTCGCCCGGATCACGATAGACATCGTGGTCCAGATTGACCGCCAGCAACTCGGCCTCCGAGCCGTAGCCCAGCATCTCCACCAAGGCCGGATTGACGTCGAGGAGTTTGCCATCAGCGCTGACTCTGCAAATGCCATTAGGCGCTCCTTGCACCAGCGATCGGTAGTTCGCCTCCGAGCGCCGTAACGCTTCCTCGGCCCGCTGCCGCTCGGTGATATCGCGCGTCACCGCTAGACACACAAACAAATCGCCGGGTTCGTTCGGAAGGGGAACCGCGTACGTTTCCATCCACCGGCGGGTGCCTTTCAGGCTGGTTAACTCGAACTCCATTTGGCCCCGATGTCCCTTGCAAACGCTTTCGGTAAAGGCGCGAAACCCCTCGCGATATTCCGGGCACACCAGCTCGTAGATCGATCGCCCGATCAGCTCCGAGGCGCTTTCGGCTTCGATCATGGCCAAACCTGCGGGGTTCATCTCCAGCAGCGTGCCGTCGGGCGCGAGTAGTTTCACGCATTCAGGTTCTGTTTCAATGATGGCGCGCAGACGATTCTCGCTGGCCCGCAAAGCCTCTTCGGCTTGTTTGCGTTCGATGGCCAGAGCGACTTGACCTCCCACCGAAGCTAGGAATTCCAAATCGCGATCGGTGTACGCCCGCTCGTCTTCATAGTGCTGGACCACCAGCACGCCCATGGTTTTCGATGGCGTGCGGAGCGGGACGCCCAGCCAAGCCGGCGAGGGAGTTCCCACCAGCTCGATTTCACCTTGCTGCGCGAGACGCTCGAAAACCTCTCGGGTGAATAGCATCGGGCGGCCGGTGCGAAACACGTACGCGGCGGGCCTTCTGCCCAAGTCCATTGGCGGCGGGGCGGGATGGAACTGATCGGTGTAGAAGGGGAAATGAAACATCCCAGTGTTCGCATCGCGGAGCGCAACAAAACAGTTCTCAGCGTACAGCACTTTCCGGAGCGACTGGTGGACCAGGCGCAGGAGCTCATCCAGATTCGCGGTGACGTTTACTCCGTGAATGATCTCGAACATCACCTGCCGCTCGGTCTCCGCCCGCTTGCGCGCGGTAATTTCTTCGACCGTGCCTTCATAGAAGAGAATCGCGCCGTTCGCATCGCGCACGGCCCGCGCATTCTCCGAGAGCCAGATCTTGCTGCCGTCCTTGCGATAGACCCGATATTCAAACCCTTCGACGACTCCCTTTTCCTCCATCTGCCGCTTGAATTCCAGCCGGCTGTTGGGGTCCACATACACTTGATGTCCGATGTCGGTGACGCTCGACATCAGCTCCTCTGGCGCTGCATAGCCATACATGCGCGCCAGAGCGGGATTGACGCTGACGTATCCCCCCTCGGGTGTCGTCTGGAAGATGCCCTCGACGGCGTTTTCCACGATGCTGCGATACTTCTCCTCGGCTTGCCGCAGCGCCTCTTCGGTCCGCCTGCGCTCGGTGATGTCGTGGTAGTTGGCGACAATGGCTTCAATGCCCGGCTCCGCCAGGAGATTACGGCCGGACCCTTCCATCCACCGCCAAGTGCCATCCCGAGCCAGCAGACGATATTCGGTCGCGACGACGCCCCCCGCCTGGCCGGCCAATTCGGCCAGCAGTTTTCGCATGCGTTCGCGATCGTCCGGATGAATCAGCTCAAACGCGTTGCGGCCCACATATTCTTCCAGGGCATAACCCAGGATGCTTGTGGTCGAAGGACTGGCGTGCAAGATCGTTCCGTCCACACTGAGCAACGCTTGCATATCGCTGCTATTCTCAAGGAGCGCGCGAAGACGCTGCTCGCTTGAGGAAACGGCAGGCCTGGATCGGTTGCGCTCGGGCGTTTCCAACGCCACGCCGATTACTCCGCCAATCTCTCCCTGCGCATTGCGCAGCGGCTCGACGTGTACTTCAAAAGTTCGGTCGCGCCAAGCCGCTTCAAAGCCCGAGGACTCGCCCTGGAGAGCGCGGCGGTGTGTCTCGATGAAACGAAGGTCCGGGTCCTGTCTACGCAGGTAGTCAAACAAACTCACGCCAACGAGCTCGTTGGGCTGAAGATTCAAGAAGTCAAGGCCGGTGCCCTGCACAGAGGTTAATCGGAGCTCCAGGTCAGTGGACCAGAAGATTGCGAGCACGGGCTCGCCAAACAGCCGCAAGCGCGGGTCAATTCGAGGGGAGAACTTGCGCACCGGGGACTCGATGTGCTTTTCCACTTTCCCTCGTTAGTGTTTCCTAGAGAAGACTGCCGCTATTCTAACGGGGGGCGCAGGCAGCCACCCGCACAGGCCCTCGAAGCTGTGGCCAAAGCGTCATCGCAACTACGTGCCAGCGTGCCCAGTCCTACCTCGCTGAAAGCCCCTTTCTGCCGGTAGCTTTCCTCCCCTGGTCCGCGCGTGTTAGCCTTCCTGCGGAAACTCCGCGAAATCAATCGCATTGCGCTGGGCATCCCAAGCATCCACGCGAGAAGCAGCAGGCATGCGGAGAGGGACGCGCGGCGCACTGCCGCGGGGAGGAGAGAAAGGTGCACTCGAAAATCTGGACCGATATGTTTGTCCTGGCAGTGCCGGTGCTGGAGAAGATCCTACGTCCGGTGATTGTCTGTTTCTTTCTCGTCATCGGGCTGCGGTTGGCGGGCAAGCGGGAGCTAGCACAGCTCAATCCGTTTGACTTGGTCGTGCTACTCACGCTGTCCAACACCGTACAGAACGCCATCATCGGCGAGGATAATTCGGTGACGGGCGGGATCATCGGCGCAACCGCCCTGCTGGTGGTGAACTATCTGGTGGTGCGCTTCCTCTACGGGCACCAGCGGCTGGACCAGATTGTCGAGGGCCAGCCCGCGCTGCTAATCGAAAACGGCACCGTGAATGAACGCCTGCTAGGCAAAGAACTGATCACCCCAGCGGAGCTCGAAGCCGCCGCGCACAGGCAGGGATTTGCATCACTCGAAGAGATCGCGCGTGCGGTACTCGAACCTGGAGGCACTCTCTCATTTCTCGGGAAGAAACCGGCGCCAGAAGAGGCGCGCCACCGGGAATTGCTGGAGCGCCTCGACCAGATGATGGCGGAGATGGCGCAACTGCGGAGGATGCAGGCCCCGCCCCCGGCCTAGGGGGGTCCCGCTGGCCGTTTCCCATTAGGAATAGAGTACGCGGGGAATTCGCCAATCAGTGCAGGCGGAGACCGCTCAAAGTTACGGCGACTCCGGCGAGACCTATCACGATCCCCAGATACCAGAAAACCCGTCGACGCGTCAGTAGGGTGATAGACGTAATCACAAGCGCAACTTCCAGAAAACCCTCTCCCAAGTCAAAGCGGTCGGCTTTCCTCCGCTGTAGATCGCGTTCCTTTTCAACCTCTTCCGCCTGGTTCTTAATTTCCTTCTTGTCCTCGTCGTAGCGCTCGATTTCGCGCTGGTATTTCCTTTTGACTTCCGCGGCCCGCTCAGTGACTGGGGCACTGCTGGTTGAGAGGAGATCGAGAAAGAGCTCGTAGTTGTGCCGGCGGATATTTTTGGCCTGGTAGTACGCCCATTTGTCGGTGGCTTGGGTTTGCAAAAGCAGCTCTTCGGTGTGGGCGCGATGCCCAAGCAAAGAGGCCGCTGCCACAAGGACCGCCAGGATGGCCATGGTCAGGGAGGCCGGCGCCAGCGCGGAATCGTGCTGTCCTTGCTCGGCATGCTCCTGCAGTTCGTGCACCTCTTCCTTCATGCTTTTTCCCCCCTTCGCGGCGAGCACGCGGCAAACTGAAGCCTGCGCTTTGCGTCCCAGCGATTTCGGTGCGAACCCGCCGTAAGACAAACCTGGAAATTGCCGGCTGGAGGCCGGCGCTGCTGTAACGCCCTCGTCCCGGCGGTCGTGTCAGGGTTCAGCGAGCCGCTCGCGGCGCCACGCGAACCGCAAGACCGCCGGCCGTGTCCCTGCGCCACAAGAACCCGCTCAGTGGTAGCCCGCCGAAGCGCGCCGTTCCTCCGCTAGAGCCTCGAGAAACGCCTCGGCACCGGGCCGCTCAGTGGGCGTCACGGCGAGTTTCTGCGCCAGCCGCTCGGCAATCTGTTGCGCCATCTGCGCGCGCACGTCAGCACTCAGGTGACTCCGCCGCTGCAAGAAGGTTTCCACCAGTTGCAGGTCCTCGGTGCTCAGCCGCCCAGCATTAAAGCGGGCTGCACCAGATTTCCCCGGCAAGCCCCACTCGGGTTGCACTTCGGTGAGCGCCTTTTCGTGCACGACCACCGTGCCGGCGACGTAGTCCCCCAAGCGCTTATTTTGCCGGTTTAAGAGCGCGGCGAGGATTCCGACGGCGTAGAAGCCGGGAAGCTGGTCAACGATGCGCAACAGGTTGCGCGCGACGGCTTGATAGACGGTGACCGGCCGCCCGGAGCTCTGGATCACGCGCAGGCGCGTAAAGCGTTTGCCAGGCGTCTGCCCGTTCCAGACCGCCTCAAAAACGCCAAAATAGCCGAAGTACAGAGAGAACACGAGGAACCCCACTATGGCCATCGCCCACATCCCCTCTGCTTGCCAGGACTTCCCGATGCTCGGCGCGAGCAGGAGCGACACAATCCCCAGCAGAGAGATGGCAGCGAATTGGATCAGGGTGTCAAAGGCCAGCGCGAGAAACCGGCTGCCGATTCCGGCCAGGGGAAATTCCAGCGGCGTTTGCTCGGGGGTTTCGATGGTAAGCTTGTCCGTTAGTTGGTCGGGCAAGCGGTCGGAAGAGGACATCGATGCTCTCCGCGCGTTGGCTCAACAAGCGCAAACCTCACTGGGCGCGGCTCACGCAATTGGTGGACCGCTCCGGAAGCCGTGGAGTGAGTGCGCTCACCCACAGTGAATTGCAAGAGCTAGGGCTATTATACCGTCAGACGGCCTCAGACCTCTCCACCGTTCGCGAAGATCCAGCGAGCCAACAGCAGGCGCGCTATTTAAACCAGTTGCTGGGACGCGCGCACAACGTGATCTACATGGGGCGGCGAAGCGACCCCGGCGGCATCCTGCGCTTCTACCGAGAAACCTACCCGCAGATCTTCCGCGACACCCTCCCCTACACGCTGGCTGCGTTCGCGGTCTTCCTCGCCGCCACAGCCACGGGGTTTTTGCTTTCCTTGTATGACCCCGCCTTCCCGCGGTATCTGCTTGGCGGGCCGATGATGGACACCATCGAGCGCCGCGAAATGTGGACGCATTCGATCGTCACGGTCAAGCCGCTGGCTTCGAGCGCCATTCTGACCAACAACCTCGCGGTGGCCTTTGCGGCCTTTGCTTTCGGCATCACCGCGGGCCTTGGAACCCTGTACCTGCTGTTCCTCAACGGACTGCTGTTTGGCGTAATCATCACCGCATGCTGGCAGGCTGGCATGAGCCTCGCCCTGCTGAATTTCGTCACGCCACACGGGGTGCTCGAACTGCCCGCCATCTTCATCTCCGGCGGCGCCGGCCTGCTACTTGCTCACGGACTCCTATTTCCCCGACTGCTGCCGCGGCGCGATTCTCTGGCACGCGCCGGCGGCCAAGCCGCACGGCTGCTGTTGGGAACTATCCCGCTGCTCATCGTTGCGGGGTTCATTGAAGGATACGTTTCGCCAACCGATCTTCCCGCCCGCGTAAAATTCCCGTTTGCGGCGGTAATGGCTGGCTTGCTTGCCCTATACCTCGCTTATGCGTCGCGGCCCGCGCGCCAAGCGACGTCGCCATCGTAGCGCCGGCGCCCAGCACGAGGTTACCAGGCCGAATTCGAGTCAGAAACCATCCGTAAAATGGCTGGCCAGAGGCCGCCGCTACAACAAACTGCGTTCCTTGATTTCGAGGTAGTGGTTCACCAGCGCTGTGGAGAGCCGGCCGGGCTCGAATTCCACTGCGAGAGCGCCCTGTTGCCGCAATCGGCGCAGCAAGATGTCTCGCCGCTGCACCATCTCCTGCGCCGCGACGTGCCGGTACATTTCGTTCTCGGTTTGTGGGCTGCGGTTGGCGAGCTGCACGAGGTCGGGCTGACTAATCAAGCCGAAAAGGACCAGGTGCCGCGTGGTCATCTGCAATGCGCTTTCGATTACATCAGGCGTAGCCGGGGTCTCGGCGAGGTCGGTGAGCCAAATAATGAGGCTTCGCCGCTTCTGGGTGGCTAGGAGAGTCTCGGCGGCGCGGCCGTGGTCCGCCTCGGACGGCTCGCCGCGCACCAGGGCCAGGTGTTCAACGAGGGCTCGCAAATGCGGCGTCCCGCGCCCCGGGCCCAGGCGTTGCTGGAGCTTTCGGCCGTAAGACAGCAAGCCGACGCGATCGCCGGAGTAGAGGGCCACGTGCGCCAAGCTAAGCGCAGCGTTGACCGCGTAGTCGAGCTTGGAAAGCCCGCGGACCCGAGCGCGCAGCAACCGGCCCGCATCGATGACCAACCAGACCACCTGACTGCGCTCCACCTGGTACACCTTGGTGACCAGATGTCTGCGGCGGGCCGTTGCGGTCCAGCAGATGTCGCGCCAATCGTCGCCCTGGCGATATTCTCGCAGGCTCTCGAACTCGCGGCCCAAGCCGCGCTGCCGCTTCAATCGCTTTTCCAGCTCCACTTGTCGGCTGCGGATCAGATAGACCGTCTGGCGCTTGGACTCTCCCAGGTTGGGATAGACACGCACAGTCTGCGTGAGGTCGGCGGATGTCCATCGCTCGGCCAGCCGCAGCAGGGTCTGATACCGCAGAAAAACACGGCCGAATCGCGCGTCGCCCCGCTCAACCGGCATGACGGAGTATGCGGCGCGTCCGGAGCTCCCTGCCCCGGCGCGAATCTCAACCGTCGCCGGCTCTGTCCTCAGCGCCGGGGGAACATCGTCCGTCGCCTCCGCGAAAATGGAGACACGCGCGGCGTTGATGAGCTCGATCTCGATGCGGCTGGGACTGCCCAGTGCCGCTGGCGCGTTCCAGATGCGCCGCAGCTCGAGTTGCGCGGGTCGTGGAAGCCGCAGCAAATCCCACGCCCACACGCCCAGAGCCAGGGCATCCCAAAGGACCATGGCGAAAAGAAACCGCGGTTCAATCCAACCCGGACCCAGCCATACCAGACCAACTAGCAGAATTAAAAAGAAGCGCGGCCCGAAGCTAAAAGCCAGCCGCGTGCGCGTGCCAGGGTCCGGCGACGCTCGCGCCGAGGCCATCGGCGGCACGAGTCGGGCAGGCTCTCGCAGATCAGGCACGCGCGTTCTCTTAGTTGGGCACTTCGACCGCAGCCAGTATTTCGGCGATGACCTGGTCGGCGGTGATTCCTTCCAAGTCCGCCTCAGGTTTGAGGAGCAGCCGGTGGCGCAGCACCGGGGGTGCGGCGGCCTTGACGTCGTCCGGAATGACGAAGTCGCGCCCGTCCATGGCTGCGGTGGCCTTGGCCACAAACAGGAGACTGATGGCGGCGCGAGGGCTCGCCCCAAGACTCAGCGAGGGCCAATCGCGGGTGCGCCGCGCGATGGAAGTTATGTAGCGGAATAGCCCCGGCTCGACGTGCACCGCCTGCACTTCGCGGCGCGCGGCCCCGAGACACGCCGACTCCATCGGCACCAGACCCAGCTGGCCGAGCTCGCGCGCATCGAATCCATCTTGATAATGCTGCAGGATCTCTGCCTCTTGCTCAGCTCCCGGATAGCCAATGCGGATCTTCATCAGGAAGCGGTCGAGCTGCGCTTCCGGCAGCGGATAGGTGCCCTCCTGCTCCAATGGGTTCTGCGTCGCCAGCACATGAAACGGCCGCGGCAGCGGGTGATATTGCCCGGCGATCGAGACCCGTCCCTCCTGCATCGCCTGCAGCAGCGCCGATTGGGTGCGCGGGCTGGCGCGGTTGATCTCGTCGGCCATCAGCAGCTGGCAGAACACCGGCCCGGGGATGAAGCGGAACGAGCGCCGGCCGGTTTCGCTTTCCTCCAGCACCTCGGAGCCGAGAATATCGGCCGGCATCAGGTCGGGGGTGCATTGGATGCGCTTGTCGTCGAGGCCGAGGATCGTGCCGAGGGTCTCGACCAGCCGGGTCTTGGCCAGGCCCGGCACGCCGATCAGCAGGGCATGCCCGCCCGAGAGCAGCGTGATCAAGGCTTGCTCGACGACCTCGCGCTGGCCGAAGATGACCTCGCCGACCCGGTCGCGCACCAGGCTGAGGCGCTCGCCCAGCGCTTCGACCGAGGCGACGATATCCGCCGGATCGGCGTTGATGGGTGTGGTGAAAGTCAAGCCGTCAATCCCTCTTCACGCGCGACTGCGCCGTTGACACTGATGGAAAACCCGCCCTCGGGCAATTCCTCCGAAATTCAATTGCCGCAAGGTCGCGGGCCTCGTCGCGGGCCCGGACCCAAGTCCGGTCGCCCGCCCTTGGCCGAACTCGGCGATCTCGACATGCGCATCGCGCGCGACGGCACATGGTATTATCGGGGCTCGCCGATCAACCGCATCCCCTTGGTCAAGCTGTTCGCCTCCGTGCTGCGCCGCGAGAATGACGGCAGCTATTGGCTGGTGACCCCGGCCGAACGCGGCCGGGTTACGGTCGAGGACGCGCCGTTCCTCGCGGTCGCGCTCGACATGCAAGGCCAGGGCCGCGACCAGCGGCTGATCTTCCGCACCAATCTCGACGAGATTGTGACCGCCGGCCCGGACCGCCCGCTGCGCGTCGAAACCGCTGCCGACGGCACACCGGCGCCCTATATCCTGGTGCGGCCCGGCCTTGAAGCGCGCCTCGCACGGCCGGTATTCTACGAATTGGCCGAGCTCGGCCAGGAGGAAGAGATCGCCGGCGAGAGGCAGTTCGGGGTATGGAGCGGCGGCATGTTCTTTCCGCTCGGCGACCCGGGCGAGGAGTGAGGGTGTGCAACCCGTGATGGCGACAGCCTATAAAAATCGCCATGGCCGTCACAACAATTGCGGGACG
>WNFF01006034.1_pt1 | contig 15260 bp, 17 predicted proteins | sample 5400441 | NCBI WGS metagenome assembly WNFF01 (sample SAMN13153345, study PRJNA577476) | soil metagenome | isolation source: 120 cm saprolite under Douglas fir tree site 2 hole 3 replicate 1 | place: USA:California | collected 2015-04-18 | reverse complement strand
CCACCACCGACGGTTCATTCAGCGCGATCCCCCGGCCACGCACGTACACCAGCGTGTTCGCGGTACCGAGGTCGACCGCCATGTCACGGCCGAGGAACGCCAGCATGTTCCCCATGACAAACGAGCCTTCTAACGAAACGATCTGCCGATGACGGTGAATGCGGATACCGGGTGCGGCCGCGGTGGCACCGTGTCATTCACCGGCCGGCGCGGAACGGTAAACGAGCTCCGGGAAGAAGATCTTGATTTGCCGCGCGCCTGACTCAGGTGAGCCGGAGCCACGCACGACGTTGCACGTGACTCCAACGCATAGTCACCGCTGATCGTGCCCGGCGTCGCCGGGCCAGCCCGGGTCCGGGTGCGACGGCCGAGGCCGTGGCCGGCTTTCCGCGGGCCGGGCAGCTCAGCCCAGAAGCTCCCCGAACGTACCTGCCGGCCGGGCGCAGCGAGAACAACGCCATGCTGGCCGTGCGCCGCTAGCCGGCCGAGGACGTTCCCGCCATCGCGGTCATCGTCTGAGGCCTGCCGGACCACTTCACCGGCGGTGTCCCGCCAAGGTCACGCGGGACGCCACGCACCACGACGCTGGTGCTGGCCGACTCCGATGAGCTTGCGGCTTCGCCAGAGCCGAAAGGGCGTCGGCGGGCGGGGCGAGGATCCTCTGTATAGCGATCTACTCGAGTCGGCGCGGCTAAACCTCGCCGCCGTCGGAGTTCAGCAGGGCCGCCTTTTGGCACCCGAGAATCAGCACGAGGACCAGCCATGACGTGATTCGGCCTCCAACCGGCTCGGCCACGCATCGACTCGCCGGAGCGACATATTGACCTTTCGGGGCCCCGCTGCTGGCTCAGCACTGAGCAGCCGCTTGCGTACAGATCGGCGGGAATGTGCGCGTGGGGTGATTATGTTCCGGTCACTTTCCGTGACCGCGGGTGGTAGTAGCCGGCGCATCGGCGAGCATGCACGGTCCCAGAGCAGGCACGTAGCTCGTTCGGGATTGCGTTTCTCGTTCGCGTACCCGGCCGTGGCAGCGGTTAACAGGGCACGTCATGGTCTTCCGGCAGGGAGGTCGTCGTGTTCCGCTGCTAGGCAGGTCGCCTTGTCTTGCGGATCTTCGCGGCGCGCTCGACGAACTCGGCGACAGCGGCGCCAAGAACAGGAGGCAGGTCCGTGCTCTGGTCGCAACATGGTGGCTTATCCCGTCCTGCGGCATCTGGCGGGTCGGCTTCCAGCAGGCGGTACAGCTCGGCGTAGACGTCCAGGCCCGGGTCCTGGTCGTCGTGATGACCGACCAGGAGTATCCAGACCCGGTGCGGTTCCTCGGACGCGACGACAACTCTTAACGAACCTCGCAGGTGCTTCACGCACATGTGGTCCACAGGCGTGGGACCGCTCAGCCGGTAACCGAGTGCCCAGCAGCCCCGGGCCGCGAGGTCGTCCAGGAAATCGTCGACTGTCTTGGCGTGGCGGCGATCCAGCCCGGCGATCTGCTGGGCCGCATGTGAGGTAGCGAGGACTTCGGTGGGCACACCCCGGACTTTACTGGCTGTCCCCGGTGCTGTCGGGGGGAAGCGGGCGCAGCACCCGGCCCTGGCCGCGGCGCATCTGGGCGAGGCTTTCCTGCAGGTCCTCGCGTTCCAGCAGGGCCGCGTCGGTCAGTCGCGGCCATACCTGGTCGAGCAGGTCCCGGTTGTGGCCGGCGGCCCGCAGCTCGCGGATGATGTGGCTGACCGCGTGGACGCTGTGCACATCGAGCAGGAGCCGGGGCGACCGCCGGGCGACAGTCAGCACGCCAGAGGCGGCCCAGGCGCGCACCGTCTTCTCGCTCAACCCCAGCAGCCTGGCCGCGATGACAGGCCGGATGGTGCCCTCGTCCGCGAGCGCGGCATTCGACACGGCCAGGAGCTTTGCCCTGCGCTCGTCGTCCTCGGCGAGAGTCCTGGCGACGTCCTCGACGACCTCGACCCGCTCGAACAGGCTGCGCAGACGTCTTTCCTCGACGGCAATAGTCACGGCGTCTCCTCTCCGCCTGTCCTGCTTCCGAGTATGCGGCAATTTCTCGGAACCCGCCAGTCATGCTCATTCCCTCCGCCGGGTTCAGGCAATCACCGGACTGCCTCAGCCGTGACCGGCACGAAGGCCAGACCGCATGCAGACGCCAAGGCAGCCGCACGAGGTGGCTGCTGCGACCGCCAGGCCAGCCGTCGCAACCTGTACACCGGTGTTCACCCGGCTGACGGCCGATCACGATCTCGAGCGGCACCTCGATGGGATCCAGCCCGCGCCGGGCTTCAGCACGCTGAGGAGTACGTCGGGACCAACGGCATCGGCACTGCGCTGGAGAGCGGCCGCCCGGCCCACGTGGTCGGCCATGAGCACTATGCGGAAGACTTTGAGGACCTTGCCTGCGCCGCGACGCCGATCCACGGCCCGATCTCGGGCAAGATGGTCGGCGCGGTGGACCTGACCTGCTGGCGCAAGGACGCCGACGCGCTGCTGATCGCGCTCGCCAAGACCACCGCCGACCAGATCACGCAGGCGCTGCCGGCCGCTGGCAGCGCGCCGGAGGTCGAGCCGTGGCAGGAGTACCTGCGGGCCTGCCGGTATAGCAGCGCAATCGTGCTGGCGCGCAACAGTGACATGGTGATGATGAACGACTACGCCCGGCAGGTCCTCGACCCAGGTGACTAGGTCGTTCTGCTCGGACAGGCAGCCGAGGCGCTGGCCGCCCGCCGGTCCGGTGCGGTAGCGGTTGAGCTGCCCACGGGCGCTAAGGCGCGGATCTACTGCCGGCCCGTGCGCGGCGATGGCCGCTTCGGCGGCGTTGTGCACGTGAAGCTGATCGAGTCCGGAAGCCGACCGACCGCCGGGGCCCCGGCGCCCTCCCGCATGTTCCTGGCTGGCCTGGTCGGCTCCGGGCCGCTGTGGCTGCGCGGGTGCCAGCAGGTGGATGCGGCTTACGCCGCGGGCGAGTTGCTCGCCCTTGAGGGCGAGCCTGGGGTCGGCAAGCTGGCCGTGCTCCGGGCGGTGCACCAGCGACGGAACCCGGCCGGGCGCTTCCGTGTGCTGGACGCCGCGGAGCCGGCGGCCAGGACTGGCAGGTGGGGGAGCGCGCTGAGCTGCTCAACGGCGAGGGCAGCCTGGTGATACGGCATGTCGATCAGCTCAGTACCCGGCGGCTGCATGCGCTGCCGGCCGCGCTGCAGGAGGCCCGGGCCGCGCGCAGGCAGCAGTCGCCGTGGGTCGGAGCCAGGCCGGCCCTGGAGGGGATCCGGCCGGGTTGCTGCGGTTCTTCCCGAGCACCGTCGAGCTTCCCCGCTCCGGCATCACATCGAGGACCTGCGCGTTCTTGTGCCGTTCTTCCTCGCGAAGCTCAACCAGCACCCCCGGCTGGTCTGCTCTCCCGAGGCGATGCAGCGTCTGCTCCGGTCGAGCTGGCCGGGTAATACCGGGCAGCTGCGGGAGGTACTCAGACGGGTCGATCCAGCCGAACGACCTGCCGCCGGAGTGCTGGACGGTGAGCCGCAGGCTGCTCAGCCCGCTGGAGTCGATGCAGCGCGATGCCATCGTCCAGAGCCTGCTGGACTACAAGGGTAATAAAGTCAAAGCGGCCGAATCTCTGGGGATGTCCCGGGCGACGATCTCCCGCAAGATCCACGAGTACGGCATCGTTACCCCGGTCAGCTGATCTGCGGCGCGTCACGCGCTGCCGGCTCAACTGAGACGGCAGCGAGCTGCCGGAGCGGAACCTATGTGTTACCGGCGCGCACCATTTCGCGGGGTTCCCGAACGCTTCCACCGGGAGGAGAAGCGATGACCGCACTAGATGCGGCCGCTGACGGCACTCGCCATCCCCGCGCTCACTCTGAAGATGCCGCGGCGGGCCAGGCGACCGCGGCCGGACCGCTGGCCGGCGGCCCGACCGCGCTGGGCCTGCCGAGTTTCATCGTGGGTGCCGTGGCGCTTGGGCAGGTGCTGGTCGGCGTGGCCGCGAACTGCTCTCGGACACATCTGCCGGACGAGGTGCGACCCCCAGTGACCGTGAGGAGATCCTCGGAGTGCGGCTGGCCGTTACCTCCTGATCACGACCTTGAGCGCGTTGTGCTTTCCAGCCTCGGCGAAGGTGTCGTAGGCGGCCATCATGTCGTGCAGCGCGAAGTCGTGCGTGCCGAACAGCTCGGCGGCGATCTTCCCCGACCGGACCAGCTGGAGCAGCAGCGGCACGGTGGTGCCGTCAACCAGGCCGGTAGTGATCGTCACGTTCTTGATCCACAGCTCTTCGAGGTGCAGCGTGGTGGGTGCGCCGTGCACGCCGATGTTGGCGATGACACCGCCGGGCCGCACCACCCTGGTGCAGATGTCAAAGGTGCCCGGCGTCCCGACCGCCTCGATCGCCACATCGGCCCCCAGTCCCCCGTCGGTCAGCGCCATGACCTGCTGCTCTGCGTCCGCATCGGCGGCGTTGATCGCGACATCGGCACCGAATCGGCGGGCGTGCTCAAGCCGGGAGTCGGCGAGTTCCAGCGCGATGATGCTGGCCGCGCCGGCCAGCGACGCGGTCTGGATCGCGGCCAGGCCGACCGGCCCCGCGCCGACGACCACCACGACATCACCCGGCTTGACCCGGCCGTTCTTAACTCCCACCTCGTAGCCGGTCGGCAAGATGTCGGCCAGGAACAGCACCTGCTCGTCGGTCACGCCCTCGGGCACCTTGTGCACGCTGGTTTCCGCGAACGGGACCCGGGCGTACTCGGCCTGAGTGCCGTCGATCAGGTGGCCGAAGATCCATCCGATGCCGCCGACAGCCTGGCAGTGGCTCGGCATCGCGCGCTTGCAGTAGGCGCACCGCCCGCAGGATGTGATCGCCGGCACGAGCACCCGGTCACCTTCCGCGAGGGCGTTCACCGCCGAGCCCACGGCTGTCACCGTGCCGACCGCCTCGTGGCCGAGGATGCGGCCGTCTGTGACAGCGGGCACATCGCCCTTGAGGATGTGCAGGTCGGTGCCGCAGATCGTGGTGGTGTCGATCTGGACGACGATGTCCGTGGGTTCGGCCGGGCTTGGGTCCGCGACGGTGTCCCAGGACTTCTCGCCGGGGCCGTGGTACACGAGCGCCTTCATGGGGAGCCTCCCCGATCGTGACGATCAGCGCGATGGCTGCCTGGAGCTGATCCTAATTCGGCCTCGGAGCATGCCTTGACTCACTGTGAGACGGACGGCGGCGCGGACGTGACAGATCGGAGGGCCGCACACATGACCGACGCATTCACCTACCACGTCCCGATCACCGCGGAGATGTACGCCCGCATCAAGCACGGCCTCGGCCCGCAGATCCCACCGCACCGAGGCCGGGCTGCGCTATGTCGATGTATGGCAGACCAAGAATGACTTCGACGCATTCGAGCACGGCCGCCTGCATCCCGTCGTCCATCCGCTGCTGCAGGACATGCTCGGCTTCGTGCCACCCGAGCCACCGAAGACCGCGCTCGACATCGTCAACGCATGGACCGCCGAGCACGCCCAGATCGCATGACACCCGGTCAACCACGCCATCGGGAAGCTACCTAACGGGTCTAGTTCACCACATAGCGTTACGAACAGTCTTCCGCCGAACGATCGGCGCTCGCGCCCTGCCGAATACGTGCTTAGATCGCCCATGAGGTCATCGCGGCATTCTGCGCGCCGATTATCCAGTTCTGTGCGTGCTGGGTACACGGGGACGGGAAGTGGGCCCACAACGGAGCTGCGCGCAGCCCAGCCTGAGAAAGGCCTTCATTACTGTAAGGGGCTTATCCCAGCCTCTGGCCGGCGCGCGACGCTACCCGCAGCAATCAATCGTTGCCGGCCTATGGGCTCTGGAACGCGCTACCGGCGACTGGCTGACCACAGCCGCCACCGTACGTGGCGGCGATCTCCACCACCATCCGGAATTCGGGCAGCTAACAGCCGCCGAGGCAATACGCATGATCGGCCACGAGGTCGAGGACCACCTATGGGGGGCATCCTCTTCCGTGGCGCGGCGGGAGGAATCACTCGGCTCGCAGGGCCGAGGCGGCCGGTGCCCCGGCGGCCCAGCTTGCCGGGAGCAATGCCCCGGCGACCGCGATGGCGAGCCCGGCGAGCGCCAGCCCGGCGATTTCCCGGCCGCCGTAGACATCGAGGAAGCTGGCGGGCACCCCATTGCCGTTGAAGGGCGCCATGACGGGGATCAGATAGCGGTGCAGCGTGATCCCGGCCGCAACGGCGATGACGCCGGCGACCAGCCCGGTTCCGGCCACCCAGCACACCACCATGGTGACGGCCTGCCGTGGCGTCATCCCGACTGCCTTGAATACCCCCAGGTCGCGCACCCGCTCCCTGGTCTGCAGCACGACGGTGCTGACCACGCCGAGCGCGGCCGCGATCACCAGCAGGGACATCAGGGTGCCGATCAGGATGATTACCTCCGGGAAGATCGGCCCGGTGTCGTTGATGCCGGTCGCGTATTGGTGTCCGGACCCGGACTTCAGGCCGAACGAGTGTGCGTATGCCCACGCGTCAGTGCCGGGGCGCAGCCCGATGGCGTACTGATCGGGTGCCAGGCCGGGGTCGGCGCCTGCCAGGGTGTGCCAGTCGGTCAGCATCACGATCCCGTTGTTGTCGGTGTCGAAGACGTCCCCGGCGATCCGCGCCGGGACCTGATGGCCGGCGTAGCTGATCGTGATCGTGTCGCCGGCCTTCGTGCCGGTCGCGTCGAGGAAGCCGAGCGGCACGTCGACCTGACCCGGGCCGGTGTACCAGTGCCCGCTGACCATCGGGTAGCCGATCCAGCTCGCGTTGCCGCGGAACGCGGTCACCGGCACCGGTCCCAGCCCTGCCACAATAGCCGTCACGTGTGCCTCGGCCACGTCGTGCAGCGTGCCCGGCTGCGCGCGGATCGCCGCCTGGATTGTCTTCTGCGTGCCGGCTGAAAGCTCCGACGGCGTCTGGCGGCGCGCTTGCGTGCCGTGCGGGTTGCCGCGTGGCGGGGAGGCAGCGATCGCCTGCACGGTATTCACCAGGGTCGTGCCGTCCTCAATGCGGGTCAGTGAGGGACCCAGCCCGGCCGCGACGGTGACGGCCGTCGCGCCGGACAGGACCACGGCCAGCGTCACGGCAGTGCGCGCCGGGCGGGGGTGGCGAGCCCGATCGTGATCGGCCTGGGCAGCACCAGCTTGCCGAGCAGCCGGTGCGCGGCATAGCCGTGGCCAGTGCGGCGCGCGCCCGGCGGCGATCGCGGCGAGGTTCGCACGGTCTGGGAGTGGGAGCAAAAGTGAACGGCCGGCGAGCGGCCTGCTCCGTGGAAGCGGTGTTCCGCGAGGACCGGGGCAGGCTGCTCGCCCTGCTCGCCGCCCGGTTCGGCGACCTCGACCTCGCTCAGGAGGTGACCTCCGATGCGATCGAGGTCGCGCTGGAGCGCTGGCCGGTCGACGGTGTACCGGACAAACCATTGGCGTGGTTGCTCACCATTGCGCGCCGCAAGGCCGTCGACCGGATTCGCCGCGACCACACGTACGCGGCGCGGCTGGCTGTGCTGCAGGTGGAGTACGACCGGGCCGCCACGGCATCCACTGAGCCTGGCTTCGACGACATCCCCGACGACCGGCTGCAGCTGTTCTTCACCTGCTGTCACCCCGCGCTTCCCCTGGAGGCACACACCGCGCTGACGCTGCGCTTCCTCGCAGGCCTGACCACACCCGAGGTCGCCCGGGCATTCCTGGTGCCGACCGCGACGATGGCCCAGCGCATCGTGCGAGCCAAGCGCAAGATCCGTTATCTACCTCCTTTTCACCGAGGGGTACGCCGCCAGCTCGGGCAACGACCTCCTCCGCCCTGACCTGGCTGACGAGGCCATCCGCCTCGCCCGGATCCTGCATCGACTGCTCCCGCAGGAACGAAAGGTGACGGGACTGCTCGCGCTGCTCCTGCTCATCGACGCACGGCGCGCGGCCAGGATCGACGCGGCGGGCAACCAAGTGCTGCTTGAAGACCAAGACCGAGGTCTGTGGGACGCCGACCACATCGCTGAGGGGCTCCGGCTCCTCGTGCCAGCCCTGACCGGCCCCGGCGTCGGACCGTACGCCGTGCAAGCGGCGATCGCGGCGCTGCACGACGAGGCCACCGACTTCGCGACAACCGACTGGCCACAGATTGTCGCGCTCTACGACGTGCTGCTACAGATCGAACCATCACCGCTTGTCGCACTGAACCGGGCAATGGCCGTCGCCATGCGCAACGGCTCTAAGGTGGGATTGGCCCTGCTAGACGACCTTTCCAGGACCGAAGCACTACCCGGCTACCACCTGCTCCCTGCAGCACGAGCCGACCTGCTACGCAGACTGGGCCGAACCGATGAGGCCGCAGCCGCCTACCGATCCGCACTCGCCCTCGCTGGCAACGAACCGGAACGGGCCACGCTCGCACGCAGACTCGCAGCATTCACCGATCCATGATTGGCAACGCCGACAGCATCGCGCACAACCCATACAGATCCGCCGCCCAGATCCGCCGCCGCACCGTCGACCAGGCCGACCAGTCCGGACGTTGGTTCTACGTCGACGACGGGCACTCAACCCGATGAGTGCAAGGGACTTCGGACATCTGTGCACGCGACCCCGAACATCGACACCACTGGCCAGGGCCTCAGCCAGATGGCGACGGCGCCGCAGAAATTGGTGGCGAACAGCTGCTGTACGTCTGCGTCGTCGCCTTCCTCGACCGCGGCACGGTATCCGTATCTGGCGTTGTTCACGAGCACGTCGACACCGCCGAAATGCTCCTCGGGCTGCCGCGCCGCCTGCGTGACCTGCTCCCGGTCCGGTCACGTCGAGCGGGAGAGCAAGGGCGGTGTCCGGGTACGGCTCCGCGAGGTCCTGCACATTCGCGGCGTCGCGGGCGGTGACAACGGCGTTATATCCGCGCTGAAGCACCGCCTCGGCGAGGGCGCGGCCGAGGCCTGTCGAGCAGCCGGTGATGAACCATGTAGGCATGGCAGTGTGGCCTGCCTGTCGGTGTTGTGCGGTCATGTCCGTCAGGCGTGGTAACCGGTGGAGATCGAGATCTCCCGCCAGTGGGCTTGATCACGTGCGGTGCGCGCGAGCTTCTGGGCGACGGCCGTGAAGCAGTCCTCGCCGAGCTGGATGCGCTCCGGCAGGCTCTCCCGGCCGGTCAAGTCCACAATCACCTTCGCGGCCTTAACCGGATCGCCAGCCTGGGCGTAGTTGGTCTCCTTCGCCCATTGGCGGGTCGCGCCCGCGGTGCCGGTGTAGTCCTCGATCGTCGCCTCGGCCCTGACGAGACTGCTGTCGTCGAGGAAGTTCGTGCGGAACCCGCCGGGCTCGATCGCCGTGACCCGGATTCCGAGCGGTGCGAGTTCATGCCCCATGCTCTCACTGAGGCCCTCGACCGCGAACTTCGTCGAACAGTAGACCCCCCAACCAGGGCGTCCGATGAACCCGCCGGAGGACGAGATGTTGATGATCTTCCCCGCACCCTGCTCGCGCATGACGGGAAGAACGGCGCAGGTGACGGTGAGCAGGCCGAAGACGTTGACGTCGAAGACGGCTCGCGCCTCGGCGTCGGATACCTCTTCGACTGCGCCGAGGAGACCGCGCCCCGCGTTGTTGATAAGCGAGTCGATCCTCCCGAACCGCGCGACAGTTGCCGAGACCGCCGCGGCCGCCTGACCGGCGTTGGTGACGTCGAGCGGCAGGGTGAGGAGGGCGTTACCGGCGTCCGGGATCGCCTCCGTGATTGCCTCGGGATGCCGGGCGGTGGCGACGACCTGGTCGCCGCGACCGAGCCTTGACGGGTGATCTCGATACCGAAGCCACGCGAGGCCCAGGTGATGAACCAAACAGTCATGGGCTGTTCTTCCTGTCGAAACGTACGTGGCCTCATTCCGGCCGGGCTGTAACGACAGATGGCTTGGCCCGGCGCGAAGAAGCCAATAGTCCGCAGGGAGGAAAGGAAGCTTGCCGGCGATGGCCCGGTCGCGCAGCACGGTGACCACTGGCCAGGGCCTCAGCCAGACGGTCTGGTCGATGACCCTTCCATTGCCGTCCAGCTTGAAGACGTCGATCCCTTGCTGAAGGTCCTACGTTCCGCACGTCGAGCAGGGTCTTCAGGTCGAATTTCGTGGCGGTGACGCACCGCTCCGGTAGGGGCTGAGGGGCACGCCGAGCAGTGTGAGGATCTTCTCCTGGAGGGGGCTGAGCGCGGGCGGCGCGACTTTGAGCACCTGGTCACGGTGGAGGACGATGGTGCGGGCCAGCGGGCTGAGCAGCTCGAGGACCCGGGCGGCGGTCGGCGTCTTGCAGGGCCGGTCCTCGTGGTAGAGGGGAAGCTCGGCCAGCCCGGCGTCAGCCATGGCGCTGCGTAGCTGCCGCTCGATGAGCGCGTGGACCAGCAGCGCTGCGTAGAGGCAGAAGCCGAGGGCGTCGATGCGGTAGTCGCTCTTGAGCTCGATGGGCGCGGCCTCGAGCACGCCCTTGAAGGTGGCGTGCCGGCGCTCGAGGCGGGGCTGGCGCTTGCAGGCGGCCAGCAGCTCCGCCGCGGTCATCTCGGTGTCGTTGGTGACCAGGGGGAAGCAGCCGTCGGAGGCTGCGTCGTAGGCAACGGCCGCGGCGTTGACGGTAAACGACAGCGTGAAGCGGTGCCGGTCGATGCGCCGGTAGCGGGTGCCGGGCCCGGGCCGGCCCCGCCGTTCCTGGCGGTATTCGGCGGTTACCTCGTCGGCGACCTCGAATCGCACCCAGCGGGTCGCCCCGGCCTCGGCGATCACCGCCGCGGCCGCTTCCTCTACCGCTACCCGGTGCCTGAGGCGGCAGCGAGGCGCGGCGAGCGCGGCGGCGAGTTCGGACAGCGCCGCCTGGGCCGTCTCGATGCGCCCGGCGCGTGCGGCCGCGTCGCAGGTCCGTTTGGACGAGGAACGGATCCAGGTGATGCGGTACCCCTCCTCGGAGCAGGAGGGGGCGGGCACCGCCCAGTAGATCTGGGGCGGGCCGAGCTTGCGCCGGCCGGGGCCGGGCGCGATCTCGGCCCAGGGGATGGGCCCGCTGGCGAGCCACGCCCGCCCCGCCTGGTCCTCGCGGCGGCTTCTGGGCAGCACGGTGAGGAACCGGCCGTGCTGGCCGGCGATGTGGCGCATGTTGTCGCGGGTGGCGAGCTTGCAGTCGGCGACGTAGAGGAAGCCGGCCCGCCCGGCGAGCGCCCGGCAGGTCTCCCCGGTGGCGATGTGGGTGGTGGAGTCCTCGGTGTTGCCGTCGGCCATCCGGCAGGTGACCGGGACCGCGCCGTCGGCCGAGATGGTGAGGATCCAGACCAGCTGCTTGAGATCGGGCCGGTGGTCCTTGCTGTGGCCCCGGGCTGGCCGGGGCGGCGTGGCCCCGCCCCGGGGGATGCCGCCGGCGTCCTGGTAGGCGCCATACAGCGCCAGGGAGGTGGAGTCGTTGTGCAGCTCATCTGCCGAGATGCCGTAGGCGGCGACGGCGGCCAGGCTCAGCCGCGTGGTCATGCTCGCCCGGTCCGCCAGGAACAGCTCGTCGAGGGCCCGGCCGGCCCGGTCGTCGTTGAGCTGCCCGGCCTCCCCGGGGCGCAGGCCCAGCAGGGCCGGGTCGTAGCCTGCCGCCCACGCGCCCAGGCCGTAGAGCGGCTGGCGGCCCAGGGCCAGGTTACGCACCAGCACGCCGATCGCCAGGGCGGGATCCAGCTCGCACCGGGGGTCTGGCTCGGGGAGGTAGGAGGCCACCAGCTCGTCGAAGCCGAGGCGCTCCAGCACCGCGCTGACCACCGGCAGCCCGGCCACCAGCTCAGCGCGGACCTCGATATCAGCGGGGTTCACCGCCACTGCCGCGCCGGGGGCGGGGGCCGTCATCGTCGCCGTCATGCTCTACAGTCTTATACTGCAGAGTCCCGGGGCGGCGGAACGACACGCCAGGATGGGAAAGTGATGACAGCGGAGGTGATGGCCATGGCAGAGCCCAGCCCGGCAGACCGCAGGGCACTGGCGGCCATCGCCGGCCGCCTCGCCCAGGCCGGATTCGCCCTGCCCGGCACGCTGACCGACCGCACCATCCGCTGCGGCAAGCCCGCCTGCCGCTGCGCCCGCGACCCCGCCCGGCTGCACGGCCCCTACCACCAGTGGACCCGCAAGGTCGACGGCAAGACCGTCACCGTCAACCTCACCGACGAGCAGGCCGCCCGCTACCAGCCCTGGTTCGCCAACGCCCAGGCCCTCCGCGCCCTGCTCAGCGAGCTAGAGGAACTGTCCCTGCGCATCGCCAGCCAGGCCGAGGGCTGGCACTGAAATTCATGCCCAAGACCTCATTCGACCTGCGGAACGTAGGGAAGGTGGCCGTCGATGACGCAATTCCAGTACTCGACGAGCATGTCCGTCGAGGTGAACCGGGCCAGGTACGTGCGCACGCCCTGGATGCCGCCGATGAGCTTGTGAATCGCCTCGACATTCTCCTGGCCGTACAAGGTCTTGGTGAGCATGGCACTGTGGAACGCGACGTTCGGCGCCAGTGGAAGAGGGCCGCCTGGCCGCTGGCCGGCGCCCGCGTCAGGGTCCGGCGCGGGGGCTTTACGGTCATCGAGCTGCCATGCCGGCAGCGGCACGACATCGGCCAGCGCGCGGAGCATCGCGTCCCGGAAGTTCGCGGCGACCCCCCAGGGGCGCTGCAGGACGGTGATGTCGCGGATCAGGCCTCCGGCCTGGCCGGCCAGGACTGTTGCTCCGGAGATCTCGCGCTGGTCAAGGATTCCCTTCCAGAACAGGATGGTCCGTTCGTCGTCGCTTACCTCATCGGTGTATTGCAGATCATCGACGATGCGGGTTCCCTCCGCGAGGTACCTCAGCGTGAGATCCTTGCCGTGCAGGTCCGCGGTCAGGGTAGGCGTGTGGTACGTCACGTCCTCTGCGAAGAGGGAAGCCATCGCGGCGGGATCGCCGCTCGCCGCCGCGGTGGCGAAACGATGCGTAATCATGGTGAGCCTCCTAATGGCTGGATACCTCAACCTTGGACGGCGTCGGGCGCGCCTGACCGGCTGACCCTTGCCGTCACTCCGCGCCACGAGCCGTTCCGTGACCGCAGGCCATAGCTGAGCCGGGACGCGTTAGTCGGCACCCGGAGGCCGCCGTGACCTGGTCGGCTGGGTTTGTTGGGACAAGCTTGTTGGTACGAGCGGGTCACGGTACTTGCCACCGGGCGATGAGTTGTCAGCCTTTCTGCTACTGATTCCCGGCAGCTCGGAGACGGCCACGTTGTACGGAACGCGACCGGGTTCCGATAGCGCGGCCGCACCGGATCCGCCTGAGCGCGCTGATGGTCGTCGGTGCCTGCGGCCGGTTCGGTGCAGATGGAACATTCTGTAGCGCTGGCGCCCGCCAATGCTCGCCGATACAACGCAGCGATCGGTAGTGCAGGCTCCTTTGCGCGTTGGTCCGATCCGGCGAGTCCGGGGCTCGGTAGCCGGCGAGAGGGCCGGCGCTACGAGGCGGCTCGCGCGTGGAGCAGGCGCCGTTCGTCGCGGTCGGTGAGTCCCGCGCGCCGTGGCCGTTGCAGGTTCCTGCCTAGTTCCCAGGCAAGGGTGTCTGCGAGCGTCTGGGCCAACGGCCGCGCAGTCAGCCCGGCGGCTCGGGCCGCGCTGCCGTCTCGGGAACTGAAACCGGCGTACTCCGGCCAGGGGAGCCACAGGGGCAGGGAGCGCTCGCCCATCCATGGCTGGACGTCGTGGGCGGCCAGCCAGTCCTGGCCGGCTGCCACGACCGGCCCGGTGTGGCCGGCTACTTTGCGGGCTACCGCCAGGTGCGCGGGCAGAGGGATCGTCTCACCGACGACGTTGAAGACCCCGCTGAGGCCGCGCTCGCCCGTTTCGACGAGCCAGCGCGCCACGTCCCGGACATCGATCACCTGCGTTGCCAGGCCGGGCACGTCGGGCACCAGGACGCTGCCGTCGTCCGCGGCTGGCCGGGCGAACCGCAGCGGCCAGTAGCCTGTCCGGTCGAAAGTGTCTCCCGGACCACCGATCAGCCCGGCGCGAGCGATGAGTGAGCGGTCAGGACCGAAGGCGTTCCGTACGTGCCGCTCGCACGCGGCCTTCGCCTGCCCGTACGTTTCCATGCTCTCCATGACGTCCCCCGCCAGCGCCGGGAGGAGGGCAGCGTTCTCATCGGCTCCCGGTGTCGCATGGCTGGCGTACACGTTCCCGGATGAGACGAAGACGAACAATCCGCTGCGGCCGGCCAGAGCCGTGGTGGCGCGCCGGACTTGGCCAGGCTGGCGGGAGACATCGATCACCACATCCCACTCGTCGCGGGCGGCCTCGCGGTAGGTGTCAGAGCCGTCCCGGTCAGCCCGCTTGAACGCCGCGCCGGACGGGGCGGCGCCCGACTCACCGCGAGCCAGGCAGGTGACCTGATGTCCGCGTTCCACGGCAGTTGCCGCGATGCAGCGGCCAAGCCACGCCGTGCCGCCGAGAACGAGAAGCCGCATGTGCGCAGCACACGCCAGGGCGGTGTGTTCGCACAACACGGTTCGCCGACGGCACAACCTCTACCAGCGGAGTGTCTGCAGCCGTATGCGTTCGTGTGGGTCGGCGCGCCGACCCAGAGCCCGTGAAGGCGGCCGCACGGTCAACGTGCACGCCCTGATCGCCACCGGCGTGAACGCCGATGGCAAGCGGGAAGTCAGCGGCCTGGACGTGGCCACCTGCGAGGACGGCACGGGGTGGCTGGCGTTCCTGCGCGGGCTGGCCGCCCGCGGGCTGTCCGGGTGCAGCCGCGCGGCGGCCTTCTCGTGGTCCGGATGCGGAGCAATTTACTGACCATGGTGATTCCCTCGGCTGGGAGCTCGCTGTCCGGAGGTATTCGTCAGGGCTGGTGATGATGGTCGCGGGCCAGTTGGGCCGCGTAGCGGGTCCAGTCGCCTCCGGCCTGGTGCATCCAGTGGACGGCGGCGGTGGGGGCGATGCGGAGCAGGTCGGCCAGGACGGCGGCGGGCAGCTGGGCGCCGAGGTCGGTGAGTGCGGCGCGGCGGCCGGTCATGGCGTAGATGCCCATGGCGCGTAGGCGCTGGCCGGGGCACCCCAGATCCCGTAGCCGCCTTACCTGCATCCACCGGTGACCGCAAGCGTTCGATGTGGGGCTTGCGGTCATGGTTGCCGTGGTCTTAGGGGTGGCTGAGTCTGCTCCCTGTCCCCTGGTAGCTGCCGGATTCTGCGAGCGGGCGGGCGGGTCA
>WNFF01010986.1_pt1 | contig 15263 bp, 9 predicted proteins | sample 5400441 | NCBI WGS metagenome assembly WNFF01 (sample SAMN13153345, study PRJNA577476) | soil metagenome | isolation source: 120 cm saprolite under Douglas fir tree site 2 hole 3 replicate 1 | place: USA:California | collected 2015-04-18 | reverse complement strand
GCATCCTCTGGGCCCTGCTGTGTTTCTCCACCTGGCACCGCGTGTTCGTGGAGGCCGCGCCAGCGCCCGCCTATGATCCGAAGGGAGGCCAAGGTGTTGCACAGCTTCAACACCCTGGCCCGGATCGCGCGATCCTCAGGTGAACAACGCCCTCGTCCCGCCGGCTGGAGGGGCGTAACACACCTCATGGTAGGCGGTTGTGGCTCCGCCGGCGGGCCGATCTCGACGGCAGGAAGAATGCATTGGCTCGCTCAAGTCCTCTGCGGGAGCTGAACGATCCACGACGTCCATATGCTGAACTCGCTCGACGCCCTGGCTGACGGCTGGGATGTCGTGGCGGGGAGCTCGTCTACTCCGATGCAGCGCTACGCCTGGGTCCGCTCCTGCGCCGAGACGTCGGTGGCTGGGGGAGGGCTGCACATCGTCGCGGTCGGTGACGTGTCCCGGCCCGCGGCGGTGGCCCCGCTCGTCAGGCGACCCGGAGCGTGGCACCGCCTGGAGTTGCTCGGTCTGCGAGTGCTGCAGGAGCCGATGGATTTCGTGGCCGTCGATGCTTCAGCGCTGGCGTGTCTCGCTGATGCGCTGGCTCGACTGGGGGCCCCGCTCGCATTGGAGCGCATCCACGGCGACTCGGCCGCGATCCCGGCGTTGCGGGAAGCGTTTCGGGGGCGCGGCTTCGTGATCACCAGACCGGCGCTGGGCTGGCCGGGAATTGCCCTGGACGAAGGACCGAGCGAACCCGAGGCTCGCCTCAACGCGGGCCGACGCTCGGATCTGCGCCGCGCGCGGCGCATCGCCGAGCGGATGGGGGCCGTCACCTGCACGATCGAGTCGCCTGTCCTGCCGGACCTCGGCCGGTCCCTGGAAGAGGCGTTGCGCGTGGAGGCCGCGGGTTGGAAGGGCGACGAAGGGAGCGCCCTGGTCAGCGACACGACGCGAGCGGCCTTCTACCGGCGTTATGCGGCGGCGGCGTGCGCGGAGGGTACCTTGCGTCTGTGCTTCCTCCGGGTCGGCGAGCGCATCGCTGCAATGCAACTCGCGGTGGAACACGGGAGGCGCTTCTGGCTGCTCAAGATCGGATACGATGAGGCGTTCGCCCGGTGCTCGCCCGGGCTGTTGCTGATCCTGGAGACGCTGCGCGACGCGGCCGCGCGGGGCCTGCAGTCGTACGAGTTCCTGGGCGCTCCCGAGCCGTGGATCCGGATGTGGACCAAGGATATCAGACCCTGCGTTTCGCTGCGCATCTACCCGACTCGGACCCGGGGACTCGCCGCGCTGGCGAGCGATGTCGCCCGATCGGGGTGGCGCAGACTGTCGGGCCTGGGATCGCGCGGCAGATGAGCCGCCTGTGGCGCCGGCTGCTTTGGTCGTGGTGGCTGCGCGCGGCCCGGCGCGCGGCTCGCGCGTACGTGGCCGGGTCGGACCTAAGTGACGCACTCCACGTGTGTCGGACCTTGTCCCCCCGGGGACTCGCCGGGACCATCTGCCCCTGGAACGGTGAGGACGACTCGCCTCGTCAAGTCGCGGACGCCTGCCTCGCTGCGCTGGATGGGCTCGGCCGGGAAGACCTCGACTGCACGCTGTCGATCAAGGCGCCGGCCCTGGGGTTCTCACGGGACTTGCTGGGCGAGCTCCTGGAGGCCGCGCAGCGATCCCGGATCGGCGTCCACTTCGATGCGCTGACCGCGGACGCTGCGGACGAGACGTTCGCCCTGATCGAGACCGGGATCCGGCAGTGGCACGATCTCGGCTGCACGTTGGCCGGTCGCTGGCGGCGGAGCCCGGCCGACGGGGAGCGGGCGATCACCCTGGGCCTGCGCGTCCGGGTGGTGAAAGGGCAGCTGCCCGATCCTGACGCGCCCGACCACGAGGAACGGGTCGGCTTCCTGGCGGTGGTAGACAGGCTCGCCGGGCGCGCGCGCCACGTGGCCGTCGCCACGCACGATGCCTCGTTGGCGCGCGCGGCGCTGGGCATCCTCGTGGCCGCCGGCACGCCCTGCGAGCTGCAACTCCTTTACGGTCTCCCCATGGAGCGCGGGCTCCAGGTGGCACGCGCCTGCGGAGTGCCCGTCCGCATCTACGTGCCATATGGTCGCGCCTGGGTGCCCTATTGTCTGTCGCAGGCCAGGCGCAACCCGCGCATTCTGTGGTGGACGGTGCGCGACTCCCTTCTGGGGCGCTCGTTCCGGCTGCCGGCGGGCGGGCTCTCCGGGTGAGCCGTAACCGGCGGGCGGCGAAGGAGGCAACGCCCAGGAACGCTGCTCCAGCGCGCAGCAGGCCGAGCCCCGGGCCCGAGGCGTCTCGCGCCGCGCCCCAGGTGGGGGGAGGGGATCCGGAGGAAGAGCGCTTCTACGCGGCCTACGAGTGGTGCCTCAACCCGATCCTGCGGTTGAGCGACCAGCTACGGCACTTCGCTGCCGAGCTCGACCGGCGGTCATCATGGCGGGTTGTCTGGCAGCAGCAGGAGAGCACCACCAACCTGTATCTCTTGGCCTGCGGCATCGCGTGCACGATTGACGACTACCTGCGCAGGTACCCGCACGACCTGTCGTTCGTCTCAGAGCGGTTCCCCCGGCTGCGATTGGTTCTGCCGCTCGTGCGTTGGCTCGGGAACTTCCGGTCGGAGGCGAGCCGCAGGCGGGCCCCAGCGACTGGAGTCACGTCCGCAGCTCCTGGAAGCGCCTGCTGGACGGCGCGCCCTTGCCTCCGCGCGTGCTTCGGCGGCGCCTCCGACTCCCGGAGGGATTCCGACGGCAGGACTTGACGCACCACGACGTGCTCGCTCTCGTCCGCCGCTTCGCGGCGGGCTGCCCGGAGTGGGGGCAAGGTCCACTGGTCGTTCTCGGGCCCCGCACCGCAGGCGCGTACTTTGCGCCCCTGGCGGCAGCTCTTCTAGCCACGCTCCCATGGACCGAGGTTTCATGGCTCACGGTGCGACCAAAGGACGACCTCTCGTACGCGGAGCGTCGCCCCCTGCGGCAACTGGTTCGCTGCGGCGGGCGCGTGCTGGTGGTCGATGATCACCCGAATACCGGCCGCACGCTGGAACTGCTCGTCGGCGCGCTGCGTCGTCTGGGCATCCCTGCGCAACACATTGCCGTGCTCGTGCCGGGGCACCCCACGCACGGCCAGTTTCCACTGCCCGGCCGCGACGGTTGGGCCGCGGGGGTGCGGCTGTTCAGGCTGGACCCAATCGACACGTACAAGGCCCACGCGCTGGATGTCCCCGCCATGCAAGTGCTACTCGGGGAGTACTACGGCCCGCGCGGATGGCTAGAGGTTGCCGTGGAGACGAGCGCGGAGGTCGACACCCGCAATGCGGAGCTCTGGGACCACTGCCGTGACGGCTTCCAAGTCCGGCTGAAACGCGTATACGAGGTTCGCCTCGCCGCCGCCGGCGGGCGCACCACCGGTACGCGGCTCGTTGCGAAGAGCGTGGGCTGGGGCTGGCTCGGGTATCACGCCTACATCATGGGAGCTCGGCTCGATGGGCTGGTCGCGCCGGTGATCGGGTTGCGCGACGGCATCCTGTTGAGCGAATGGGTGGGACCCTTGACGGGAGATCGCGCGGGAAGCGTCCCACCGTCGGGGGTGCTCGCGAGCTATGTCGCGCTGCGCGCGCAGCGCCTCCGACTGGACGAGGATCCGCGCCTCGAGCCTTCCGACTCCGCCTGGACGGGTTGGAGTCAGCTGCTGCAGCTGCTGCGTCGGCTGTACGGTCCGTATGTCGGGCGCCTCAAGGTGCACGCTCTGCGCACGCGGCTGGACCGGTATGCGTGTCCGCGGCCTACCGCGATCGACGGCCGCATGTGGCGGGAGGACTGGATCTCCACGGCCGGCGCGTACCGCAAGGTCGACTTCGAGCACCACAACTTCGGCACGCCGGAGCTGGACATCATCGATCCCGCCTACGACCTCGCGTCGGCGACGTTCGAGTTCGGGCTCTCCGAGTCGGCCGAGCAGGAGCTGGTCCGGACGTACGTCCGCGAGAGCGGCGACGCGACGGTGTCCGAGCGGCTGATTTGGTACAAGCTGCTATACGGCGCGATGGCGTTGCGTTGGGCGTTGCTCGGCATCCGCGACGCCCGTCGCGAGTCACAACGCGCGGCGTGGAACGCTCGCTTCGTCGCCTCCCGCAGTTTCCTGGCGTTCCAATTGCACCGGGAATGTGCCTCCTTGCTGCCGCTGCGCGGAGCCGCGCGGTGGTCTCGCCGGTTGTTCTTTCTCGACCTCGACGGCGTGTTCGACAGCGAGCTGCTTCCCTTTCCCCACACGACCCGCCACGGGCTGGAGGCGCTCGCGCTCCTGCAATCGGCGGGCTACGCGGTGGTGCTCAACTCCGGTCGGAGCGTCGAGCACATCCGGCAGTATTGCCAGGCGTACGGCCTCCCCGGCGGCCTCGCCGAGCACGGGAGCGTGTTCGTCGATGCCGTTCAGGGGCGCGAGGTTCCGTTCACCGATCCGGAGGGGGCGGCCCAACTTCGCTCCTGCCGGGAGGCGGTCCGTGCGATCCCCGGAATCTCCGTCGACCCGGAGTACGAGCACGCTGTGCGGGCGTATCGCCACACGGGTGACGGCACCGCACCGCTCGAGTCGAGCGAGCTGCGGGTACTGTTCGGCGGCGCACGATTCCATCGCCTAACCGCGATCAGCACGTCAGCCGACACGTACATTGTCCAGCGCGGGACGGACAAAGGGGCCGGGATGTCCGCCGTGCAGAGATACCTCGATTGCCCCGACGCGTCGGTTGTGGCGATGGGGGACTCGGACCCAGACGTCCCCATGCTCGACCGAGCGGACCGCGCCTACGCGCCGTCCAACTGCTGTGCTGCCGTCCGCGCACTCGCCCGCGCGGGTCGCTGCCGCCTGCTGACGGAGCCGGGGCAGCGGGGCTTCTTGGCCGCGGTGCGCGATCTGTTAGGCGCGCGCGCGCACACCGGGACAGGGATCGGGCTCACCGGATCCGGATCCTTCCTCGCGGAATTGCTCGCCGTCGCCGATCGATCCCGACTGCGTCAAGTGGTCGCGGCGCTCACCTGGCACTCGCTGTAAGGGACGCAGACTCGGCCCGTGCTCGCCACCCCGAACCGCACCCTCCGCAACGTCCTCTGGAACTGGGGCACCCTCGCGTGCACGATCGCGGTGACCTTCCTGCTATCGCCGTACGTGGTCCGCAGCCTCGGCAATGCCAGCTACGGCCTTTGGGTGCTGCTCGGTTCGCTGGTCGGCTACTTGGGATTGCTCGACTTCGGCGTCCGCTCCGCGGTCACGCGTTACGTGGCCAAACTGCACGCCGAAGCCGCGGACGCGGATGCCTCCCGCATCGCCTCTACGGCAGTGGCGATCTTCTCGATCATGGGAGCCGCGGCCGTCGTCGGCGCCGCAGTGCTCGCTGCCGGCGTCGGCCATTGGTTCGAAATCCCGTCCGCCCACTGGACGACTGCACGGATCGTATTGATCCTCAGCGCTCTGAGTGTCGCGGTTTCGCTTCTGGGAGGAGTGTTCGGAGGGATCATCGTCGGGCTGCAGCGGTTCGATGTGAATGGCCAGATCGAGATCAGCGTAGTGATCCTCCGCGCCGCGGCTACGTACTTCGCCCTCCGGGCCGGCTTCGGGCTGGTTGCGCTAGCCGTCCTCCAGCTCGCATCATCGCTCGCCCGCACCGGAGTGAGCGGCTGGTTCGCCCGCCGACTCTACCCGGGGTTGCGCCTGCGCTTGGGCGTCTGGGACCCGGTTGCGTTCCGACAGATCTTCTCGTTCAGCTTCTATACCAGTCTCCTTGTGCTCTCAAGCTCACTCATCTTGTACAGCGACTCCGTCGTGATCGGCGCCTTCCTGCCGGTTGCGGCCGTTACCTTCTTTGCGATCGCGGCAAACTTGACCAACCATGCGCGTGCGCCCATCAGCGGGATCGTCTATCCGCTAACACCGCGCACCAGCGCGTTGCAGGGCCGGGGTCTCGACCAGGTTCGGGACCTCATGGTTGGCAGCAGCCGGATGTCGACCCTCCTGATCCTCCCGATCGCGGTGACGTTCTTCCTGCGCGGCGAGGCTTTCATCGGCCTCTGGATGGGCAGGCAGTATGCGGAGACCTCCGGTCAAATCCTCCGCATCCTCAGTTTCGCCCTCGTATCCTGGACGACGATGCAGGCAACGCTCCACACAGCCATGGGACTGAGCCGCCACAAAGGATTGGTCCCCTTCAGCCTCGCCGAGTCCCTGCTCAACCTGGGGCTGAGCGTCCTGTGGGTGCGGCAGATCGGACTGACCGGCGTCGCCTGGGGAACGACGCTACCCAGTCTGGTGTCGGCACTGCTCGTCATGCCGTGGTACGCGCGCCGGCTCGTGGGCGTCCCGTTACTGGAGTACTGGTTCCAGGTCTGGCTGCGACCAGCCCTGGCTGTAATCCCGTTCGCTGTCGGGACGATCCTGGTCGAAGCCTATTGGCCAGCCCGGGGCCTCGTGAGCTACTTCGCCGGTGTGGTCGCGGTGCTGCCGTTGGCCGCAGTGGGAGCCTGGGTGCTCGCGTTGAACGCCAACGAGAGAAAGCAGTTGCGAGTCGCCATCAAGAATCGTCTTGGGATGGCACCCCGGGGAGTAGGTGTCAGCGTAGCCGGATAACGTGTCCGACCGGAGATTATCCGCTATCGCGTAATGCAAGTAACATTGCATTCCGCGATACTTGCTGACCATCCTGCCTAGTGTCACCAGCGAAGCGCTAACCCCCGACGTAGGCGCACAGTAGGGTGTGCGCCCTTGTTGTTGGCGCGCCCTTTGCTCGCCGTCCCGCTAGAGCCCTGACCATCCGGGCCCTAAAGTATTCGCGCTGCTCAGAGCAAAGCCGCTGAAAAGCGGCGACGCAGAGCTACGGGGCTACGTCGACGCAAGTCGTCAAGCCAGCCGGGCCGCCAGCGAAGCGACCGAATCGGTCGCACGTTGGCGGCCTTTTCGTTTTCACGTGGTCACCCGGGAGCCGATGCGATGCCCTACATGCACAAGCTGTCGCGACGCCTGGCCCTGCTGAAGGACATTGCTTTGGCGTTCCCTGTCCTTACGCTGCTCGCGTGCGAGATACCCCAGCGCACCGGTCCGGCGACCCAAGGGCGACTCGCTCGACTCGCCATTTCTCCCAAGTCTTTTCTCCTCCGCGTCAACCAGACCACTGACCTCACCGCTCAGGGGCTCACCGCGACCGGGCAAAGCGCGCCGATCGCCGTCCGATTCTACGTGCGCGGCGGCAGCGGCGTCATCATCAGCACCAATGCTCCGAGTCCTGATAAGATGGTCGGGCACTACCAGGCGGGCGCGGCGCCGGGCCAGGACAGCGTGCTCGCGCTGGACACCTCCGGCGTCGCCGACACCTCCGTGATCGTCGTGACGCTGATGCCGGTGACGTCGGTGACGGTGACGCCGGCCCCCGCCACAGTGCTGGTGGGACAGACGGCGGCGTTGGCAGCAACGCTGCGGGACTCTGCCAGCAACATCCTGACCGGGCGGGTGATCGCCTGGACGTCCGGCAACCCGACGGTCGCGACCGTGAGTGCCACCGGCGTGGTCACGGGTGTGGCGACCGGGTCGACGGCCATTACCGCTACGAGCGAGGGCAAGAGCGGTACGAGCACCCTCACCGTGAGCAACGTGCCGGTGGCTTCGGTGACCGTGTCGCCTGCAACTGCGGCCGCCGCGGTGGGGGGAACCGCAACGTTCGCGGCGACGCTGCGGGACTCCGCCAACAACATCTTGACCGGGCGCGTGATCACCTGGACGTCCGGCACCCCGACGGTCGCGACAGTGAGACCGGTGGCCTCGGTGAGCGTCAGTCCACCCTCCGCTACAATCGCAGTCGGCGGCACACAGCGGCTAACGGCGACCACAAAGGACTCGGCCGGCGGCAACCTCAGCGGCCGCGTCGTAACCTGGGCGAGCAGCAACACTGCGGTTGCGACGGTGAGCAGCAGCGGTCTCACGACGGGCGTCGCTGCTGGGTCGGCGACGATCACTGCGACGAGTGAGGGCAAGAGCGGCTCCGCGGCCATCACGGTACTGGCGGCCCCACCCCCGCCCCCGGCAGGCGTGGCCGATCCGACGTTATTGCCGGTGGCGAGTGGGCAGGCGCCGAATTTCGCGGCCTATAGCGCGCTCAACGTCGCCAGCCAGCCGGCCGGCTTCTCCTACAACGATCCGGTGACGGGAGTTCGGATCTGGAAGGTCTCGAGCAGCACCGTGCCGCTGGTGAACGGGACCGGCGTCGGGCACGACTATTCGGACGGTGGGAACGAGGTGAGCTTGGGCTGGGGCACGAACAATAATACCCACACGATCATGATGTTGCCCAACGGGATCTCGGGCAACAACTACATCGTGGATTTCACGCGGGGCGTCGGCTTCAGCAATTACCGCCTGCTCACGGTGCAGCCCTTGCGCGACTTGTGCTTCTCCTTTTCCAACCTCGCCAGCCAGCCGCGCATTGCCTACATCCTCACGGGCTCACAGTTGGTGCGCTATAACACGGCGACGCTGCAAGTCGAGAACACGGGGAACTTCCCGTTGGCGATCAGCGCCTTCGGGTGGTTGCACCACGACAAGAACGACGTCTGGTTCACCGGGCTCTTGGCCGACAACGTGACCGTCTGGGCTTGGAACAGCCAGACGAATCAGTATCTCACGCACTACGAGTCGTGGACCAACGAGGGGCGACTGGAACGGGATGGGCGTTACATCGCGTTGAACGGGGGGAACAACGGGACCTCGGTGCGGCTCTGGGACCTATCCACCAACACGTTGGGCCCGACCCAGACTGACCCGACCTACTGGTTTGCGCATGTCGGCAATTTGCGTGGCGGTCTGTGGATCACCGAAGACGCCAATATCACCAACCCCTTGGCCGAGGATGTGTATTCCGTCGGTGGGGGCCAGATCGTCAAGACGCAATTGAGTTATACCAGCGGCAGCGGCCTCCTGGCCCACCATTCCGGCAACTGGGTCCAGTCCGACGCCGACTTGGGTGGCAACCTGGCGAAACAGTGGTACTACACGTCGGGCTACTATACGACCGGATCCGGGTGGTTGTGGCTCAACGCCGTGGGTCTGGGGCGCGCGGACGGGAGCGACCGGCGCCTGCTGTGCCACCATTACGACGTGTCCTTATTTACCACGCAGTATTACGCCACGCCTTGGGGCAAACCCAGCCCCGACGGCAAGGTGGTCATCTTCGACTCCGACATGAACGGGTCAGGTCGCTACGACCTCTTCGTCGCTGAAGTGCCGCTGAAAGCACCGTGAGCCGCGGGAGGCCGCTTCAAGCCCCCTGATCCATGATTCGGCTCGCGTTCTGCATCGACAACTTCCAGATCGGCGGCACCGAGCTCAACGCGGTACGGTGGGCGGAGCAGCTCAGCCGTGAGCGGTTTCACCTGACCGTCGTCCACTTTGAGGCAGACGGCCCGCTGCGAATCCGGTACGAGCGGGCCGGCGCCCGCTTGAGGCACGTACCGTTGCGAAACATGTACGGTCCGGCGGCCCTGCATCAGGGGCTCCGTCTCGCGCGGTTCCTGGCCCGAGAGCGTATTCAGGTGTTCCACGCCCACGACATTTATAGCAACATCTTCGGAGTGCCGTGGGCCCGTCTCGCGGGGGTGCCCGCCGTGGTCGCGAGCCGTCGTTGGTGGCATCTGAGTCCACGCCCATCTCAGCAGATTGCGAACCGGTGGTCGTACCGCATGGCGCACCGCGTGCTGGCGAACAGCCCCAGCGTGGCCGTGCTGCTGACGCGAGAGGAGGGGGTCCCGCCTGCCAAGGTCGTCTACGTGCCGAACTGCCTGGCCGAAGATGCCTTCCGAGCGTTGCCACCCGCGGAGCGGGCGAGCTGGCGCACGCGCCTCGGCGTGCCGGCCCACGCGCTCGTGATCGGCATCGTCGCTCGCTTGGACACGGTCAAGGATCACGCCACCCTGCTCCGCGCCTTCGCACGTGTCGGGACGGACGTTCCGCACGCGCACCTCCTGTGCGTGGGCGAGGGACCGCAACGGGGAGAGTTGACGGGCCTGGCACGGGAGCTACACCTCGACGGCCGTGTGCAGTTCCCAGGAACGCTCACGCCACCGTTCAATCTCCACCACCTGTTCGACGTCTCTGTGCTCTGCTCGGTCACGGAGGGGTTCCCCAACTCCCTGCTCGAGGCGATGGCGGCGGCACGGCCGGTGGTCGCGACCCGGGTCGGCGGAGTCCCCGACGCGGTGCGGGACGGCGAGACCGGCGTCCTCATCCCCGCCGGTGATCCCGACGCCCTCGCTGAGGCCTTGCGCGCGGTCATAGAAGCGCCCGAGCGCGCCCGGAGCCTTGGGGCCGCGGCACAGGCGTACGCCCACGAAGAGTACCGCGAGAGCCGGGTCATCGAGCGTCTGAGCGCCTGGTACGAGTCGCTCATGCCGGGCCTCCCGGCGGTGGCTTAGCACAATGTGCGGTATTGCCGGGTTCGCGGGGTGGCCGCTCCGCGCCGAGGAGGCCGCCCGCACCGTGCGCACGATGTGCGATGCGATCGTCCACCGCGGTCCCGACGATAGCGGGTATTTTGTCGCCCCGGGAGTGGCGCTCGGCATGCGCCGGCTCTCGATCATCGATGTGGCGGGTGGGCAGCAGCCCATCGGCAATGAGGACGGTTCGATCCAGGTCGTCTTCAATGGCGAGATTTACAACCACCACGAGCTGCGCCGCGGCCTGGTCGCCCGCGGGCACCGCTTTCGGACGCGGAGCGACACCGAGACGATCGTCCACCTGTATGAGGAGATCGGCGAGGACTTCGTCCTCCGGCTGCGGGGGATGTTCGCGATCGCGCTGTGGGACGCGCGCACCAAGCGCCTGGTGCTGGCCCGGGACCGCGTGGGCATCAAGCCCCTGAGCTACTGGCTGACGCCGGACGGGATCGCCTTCTGCTCGGAGCTCCGCTCGCTCGTCACGCTCGCGCGCTTCCCGCGCCACTTGGACGATCGCGCGATCGCGGCGTTCTTGAGCCTTGGCTATGTGCCCGATCCGCTGGCCGTCTTCGCCGGCGTCGCGAAGCTACGCCCAGGGCACGTCCTCGTATGGTCCGCTGATCGGGGTGCCGCCATGCGCCGCTATTGGACGCCGGTCGCGTCGGAGAGCGACGTGCCAGACGACGGGCAGGCTGCAGAACACCTCCGGGAGTTGCTCGCCGACGCTGTGGGGAGCCACCTCGAGGCCGAGGTGCCGCTCGGCGCGTTTCTGTCCGGGGGACTCGATTCCTCGACGGTCGTGGCCTTGATGGCGCGGGCGGCATCGATCACGCCGCGCACGTTCGCAATCGGCTTCGACGAGGCGGCGTTCAACGAGGCGCCGCATGCCCGCCGCGTAGCCGCGGCAATCGGTACGCGCCACACGGATCTTGTCGTGGCGCCCGAGGCGGACCGGTTGGTCGAGGGCGTCGTGGGCATCTTCGACGAGCCGTTTGCGGATTCCTCCGCGCTTCCCACGTACACGGTCTCGTGGCTTGCGCGCCAGCAGGTGACGGTGAGTCTGTCCGGCGACGGCGGCGACGAGCTGTTCGGCGGCTACACGCGATACGTCGACGTCCTGCGGCGTCCCACGATTCCCGCGTGGGGGCGTCCGCTGTTCCGCACGGTGGGCCGCGCTCTCCCTCACATCGCACCCGGCCGCGGCCGCCTGCTCGATCTCGCGCGTGCGCGCCCCGGGGCCTACGCCAGCACCGTCGCGCTGCCGCTCGCCCCCCGCGATGGTGGCGTAGCCACGCCCCGGCTCGTCCCCCAGGAGGGGCAGTTTGGGGACATCCTCGCGGACGCGTTCGCGGAGGCCGGCGCACGCGACTTCGTGTCCCAGATGATGCTGGTGGATGTCGCGACGTACCTCCCAGGCGACATCCTGACCAAGGTAGACCGGGCGAGCATGGCCGTGTCCCTCGAGGCGCGCGTGCCCCTGCTCGACCACCCGCTCGTCGAGTTCGCGCTCGCGCTGCCGGCGGCGCTCAAAATCCGCGACGGCGTAGGCAAGCAGGTGTTCCGACACGCGATCCGCAGTCTCGTCCCGCCGGAGGTCATGGATCATCCGAAGCTCGGGTTTGCGGTGCCCCTCGGTCCTTGGTTCCGCGCCCCTTTGCGCCATCGAATCGACCGGCTTCCAATGGCGGACGGCGGGCTCTATGACTACCTGGACCGGGCCGCCGTGCGACGCCTGGTCCGGGAACACTTGGTGCGGCGGCGTGACCATAGCGCCGCCCTGTGGCGCGTGCTCGTGCTCCACCTCTGGCTCGCCCAATTGGACGCGGGTCACCTGGCGCGGCCCATCCCGGACGCTCTGATCGATCTCCGGTTACAACGGCGGGCATGAGCATGATTTGGGCAGACGCACCGCTGGCGGGGCCGCGCTCCCGGCGTATCACTTGGACGCTCACGTTCGTGGCGTTCCTGGCGTACACGTTTATCATCGTGACGTTCAGACTCCCTGTCGCGACCGTGGTGGCGGCGATCGCCATCCTCAGTCTGTTTCTGCAACGCGACGCCCTGCGCGCCCCCCACTTTCTGTGGTTGTACGCCGCCTGGGTTGGGTGGGGCATCCTCGGGTATGCGGTCACTCCCTATCCTGACCAGGTGCGAGCGAGCCTCATTGAGCATGGCAAGGTCGTTTTGGTCACGCTCGTGGCGGTCAACGCGCTGCGAACCGCACCCCAGGTCCGCGGGTTCATGCTGTTCCTCCTGGCCAGCTATATCGTGTTTCCGGTTCGCTCCACCTTGGTGAACTACGCGACCGGCTACACGCTCTCGGGGCGGGCGATTGGCCCAGCCTTTTATCAGAACCCAAATGAGCTCGCCGCACTCACCATCTTGATGCTGGGCTTGGCTCTTGCTCTCTGGGCTGGTGCATCTCGCAGGAGTCCGTTGAGATGGATCGGGTTGGTGTCCGCCGCGCTGTGCGTCGTCACCATCCTGCTCACACAATCTCGTGGCGCGGTCCTCGCATTGACTGGTATGGCCTTGCTCACCGGCGTCGCACTTGCGCGGCATCGACCGCGGGTCCTGCTGGGGTTCGCCGCGGTCGTCGGGTTAGGATTGTACCTGGCCCCCGCCGGGTTATGGGAGCGCCTCGGAGGCCTGCGCAATGCCACAAGTGTTGAGACGATCGGCGCAATGGACCCCGAAGGGTCCGCCCGAGAGCGGTTCGCGGTGCTCCAGACCGCAGCCCGCATCGTCGTGGATCACCCGCTGTTCGGCGTGGGGTTGGGAGCCTACACTCTTGCGAACGCCGACTACAACCCGGCGACGGGGAGGAAGGATACGCACAACACCTACTTGAACGTCGCTGCGGAGGCCGGACTCCCGGGACTCATCCTTTTCGTGGCGCTCGTGACGAACGTACTGCGGAGTGCGCGGAATGCCCGCCGCCGCGCCCGGCTGGTGTCGCCCGCGCAAGCGGAGATGCTCCGGTGGCTGCAGTATGGAGTGATCGGGTACCTGATCGCTGGCGTGTTTGACTCGTTCTCGAGCCTGACGTTCCCGTTCATTTTCCTTGGGGTTATCTGGAGTGCGTCGCAGGCAACGGATACGGCGGGTCCGCCGGCGAGTACCCCCGACGCGCCACTCGGTTGGCCCGATCAGATCACGATCAACCACCGTCTTGGCGGGGGCGTGTCCTGACGGCGACCAGCCCCTTATGTCTCCGCGAGGCGCGTCGCTCGCGCCCGCCACCACCGGTCGATGTCCCTGACGGACGCGAACCAGGCGCCGCGCTGGAGCCCGTATTCGATGCACCAGCGGTAGAGCGAGATGTAGACCTCGTCGATGAAGCTGTCCGGGTGGAAGAGTAGCGTCACGACGCCGTGCACCGCCGCAATCTTATCGATCAAGTCCTTCACGACCGCGACCGCCGCGGAGGCATCCAGCTCGAGACTATTGGAAGCGAAGAGCGCGCCTTCCTGCACGACAAGGGGAACCTCCAGCACGTCCCCGCGCTGCTGAGCCTCGACATCGAACCAGAAGAACGGGAGCGAGGTCCCGAACCGCAGGCCGACGTTCCGATTGAAGCCCGCCGTGGAATCCGCCGTCAGGCCTGCCCGGGCCTGGACGCTTGGGGTGCGACGGATGTCCCAATGGAGAAAGTGCTGGCGTGTGGTCGTGACGTCCGCTCCCAGGGCGGCTTCGAGCACCCGTTTCTCCGAGGCGAGCCCCTCCCAGTCGGTCGCCGTCCCATAACTGCCGTGCAACCCCACGTCGAATCCTTCGGCGAACAGTGCCCGTACCACATCCCCGACGCGGACCACTTCTCCCTGGAAGGTGCAGCGGTCGGACATTCTGTAGAGGCAATCGTACCGGCTGCGCCGCGCCGGGGGATACACGGTGAAGAAATACGACGCGGGCACGCCGTACTCGCGCTCCAGCGCGAGCGCGCAGTCGATCGTCTGCGCCGTCGACGGAGCGGAACGCACGCCGCCGAAGAGCGGCTTCGCGACGGCCCGACCGAACCGCTCGAGCCTCGCCAATCGCCCCCCCCGATCCCCGGGGGACTTCGTGAGGCTGACGCGCGCCCGTCGCAGCGCCTGCGCGGGCGTGAGATGAAGACTGAGCAAGTCCACGTCGTGCGTCAGGCACATCACGAACGGCCTGCGCTCCGGCCACAAGGGCTCGAGCGAGAATCGCTCCGCGAGCTCACTGCGGCGCTCCGCGACCCACTCATCAACCGACGGAACCCACAGTGTCCCGTTCCGGAACGCCTCCGAAAAGGATGCTTCCCAGCATCCCCATTGGTCCCGATGCGGATTCCCGAGCTCCTCGAGCCCCAGCAAACGTGCCGCGAGAGCTGCAGGGAGCGCGGGCAAATCGACGGACACTTTCCGAGGAAGGCCGATCCACGTGCGCAACGTTTCCGTCAGATACTTCTGAACAGCGGGCGACTCGAGCGTACGCGGGTTCATGGTCGCCGGCGTGCCGAACGCCTGCCGAACGGTCAACTTTGGCGGCCGGTGTAACAAGTCTGCCACACCGTGCTATGGACGGTGATAACCATCGCTTCCGTGAGCCAGCGCCTCATGACTGTGGCCTCCCTGTACATCGATCGACCTGGCACGTTCCTGCGGCGCAGCGAACGCTTGGAAGCACGCATGCCTTCGCGCTCCCAGCGAGCAAAGGGTCCCGGCCAAGTGGGGGAGACTCGGGCCCGGGCGGTGAGGGGAGGCAAGAAGGGTACCGCGAGATGAGCAACGCCGGTGTGCGACTCCCCAGGATCGACCTCATTATGGG
>WNFF01008115.1_pt1 | contig 15277 bp, 23 predicted proteins | sample 5400441 | NCBI WGS metagenome assembly WNFF01 (sample SAMN13153345, study PRJNA577476) | soil metagenome | isolation source: 120 cm saprolite under Douglas fir tree site 2 hole 3 replicate 1 | place: USA:California | collected 2015-04-18 | reverse complement strand
GGCGGCTTTGATCGCCGTCGCCGCCTGCGGCGGTGACAGCGGAGGTTCGGCGCGGACGCCTCTCGCCGATGCGTCGTCGCCGCCCCTTTCTCTGAGCTCAGATTCCGCCGCCAGGACCGTCAGCTTCACCCTCGTCGCGGGCTTCAACGGGGCCAACAGCGGCCTCAACTTCGACGGCTATTCAAGTGGAAATCTCGAAATCGATGCTCCACAAGGTTGGGCTGTGACCGTCACTTGCAGCAACAAAGGCCCCCTCAGCCACTCTTGCGCCGTCGTCGCCGATGAAGCTGCAAGCCAGCCCCTGTTCACCGGCGCCACAACTCAGAACCCGGGAGCGGGACTGCCTGCGGGGCAGCGAGCGAGCTTCACGTTCAAGCCCGACCGGGCGGGAACGTTCCGGATCGTGTGCCTGGTGCCAGGGCATGAGCCTGAAGGCATGTGGATCGTATTCAAGGTGATGGGATCGGGCTCCCCTGCCGCCTATGCCGTCACGAGCTGATCAGCTCAAATGGCGCAGTGCGCGGGTGACACGGCCTTTGGTTCCGGAAGTCGCGGCTTCGAACGCTGCCTCGGCGGCCAGCTGCTGGACGGCAAAGCCGAATGTCGGGTAGACGTGAATGGTAGTTGCGAGGTCTGACAGTGTCAGGCCTCGGTCGATGGCAACACTCAGTTCATTGATCGTCTCGCCCGCGGTCGGGGACACGGCGGTCGCCCCCACGAGCCCGCCGTCTGCACGTGATACGAGTTTCAGGAATCCGTCCGTCGCGCCCTCTGTCTGAGCGCGATCAACACGTTCGAGCGGCAGCCGGTGAACCTTGATGTTGCCGAACTGCCGGCGAGCCGCAGGCTCCGACAGGCCCGCCTGTGCCAACTCAGGATCGGTGAAGACCGCCCACGGCACGCTTGAACGCACACCTTCCTGGGCCCCAGGCAGGAGTGCATTGCGAGCGGCCACATAGCCCTGCCAGCCCGCGTAGTGCGTGAACTGAAAGCCTCCGGTCACGTCGCCTGCCGCGAAAACGTGTGGGTTGCTGGTGCGCAGATGCTTGTCAACGCGGATGGCGCCCTCGTCAACCTCAACTCCGGCGCGCTCCAGGTCCAAGGCGGCCGTCCGGGGCCGGCGTCCAGTGGCCACTAAAAGAGCGTCGGCCTCGAGTTGCGACGCGCCGACGTCGACGGCCACGTGCACGCCACGGGCGGCGATGCCGGTCACCACGGCTGACATTTGAAACTTGACCCCTTCAGATTCGAGGCGGCGTTGGATGCTCGCGGCGGCTTCTGGGTCCGCATCCGGCAGCGCTGATGACCGCTGGTCGATGACCGTCACATTCGAACCAAGTCGCGCGAAAGCCTGGGCGAGCTCGACACCGGTCGGCCCGGCCCCGATGACGATCAGTTTCGCCGGCAGCCGATCGAGATCGAAGATCGATTCGTATGTGAGGTAGGTGACGCTCCCCAAGCCTGGGATCGGCGGTATTGCAGGCTCAGCTCCGGTGCAGATGATGAAGTGCTTGGCGCCGATCCGACGCCCGCCGACCTGAATCGCGTCGCCGTTTACAAATCGGACGGGACCAATCGCGACTTCAATTCCCTGCTTGGCCAGAACCTCAGGCGTTTCGTAGGAGTAAACGCGAGCGATCGCAGCGCGTACTTCCGCCATCACACGCGGAAAATCGACTCGGACTTCTCCACGCACGATACCGTTGCTCCCCGCCTGGAGTTGGTCGTGAGCGCGCCGGGCGATGCGGATCAGTGCCTTGGACGGTATGCAGCCGGTCCAGGTGCAGTCGCCTCCCACTTCCTCGGTGGCGATTAGAACCCTGGCTCCGATCCGGGCGGCGAAGCCCGCCGCGGTGAGGCCGGCCGATCCGCCGCCGATCACGACCAGGTCATAACGATCGGCACTGGAGACGACTGCCACGATCCCATCTTCCGCGAAACGACGACGGGTAACGTGACGTCCATCACGATTCCGCCCGCGTCGGCGGCTATCGTGCCAGCGTGGGCGGTCAACCCAGCCGATGGATCGCGAGTCGCGACCCTTTCGCTCGATCGGCGGAGAGCCGCCAGTTCGTGGACAACATCCTCGCCGAGCTGGCCGCCGGTCGTTTCGGCCCTGCGGCCTGGACGACGTTCCTCGGCCGCAGCCTCGTCCGCTCCTTTGCTCAAGCCCGCAAACGCCCTCTTGCCGCGACTGAGGTGACCGCCCTTCATCTGCTCGCCGGCGCTGCCGGAAGCAGGCGCTGGGCACTGGTCTCCTGGTTCTTGTGCATCACTCACGTCGGCATGTTGGGTGACCGCTCGACGTTGGGATGGCCGAATCGACTGACCTTGTTGCGATCTCTGCTTCCTTCGCTCGCTCCCGACTCGCGCTGGACATCGCTTTTCGCTCTGGCCACTGATTTCGTGGACGGGCGCCTGGCCCGAAGGGGAGAGGAGTCGGCGTTCGGCGCTTTTGCCGACCCGATCGCAGACGGCGTCTTCTGGAGCTGGTACGCCCTTCGCTGGGAACCGAACCGAGGGTTGCGCTGGGCCCCGATAACCCTGTTCGCCGCGACTACCGCTGCGATTGCTGCGGCGTACTTTGCGCGCGGACGCACCATCGACTACCCGAGGCTGATGGCGGTTCGTTACGCATCGGGCGCCGCGCAACTCATGCTCGGCCTCCGCGCGATGCGCTCGGTCGCGCGGTGAACGACTCTGGCAGCCCCAAGCGAACGTGGGGTCGCCTGGCGGAAATCCCCTGGGTCTGTCTAGACCCTCGAAACCTGAGCCAATGCATAGCTGCGGCGGTGATCGTCGGCACCATCCTCTTTTTCATCAACCAGGCGGACGTTGTATTCGCCGGACGAGCAACCGCGGCGATGTGGGTGAAGATCGGCCTCAGTTACCTGGTTCCGTTCTTCGTCGCCAACTACGGGATCGTGATCGCGACCCGGAGCCGGGGTCCTCGCTAGTCCGTGCAGCCTTGGCTCCTACTCGCACTTTTCGCCCTCTTCGCGTGGGCCGTCCAACGCCTGCTGGGAAAGGTTGCGTTGACGACTCTCGGCACCGGCAAGTTCTATCTGCTCAGCGCGGCTGTCTCGCTCGTGACATACACGCCCTTTGTGCTCCTGCATCCGCCGGCGCTGCCATCGCTGCGGCCCGCTTTCGGGCTGGCTTGCTTGATGGCGATCACGTTCGGCGTGACGACCGAGGCGATTCGCCGCGGCCCGCTGGGTGCCGTTTCGCCGATCACCGGACTCAGCCCGGCGCTGACCGCGCTCCTCGCCGTCACCTTGCTGAGCGAGCGACTGGGCTGGACCGCGGCGCTGGGTGTCGCGCTGGCACCACTGGGCCTGTTCCTGCTCACTTGGAAGTCACAACGAAACGGTGCCGTGCGATCCGGTTGGCTCGGGCTGGCTCTCCTGTCACTCATTCTTCAGGGTCTCGGTGCGGTTCTTGCCAAGGTGGTCGTCACTCCGGCGGGGCCTTCGGCACTACTTATCATGGGGGCGGCCGTCCAGGTCGTAGTCGGCTTGTTTCTCGCCCCACCTTGGAAGTGGGAACGATCTGAACTTCACGGACGACCAGCGCTTTTCACCATCATCGGGTATGTGATTGGTGGGGTGGCCACGATCGGCTACCTGCTCGCGCTTGCTTCGGGACGTGCTGCTGTCGTTGTCCCACTCGTAGCCACGAGCCCTGCCTTGGCGGGGTTGCTGGGCGTCGTAGTTCTGAAAGAAGAAACGAGCCGCCGGCAGTTGGCTGGCATCGGACTCGGGCTGCTCGGCGCCGCTCTGCTTGCCAGGGCCTGACAAAAAATGAAGACGGGATCGGCTTCGAGCCGATCTCGCCTCGAAGGGAGGGGTTACGCAGCCGAGGATAGCCGCGTCGGTTGAGCGTAAAGAGTTCGCAGCGGACCATAGGCGGCGAGGGCGCCGAGCACGACTCCGAACATCAGGTGAGCTGCAATCCACGACCACTCCGGGTTGGCGGAGAGGAACGAAGCGCTGGTCGAACTGAGCACGCCTCGGAGCAACACCCAGTACATGGCGACGTAGACGAGCACGCCGTAGACCATGCCACCTGCTACGGCGCCAGGGCCGTGCAGCCGAATCGCCCGCGCGATCGCGATGAAGATGACTCCGAGCACGACCGAATTCATCATGTGGCCCATCAGGCCCACGACGAGCGGCACGAGCTGGAAGTCGTGGCCAGCCGAACCTATCCCGATCGACTGAGCGATACCTTGCGGGGGCGCCCAGAGAGTGCTCGTGAAGAGCCCAACCACCATCGCCCACATGGCGAAAACCAGCCCGGCGATCAGGCCGGGCAGAATCCAATTCAGCACCGTTCTGGTGCCCGATTGCTGCGACATCTTGCAATGTCCTCCTTGCCCAAACGGGCGTGTGATGCTCCGAGCATCCGACCTCGCCCCAATGCCTGCCGTGATGCGTATCACGGTTCGCGGAACTCGAATGGCGGACCGTAGGCGAGGGTAATGCAGCCAACGCAAGTGACACCGACAAGTACCCTGATCGGGATGACCGACAAGCTCGGCTTCATGCGCCGGCTGAACCTGTTCGAGCAGATGGGCGAGGCCGAGATCGAGCAGATCTCGAGAGAGCTCAAGATGCGGCACTGCCGAGCCCACCAGACCGTTTTCGAGGGTTCGCCGGATCGCGTCTACCTGCTCAAGGAGGGACGAGTTCGCCTTTATCACCTGTCAGCTGATGGCGAAGACGTGACCACCGATGTGCTGGAGCCAGGCCACCTCTTCGGCCTGAGTGCATTGTTCGGCAGCAGCAGCGAAGACCTCAGCGCACAGGCGCTCGAGGATTCATACGTCTGCGAGGCTGGCGGGCAAGACTTCTTGGCCATCCTGGCCCGCCACCCCCTGATGATGGCCAAGGTCATGATGGCCATGGCCAAGCAGATGTTCCGACTTGAGCGGACCATCGAAAGCCTGGCCCGCGAGCCGGTCGACAGTCGCCTGGCCCGGCTCTTTGTTGACCTAGATGGCTCAGCCCAAAAGTTGTCTGAAGGTTCCCTACTGCCGGCGATGACACGCGAGGACATGGCCAAGATCTGCATCACGACCCGCGAGTCGGTCTCGAGGACGCTGTCGGCCTGGTCCAAGGGCGGGATCGTCGAGCTGCGGGGACGCCGGATCCTGATCAGAGATCCAGAGCGGCTTCGCAGGCTGGTTCATATCTCCGATGGCTGAGCGCGCAGTTCGGCTCGATCTCGTGCCGACCGTCACTGCTGCCCAGATGCGTGAGGTTGACCGCATAGTGGTCGAAGAATTCGGCATCTCGCTGCTCCAGATGATGGAGAACGCTGGGCGAGCCCTTGCCGAATTGACGCGACTCCACCTTTCCGGAGTGCGTCGCCGGCGGGTCGTCGTGCTGGCGGGGCGGGGTGGCAACGGTGGAGGCGGAATGGCGGCGGCGAGGCGCCTTGCAATCTGGGGCGCGGAGGTCAGGGTTGTGCTGGCGCACCCTGAGCAAGCCCTTGCCGAGGCGCCGGCGCATCAGCTGGCGTCGCTGCGGGCGATGGGCGTGCCCGTGCGTGGTCCGGCCGAGGCGGTACCCCTGTTGCAGGAGGCCGACGTCGTGCTCGATGCCCTTCTGGGCTACAGCATCGATGGCCCACCGCGCGAGCCTGAGGCCGGGATGATCCGGTTTGCCGGCGTGCATGGCACCCCGATCCTTGCCCTCGACCTGCCATCTGGGCTGGATCCCGATAGGGGCCTGCCCTTCGACCCGACCATCAGGGCCACGCAGACGCTTGCGCTCGCGTTACCGAAGGCTGGGCTGCTGCGCCCGGAGGCGGCTTCCTCAGTGGGTGAGCTCTGGTTGGCGGATATCTCCGTGCCTGTTCAAGCCTATGCCAGGTTCGATATCCATCCAGGCTCGCTCTTCGCAGAATCCGATCTGATTCACATCGTCAAGAGTTGACGATGGCCGCGAGCTGCAGGCCCTGCAGTGATGGCCATCATCACGAAATGTGCGCTGCATCACATTGGGCGTCTGGTCTCTGTCGTAAGTTGGGTGCATGACATTCCTAAGAGTCTCCCCACCACCGTCCGAAAAAGCCGTAAGCAAGCGCTATCGAGCAACCTGGAACGACACTGTTCTGGCGGAAAGCTCGAACACAGTCGTTGTCGAGGGCAATCAATACTTCCCGCTTACTGACGTGCGCCAGGAGTACGTTCGCCCCAGCGACAACCACACGACCTGCCACTGGAAGGGGGTGGCCAGCTACTACGACGTCGTTGTCGGTGACAAGGTCAACCGAGACGCCGTCTGGTACTACCCCAACCCCAGTCCAGCCGCGGAACGCATCACGGGCCGGGTTGCCTTCTGGCATGGCGTCAAAGTGGAAGCGATCGAGGGATAATTCGGCTTATGCCAGCCGCGACGGACTTTCAGTTGCAGGCCGACGCTAAAGCGCGTGAGTGGCTCGACCTGCATCCCGCGCCCGGGCTGCGAGTAGTTGCGTATGACGTTCATCGGTGCTGCGGGGGCGGCAAGATATGCCAGGTCAAAGTGCGCGAACTATCGCGCAAGGACGATCCCGATGACTTCGCCACCGGCGCCCTGGAAGACGGCACCAAGTTCCTGATCGATCGCCGGGCGGCCGCAAGGCTTCCTTCTCGCTTCGGCTTGACCGTGCGGGGCATCGGCCGAATGAAACACCTCGACCTCGACCTCGAGGCCGAGCAGTGGGGGACGCTTCTCTACGACTGAGATCGCTCGCGCTTAGCGCGGAAGGTCGCGATCGCCGCTTGCCGGTATCGTTCGGCCATCTCGACGTAACGAGCGGCGTCACCGGCCAGGTCTGGATCGTGCTCCCCGTGCCGGCGGCCCAAGGCAACGGCCGCGAACTTGGCGCCCCTCATGTACGGCTCCAGCTGCTCAAAGGGTAGTGGTCGATCGCCGCGTGCCATCTCAGTCTCCTCCGCGTAGGGAATTGAACAACTCGTCGTCTGTCGGCCGATCGGCGAAATCGCGTCCGACGTACGCCCAGCCGATGGACCCATCCTTCCGGATGGCGAAGATGGAAGGCTTGGCGAGGCCGCCCTCGGTGTCGGTCCACACACCCCACTCCTTGATCACCCGGCCCTCGGGATCACTGAGCAGAGGAAACGGCAGCAACAGCTTCTCGACCATGGCGCGGTTGTTCTCGATGGCGTCCACCGAAATCCCGGCGAGGCTCACGCCCTCGGCTGCGAATCGGTCCCAATTACGTGCGTACGAGGCCAACTGCCCGTTGCAGTATGGTCACCAGTCCCCGCGGTAGAAGACCAGCCAGACAGGTCCTCGGGCAAGGTGATCGGCCAGGCGCCAGGTGTTGCCGTCGTGGTCGAGCAGCTCGAAGTTGATCGCGTTCTCCACAGCGATAGAAACCGCGCGGTCTCAATCAATAATTCCGCCGGCTTTCGGCCACTCGGCGAACTTTGGGGAGAACCCTGGGATCCGCCGCCAGTCACTCTTTGACGAGTCCCACCACACGCGCGTGATCGGCGATCAGATCATCGAGCGGTTGAGCGACGGCGTGGTCGTCATTGATTTTCCGGTAAGTGAAGCTGCGGTCAGCTTGCTGGCACCCTTCGGCCGCTCAGTCGAGGTTCTCGAGCCTCAAGAGATCAGGCGGCGCCTAGCCGAAATAGGACGCCAGCTCGCGGGCCTGTACGCCAGCTGAACCAGACGCAAAACACCGTTCACGCTCCGGCGCGGCTAATTGATCGCGGCTCCTGCCGATCGGCCGGGCATGGCGCAGGCTAACGGAACACGCTCGGGAACCCTGCGCCTCGTGGTTGCTCAGCGATCGGCTACGCAAGTTGGATGCCGGGCAGGATCAGCTAAGGATGCCGGTCGCTTGGCCCACCTCGATCAGGTGGCCGTCTGGGTCCCGGACGTATGCGCGGATTTCGCGCCCATGGTCCTTCGGCTCGGTGAGGAACTTCGCGCCCTTCGCCGACCATTCCTTGTAGATCTTGTCGATGTCAGCGACGCGAACGTTGAGAAAGGCGCTTGTGCGATTGGGGTCGAGCGGCGTCGTCAGAGTGACGGTGGGCTTGTCGTCGGTAGGACCGCCGCCTACATTGAGTATCAGCCACGTGTTCGCGACCTTCATGATGACCGGGTCGCGCTCCACGAGAACCTGCCCGCCGAACAACGACCGATAGAACTCACGGGACCGGTCCTGATCGGAAACAACCAGAAAGTGCGTAATGACGAAACCGTCCCTCGGTGCGGGAAAGTCTTCGGGATTCATCTGATGACCTCCACCCTTTGTTAGTCAGCCGACGGTCCGATCACTCTAAGCGGTTGAACCCCATAGCAGAGACCTTGATTCCGCCACCGTGTGAAGTCAACGCGCAAGCGCAGGAACGCATCCTTGCTGCCTTGGATTGCCTTGACTAACTTCCCGGGTGGCCGTGGATTCTTGGACAGTGCGTCAATAGCTCGCTCGAGCGTCAGGCGCGCCGCCTTTGGAGCGCGCTCGAACGCTCGTGCTGCAGAGCGTGAAACTTCAACGCGATAAGTCACCGATCCGAGTTGAGTTCGCGACCCTTGGACTTAAGTGTTTCCCAGTCGACAGTCTTGCCCTTGCGCAGATCCGCCCGACCCTCCTCACGGAGCCTTATGAATTGCGGGGCATGAGCAAGGATCAGGTCTTCCGCGTCGACCGTGAAGGGGAGGACAACGGCCACGGGCTTCCCGCGGCGCGTGACCAAAAAGGCTTCGCCTGCCTCAGCCCGGCCTACGATGTCGGATGCGTGTGTCTTGAGATCTCGAATACCCACAGTTGCCATGTCGATATTGTAGTCCCTAAAGTGACCACATGACGGGAGGCTCGCGTACAGCAACGCCGGCGATAAGCGGTGGCAAATGGCGACACTCAGCGGCATTCAGCGAACTCGAACCGGCATTTCTGAACGGGCTGCAGCGATCTGTTAACCGCAAGGTTCAGGGTTCGAATCCCTGGTCCGGAGCCAAATCTGAATACGAAAATCGCACTGCTGTCAACCCCGGATTGACAGCAGTCGTACGGGAACCCGACAGCAACCGCCGCCCGCCAAGTGAACCCAGGGCGGTTCAAGGCAACAACAAGGCCGCAGGAAAGTGGTATTTGAGTCCACTGGGCCGCGCGCGACATGAGTTCACTGAGATCGCTTAGAAAGTCATTCGTGGATCGACCAGCGGATAGAGCAGGTCGACAATGAGGTTAGCAATCCCGATCAGAAGTACGTAGTAGAAGAACACGCCGACAGCAGTCGTGTAGTCGCGGCTGAGGATTGATTGAATCAGCTCGTGGCCCAGTCCCTGAACGGCGAAGGCCTGCTCGATCACTATCGAGCCCGTGATTAGAGTCGTCACGACTGGCCCAACGACCGTCAGGACAATGATGGCGGCGTTGCGAAGAATGTGGACCTGGATGACCTGCTCCTCAGCCAACCCCTTGGCGCGTGCAGTGGTTACATAGTCTCGGCGCAACTCTTCAAGGATGCTGGTGCGGGTGTGGCGAGCAATGTAGCCGGTGAATGGCAGGCCGAGAGCGAATGCCGGCATCAGGATCTGCAGCCCCTGGCAACAAGGGTTGGGGTCGTAGAAGATGAGGCCCCCGGTCAGGTTGAAAAGCACGGTCACACCAACGAAGACCAAAAGAAACGCCCACACGAAGTTCGGCACGGAGTAAACGGCGAGGGCGAGACTGATCAGAATCCGGTCGGTCGCAGTGTTGGCCTTGCGAGCGGAAGTCATGCCGATGCCAGCACCCAAAGCGATTGCGATCACGGCGGCCAAAAAGCCGATCTTGCCGGTCAGAGCCGCCTCGGGTTGCAACGTCCGGGCGAGATCGCCGTTCACGATTCGTGCCATCAAGCGGATGTACTGAACCTCCAGCGGCAAATCCAACCCCAGGCGATGCAATCCCTGCTCGTACTGGAGCGGGGTCTGATGGCTTTCGCGAGCCACGGGATCGCCCGGAAGGAAGTGAAGCGCGGAAAAAATCACTAGTGACCCGATCATGGCGCTGGTCGGCACGAGTACAAGCCGCGCCGCCAGACGCCACAAGAACTTGGTTATCTCCTCATCGTCCTCAAACCGCGCGTGATGACCACGCCTGCGCTTGCGTGGAATGAGCCATACCAGGCTGAATCGAGACATCGGACCGGCTGGCGCCTACCGGATAGTCACCGACGGCCGAAATGACTGCCACAGTCAGAATTGCTATTCCCCAGCCCACCGTCGCATGCGTTGCTAGCTTTCTCCATCGTGGCCGGCGCGCAGCGCTCATTACAGTGTTCGCCCCGTGGCCTCGATCGGACAAAGCACGGCACATCCGATTAGTTTTCGACCCTCAGGGTGTCTAATCCTCTATGAGGGCACAGGCCGCCGCGGCGGCTGTGTGGCGTTGTGGTGGGCGTCTCATGGGAGTCGGCAAACCACAGCCAGACGGCACCTGCCCATGATCGGGCCGCAGGTGGCACAGATGTAATGTCCAATTCAGTCCTGAATTCCCAGACCAATTTGGGCTGGGACATCCTCCTCAACCTTGACACAACGGGTCGTGGGCCCCTCTACGTGCGGCTGACTGCCGCGCTGCGAAACGCGATTAGAGATGGTCGTCTGCCCCCCGGGAGCGCATTGCCGCCCAGTCGCCTGATGGCATCCGACCTGGGAACCTCCCGGTGGGTGGTCACCGAGGCGTACGAGCAACTGGCGGCCGAGGGATACCTGGAAGCACGCGTCGGATCCGGGACCCGGGTGAGGAGCCTCCATCAGGATGTTGTGAAGACGCCGGCAGGACGCACGCACATGCCTCCACGCGCCCGAATCGACTTCGGTCCTGGCCTGCCCGACCTGAGAGCTTTTCCACGGCGATCATGGTTGAAGGCGCTGCGCACAGTCATCGTGTCAGCTCCCAACGAGATGCTGGCGTACCCGCCGTTGGGAGGTCACCCGCGACTGCGCCAGGTTCTCGCCGACTACCTGCGCAGGGTCCGCGGTACGGTGACGAGCGTTGACAACATAACCATTACCTCGGGGATCGTTGACGGAATCAGCCAGCTGGCGCGGAGACTGGCCAAGGAAGGCGTCCAAGGAATCGCGGTGGAGAATCCAGGGTGGGAGACGATTCGCTGGGCGGTACAAAGCAGTGGCCTGAAGGTAGGCAGCGTGCCGGTTGACGCCGATGGGATGCGCACTGATCTTCTTTCGACCGCGGAGGTCGGGGCAGCAATCGTGACCCCCGCACATCAGTTTCCCACCGGCTCTGTCCTCACGCCAGAGCGACGCCTGGCCCTCTTGAGTTGGGCCCACTCGGTCGGGGGCCTGGTGCTCGAGGACGACTATGACGCGGAATTTATGACCGTCGGCCGGTGGGTACGTTGCAGGGAATTGACTCGACCTGCGTCGCTCTGTTTGGCTCCATGAGCAAGACACTTTCGCCCGCCCTGAGTCTGGGGTGGATGGTCACTCCTCCACAGTGGACCGAACTTCTGCATGAGAAGGAAGCGCGCATCGCGGGTCCCCCGGTCATCGATCAGCTCGCATTGGCCGAGTTCATCGAATCGGGGGCCTACGACCGGCACCTGCGGGAGTTGCGTCGGAGATATCGCTCGCGCAGGGATCGGGTCGTCGCCGGGCTGGCTGCACAACTGCCCGACTGCTGCGTCTCGGGCGTGGCGGCAGGATTGCACATCCTGCTGACTCTCCCAGGTGGTGTCACGGGGGCGGCGGTTCGGGCAGCAACGGCTGAGCGGATGCGAGTCATGGACCTTCAGGTCTGCCGGTCGGAGGTGATCGGACACCAGACGCATACCGCCGGTCGCTTCGATCATGAGGGCGTGGTGCTCGGGTACGGAAACCTGGCCGACGACGAAGTCGACGAGGCGGTCGATCTGTTGGCCAAAGTCGTGCGCCAACTCGGAATGGCCTGGAAATGAGACGTTTGATTGGCCCTTCCGGACCCATTAGCTCGACCGTGATGATGGAGACGTTCCAGCATGTGTTTGACACACGTCGCCGTAATCGAATCAATACGCCCCGCGAGTGCGGCAACCCCGGAATTCCAAAAACTACTCGCGATTGAGCGGCGCGCGACAACACCACATGGCTCGCAGATGACGGCCAGTTCGGCGCTTACCTGAGCCCATTCAGTGGCTGCGATGAGGCTGCGGGTGCTAGGAGGTTGCGGCGCGTGGCCTGCGGCCGGGCAGGCATGCAGCGGCTACCTGGTCGAAAGCGCCGGTTTCCGGCTCCTTATCGACCCTGGCTACGCGACACTGCCTCGACTGTTGCGGTTAGTCGACGCCAACCTTGTTGATGGAGTGCTGGTGAGCCATGGCCACCCCGACCACTGCGCCGACCTACATCCACTCTTGCGTGCCAGAGCCCTAAGCGACAATCCACCGCCGCCGCTAGCAATCCACACGCTCCCGAATGCTGTCGATCGGGTGCTTGCACTCGACCGGCCCGGCGTGCTCGAAGACGCTTATGCGTTGCATGAGTTCACGGCAGGTGACAGATTTGAGATTGGACCTTTCCGTATCGAAACCTGGCCGCTGCCACATTTTGTAGCGAATGCCGGCATCAGGCTGAGCAGCGGGGACCAGACGTTGGCCTATACAGGAGACACAGGGCCAAGTCCTAGCCTGGAGGTCCTCGCTCACGGTGCTGACCTGTATCTCGCCGAAGCGACCTTCGCGGAACAGGTGCCTGCTGATTCGGCGCCATATCTTTCAAGTGCCATCCAAGCGGCCCAAGTCGCAGCGGGTGCATCGGTCGGACACCTCATGCTCACCCATCTCTGGCCAGGGACAAATCGGCGGGCTGCCGAGCAAGCTGCCCGGCGCGCATATGAAGGGACCATCACAGTGGCCCAGTGGGGAATTAATGTCGATCTCGAATAAGCCTCAGCGAAGGCGCCGGGAATTCCTGGCCCGCTGGTTCACGGTAGCGGTGCTATTGATCGCGCTGGCCGTGGCCGGCATTCAGCTCGCCAACCCTCATAGCTACGTTTCGGAGGCCGTGGCGCGCATCGGCGAGACCGGGTACGGTCCCGATGCCAGCCTCACCGATCTGACGAGAGTTGATCAGCTGCAGGCGAACTTCAATCGCGACGCGGGACATCCACGCCTGATCCTGCTTCTGTCGCCGACTTGACCGACGTGTGCCGCCGGCGCCCGTTGGGTGCGAAGCAACATCCTCGAGAAGTACCCGTCATCGGAGGTGCACGTTTATGTGGTCTGGTTCAACATGCTTTTTGCCGATTCGCGAGATCTGGTTGACAGAAAGGTGCTGAACGATCACAGAGTCGCCAACTATTACGACCCGAAGCACGTCCTTGGCTCGTGGTTCGCCCAGCACACCGAAGGCGGCAGTGGGATCGTCTGGGATGCTTACTTCCTTTATGGTGCGGATGCTTCATGGACTGCCGAACCGGGACCGCTGGTCAGCTCCGGCGAAACGGTGATCGGATCGAGCGCAGACCTGGCGCAGGCTTTCCGCAAGGTTGCTTAGGTTCCCGCCATGACCGAGCGAGGAAACGTTCACTTGTTGCGTACCGTGGTCCCGACTTGACTTCCCCGTCCTGGCATCGCATCGCCAACTTGGCGCTCAGACGTGTCCGGAGGGTTCAGTTCGTGCTCTGTTCATGAATGATGGTCTCGCGTCCCCCCGGCTGGATCTCCGGAATCGGGTGGCCGGGCGGCTTCTCCGCCTATTAAACCCGCTCACCCACTGGCTGATCTCGGTCGGGCTACCGACCGGTGCCCCAAACGTGCTCCTCACGATGCGCGGTCGGCGGTCCGGCAAGCTTCGAACGGTACCGGTTGGCATGCTCGACCTCGATGGTCGCTGGTTCGTACAGGCGTCCTACGGCGAGACCGGCTGGGTCGCCAACCTTCGCGGGGACGGCCAGGCGACGGTCACTCATCCGGCAGGCCGTCGCGTACCGGTCCAGGCCATCGAGCTCTCGCCCGAGCAAGCGGGAGCTGTGCTGCGGCGAGCCCTCCAAGGTTTTCGGCGGTCGCGCATCTTACGTGCGCTGCTCGGACGACAATTTAGGCCACCTATCGGGGTCCTGTGGCGCTTGCGGATCCGCATCGATGACACACTCGAGGACTACACCGCCGAGGCTCGACGCCACCCACTCTTCGAACTCCGACTGTTAGAGGCGGCCGAAGCAGGAGAAGAGAGATTCAGGTGACAGCTCACACCTGCCCCAACCGGCCAAACCGGCTCGCCGACGAACACGCTTGCGGGGTCGGTTCGGACGGCGATTCTTATGACTGCGTTGGCCGAGTGGGTCAACACCTCTACAAGACTGAGGTCATCACCAACCAAGGACCCTGGCGTTCATGTGAACAGCTCTCGACATTACCGAATGTCCGGAAGGCGGGACAACCATCAGTGGGCACTCCGAGCGGGTGACGCCCGCGCTCATGCCGACGCCGTCCAGCACATTGCCGCAATAACCAAGTTGACCAAATCACAGCCAACCGCCACCCTCAAGGGCTTGGTCGGTGAAGCGGCCGATGAGCCGCACTAAGGCGCTGGTGCTTGGGTTCTTCGGGGCCTACTGGGTCACCGTCGTCCTGATCCTGGTGGCGGCCCCAGACGTCTACGACCAAGTGGCAGGGCTGCAAAGGGGTCAAAGACCAGCCGAGGTAACAGACTTCATAGTGGCGACCGCGCTCTTCGGTGTGCTCTGCACTGGCGTGCTCAGGGGTTGGCGCTGGACGTTCTGGCTGATCCTCGTCGTTTTCATGGCCGGCCTCTTGCGAGTGCCCGCCTCGGCGCTACAACTTGCCGGGTATTTCCCAGCTCAGGGCCCTACCTGGTTCGTGGAGCTGGTGGCGGTGGTCGGCCTGACCCAGTTTGTCATCGCACTGGTAATGCTGGCCGGCTACCGGAAGGCCGGCGTTTGGGGTGCGCCCTGAGCGCGCTCGATGTCGCTGTCCCCGAGCGCGTCGAGCGACGGATATTTCGTATAGCTCGCCTTCGATCGCACTCGAGCGCGGTTCATCCCTGTCCGACTGTGAGCCATATGCCGCACAGCAAGTCCGGCGACAGACGGTGGCAAACCGCGGCACTCAGCGAATTGGAGCTGCCATTTCTGAACGGGATGTGGCGATCTGTTAACCGCAAGGTTCAGGGTTCGAATCCCTGCTCCGGAGCCAGTTGGCAATTTGGCGTCGCCCCTAGATGTTGCGGTGCCGGCACCAACGGACCCCACATGTTGCTCACCGGAGCGATGCGTGCAAGGCGACCCAAGAAGG
>WNFF01014998.1_pt1 | contig 15280 bp, 17 predicted proteins | sample 5400441 | NCBI WGS metagenome assembly WNFF01 (sample SAMN13153345, study PRJNA577476) | soil metagenome | isolation source: 120 cm saprolite under Douglas fir tree site 2 hole 3 replicate 1 | place: USA:California | collected 2015-04-18 | reverse complement strand
TCGCGGGCGTGTACGTGATCATATCGGCGGTGATCCGCGTGTTCTTCCCGAACGGTTGGGTCGCCGACTACGGGCCACCGGGGCTGGCGATCTTGCTGGCCGGCGCATTCCTCCTCCTCGCGCAGGACCCTGCGGTGCCTCCACCTACGAAGCCATGAGCGAACGCGAGCCCGATTCGATCACCCTCGCCGACGTGCAGGAGGCGCGCAAGCGCATCGCAGGCATCGTGCCCCGCACGCCACTGGTCCGCCTGGAACAGGGCGGCACCCCTGAGCTCTATCTCAAGCTCGAAAACCTGCAGCCGATCCGGTCGTTCAAGGTCCGCGGCTCCGCCAACGCAATGGCCCTTCTCGATGCCGGCGCGCTCGGGGCCGGCGTGTACACGGCCAGCGCGGGGAACATGGCCCAGGGGGTCGCCTGGAACGCCAGGCGGCTTGGCATCCGGTGCACGGTCGTAGTACCTGACGGGGCGCCGCGCACCAAGCTGGATGCAATCCAGCAGCTGGGGGCGGAAACGGTCTCGCTCCCCTACGACGACTGGTGGAACGTGGTCGCGACGCACCGTTACGCGCCGCTGGAGCCCGCGCATTTCATCCACCCGGTCAGCGAGGTGGCGGTCATGGCCGGGAATGGCACGATCGGCCTGGAGATCCTGGAGGACCTCCCCGACGTCACGGCCGTGCTCGTTCCCTTTGGCGGCGGCGGCCTGAGCTGCGGCATCGCCACTGCGGTGCGAGGCCTACGCCCGGAGGTCCGCGTCTTCGGCTGCGAGGTGGACACGGCGGCGCCCCTCGCCGCCGCCTTCGCGGCCGGCGGCCCTGTCCCGACCTCGCGCACCCCGACTTTCGTGGACGGCATCGGCGGTCCGTCCGTGCTGCCGGAGATGTGGCCGCCCGCCTCACGCCTCCTGGCCGGGTCGCTGGTCGTCAGCCTGCCCGAAGTGGCCGCAGCCATCCGCCACCTGGTCAAGCACGCGGCGGTCGTGGCCGAAGGCGCCGCCGGCGCGGCGGTGGCGGCGTCGCTCAAAGGCCTGGCCGGGCCCGGCCGCTACGTCGCCGTCGTCTCGGGCGGGAACATCGACCCGGAAACCCTCGCCACCATCCTGAACGGCGACATGCCGTAGTTTCGGGGTCCCCGCGAACTCACGGCGTCAGCCTCTGAGTTCGTGGGGTTACTCGACCTTGACCTCGGAGCCGTCCTGCGCCCATCGGGTGTGGAACGCCCCCTCGCGGTCGACGCGGTGGTACGTATGGGCGCCGAAATAGTCGCGCAGGCCCTGGATCAGGTTGGCCGGCCCGCGACCGCGGCGGTAACCGTCGTAATACGCGAGCGATGACGAGAAGGCCGGGATGGCCACACCCCGATCGACGGCAGTCTTGACCACGCGGCGCCAAGCGTCCTGGCCCGAGGCGAGTGCCTCCTGGAAAAACGGCGCGAGCATCAGGTTGGGCAATGTTGGCTGCGCGACGTAGGCATCCTTGATCCGGTCGAGGAATTGGGCCCGGATGATGCACCCGCCTCGCCAGATGGTCGCCAGCGCCCCGAGGTCGAGGTCCCATTCGTACTCACGCGATCCGGCCTGCATGTGCTCGAAGCCCTGGGCATACGCGACGATCTTGGCCGCGTAGAGCGCATCCCTCACGTCGTCGACCAGGCCCATGTCCCGGTCGTAGTGGACGTGGTCCGCCGCCGGGCCCGTCAATATGCCGGCCGCATTCACCCGCTCTTTCTTCTGGCTCGACAGGATGCGGGCGAAAACCGCTTCCGTGATGCCGGTGAGCGGCACGCCCAGCTGCAGCGCCGACTCGCTCGTCCATCGTCCGGTGCCTTTCTGCTCGGCCTCGTCCTCGATGGCGTCCACCAGCGCGCCACCCGAGCCGTTCGAGCTCTTGGCGAGCACGTTGGCCGTGATCTCGATCAAGTACGACTGCAGGCGGCCCTCGTTCCATTCGCGAAAGATCGAGGCCAGCTCTGGCGGAGTGAGGCCGATCGCCGACCGCAGCAGGTCGTAGCTCTCGGCGATCAGCTGGATGTCGGCGTACTCGATCCCGTTGTGAACCATCTTCACGAAATGACCGGCGCCGTCAGGCCCTATGTAGGTCGAGCACGGCACTCCGTCGACCTTGGCGGAGATCGCGGTCAGCATCTCCTCGACGTGCTCGTACGACTCGCGAGAACCGCCTGGCATCAGGCTCGGCCCGCGCAGCGCGCCCTCCTCGCCGCCTGACACCCCCATGCCGAGGAATCCGAGGCCGGCCCTCGCCGCGGCCGTCGCGCGGCGGCGAGTGTCGTGGAACAGCGAGTTGCCGCCGTCGATGATGGTGTCGCCCGGCTCGAGCAGAGCGGACAGCGAATCGATGCCCTCGTCCACAGGCGCTCCTGCTTTGACCATCAGGAGGATCGCGCGGGGCGGGTTGAGGATCTCGACGAGCTCCTCGAGCGTGGCGGCGGGCTTGAAGTCGCCCTCCCCCCCGTGCGCAGCCATGAACTCGTCCGTCCGCTGGCGAGTGCGGTTGTAGACACCGACCCGCACGCCATGAGAGGCGAGGTTGCGGGCCAGGTTCATGCCCATGGTCGCCAACCCGACGATGCCAAGCTCGTGATCTTCCACTTCACTCACCCCCGGCATTATGCCAATCGACAACAGCCAGGCGGATTGGCGGCGAAATGGCGCGTGTGACGTTAAACGTGCGTATCACACATCCGTGAACCGCGCGTCTGTCGCCAAATGCGCTCAGCGACTAGCGGGTAGGTGTCGCCGACGCCCTCGCGTTCTCGGCCGCCTCCTGCGCCGCCGTCTCCCCGGCCTCGTGGGCCGAAGTCTCGTTGGGGTGCCCGCCGCCCGGACCGCCCGCGGGGTGGAACGTGCCGTTGTTCTCGGCCGTCTCGTGCGCGGCAGACTCGCCGGCCTCGTGCGCTGCGGCCTCGTTCGACTTGAAGCCCGGTGACGGCGAAGCCGCCGCCAGGAAATTCGTGGCGCCGCCCCTACCGGCAGCCGACGCCGCCATGACACCGACCAAAACCATCGCCGCCGCAACGGCGGAGGCGATCAGCAGCGTGCGTCCTTTGCTCATATCACGCATGGTCGGGCGTGAACCTCAAGGAAGGCTTGGAATCGGGTGTGAGTTTTACTCGCTCGAGAACTCGAGGCTTCGGATGCCGTGGGACATCTCACCACCGCGCCAGGCGCGTTCAGATACACGACGACCTGGCCGACAACGCTCACCTTGCCGCAGCTCGCACACGTGCCTTCGGCGTTGGTCATCTCCATGGTGAAGATCTCGCGCAGCAGGCCTCCGATCGCGTTGCCGTCGAGCTTCATATCGGATTGCTGCACGGTCATGATCTCAACCTCCTGTTGGTCCAAACCTCTCGGTCTTGATTGATGCGGGATCGAAGCCCAGGTCGACCAGGTTTGTGGCCACGCCTTCCACCAGTGGCGTGGGACCGCAGACGAAAACGATGGGGTCCTGGTCCTTGGGCCATGCGACCTCGGCCAGCATGGCGCGATCGATCCGGCGCGCGTAGCCGCGCCAGCCGGCCGGCTGCTTTCGAGTCAGCGTGTGGGAAACGGTCAGGCCGTCCCCTGCTCCCGAGAGCCGATCGAGCTCGGCCCGGTAGATGATGTCGTCCTCGGCACGCGACGAATAGAGAAGCCTGGTCGGGGTCGTCGATCGGCTGGCCGCGCGATGGCGGATCATCGCCATCAGCGGGACCACGCCGGATCCGCCGCCGACCAACAGAAGCGGCCGCCTGTCATCCGCCCGCCAAACGAAATAACCACCGATCGGCCCGCGAAACTCGACCTTGTCACCTGGGCGCACCTCACCCACCAGGTAGGGCGACACCTCGCCGTCGTCGAGCCTCTCCACGGTGATCGCCAGCCGCGAATCCTCCGGCGCCGACGCGATCGAGTAGCTCCGCTGCGCCTGGTAGCCGTCATCCGCCGTGAGGCGGACGTCCACATGCTGGCCCGCCAGGTGGCCCGGCCAGTCGGGCGCGTCGAGCAGCAGGCTCGCCACCCTGGGCGTCTCCTGGACCAGCTCGGCCACGCTGCCGAGCTGCCAGCTCAGTATTCGGGGTCCCCGCGAACTCACGGCTTTAGCCTCTGAGTTCGTGGGGATATTAGTCTCCCCAGTACCGCTGTTCGCGCCATGGGTCGCCGTACATGTTGTAGCCGTTGGACTCCCAGAAGCCCGGCTGGTCCTCGTTTACGAGCCGAAGGCCGCGCACCCATTTGGCGCTCTTCCAGAAATAGAGGTGCGGCACGAGCAGGCGGGCGGGGCCGCCGTGCTCGGGATGCAGCGGCTGGCCGTCGAACTCGAAGGCGACCCACGCCTTGCCGCCGGTCACGTCTTCGAGTGGCAGGTTGGTCGTGTAGCCGCCGTAGGAGAACGCCATCACATACTCGGCCGCCGTGTCCACGCCTTCGAGGAGCGTGTCCACCGACACGCCGGTCCAGAGGGTGTCGAGCTTGGTCCACTTGGTCACGCAGTGGATGTCCTTGGTGACCTGCTCGGTGGGCAGCTTTCGAAACTCCTCCCAGGTCCAGCTCTTGGGTTTGTCGATCTCGCCTTCGATGACGAAGGTCCAGTCCGCCACCGGCACGCGAGGCGTGGGCCCGGCCGACAGCACAGGGAAGTCGTTGACCACATACTGGCCCGGAGGCACCCGGGAGCTGCTCGCGGAGTCACGCCGCTTGCCACGGAATCCGCGCGATATGAATGACATCGGCGCTCTCCTCCTAACCGGGCGTCAAACGAACTCCAGCTCGGTGCTGATTGCAATGCAGCCGCCGATGCTCTTGGCGACCGGGCAGCGGCCGGCATGGAAAGTATGGGAGCGCTCGGCGGCCTCGCGCTTGTCGTCCGGACAGCCGGCCAGCTGATAGCGCACGTGGATGCTTTTGATGACCAGGACTTTGTCCTCCACCACCACGACGCCTTCTGCCTCGGAGGTCAATCTGCCTTCGCTCGCGTCGATCCCGCGCGCCTCCAGCGCGCCACCGAGAGTGCCGGTCAGTCAACCGGCCGCCGCGGCGACCACGTAGTCGAGCGTGGTCGCGTGGTCGGGATACTGCCCTGGAGCCGTCCCGTAGTGCTCGCGCACCTCGTCGTGGGTGCCGAACATGACCGGGTCGGCTTCGGCCGGCAGATAGGCTCTGCGGACCGGACCGCGCTCGCGGACGATCCTGACCCTCGAGATGTACTTAGGCTCATCCATCCCGACCAGATTAGTGCCGGCCGGGCATGAGGACGTTACGAGCATCAGGCTGGTGCGGCCATGGACCCGGTTCCCGCGTCCCAGTCGGCGGGCCAGATCTCGGCCGACGGCCAGTTCCGGTGGGACGGCCGCGGCCGCTAGTCGTACAGCAGGACGCCCCACTCCTCGCCGCTCAGATCGAGGTCGAGCCGGCGGAACGGCCCGAGGCCGCGCATTGTGAGCCGGAAACGGGACGGTAGGCGCCGGGCCGCGCGCCGGTCGACCAGCAGCCTGGTGCCGTCCTCGAGCACGGCTGTGGCGAAATCGCGTCTATCGTCGCTGCGCCTTCGCTCGCGAACGCTGACGGTGCAGAGCTTGCCTCCGCCGCAGCACCGCTTCACGTCATATGCGATCACGCGCGGCTGTTCGCTGGAGTGGTTCCGGATCCACTCCTGGGCGCTCGGATCCGCTTGCACGCGGAACGCGCCGATCATCGCTCCATTATCCGCGCGCCTCGGGGCTGCGACTGCCCGCTGAGCGCATCGCTGACGACGGCAGCCAGCGCATCGATGAATTCAGGCCGGGCGTTGAAGGATGCCGTCCGGCGCAGCTCGATCCCATGCTCGCGCGCGAAGGCCATCGCTTCAACGTCGATGTCATAAAGGATCTCCAGGTGGTCGGCGACGAATCCGATCGGGCACACGAGCGCGCGGCGCGAGCCTGACCGAGCGAGCGCATCCAGGAGATCGGGACCCAGCCATGGCTCCCCGGTGTGGCTGGCGGACTGGAGCTGTCCAGGAGGCGCTCGCGATAGCGATCGCCTTCAGATTCGATCCGCGCCGGCAGGCTGTGGGCGGTGAAGAAGATCTTCTCCGGCTCGAAGCCGGTGAGCGCCTCGCCGAGAATTGCCTGGACGGCGGCCACGAATGCAGGGTGGTCATGGAACCCATGGACCTCGACCAGCTCTCCATCCCACGCCAAACGCAAAGCGGTGAAGTACGCGCCCAGGCTCATGTCGGCGTAGTGGGGTGCGAGGGGCAGCCCGACCAGCCGCTCGATGCCTGCCGCGCGCGCCTCGACGGCCGCGGCGGCGATGAAGGGCGGGGCGTGCTTCATGCCTGCGAAGACCGGTAGCTCGACCCGCTGCGACAGGGCCCGTGCCTGAGCGTTGGTGATCGCGGTCAGCGGCGAGCCGCCGATAGCGCGGTAACGTTCGCGCAGCTCAGCCAGCGCTTCGGCCGAGGGCGGCCTTCCGCCGCGAATGTGCGTGAAGTAGGGCTCGATGCCCTCGTCCCCGTCGGGGCTGCCGTACGCCATGCAGAGAACTCCGGTGCGTTCAGGCAACGGCCGGCACTCCCTCGCGAACGGTTTCGACCAGCGCCTGCAGGTTCTCCAGCGAGCTCCCCGGGAGCACGCCATGACCGAGATTGAATATGTGGCCCGGGCGGCCGCCTGCGCGGCGGAGCACGTCGCGCGCGCCTTCGGCGACGCCTTCGACCGGTCCGAGCAGCACCGCCGGGTCCAGGTTCCCCTGCACGCCCAGGGCCTCGCCGAGACGCCGCCGGCCCTCGTCGAGGCCGATGCGCCAGTCGAGCGAGACGACGTCCGCGCCGGAGGTGGCAATGAGCTCGAGCAGCCCCGCGGTGGAGGTACCGAAGTGGATCCTGGGCACGCCCAGCGCGCGGGTGGCCTCGAAGATGCGCCGCGTGAACGGAAGCACGCGAGCCTCGTAGTCGGCGGGTGACAGGGCGCCGACCCAGCTGTCGAACAACTGCAGGGCCTGCGCGCCGGCGGCGACCTGCGCGCCGAGGTACTCGGCCATGACGGTGGCGAGCCGGTCGAGCAGCAGCCCGAACGCGGCCGGCTCCTGGTACATGAACTGCTTTGTCAGCAAGAAGTCGCGGCTCGGCCGGCCCTCGATGGCGTAGCTGGCCAGCGTGAAGGGGCCGCCCGCAAAGCAGATGACCGGGACGGGCGACTCCCGCGCGACCATCCTCACCGCATCCAGAACTTGCGGCACCGATTCGGACGCCGGCGGCGTGCGCAGCGCGTGCACGGCCTCGGCCGACCGAATGGGATTCGCGATCACGGGCCCCACGGATTCGACCAGCTCGAAGTCGATGCCCATCCCACGAAGCGGCAGCATGATGTCGGCGAACATCACGGCCGCGTCGACGCCCAGCCTGCGCACCGGCTGCAGCGTCACCTCGGCGCACAGCTCGGGCTGGGCGACTATCTCCTCCAGGCTCCATCGTTCGCGCAGCGCGCGGTATTCGGGCAGGGACCGGCCCGCCTGCCGCATGAGCCATACCGGCGTGCGCTCGACAGGCTCTCGCCGGCATGCGCGCAGGAACATGGCAGCGCTCGCTGTCACGCGCCGAAAATTTCTGCGAGCTCGCCGAGCCGGCGATGGATCCCGGCAAGGATGGGCGTGTCGCTGACGGTCGAGCGCCGGCTCTCGGTGGAACGCAGCGCGCGCACCAACTCTCCAAAAGCGGGAAGGTCGTCGGTCTCGTACGCGACCACGAAGTCCTGGTCGTCCAGGCCGAACGAGTAAGCCAGCAGCTGGCGCACCTGCGGATAGCCGTGGCCGACGCGCATGTGCTCGTTCATGACGCGCTGCCGCGTCTCCTTGTCGAGCAGGTACCAGTCGGCCGACTTCGTGAAGGGATAGACGATCAGGTATCGCGATCGCTCGCCGCTGAACAGCGATTGCTCCTGCGGAGTCGGCTTCTTCACGTACTGCGAAGGCTGGATCAGGCCGACGAAGCTCTCCTTCACGGTCATCCAGGTCCCCATCCCACACCGGAGCGCCGCGGCGGCCGATGCCTCGAGAGCTTCGAGCGAGGGAGCCAGCCGCCAGAGCAGAAGGTCGACGCCGGGCTGCAGGCCGACCATCGTGTACGCGTAGGTCCTGACGTCGGTCGCCTGCTCGATGGACGTCAGGAAATCGGCGCAGGTGGACCGTCGCTGGGGGTCAGGAAGGCGGCGCCAGGCGCTGTCCAGGCCGAGGGCAAGTGCGTGCACGTATTGCTCGCTCACTCGAGGGCTTCTTCCCTCAGCCAGCCTGCGACGTCCGCCGCCAGGTAGGTGATGACGATGCCCGCCCCCGCGCGGACGATCGCTGTCAACGTCTCGATGGCCGCCGACCTGCGGTCGATCCAGCCGCGCTCCGCGGCCGCCTCGAGCATCGCCACCTCACCGCTGACGTGGTATGCGGCGAGCGGCAGGTCGAAGCGGCTTTGCGCGCGAACCAGGAGGTCGAGTGAGGTGAGGGCCGGCTTGACCATCAGGATGTCGGCGCCTTCGCGCACGTCCAGATCCATCTCGCGCATGGCCTCGCGCGCGTTGGAGTAATCCATCTGGTAGCCGCGCCGGTCCCCGAAGGCCGGCGTCGAGCCGGCCGCCTCTCGAAACGGAGCGTAATAGGCGGAGGCCGCCTTCGAGGCGTACGCCATGATCGCGGTCCCAGCGTGCCCGGCGCCGTCGAGCGCTGCGCGGAGCGCGGCCACCTGCCCGTCCATCATGCCGCTGGGGCCGACGACGTCCGCGCCGGCATCGGCATAAGCGACCGCCGCCTCGGCCAGCAGGGGAAGCGTGGCGTCGTTGTCGACCTCGCCGCCCGAGAGGACCCCGCCCAGCCGCGCCAGCTCGCGAGCCCTGATGACCGCGAGATCGGCGCTCAGGCGTGAGTGTCCGGGCAGCGAAGGGATCGGCTGCGATCGGTCGCGGCCGCTGATGATGAAGAGCGGCATCACGAGCTGGCCGGCATCCAGGCGCGTGGTCTTGACCAGCGCCCGCAGCGCCGCCGTCCGGCGGAGCCGCCGGGGACGCTGGGCGCCGGGAACGGGTACGGTCCGGGTCCGAAGGAGCTCACGCATTGTTCTCTACCTCCAACGGTAGAGCGCGCGAGACCGCGTTCGCCAGGCCGGCCACAGTCTGGGTACCGGCTTCCGCGATCACCCGGAAGCCGAGCTCGCGAGCACTGGCAGTGGTCCTCCCTCCGATCGTGATTGCAGGCAGGTGGGCGGTGCCGCCGAGGTGGATGAACCCGCGCGCCGCGGAGCCGGACGCGAAGGTGACTGCGCGCAGCTCCGGATCGGCCAGCGCCGTCCGAAGCGGATGAGCCGAGGAGGGCGGTCCCTCCAAAGTCCGGTACGCGGTCACTTCCTCGACGGTTGCACCCCGCCGGCGCAAGAGGTCCGGCAGATCTGAGTCCGCGGCCGACGCTCGGACCAGGGCGATGCGCTTGCCCTGGACGTCAGGCAGCGTGTTCCCGAGGTCCGCCCCGTCGGCGCGCGCCGGCGCGTACGCAGGCTCGACGCCGCGGGCACGCAGCGCTTTTGCCGTCTCGGAGCCGACGGCCGCGAATCGCGGGCCGGCAGGCAGCTCGGCAAGCGAGTCCACGCCTCGTGCGCTCGTGAGCACGATCCAGTCGCACTGCCCGAGTGGCCGCGGATCGAACTCCACCGGTTCCGTCTGCACGGTCGGAACAGCGTGCACGCGGTAGCCTCGCTGCCGCAGCGCTTGCACCAGCGGGTCTGATTCACCGCCTGGACGAGTGACGAGGACCGCGATCATCGCGAGGCGACCCGCGCCAGCAAAAGCCTGCCCAGTGCGGCGGCCAGTTTGGTCGCGTCTGCTCGTTGGCCTTGCACCCGTTCGATCAGCCTGCCGGTGCCGTCGCTGTTGACGGCCGCGGCGAGCAGCGTGAACGAGTCTCTCGTGACCGAAGCCAGGGCTCCAACCGGCGCTCGACATGTGCCTCCGGTCGCCCTCAAGACCTCGCGCTCGGCCTCGACCGCCAGGCGGATGTCATCGTCATCGATCCCAGACACCAGCTCGAGGATTCGGGCGTCATCGCGACGAACCTGAACAGCGAGCGCGCCCTGGCCTGGCGCGGGGGCGACGACCTCAGCATCCAATCGCTGGTCGATCCGCTCCTGCAGTCCCAGCCTCTCGAGTCCGGCTGCCGCCAGCACGAGCGCATCGGCCGCGCCATCGTCGAGGCGCCGAAGGCGGGTCTCCACGTTGCCGTGCAGCGGGAACACGTCGAGGTCCGGTCGCGCCGCCAGCAGAAACCCGGTGCGCCTCGGACTGTCGGTGCCGACGATGGCGCCGCGGGCCAGCGATTCGAGGGAAGCTCGTCCGCCTTTGGTTATCAAAACGTCGCGAGGATCCGCTCGTTCCGGGTACGCGGCGATCACGAGGCCTGGCTCCTCGTCGAGCGGGACGTCTTTGGCGCTGTGCACAGCGAGGTCGACCTCGCCTTCGAGGAGGGCTCGGGCGATGGCGGCGACGAACACGCCCTCGCCTGGCGACATGTCGATTGGCCGCACGTCGCCTTCGGTCACGATCGGGACGAGCTCGACATCGTGGCCCGCGGCGCGCAGCCGGTCGGCGACCAGCTCACTCTGCACGAGCGCCAGGCGCGACCCCCGCGTCCCCAGTCGAAGCCGTCTAGCCGAATCCACCGTCCACAGACGAGTTTGGCAGCACCGCGAGAGCGGGCGCCGCGGCGACCACGTCGCCGACGACCAGCGTGGCCGGCGTTCCAATCGCCGCCTGGTCGGCAAGGCGGGCGATCCGTTCCAGCGGGCCGGAGATGCTCCGCTGGTCGGCCAGGGTTGCATTGCTGATCACCGCGGCCGGTCGCGAGCCGCCCACCGCCCGAGCCAGCACGGCCGCCACGTCGGCGAGGTTGGCCCTCGGCATCAGCACGACGAGTGTGTCGGCCGCCAGCGCGAGGTCGCGCAGGCGATCGAGAGAGCCACCGCCCTGGGCCGTGGTGATCGCAAGCGAAGAGGCGACTCCACGCAGCGTGACCGGGATGCCCGCGGCGGCAGGGGCCGCCAGCGCGGCCGTAACCCCGGGGACGACGACGACTTCGATTCCCGCCTGCACGAGATCGGCCAGCTCCTCACCGCCTCGACCGAAGACGAATGGATCGCCGCCCTTCAGCCTCACCACCGAACGGCCCGCCCGCGCGAGCTCGATGAGCCGCGCGGTGATTGATTCCTGGCTTGGGTTATCCATCCCTGCACGCTTGCCGACGTCCTCGAGCCGCGCGTCCGGGCCGCAAAGGGCGAGAGTGTCCGGAGAGATGAGGGCGTCGTGCAGGACGTAGTCGGCATCCGCCAGCAGCTCGCGCGCCTTGAATGTGAGCAGGTCCGGGTCGCCAGGGCCGGCGCCGACCAGGGCGACGCGGCCGGCGCCGGTCGCGCCCGCCTGGGCGATGGCGACCGCGAGGTGGGCCGCGGAGTCGGGCCGGCCGCGGCGGAGGAGGCTGCGCACGTCCGAGTTCAGGATGCGGCGGTAGATGCGCGTCTGCTCGGCGATGGACGCGCCCCGCTCTCGGAGCTGCCTGCGCACGTTGCCGACCAGCGCCGTGAACGGCCCCCACTCGGGGCCAAGCCAGCGTTCGATGCGAGCACGCAGCGCGGACGCGAGGAACGGGCTCTCGCCCGAGGTCGAGATGGCGACCAGGAGCGGATCGCGCCGGACGATGGCGGGCGCGATGAAGCGGCACTGCGCAGGCCGATCGACCACGTTGATCAGGATGCCGGCGGCCTCGGCCTCCTCCCAGCTCTGCCGGTTGATCTCAGGGTCCTCGCTGGCATCGACCACAAGTCGGGCGCCGGAAAGGACACCGGGGCTGTAGTCGCGCGACGAGATCACCAGCACATTCGCTCCTGCTTCCCGCAGGGCGGCGGCCTTTTCGACCGCGAACTTGCCGTCGCCCAAAACGATGCACGGCTGGCCCGCGAGGTCGAGGAAGACCGGGTAGTACCTCACGCGGTCTGCTCCTTCCTGGCGGCGTCGAGCAGCACCTTCGCCACCTCGGGCCGCGTGAACTCGGGCGGCAGGTCCTTGCCCTCCGCCAGGAGCTTGCGCACGGCGGTGCCACTCAGCGTTCGGTGCGCGGTGGCGGGATGCGGGCAGGTCCGCGAGGAGGCCATGCCGCCGCACTCCGAGCAGTAGAAGGTGTGCTCGAACCGGAGGATCTCGATCCCCAGCTCGCCCGGCTCGTACTCGTCGAAAATCCGGTGCGCGGCGTAGGTGTCGTAGTAGCTTCCGACGCCGGCGTGGTCGCGGCCGACGATGAAGTGCGTGCAGCCGTAGTTCCGCCGAACGATCGCGTGGAAGACGGCCTCCTTCGGACCCGCGTAGCGCATCCAGGCGGGGTTGGTGGCGAGCAGCACCCGGTCGGGCGGGAAGTAGCCGCGCAGCAGCTCCTCGTAGCAGGTCATGCGCACCGACGCCGGGATGTCGTCGCTCTTCGTCTCTCCGACCAGCGGGTGCAGGAGCAGCCCGTCGACCATCTCCAGGGCCACCTTCTGCAAGTACTCGTGGGCGCGGTGGACCGGGTTGCGGGTCTGGAAACCGACCATGGTCTTCCAGCCGCGGGCGCTCTTGACCGAACGCACCTGCGAGGGGGTCAGGTCGTAGGCAGGAAATCCCGACGCTGCATGCGCCAGCGCCACCACGCCGCCGGCGATCGCCCACCGCCCCGAGTCCTTGAGCACGCGGACTCCGGGGTGGGCGTCGTCATCGGTGCCGTAAACGCCGCGGGCCTCCGCGTCATGGTCCGTCTCATAGGCGGCAGTGACGTCGACGATGCCTACGGGCTGGTCGCCGATGAACACCGCCACCCGATCCGCCGCCGGCGCCGACGCGGCGCGCAGGACGATTGGGATGGTGAACGGCAGGCCCCGCGCCAGCCTGCCGGACTCGACCACCGACCGGTAGTCCTCGGCGCCCATGAACCCCTCCAGCGGAGCCAGGCCGCCGGTCGCGAGCATGAACAGGTCCGACAGCTCGCGCTGCCCGACCTCGAGCCGCGGCAGGTTGCGAGCCTCGGCGCGAAGTGCCTGCAGCTCATCGCCGTGAGGCAGGCGCTCGTCAATGCGCCCGGGCAGATGCCCGAGGCGCTCCAGGGCGTCGAGGATCTTACCGAGGGATTCGGCCGGGGTCTCACGGGCGGTGTCGCAGACGACCTCGGGATGCAGCGGCTCCTCGTAGGGGTCGCTGACGCCTGTGAAGTTGGCGATCTCGCCCGCCAGCGCCTTGCGGTACAGGCCTTTCGTGTCGCGCTCGGTCAGCGTCTCGATCGGACAGCGCATGTAGACCTCGACGAAGCCCGCGGACTGGGCGCGAACCTCATCGCGCACATCGCGATATGGGGAGATGGCGGCCGTGATCGCGACGCCTCCACTGCGGGCAATGAGCCGCGCCACATATCCGATGCGCCTGATGTTGGTGTCGCGGTCCTCTTTGGAGAAGCCCAGCCCCTTCGACAGGTGCGTGCGCACCTCATCTCCGTCGAGCAGCTCGACGTGGCGGCCGCGCCGCTCGAGCTCTGCCTTCAACGCGTTGGCAATGGTTGACTTCCCGGCGCCGGACAGGCCGGTGAACCAGACCACGAAGCCGCTCACGATTCCGCTCCGAGCAGGCCCCATCGGCGCCTGATCTCGCCGTCGAGGACCCCAAAACCGAGGTCGACGGCGACGCCGATGGTGAAGATCACGATCATCAGCGCCACGAGCTGCCGCGTATCCGAGAGGTTCTGGGCCAACCGGAGCTGCTGTCCGAGAGAGGGCTCGTGGCCCGTGAAAGCGATGATGAGCTCGCCGGCCATCAGGCTGCGCCAGGCGAAAGCCCAGCCCTGCTTCAGCCCGCCCACGAATCCCGGCAGCGCCGCCGGAAGGATGATGTGACGGTAGAGGCCGAGGCCGCGCGCGCCCATCACGCGGCCAACCCGAACCAGGAGCGGTTGGACGTGATCGACGCCGCTCAACAGGCCATTCGCGATGGCCGGGGCGGCGCCCAGCAAGACCACGAAAATGATGGCCGGCTCGCTGCGCTGAAAGAGAAGAATCGCCAGCGGGAACCACGAGATCGAGGGCATGGACTGCAAGCCCAGGAGGGCCGATCCGAGCGCCCTGCGCAGGATCGAAACGCGAGCGACGAGGAGTCCTACCGCGCTGCCGACCAGGACCGCGATCCCGTAACCGAGCACGGCGCGCTGCAGGGTGATCGCGACGCCAAAGTAGAAGTCGCCGTTGCTCAGATCGCCAAGCAGACTGTGAAATACGGGTAGAGGTCCGGGGAGCACGCTGGACGGCCGCCATCCCGACCAGACGACGACCTGCCACACGGACAGCGCCACGGCCAATGCCGCCAACTGCGGCCAGAGCCCCGACCACAAACGCAGCTGTGGCGCACGTTGGCGGTGCGGCGCCTCGTCCGCCAAGTCGCGCCTGTCGAGCTCGGCGGCGAGCTCAGCCACTGATTCGCATCTCGTGCTTGAGCCTCTCGGTGATCCGGCCGGCGATCACCGCCAGCTCGGGCGAGTCGAGGCTGCGCGGCCGGGGGAGGTCGACGACCACCTCGTGTGCGACCCGCCCGGGCCGGCTGGTGAAAACCAGGACGCGGTCGCCCAGGCGCACGGCCTCGCGGGCGTTGTGGGTGACGAACAAGATCGTCAGCCCGTTCTGGCTCCACAACCGCTCGAGCTCCTCGTGTAGGAGGTCGCGCGTGATCGCATCAAGCGACGCGAACGGCTCGTCCATGAGGAGTACGTCGGCGTCCTGAGCGAGGGCGCGCGCCAGCGCCACGCGCTGCTTCATGCCACCGGACAGCTCGTGCGGGCGGCGCCTTTCCCAACCGTCGAGATGGACCCTGCGCAGCAGGTCGGCGGCGATCCTGGATCGCGCCGGGTTGCGCACCCCACGAAGCTCGAGCGCCAGCTCGACGTTGCCCGCGGCGGTGAGCCACGGCAGCAGCGCCGCCTCCTGGAAGATCAGCGCCACCTGGCCGTGGACATGGGCCCGCCCGCGCGTCGGTTGCTCGAGGCCGGCCAGAAGGTTGAGCAGCGTGCTCTTCCCCGAGCCGGACGCGCCCACGACGCAGACGAACTCCCCTCGCTGGACCTCGAGGCTCACGCCCTGCAAGGCGAGCAGGAGACGATCGCCAAGCGGGTAGGCCATGGTCAGCGCCTCGACGCTGAGCGAGTGCTTGTCAGATAGCTCGAGAACTTTGCTCATGGCTTCGCCGCCCAGTGGAGGCCGCACTCCTT
>WNFF01014886.1_pt1 | contig 15282 bp, 15 predicted proteins | sample 5400441 | NCBI WGS metagenome assembly WNFF01 (sample SAMN13153345, study PRJNA577476) | soil metagenome | isolation source: 120 cm saprolite under Douglas fir tree site 2 hole 3 replicate 1 | place: USA:California | collected 2015-04-18 | reverse complement strand
TGGAAGAGGCCTGGAAGAACGGCAACGCCGGAACCAGGGCAGAGTAACGCGCAAACTGGTGCCCTGTATTCTGAGCCTCCTGCGGCGGGCGAGGGATCTCCACTGAGCCGATTTGCGATGCGCGTCATCGATATTCACATCCACATCCAGCCTCTGCACATGTTCAAGCCCCACGCGCTCGAGCTGATCAAGCGCGGCCGGCGTGATTACGCCGATGTGGAAAGATACTCCGCCGACCCGGCGGCCTTCCTGAGATTCCTCGACGACGCAGGCGTCGAACGCGCTGGCCTGATCAATTACGTCAGTCCGGACGTCATCGGCTTTACGCCGGAGGTTAACGACTGGGTTGCGCGCTACTGCGCCTCCAAGCCAGAGCGGCTGATTGCCTTTGGCTCGGTTCATCCGAAGTACGTCGCCGACGCCGGCGCCGAAGTCGATCGCCTGGTGAAGATCGGCATCCGAGGCCTCAAGGTGCATCCCTCGCATCAGGTTTTTTCGCCCAATGCCTATCGCGATGGTTTGGGACCGCTGGCGGCGATTTACGAGCGAGCGCAGGCCAACGGCCTGCCGGTGATGGTCCACACCGGTACTTCCATCTTTCCCGGCGCGCGAAACGTTCATGCGCAGCCGATGCTGGCCGACGACATCAGTGTGGACTACCCTGATCTGGTGGTGATTCTGGCACACGGCGGCCGGCCGTTGTGGATGGAAGAGGCCTTCTTCCTCGTCCGCCGGCACAAGAACATGCATATGGATATTTCCGGGATTCCGCCTCAGAAGCTACTGGAATATTTTCCGCGGCTGGAGGAGATCGCTGATAAGGTGCTCTTCGGCACTGATTGGCCCGGCCCGGGCGTGCCGGACGTGCGTGGAAACATTCAGAAATTTTTGGCGCTGCCGCTTTCGGAGCAGGCTCAGCGGAAGATTCTCTATGACAACGCCGCGCGCCTTTTCCCGGCGCGTCGAAGTGGTTAGTTGGGCCGTCATTGGGATGTTGGAGGCATTTGCCCATATGCCAGGAAACGGCGGCAAGCGATAGCACTCCATGGGCAAGCTTGTCCAAGGGATTGTTTCGATGGACGGCAAAGCATTCGTTGAGCAACTTAAGGCAGAGAATGAAAAATTTCTCTCTAAGCTCGACGCTGCGCCCCTCATGAACTCACTGAGCGCCGCAAAGGGCGGAGCGCTCGGCGGTCTGGCGGCCCTGCTGAAGATAGCGTTGAAAAATGAAATCGAAGCCGCGGAGATTGCCGCGTCCTGGGTGCCCACTACGCCGGAAATCGACGCCAAGCTAGCGCTCGCGCGGCATGCGGGCGACGAGGCGCGCCATTACCAGTTGCTCGCCGAAAAAGTGCGCGCCCTGGGCGTTTCGCTCGAGGGTTTCGATCCGCTGGCGCCGCCGAGCCCTGTTCTTGCCTATTTGCGCACCTTAGACACGGCGGTCGAGCGCGTCGCCGCGGCCCTGGTGGCTCGCGAAGCCATGGGCGCCCGGCGCAACGCGCAGTTTCTGAAATTCCTCGAGGCCGCGGGGCAAAAAGAGATTGCGCGGCTTTACCGCGACGTGATCAACCCGGATGAGGAGCGCCATCATCAAGCTGGCTGCGCGGCGCTGGCGCAGCTTGCTAGTACTCCGGCAGCGCAAGACTCGGCGAGGCGCGCGGCCGCCCGGCTGCTTGAGATTGGCGACCAAGCGCGCAGCGCCGCGATGGAAAAGACAGGCGCGCCGGTGATTCCAGGATGCTAAGCAGAAGCAAGGAACCATGGAGCAACGCAAAGGAAAAAGGAAGGGAGTATCGGTGATCGTTCTCTGCGGGCTATGGGGCAAGGCAAAGGAAAAAAGGAAAGGAAGGGAGTCTTGGTGGTCATTCTCTGTGGGCTCTGTTGAAAGTTGAAGTGTAGTATTTGAAGAAAGGATTCTCTCTATGGGCTCTGCGTCTCTGTGGCAAATGGGTCATCCGAGGTAAGCGATGGAGGTAAACAAGATTGCGGTAATTGGCGCGGGCACGATGGGCCGCGGAATTGCTTACGCTGCTGCGCTGGGTGGCTACTGCACGATTTTGGAGGATGTATCGGCTCCGGTGCTGCAGCAGGGATTGGCATACGTTCGCGAGACGCTCGAGGAGGGCATCGCCCGCGGCAAAGTCACCCCGCTGCAGAAGGAGCAGGCGCTCGCGTGTCTGGGAAGCGCCGGTTCGGTTGAGGAGGCCTGCCGCGAGGCCGACTTGGTGATCGAGGCCGCGCCGGAGGAGATGGAGCTCAAAGTCGACATTTTTTGTATTCTGGACAAATTCGCCAAGCCGGGCGCAATTTTCGCCAGCAATACCTCCTCGCTTTCGATCACCGAGATTGCCGCGGTCACCTGCCGCGCGGAGAAGTGTGTGGGCATGCACTTTTTTAATCCAGTGCCCAAGATGAAGCTGCTGGAAATTGTGCGCGCGCTGGAGACCTCGGAGGACACCCTGGCCACCTGCCGCGAGGTAGGCCGCCGCATGGGCAAGGAAGTGGTCGTGGTGCGCGAATCTCCCGGCTTCGTCACCAGCCGCATCAACGCCCTGATCGGCAACGAGGCTTTCCACATGCTCCAGGAGGGCATCGCCTCGGCTGAGGACATCGACAAGGCGATGAGGCTGGGTCTGAACCATCCGATGGGTCCGTTTGAGCTGGTCGATCTAGTTGGGCTCGACGTCCGCCTGAGCATCCTCGAGTATCTGCACAACACACTTGGCGAGAAGTACCGCCCGAGCCCGCTGCTCCGGCAGTACGTCAAGGCGGGAAGACTCGGCCGCAAGGCAGGTCGCGGCGTGTACGAGTATCCCGACGCCAAAGCCAAAGGGCAGGCGTAACCAACAGCCGCATCGCGCCACCCTCTGCTATCATTGCTGTGGCCATGAGCATAGCTGACCAAATCGTGCTCCAGCAGAGCGACCTAACCGAGATGGACGTGGACGCCATCGTCAACGCCGCGAACAACGACTTGCAATTGGGCGGCGGCGTAGCCGGGGCGATCCGGCGCAAAGGTGGCGAATCCATTCAGCGCGAATGTGACGCAATCGGCAGCATACCTGTGGGCGGCGCCGCAATCACCTCGGGCGGGAAGCTCAAGGCGCGCCACGTGATCCACGCGGCGAGCATGGAGTTGGGGGGACAGACCACGGCGCGCGCGTTGCGCGGCTCCACCGCCCATTCGCTGCGCATCGCTGCCGAGAAAGGTCTGGCAACTATCGCCTTTCCCGCCGTCGGCACGGGCATCGCCGGGTTTCCGATGCAGGAGTGCGCCGAGATTATGCTGCGGGAAGTGGTCGAGCATCTGAAACGGCCGACGTCGCTCAAAAAGGTTTATTTCGTGCTCTTCGACAAGCCGGCGCTCGAAGTCTTCGAGCGTGTCTGGAAAGAAATGAAGACCCAGGGCAAGCTCGACGCTGCAGCCGACGTCGCAGGCCGCTGATGACCGCGCGCATCCTGTTTGTCTGCACCGGAAATTCCGTGCGAAGCCAGATGGCTGAAGGCCTGGCACGGGCGCTCGCAGCTCCCGGTGTCGAAGTGGCGAGTGCGGGGACGCATCCGGCCGGGGTCAATCCGCTTGCGCTCGAGGCTATGCGCGACCGCGGGATCGACATCTCTGCGCAGCGGTCCAAGCGCGTGGAGGATTTGCCGGGGGAATTCGATTACGTGATCACACTCTGCGATGATGCTGCGCAGAACTGTCCGACGCTGCCGGCGCGTCGCGCGCGATTGCATTGGTCAGTGGTTGACCCAGGCTCGGCCCCAGGCGACGAGCACACGCGCCGTCAGTTCTTCCACCAAATCCGCGATGACATTGAGCGTCGCCTGCGCGAGTGGCTGGGCCGGGAAGGTCTGTTGGGCAACGCCCGGTGAGCGAACTGCTCGAAAAGGTCCGCAGGGAACTCGCGCGCTACGAGCATCCCTTGGTCGTCTTCGACGCGCGCCCGGCCGCCGATGGCGTCGAAGTCGAGATTCGCTTCAAGCCGCCGGACGTCGAGGTGCACACCTATTTGTTTCTTCTCCGCCCGCGGGAGATCGAGCATCAACAGTTCCCGTGGACCTTTCAGAAGCAGCTCTACGACTGCCTGCACGACTACATCATCGAAATGTTCACGGCCAACCCCCAGCAGAAGGCGTGAAAAAAGGCATGAGGAGCCGTCCGGCCACGCGCGCGCCGCTGGGGCAGTTACTCGCTCGGCGGATTCGCGAGAGCGGCCCCCTGACCTTTGCCGAGTTCATGCGCGAGTGCCTCTACAACCCCCAGCACGGCTACTACAGCCGCGCCGAGGGGCGGCGCTTTGCCGATTTTTATACCAGCGTGGACGTCCACCCCATTTTTGGCCGGCTGCTGGCGCGACAGCTTGCCCAGATGTGGGAGCGCCTCGGAAAGCCCCAGCCGTTCTGGGCGGTGGAAGCCGGCGCGGGCGCCGGGCGGCTCGCCAAGCACGTCCTGGACTTCGCGGCGCGGGAGCTGCGCGGCTTCTACACTTCCCTGCGCTACATTGCGGTGGAAACTTCTGCGGCCCGCCGCGCGGCCCAGGCGGCTACGCTCGGTCCGCATCTCGAAGCCGGCCGGGCCTGCTCTGCAGCGGAGCTGCCCGCGGAGATCCCCGCGGGCTGGCTGCATCTTCTCGAATGAGCTGCTCGACGCACTTCCGGTGCATCGTGTGGTACACGCGCAGGGAGAGCTTTGCGAGCTCTACGTCGGCCTGGACGATGAGGAATTCTGCGAGCGGCCCGGCCCGCCCTCGACGCCGGCCCTTGCGGAATATTTCCATGCGCAGGGCATCGGTCTGGTCGAAGGCCAGCAGGCTGAAGCGGGGCTTGCCGCCTGTGACTGGATCGAGAACGCCGGGCGCAGGCTGGGCCGCGGCTTCCTCCTCACCGTGGACTACGGCCACGAAGCCCGCGAGCTTTACAATGAGCGCCACATGCGGGGCACGCTGCTGGCGTACGAGCAGCATCGCGCCAGCGAGGATTTCTTTCGCGCGCCGGGCGAGCAGGACTTGACTGCGCACGTCAACTTTACCGCGCTGGATCTGTGGGGGCGCCGCGCGGGGCTCGAGCGAACGGGGCTGGTTTCACAGGCATGGTTCCTGCTGGCGCTTGGCCAGGGAAACGAGTTCGCTGACCTCTACGACGAGGGGCAGAGCGAGGCCGAGCGTGTCCGCGCACGCCTTCTTCTGAAGAACTTGATCTATCCTGAAGGGATGGGCGAAACCTTCCAGGTGTTCATCCAGCACAAGGGTGTCGAAAGCCCTCGCCTCTCTGGGCTTGAACCTTTCTAATCGAGAACCAATCTGGCTTGACGTCTTATTGTGAAAATAGGTTTTAAATAATGCGCGTTTAAAGAAACTTTAAACGTAGCCGCTTGTTGAAAAACGCCCTCCGAGGAGCCAGAGGCGACGAGGAATCTGTTCTTTTTTCGCCTTTTGTGAAAAAAGCAGATTCCTCACTATGCGCGGAATGACAATCGAAATCTTTGGTTGCGCAAGTCAGCGCTTGGCTATGGGTTGCCCGAGCGCGTTCCAGAGTCTTCCTTATAGGGTTTGGCGAGATACTGATCGGCTTCGGCCTGCGCGCCGCCGGTGTCGTCATTGGTTTCTTTGGCTTTGCGGTATTCGTTGACGGCGCGCTCGCGCTGCCCGGTGAGGTCGAAGATCTTGCCGAGATAAATGTGGGCCCAGGCCTCCACCCATTTATAACTTGGGTCGAGGTCGCCCTCGGTGGCTTCGCGGAAGGCGTTGGCGGCGGCCTGGTAGTTCTTCTGGTAGAAGAAGGCCTCGCCCATGCGGAAGTCGGCGAGCGAATTGTTCTTCTGGACGTCCAGCGCGCGCTGGTACTGCTGGATAGCCTCGTAGTATCGCCCCTGTTCGGCTAGCTCTTCGCCGCGGGCAATCGAGGCTCGCACGCGGAGCTTGGAGCTCGACTTCAACAGATTGTTGTTGGGGTCGAGGATAATGCCGCCGGGTTTGGGCCGGCCAAACGTTTCGAGGACGAAGTCGGAGGTGGTTCCGATGACGTCAATGCTTTTGAACTCCGGATTGCCTTCGGTCAGCACCTTCACCTCGATGGGCATGCGAAACGTTTCCAAGTCCTGCTTCACCTTGCCGACCACCTTGAAGCCCTTCTGCGTGCGAAGGACGATGTATTCGATCTTGAACTGAGGCACTCCGGTCGAGTTCAGCCACTGCGCGAAAAACGGGGTCAGGTTCGGCGCGGGTTGCGCGGGACTCCCCGCTTTCGGCTGCCCTTTTTCCAGGGCCAGCTTCGTGAAATCCTCGATGCGCGCTGGCTTTCCCGCGAATTTGGAGTAAAAGTCGCGCAGCAGCGCGTGGAAAGCATCATCGCCCATTTGCGCGCGGAGCATGTGGAAAACCATGGCGCCTTTGTTGACTATCACTGATAAATACTCGCTGGTGAACGGCTGCAGCCGCGCCGCCTGCGCGATGGGTACGGAGTCCTCGTACATCAGCGCGCCGATGGCGAAGTCCTCGAGCGCGCGGTTGAAGCCTTCCTTGCCGGCCGTCTGCTCGACGTACAGCCCTTCGCAGTAGCGCGCCAGGCCGTCGGTCACCCACTCGTCGGAGGCCGAGGCCGGCAGCACCTCGTTTCCCCACCACTGTTTCGCGGCAAGTTGTGCCAGTAGCCTGGGGTTGCCCTTGGCGTCCCAGTGGCGTTGGCTGACCAGCAAGAGTCCCGGTGCGGAATAGCCTTGCACTGAGCCGTCGGGGATTTGCGCCACGGCAAGGTTCGGCTGCGGCAGTGGGCCGAACTCGTCGGAGAAATAATTCACAATGCGAGCCACCGCTTCGCCGTACGCCCCGGCCGTCTTCAATGACCCTGTGCGCGCATAGACCGAAATGCTCAGGCCCTCCGCCGAGATGGGAGCCAATTGGATGTTGCCGGCCACGAAGGTACCCGCGGCTGCGGGGCGCTCAGAGCGAAAGGTGTACAGAATGTGGGTGCCAGCCGAAGCCGCACCCGGCTGTGATCTTCCCGCCGCCTGCGGACCAACTCTGGCAGGCACCACGCTCGGCGCCGCGGCTTTACCGGTGCCCACCACGGCGAAGTTCTCGGGCACTTCCAGGTTAAACACCGCCGTATAGCGGCTCGCGGGATAGCCGGTCAGCGGGAACCAGCGCGCCGGCAGCAAAAGGTAAGCGCCTTCCTCGCTGATCGAGGCCAGGCGCACTCCCTTCACCGGGCTGTTCTCTTCGTTCGACAGCGGACCAGCGTAGTCAAACGTGAGCGTGATGTTCTGCCCAACGCTGGCGGGTTGCGGCAGGGTCACGCGCACGGCAAGCGGGGACGCGTCATCGCGCTCGAAGCTTACTGGCTTCCCGTCGCCTCCGAGCACCCCATTGACCTTAAGGTTAGGGTGCAGTTCCACCTCGACTGTCCGCGAAGCATCGAGAGCCTGAAACTCTACCTTGGCCCGCGCGGCGAGTTTCTGCTCGGCTGGAATAAGCGTCGCGCTCACGTCGTAATGCACCGCGCGGAAGGCGAGTTTGCGAGGCGTTTGCGCCCGGGCTGCGCCATTAGCCAGCAAGAGCAAAGCGGTGAGTGCCGCATATGGGGCCTTCTTCATTTGCAGAGTCGCATCATCCTGTCTGCGCCTTTCAGTGCGCCTCTCTAGGATACCAGACTCCCTGCGCGGAATTCACAGCATGCCCGCAACGATATCCGCAGCGCGTTCGATGGCGTTGCCCGGTCCTAGTTTTGACCGCACCTCGCACAGGTCACGTTTCATTTTTTCGCGCTCCTCGGGTGAGTCGAGCAGGCGGCGCGCCTCCTCTGCCACACGCTCTGGGGTGAAGTCATTCTGGATGAGCTCGGGCACAACCCGCCGGCCCGCGATCAGATTCGGCATGGCGAAGAATGGCGTGCGCACCAGGTGTCGCGCCACCCATGCCGTGGCGCCCGACAGGCGGTAAACCACCACCATCGGCGCGCCCAGCAGCGCGGCCTCGACGGTGGCCGTACCGCTCGAGACGATCGCAACGTCGGCCGCCGTAAGGGCGTCGTAGGTGGAGTCTTCGACCAGGCGCACGCCCAGGTCGGAACGCATATACTGAGCGATTTGCTCGGATTTGAGCCCCGGCGCTACTGCCAGCACAAACTGAAGCCGCCCCGGATTATCCCGCTCGAGCAAGCGACTTGCCTCCAGGATTGGCGGCAGGTTGTGCGCGATCTCGCCGGGGCGGCTGCCGGGCAGCAGGGCCACGACCCGCCGCTGGCCGTCCAGGCCATATTTCCTGGCAAACCGTTCGCGCTTCTCGTCCAGCTCCGCCAGTGACATCACCGGCCGCAACTGGTCTGCCAGCGGATGACCGATGAAGCTCACCGTAACGCCGGCGTCGCGATAGAACTTCTCCTCGAAGGGGAAAATGCAGAGTGCGTGCTCGAACCGCCGCTTGACCAAGCGCACTCGCCACGGCCGCCACGCCCAGAACTGAGGGCAGATGAAATACACATTGCGCACGCCTTGCCATCGCAGCTTGCGCGCCAATCTCAGGTGGAATCCTGGAAAATCCGTCAGGATGGCTAGCGCTGGCTTGCGTCGCGCAGCCTCTGCTACCAAGCGCCGCATCACCCGGCGAAGGGCCGGCAGCCGGTGCAGTACCTCGCTGATCCCCAAAACGGCGACCTCGGAACAGTTGGCCACCAGTTCCACGCCGGCCTCGCCCATCCGCGGCCCACCCAGGCCGAACAGGTGGATATCGGCCCGCTTAAGCAGCGCCGTTGCCAGCCGCGCGGCGTGCATCTCGCCCGACGCCTCTCCTGCGGAGATCAGGATTTGCGGCGGCATCATGGGTCGCGACTGCCGGTGAGATACCTGCGAGCCAGGCGGCGGCCCGCGCGCCACGCGTCAGAGCTAGTCATCAGCCGGAAGGGACGTGCTCGCGGTTGCGTCGGGGACCGTGAGCGGGAACCGCAACTCCTGATCTTTGTACTGGAGCTGGTAGAGCCGGTAGTAGATGCCGCGCTGGGCCAGCAACTCCTGGTGCGAACCCTGCTCGCGCAGCCTCCCCTTGTGGAAAACCAGGATGCGGTCAGCGTGCTGGATGGTGCTCAACCGATGGGCAATCACCAATGCCGTGCGGCCCGCGAGCAGCCGGTCCAGGGCCTCGCGGATCAGCAACTCGGTCTTCGTATCAACGCTCGAAGTAGCTTCGTCAAGGATCAAGAAGCGCGGGTTGTGCGCCAGCGCGCGCGCAAAGCTGATCAGTTGCCGCTGGCCTACCGAAAACGTCGCGCCGCGCTCGGTCACCGGAACAGTCACGCCGCCCGCCAGTGATTGGACGAACTCGCCCAGGCCCACCTCGGCGACCGCGCTCTCGACCGCCGCTCGGTCGATCCCCTCGGTGCCCAGGCAGACGTTGGATTCGAGCGTGCCGCTGAATAGGAATGGGTCCTGCAGCACGATGCCGAAGTGCTGCCGCAGCTCCTGCAGGTTGAATTTGCGGATGTCGATGCCGTCCAGCAGGATTTGGCCGCGCTGGATGTCGTAGAAACGCAGGAGCAACTGGATGACCGTGGTCTTGCCCGCGCCGGTGTGGCCGACGATGGCTACGGTCTGCCCCGGCTCCACGCGGAAGGACACGTTGCGCAGCACCCAATCCTCGTCGGTGGGATTGTCGCCGCCGCGATAGGCGAACCAGACGTCGCGGAATTCAACCTCGCCGCGCGGCTGCCGCAGCGCAAGCGCCTCGGCGGGCGAGGTGATCGTCACCGGCTCGTCGAGCAGCTTGAAGATGCGCTCGGAGCTGGCCATCGCCGATTGCAGCACATTGAACTTCTCGCTGAGATCTTGAATGGGCCGGAAGAACCGCTGCGCGTACTGCATGAAAGCGACCAAGACGCCGATCTCGACGCTGCCCGCCAGCACCCGCAGGCCGCCGAACCAGAACAGTAGCGCCACCGATGCGACCCCGAGGAATTCCACCACCGGATAAAACAGCGCGAAGGCCAGGATGGCGTCCTTAAAGGCCAGCATGTGGTTGCGGTTCAGTTTCTCAAATTGCTGGCCAGCCTTGCGCTCGCGGTTGAACAGTTGCACCACCGCCATGCCGCTGATGTGCTCCTGCAGGAAGGCGTTGATGCGCGCGATGGCAGTGCGGATGCGGCGGTTGGCGTCGCGCACCTTATCGCGGAATAGCCACGTCACCAGCAGGATGAACGGCAGCACCGCAAAAGTGGCCAGCGCCAGCCGCCAGTTCATGGCCAGCAGGATGCCGACAAAGAGCAGCAGGAGAAAGAAGTCGTTGAGCATGCCCACGACGCCGGCGGCGAACAGGTCGTTGAGCGCGTCAACGTCGCTGGTTACCCGGGTGAGCAGCCGCCCGACAGGACTGCGGTCGTAAAAGCTCATCGGCAGCCGCTGCAGGTGGGCAAAGATTTCCTTCCTCAGGTCGTACATCGTCTCCTGGCCCACGCGCTGCATCACGCGCACCTGCAAGTACTGCAGCGCAAAGCTGGCCACCAGAGTGGCCAGGAAGATGGCCGTCACCCACTCGATCCCGCGGTACGCGGCGGAGTATCCGATGGCGCCTCGGGTCGCCGGCACCAGGTAGGAGTCCACCGCGATCTTGAACAAGTAGGGACCCACTGCCTCGAGCGGGGCGACGCCGAGCGTGAGCGCCAGTGCGAACAGCACCTGCCCCTTATAGGGCCGGAGGTAGTGCAGCAGCCGGCGGGCCAGGCGCGCGTCGTACGCTTTGCCAAGGGCCTCTTCTTCGTGGTGATCGCTCATGCGCGTTCGAGCTCTTCCTCGAGCAGCTGTTTCTGGTACAGGTCGTAGTAGTAGCCGCCGTGCTGCAACAGCTCGTCATGCGTGCCGCGCTCCACAATGCGGCCCTCGCGCAGCACGACAATCTGGTCGGCGTGGCGGACAGTCGAACAGCGGTGCGAGATCAGGATGGTGGTGCGGGCCCGCATCACGTCTTTCAGCCGCCGCAGAATCTTCTCCTCGGTATCGGTATCCACGCTGGCAGCGCCGTGCGCTGCTTCTGGCCGCCGGAAAGCGTGATACCGCGCTCGCCCACCACCGTTTCCAACTGCTTGGGAAAACTCTGGATGTCGCTCCACAGGCTGGCGATCTGCGCGGCCTCGCCGACGCTCTCGGATGCCCCATCATCGATCCCGAAGGCGATGTTCTCCTTCACCGTGTCGCTGAAAAGGAAAGTGTCCTGCGGCACGAAGCCGATGGCCCGGCGCAATTGCTCGAGCGGCCATTCCCGAATGGACTGCCCATCCAGCAGCAATGTGCCCTCTGGCGCTTCCCAGAGCCGCGCGACCAGCGCCGCCAGCGTGGTCTTCCCGCTGCCGGTCGGGCCGACAATGGCCAGCGTCGAACCAGCCGGCACGCGGAGATCAATGTCGCGTAATACCGGCGCGCCCGCCGCTTCCGGGCGGTCTTTGGCGTTGCCATTCCGCGTCGTTGGATAGGCAAACGTCAGCCCGCGGAATTCGATTTCGCCGCGAATCGCAGTGCCGTTGGGTTGAGGGCCATCGGTTCTGGCGGGGCGCGCGCTGGCGTCATTGATCGATGGCTGGGCTGTCAGGATGTAGTTCAAGCGTCCCATCGAGGCGGCACCGCGCTGAAAAATATTGGTCACCCAGCCCAGCGCAACCATCGGCCAGGTCAGCAGACTCAGGTAAGCATAAAACGCCATGAGTGCGCCCAAGGAAATGCGGCCCAGCAGCACTAGGCGTCCGCCCTGCCACAGCACGATGAGGAAGGTAGCGCCGAGCAGTGCCGTGAGCGAAGGCATGAACATGCTCCAGGTGCGGATCAGGCGGATGTTCCGCGCGACGTACTCGCGGTTGGGCGCGTCAAAGGCCCGAATCTCCGCCCCTTCCTGCCGGTAGGCTCGCACCACGCGCACCCCGGTCAGATTCTCCTGTACGCGGGCCGAGAGGCTGGCCAGGGCCGCCTGAATGGTTTCGTACAGGTCGTGAATCACCTTTCCGAAGTGGCTCACGGCGACGACCACTACGGGCACGGGCAGCAGCACCCACAGAGTAAGGATCAGCGAAAGCTTCAGCATCAGCGCAATCGCTAGGACCATGGTTACCAGCGTCGTGGCGCTGTACATGATCCCCGGCCCCAACACCATGCGCACCGCGTTCAAGTCGTTGGTGCAGCGCGACATCAACTCACCGGTGCGGTTGCGCACGTAAAACTCAGGTTCCATTTGGACCAGTTTCGCCAGAAGATCGTTGCGGAGGTCATACTCGATGTCGCGCGAAACTCCGATCAGGATCCACCGCGTCGAGAATGACAGCACACCTTTCAGGGCCACGATGCCCACCAGCGCCAGGCAGTACACCAGCAGCGTTTGCCGGCTCGACGCGTGGTAGAAAGGAATCAGCAGGCTGAGCATGGGCCGGGCGATTCCTGATGAGCCGGCGAGTGGCGCGGGCCGGCCCGAGAGCGAATCGATGAGCGTGCCGATCACCAGCGGCAGCAGGTTACCCACCACCCCCATGGCCCCCAGCACCAACAGCCCGAGCGTTACCCGGCCCCTGTACCGGCTGATGTACGGCAGCAGGCCGAGAAGGTTTTTCCACGCCGAGACCCGCGATGGTATCGGACGCTTTGTGGCTACGGTTTGTGCGGCGGTGCTCATTTCAGGTGCGAGTAAAACCTATCGAGCGTTGGGACTTCGCTCAGAAAACGATCAAGATTCCGGTCGAGCGACTGGTACCGCTTCACCTTTGGATTCCAGCGCACGCCAATCGTCGGGATGTGCCCGCCGCCAGGCGACTCGAGCGGGGTGAAGTAGAGTTGCAAACCCCTTTCTGCGTTCTGCTGGTATTGCAGGCGCCAGCCCGTCACAGGGGTAATGGGCGTCCCGCCCAGGAACCCGCTGGGATTTTTCAGATGCTCGTCGCAGCGGAATACCTCCATCCACTTACCGCCGTTGTTTTCCGCCAGCGCCGCGCGCGTCACGAGGATGCCCGGGTCTGCGCTGGCCGGCGTCTTGGCCAGCCGGTTGATGGCCAGCACCTGCTGCCGCCCCGTGTGTGCCAGGTCGCCGAAGACAAGCACCTCCGCCTCCGAGCCCAGCATGCTTTGCGCCACGCTGGTGATCTCCGGCGGCGCGGCGGGCACACCCAGATTGGGTGGCGCTGCGGCTAGCTGGGGAGGAGCGGGCTGGCTGCACGCCACCAGCAGCGCTAGCGTACAGAAGAACAATGTCACAGCAATCGTGCGCATCAATTCTGTATTTCCTAGGCTATCTAGCTATCCCCTATTTGGCAAGCCCGCGGGCCAGACTGATTCCGGCAGGACTTGGGGCTGGGAGACCTGTGTGGAAACTCAAGTTTTTCGTCAGGGCACGCCTGAGACCGCTTCTAAAGATTGGGGAACGCCAGCGTGATTTCGACCACGCGGCCTGTGGCCCGGTCGCAGGAGACCTCCAACAACTGTGGCACATCGGAGCCAGCCCAGTCAAACGCGTAAGAAAGCAATTCTAGCTCCCGATCACCCTTCACGGAAGGCCCGCTCGAGCTCGGCTCACCATAGAGGTCAATGACGCGATCTCGCGGGTCGCCCAGCTTCAACCCACGCCCGGTGAACCAGAATTTATGGTGCGCAATCTGCGCCGCTTTTTCGGAGCACTCCTCAACCCGCAGCGCTAGCGAGGTAACCGTCACACTGCGGATGACACCCTTTGCGTCGACTTCCAGCCTCAGCGCTTTGCCGTTGCAGGCGTCCCACCATTCTTTGACGTTGGCCTCCTCCCGGCCCAATTTGGCTTCCCGGTATTTTGCCTTGTAGCGCTTTTCCGCAGCGGCCAGCGTCTCCCGGCCGGGACGCAAGCCCGCAAGCGTGACCTCGTTGACGCGCTTTAAGGCCGCCGGCTCCTGTGGCTGTGCGCTGGGCGGCGGTGTAGTCGCAATCAGACACGCTCCGAGCGCGCTAGTGGACAGCCAATATTTCATCGATTCGCGATTCAAAGTTTTCCTCGCCTTCTGACCACAGCCGGTAGCGTTCAAGTGGCACCGCCTCTTCCGCCGCTCGCATCCAGTCCATCAACTCTTTGATGTTTTCTCGGGTTTTCAGGTGATATTCGCGCAGATTTTCGGGCTGCGACATTCGCGCCAGAAACTCTGCCTCCACCGGGTGCGCCGCCGTGCCGGGCCCGGGAGAGCCCGCGGCGCGCCAGCCGAGCAATCCGGCGTGCCCGGTGAACAGGTGCTCGAAACCCACGTCAGCTTGAAAATGCCCGACGTCGGCGTAGATGCCGCCGTCATACTCTTCGCCGTGGCAGAGCAGAGCAAGCCTTTGCGGCCGCCGTTGCCAGCGCCCGCGCTTCATACTCGGAATCGGCGTGCAAATATTCGGCAGCCAATTCGATTAGCTCAGCGGCGCTGAGTGCCTGGCCGCGCAGGTCGCGCTCGACCAGCGGTGTCTCGGTCGGATCTACCCCGCGGATCACCAACTCGGTGAACCCCGGCCCCTCGGCGGAGAACGGAACCGTCGTGAGCAGTTGTTGGAACTGCTCGAGCATGGTGGCTTCGGAGAAGCCCTTCGACCAGAGGCTCACGTAGGCGCGATTGGCCATGGCCCGGCATTATACAGTGAGAGCTGCCGCGCCTGCGATGCGCGGGGCGGGGACTCCACCCTCCGGGTGAAGACGGGTAATGCTGCCGAGGAACGGCGTCGCCGGGCGGCTACTTCTTCTCGGTCGGCGCGGCGCTGCCGGGGAGGCCGGTGGAAACATCGAGCAGCCGCTGGCGCAGGGTCTCGCCGACGCCGGCAAAAACTTGCGCGGCGATCTCGCGGAGCCGCTGTTCGGCGGAGGTGGCCAGAGTGCCGATTACATCCTGTGACTGCTGGCTCAGTCTGGTGACGGTAGTGACCAGCCACGAGTTCGAGACGTTTTCCAGCCGTTTCTTATAGGTTTCGATCGACTCGCCGCCTAGGCGCGCGAGGGTGTCCTGCAACTGCCGCTCCTGCGCTTCCCGTTCGGCGCTCCACGCATTCTTCACCGACGCGGATTGAGCCTCGATCTCTTCCCGCGCCGCGGCCACGCCCTTCTGAATTTCCTGGGTCATGCCCTTATGGAAATCGGCAAAGAACTGCCGGGCATCGGCGTCGATCCTTGAGCGCGTCTGCGCCAGGTGAGCTTCCAGGCGGCCCGCAGTTTGATCAAGCGCGCCGGAGAGCGAAGTGTTGAATTGCTCCAATTGGCGCTGGGCAACGCGATGAGCCTCGTCGGCGAGCGTGGACGCGCTGGTTTCAGCAGCCTGGGCGAACAGGCCGCG